>OHOA01000144.1_pt1 | contig 53913 bp, 36 predicted proteins | sample 1569681 | NCBI WGS metagenome assembly OHOA01 (sample SAMEA3879609, study PRJEB24766) | human gut metagenome | biome: human-associated habitat; feature: feces | place: USA | collected 1985/1987 | reverse complement strand
CCCTTTCCGAAAGGCGGCAAGCGACAGCTACATTCCGGCCGTGCATCCCCAGCTGAACGGCGACGGAGAGGTGCCCCTGCTGCGTTGGAGGTGCGCCGCTACCTCCCCCCCCCCGAAAACATAAGGCTTTCATTTTTTCGGTTTGACTGTTTTTTCATCATCCGGGAGTCGGCAGTCTTTCTGCTTGGCCGGAGGGCAATTTTTTCAGAAATGGGCACAAAAAAGGAAGCCAATGCAGAAAGATAGTAATTTTCAATAATCCATCTTTACATTATGGCGGAAAGTATAGTATACTAATACTATCTATTGTGGTTTCCGTCCCCGTATCCTGCAAATAGCGGCGGGCCATAAAAACGGAAGGGAGGGCGAAAAATTGGACAGACCGTATGCAATTGAAATGCTGCACATTACAAAACGGTTTCCCGGTATCATCGCCAATGACGACATCACGCTTCAGCTGAAGAAGGGTGAGATCCATGCTCTGCTGGGCGAAAACGGCGCGGGCAAATCTACGCTGATGAGCGTTCTGTTCGGCCTGTACCAGGCTGAGGAGGGCATCATCAAAAAGGACGGCGTGGAGGTGTCCATTAAAGACCCCAATGATGCGAATGCCCTGGGTATCGGTATGGTACACCAGCACTTTAAGCTGGTGGAGTGCTTTACTGTGCTGGATAACATCATCATGGGTGTGGAGCCCACAAAGATGGGCTTTTTGCAGAAAAAAGAGGCCCGTGCCAAGGTTATGGAGCTCAGTGAACGGTATGGGCTGAAGATTGACCCCGATGCACTCATCGAGGACATCACCGTGGGTATGCAGCAGCGTACCGAAATTCTGAAGATGCTGTATCGGGAGAACGAGATCCTCATTTTCGACGAGCCTACCGCCGTGCTGACCCCCCAGGAGATCGATGAGCTCATGGAGATCATGCGGAATTTGGCCGCAGAGGGGAAGTCCATCCTGTTCATTTCCCACAAGCTCAACGAGATCATGGCCGTGTCCGACCGCTGTACTGTGCTGCGTAAGGGTAAGTACATCGGCACAGTGGAGACTAAGGACACCAGTGTGGAGCAGCTCAGCGCCATGATGGTGGGCCATGATGTGAATTTCCATGTGGTGAAGGGTCCTGCAAATCCCGGCGACGTGGTGCTGGACGTGGAGCATCTGACCGTGGCCAGCAAGCTGCATAAAAAGAACGCCGTGCGGGATGTGAGCTTTCAGGTGCGCAAGGGCGAGATCGTGTGCATCGCCGGTATCGATGGCAATGGCCAAACGGAGATGGTGTACGGTCTCACGGGCCTGGAGCCGGTGGTTTCCGGCAAAATTACCCTTTGCGGCCAGGACATCACCCATATGCCCATCCGTAAGCGGAATATCCTGGGCATGTCCCACATTCCCGAGGATCGGCATAAGCACGGATTGGTGCTGGACTATTCTTTGGAGGACAACCTGGTGCTGGAGCGGTATTTTGAGCCGGAGTTCACCAGCAAGGCGGGCTTCCTGCGCCGGGACAATATCCGGAAGTATGCCGAAAGGCTCATTGACGAGTATGACATCCGCAGCGGCCAGGGCCCTGTGACAATGGCCCGCAGCATGTCCGGCGGCAACCAGCAGAAGGCCATTGTGGCCCGGGAGATCGACAAGGATCCTGAGCTGCTGGTGGCGGTGCAGCCCACACGAGGCCTGGACGTGGGTGCCATTGAAAACGTGCATAAGGAATTGGTGGCCCAGCGCGACGCCGGCAAGGCGGTGTTGCTGGTGTCCCTGGAGCTGGACGAGGTAATGGATGTGCCGGACCGCATCTTGGTCATGTATGAGGGCGAGATCGTGGGCGAACTGGATCCCAAGACCACCACCCAGGAGGAGCTGGGTCTGTATATGGCCGGCGCCAAGAGAGATGAGGTGAGGGAATGAAAAAGAATCTCCTGAAAAATAACGGCGTGCAGTCGCTGTTGGCCTCTCTGGCCTGCGTGGTGCTGGGCCTGCTTATCGGCTACATCGTTCTGCTGTTCATCAACCCCAACGGCGCCGGCGAGGCCATCGCTGCCGTCATGAAGAACTTCCTCAACTACAGCAAGTCTGCGACCCAGGCCAAATACCTGGGCAACACCCTGGTTAAGACCGCACCGCTTCTGCTGTGTGCGCTGTCCATCCTTTTTTCCTACAAGGTGGGACTGTTTAATATCGGCGCGGCGGGTCAGTACTGCGCGGGCGTGGCTCTGAGCCTGTACGCCGCCCTGGCCTGGGGCTGGGGCTGGCTGCCCTGCATGCTGCTGGCGATGCTGGGCGGCATGGCTCTGGGTGCTATTTCCGGCCTGCTGAAGTCCTACTGCAACGTCAATGAGGTCATTTCCGGCATCATGCTCAACTGGATCGTGCTGTATCTGACCAACATGCTGCTGACCAATGTGAAGGAGGAAACCAGCCCCTACACCTTCGTGCTGGCACATAAGAATCCCTCGGCGGTCCTGCCCACCTTGGGCCTGGGCAGCCTGCTTAACAACAACCAGTATGTGGGCCTGGCCCTGCCGCTGTCCATCCTGGCGGCGGTGCTTGTGTGGGTCGTGCTGGAAAAGACCCGTTTCGGTTATGAGCTGCGGGCCACCGGCAACAATAAGAATGCCGCCAAGTACTGCGGTATGGCGGAAAAACGCAATATCATCCTGACCTTGGTCATTTCCGGCGCCCTGGCCGGTATGGGCGCGGCCATGCTGTACCTCACCGGGTATGAGCAGTGGCAGTGCTCCACCTCCTCGGTGCCCGGCATGGGCTTTAACGGCATCGCTGCGGCATTCCTGGGCGGCCTGAATCCCTTTGGCACCATCTTGGCATCCTTCTTCATCCAGCATATCACCGCCGGTGGCGCCTATGTGGATAAGACTATGTACTGCGCACAGATTTCCGACTTGATCTCCGCCATCATCATCTACCTGTGCGGCTTCGTGCTGTTCATGAAGTACGCCATGAACTCCGCCATTTCCAAACGGGAAGAGAAGGCTGCACTGAAGGAAAGAGAGCAGAGCGAGACGCCGCCTGCTGATGCGAATACGGAGAAAGGAGGCGATCAGTAATGATACTGCTGCTGCAATATACATTGACCTTTGCCTCCGTGCTGATTCTGGTGGCCCTGGGCGGCTGCTTCTCAGAGCATTCGGGCGTTATCAACCTGGGCCTGGAGGGTGTTATGATCATGGGCGCCCTGGGCGGTGCCTTGGCCATGCGGTATATGCCCGGCGGCTCGTCCCACTTTGCGATGCTGCTGGTGGTTCTGCTGGCGGCGGCACTGATGGGTATGATTTATTCCAGCCTCCTGGCTGTGGCCTGCATCAACTTCAAGGCAGACCAGACTATTGTAGGTACGGCGCTGAATATGCTGGGCATCGCAGGGGCAACGGTTATCGTAAAGGCCATCAACACGGCGGCCAACCCCGATGATGTGTCCTCCACCATCCAGTATGCCGGCGCAAAAAAAGCTTTTTTGGTGAACATTGGTTCCTTCGAGTTCAGCTGGTTCATGCTGGTGACACTGCTGCTGCTGATCGCGGCCTATGTGCTGCTGTACAAGACCCGCTTCGGCCTGCGGCTCATGGCCTGCGGCGAGCATCCCCAGGCGGCCAACTCCGTGGGCATCAACGTATATAAGATGCGCTGGGCCGGCGTGCTCATTTCCGGTGTGCTGGGTGGCCTGGGCGGTATCGTATTCATCACCGCCGGCGTTTCTGAGTGGCAGTTTGAGTACGGCGTGGCAGGCTTCGGCTTCCTGTCCCTGGCCGTCATGATCTTCGGCCAGTGGAAGCCCACCCGCATTGCCCTGGCGGCGCTGCTGTTTGGTATGTTCCGGGCGCTGTCCAACGTATATGCCGGGTTTGAGTTCTTGAAGGCCATGAACATCCCCAGCCCCGTATATAATATGATGCCCTACATCATCTCTCTGGTGGTGCTGGCCTTCACATCCAAGAAGTCCCGCGCACCCAAGGCGGAAGGTATTCCCTACGACAAGGGACAGAGATAACATGTATGCAGTCAAAAGGATGCCCGCAAAAAAGCGGGCATCCTTTTTTGCTGAAAGGCTCCGCGGCTGTCTCTCAGATAGGCGGTTTTCCGAAAAATGCTGACCCTGGAGCGGCACCGGGATCCAAAGCTGGCGCGGCTTTATCATGGCTATCTTGCTGCCGGGCCCGCTGAGTATGTGGCGGCGAGCTTCCGCAAGCTGACACCCTCCGCTGATGCCTTGCAGCGGCACGGGATGGGCTGGATAAGACTATCCGGCATGTCATCGATGGCAGCTGCGTTCCGGGCTGCGGTGAGGAGTATAAAAAATGCCCGGCCTATCAGGGCTTGCGATACACAGCTAAAGAATGGGGACCCGCTCACTGAGCAGGTCCCCATTCTTTAGTTATATATGGAGCTTTTATTGATATGCTTCCATCATGGCCTTGAAGGCCGGCAGAGAGCGGCGGATCATTTCGTTTGACACGCAGTAGCTCAGGCGGAAATAGCCGGGGCAGCCGAAGCCGTCGGCGGGGACCACCAGCAGATTATGCTCTCGCTTGGCTTTTTCGGAGAAGGCACCTGCGTCGCCGCCGGGGGCTTTCACGAAAAGGTAGAAAGCGCCGTCGGGCTTAGCGCACTCGTAGCCCATGGCCCGGAGACTATCATATAGCAGGGTGCGGTTTTCGTCGTAGGCCTGCAGGTCGGGCTGCTCCTGGGCGCACAAACCCACAACCTTTTGAATCAGCGTGGGCGGGCACACATGGCCCATGGCCCGTGCCGCGCCGGAAACGGTGGCGTAAACGGCAGTGCTGTCCTCGGCAAAGGAGGGAACATACACATAGCCGATGCGCTCGCCGGGCAGGGACAGGGACTTAGAATAGGAGTAGCACACGATGGTATTTTTATACAGGCAGGGAATGAAGGGCACCTTTACGCCGCCGTACACCAGCTCCCGGTAGGGCTCATCGGCAATGATATAGATGGGGTGGCCGTACTGGACACTCTTGCGCTCTAAGAGGGATGCCAGATCCCGGAGTGTCTCCTCGGTGTATACCACACCGGAGGGATTGTTGGGAGAATTGACAATGATGGCCTGGGTGTGAGGGGTGATGCGCTGCTCCACCTCGTCCAGCTGCACCTGGAAGGCGTTGGTGTCGGCGGGAACCACCACCATCTTGCCGCCGTTGGCGGTGATGAAGGGGGCGTATTCCGGGAAGAATGGGGCAATGACCATGATCTCGCTGTCACCGTCCACCACCAGTGCCTTGATAACGGAGATAAGGGCCGGGGCCGCGCCGCAGGTTAAAAACAGCTCGCTGCTGCGGATATCCAGACCAAAGCGGCGGGAGAGATCAGCGGCAATAGCTGCCCGGGGCTCCTCAAAGCCGGGCGCCATGGAGTAGCCGTGGAGCTGGATGGAGTCGGTCTCATCCACGAGCTTGTGGATGGATTCATTGACCTCCTTGGGGGCGGGGATGCTGGGGTTTCCAAGGGAGTAGTCAAAAACATTTTCTCTGCCTACGATCTTGGCCTGCTCCAGGCCATAGGCGAACAGCCGGCGGATTACAGAAGGGGCGGTGCCCAAGTCATAAAAGGTTTGATTGACCATGATGATCCTCCTTTTTCGGAATTAAGCCAGGTGCATCCGGTGGGCCAGCACACTGCCGGCGGCGATGGAGGCCAGCTTGGACTCGGCGCTGTCACTGCGGGAGACCAGGACAATAGGGACCTTGGCACCCAAGATGATGCCTGCGTTTTTGGCGCCGCCAAAGAGAGAGGCGGCCTTGCCAATGCCATTGCCCACCTCATAGTTGGGTACCAGCAGGATGTCGGCATCGCCGGCGCCGGGGGCTGAAAAGTGCTTGTGCTGGCAGGCTTCCTTGCTCACGGCCAGGTCCAAAGCCACAGGGCCGCAGACATCCATATTGTATTTGGCCCAGCGGTCGGTCATCTTGCTCAGAGCGTCGGCATCCACGGTGGATTGCACCTTGGGGTTCACCTGCTCTGCGCCGCAGATGCAGGCGGCGTTGATATGCTCATAGCCCAGGGCCTGGAGCACGGCGGCGGCATTTTCCAGGATTTCCGCCTTTTTCTCCAGGTCGGGAAAGGTGTTCACGCCGCCGTCGGTGAGAATGACCATCTTGCCCAGGGCGGGGATATCATAGAACATACAGTGGGTGGTCAGGTGGGAGGTGCGCAGGCCGTGCTCCTTGTTGAACACCGCACGCATCAGGTCTGCCGTACCCAGAATGCCCTTCATGAGAAAATTCGCCTTGCCTTCGGCGCACAGGGCCACCGCCTTGGCGGCGCAATCCGTGTCTGTATCGCCGGCAATAATCTCATAATCGGCAGGCTCCTCGCCCAGACCGGACAACATAGCCCGGATTTCGTCCGCATGGCCTACCAGGATGGGGGTGGCGATGCCCTCTTTTTTAGCGGCCACTACTGCTTCGATAACGGGCTCATCGTGAGCCGCCGCCACAGCGATGATGCCGCCTTGGCCACCCTTGGCGGCCTCCACAATGCCTTGGATAGTATGGATCATAAATAGCCTCCTACTATGTATTTAGAAAATGGTGCAAGCTTATCTTCCACAATTATATAGTATATCCCATCCGGCGTCAATGAGATTTACCGAATGATTTGGTAAAAAATATGCCAAGAAAGTGCGGCCTGAAGATGGCTTGACGAAAGGAGGCGGCTTTGTTATAGTATAAAATACTTGCTGAATTTGTTAAAGGGAGCGTAAACATGAAAGAAATAAAAATCATCCCGCTGGCATTTGCCTTTGCGGGATGTTTCTTGGGGGCAGGGTTTGTATCTGGCCAGGAGCTGTGGCAGTTTTTCGGGGAGTTCGGTGTAAAGGGATACATTGGGCTGCTCCTTGCCTGTGTGCTTCTGGCGGCCTTTGGCGTCATTATGATGCGCCTGCTGCAGAAATCAGGCATTGAGAAGGCCGAGGAGATCATGGTGCCGTGGGATGTCCCCTTCCTGCGCATGGTGGCGGGACTTATTCTAAATATTTTCCTGCTGTGCGTGGTCGTCATCATGACTGCCGGCGTAGGCGCCACTGTGGAGCAGCTTTTGGCTGTGCCGGCTCAGATCACATCGGCGGTATTCGTATTTCTGATGGGCGTTGTGGCTCTGCTGGGAATTTCCGGCATGATGAAGGTATTCTCCGCCCTGGTGCCCATCATTGTGATTGCCACGATGTTTTTTGCCGTGATGAGCTGGGTCGAGTTTGGCACGGACGGGATCCTGACCCTGCCGGAGCAGGTCCACAGCAATCCGCTGATGCCCAATTGGTTCGTTGCGGCGCTGACGTATGTGGCCTATAATCTGCTGGGCTCCGTGGGCATTATGGTGCCCCTGGGGAAGTACTTGCGGGGAAAAAGGACCATTCGCGTGGGCATTGCCCTGGGGGGATTGCTGCTGGTGCTTGTGGCCGGGAGCGTGCTCACATCCTTGACAGGATATCCGGAGGCAGCGGCTGAGCAGATGCCCATGGTGGCCCTGACCTCTCGGCTGAATCCGACCCTGGGCATAGCGTACGGATTCTTGCTGCTGCTGGGGATGTTCAGCAACGGTCTCGCTTCATTGGTGGCCTTCATGGAGTATGTTAACCGCCATGTGAAGGCGCTGGACGCTCACCGAAGAATTACCATGGCGGTGCTGATGCTGGTGGTGTGGGCCGCAAGCTTGGCAGGCTTCGGCAATCTAGTGGGTACGGTATTCCCGGTGTTTGGCTACATCGGCATTGTGGCCATCGTGTTCATCTGCATCAACTATGTCCGGTGTGGGAAAGGCAAGGGCGCTGCAAAGGGAGAAGCTGTTATAGGCGCTGAAAAACCTGAATAAAATGCATGGTGATACGGGCGGTCAGGCCCCACAGGGGGTGAGGAAGGCCCCGATAGACCGGCACCTCCATAGCTCCCGGCGTCCAAACGTAATCCGCCGGGGTGCATACCGCGTCATAGGGAAAATCGCTGCCCACCTCGGGGGTAAGCGTGTAGCGGAAAAGCTCGGGCGGATGGGCAATGAGCCAGCCCACAGGCACCGTGAACACGCGGCTGACCTCCAGGGGATTCAGAATCAGATCCGCCATGGAAAGCGGTGGAAGCAGGCCCACCACCGGCCGCATGAGGCCCTCCGAGCGCAGGTGCAGAAAATCCGCCTCTCCGAAAACCTGCACCCGCTGAGGCGGGATGCCCAGCTCCTCCCAGGTTTCCCGGAGGGCGCAGACACGCGGCGTTTCGCCCGGCTCCATGCGGCCGCCGGGAAAGCATACCTCATTGCGGTGGTGATGCAAGGAGGAGGCGCGGATCTCGTAGAGCAGATGGAGCCCGTCCGCCTTTTGCAGCAGAGGAATGAGTACGGCGTACTCACCGGATGCATCCTGCAGGGTGGGGGTATGGTGGCTGTAATAGGCTTCAAGCGTGTGCATGTCCATGGGCGGCACCTCCGATTTCGTTCGCTAAGAGTATAGCATAATTTGTGCTTGGTTAAAAGAAAGAATTCCCTTATCTGCTTCAGATAGGGAAGCCTAACACAGTAACGCCTCGCAGAGCTTGCCGCCCGCGGGCAGTCGGGGCTTTTCACCGGTATAAAATCCCCCCATCCGATATGGATGGGGGGATGAAGCTTACTGCCGATCAGCAGCCGCAGCCACAGCTGCTCTGATTGTTGTTGCAGCCACAGCCGCAGCCATTGCCACAGAACAGGAACAGGATGATGACGCAGATGATGATCCAACAACTATTCCCCTGATTGCACATATTGTGACCTCCCTACGAAATTTGTGACCGTGTTGCCGGCCTCATTTCATAGTATGCCGCAGCCGGGGAAAGGTGCGTCAGGGACGGGTGATGCGATAGCTGAGGGTAAGCAGGGTGTCCACAAAGTGAACATCCTCAAAGAATACGTCCGGCACATCAGTGCTCAGCTCCACATTGGTGAAGTTCCAGAAGCCCTTGATGCCCAAATCGATCAGACGGCTGGCCATGGGCTGGGCCACATGCTGGGGCACGGTGAGCACCGCCACGTTGGGCTGATTCTCTGCCACGTACGGCTCCAGCTCGTCCATGGAGCGGATGGTGACATCATGAATCCGGGTACCCACAAGGTCAGGGGAAATATCAAAGGCTGTATCCACGTGGAAGCCAACCTTTTCAAAGTCAAAGTTTTGCAGCAGGGCGTGACCCAAGTGGCCCACACCGATGATAATGAGGCGGTGGCCCTTGTCAATGCCCAGGATATGGCCAATCTCCGAGCGGAGCTCGGCAACATTGTAGCCATACCCCTGCTGGCCGAATTCGCCGAAGCAGCTCAGATCCTGGCGGATCTGGGAGGCGGTGATGTCCATTTTGCTGCCCAGGGAGTTGGAGGAAATGCGTACGATTCCCTTGTTATACAAATCGTCCAGATAACGATAGTAGCGGGGAAGACGGTGGATAACGGCGTCAGATACCTTTTGCTTTCTCATAAGACGGATCGTTCCTTTACTTTTGCATTTGATTGATAATATTGTAACGCAGGAAGATGCACTTGTCAACTTTTTTAACAATGTTTTTTAAAAAAATTTCTTTACAAAAGCAGGAAAGATTGCTATAATCAATATGTTGTAAAAATGAATATGCGCCCGTAGCTCAGTTGGATAGAGCGTTAGACTCCGACTCTAAAGGCCGCTGGTTCGAATCCAGTCGGGCGTACCAAAAAGATTTTCCCTCTGCTATATGGCAGAGGGAAAATCTTTTATTCAATTGTTTCCATCGGTAATGGGATCATGTTTCCCACCCACTGGTGTAAAAACGCGGAAGCTTGGTTTCGATTCAGATTGTCGTGGATTTTTTGGTTATAGTAATTTCTTAGGCATCTGTAGCAAGACGAGTCGCAATCGCAGTTGTCTACAACGGAAATTGCTTTTGCGAGAACTCGTTGGAATGCTTGCCCGTCCGCTGTCACAATTCTGCGAACATGGCCTGCGCCACCAGCAACTGCATCATATAGAACTACAGAAAAGATCATACACCCATCCACAGATGTGTAGAACAAACATCCTTTGATGTCGGTGCGCTCTATCCCCATCTCGCGTGACAATCCCTCTAACAGGGCATAGAGTACTGACAGCATCACATTTATATCTGCCGCATCTTGTGTCACAAAGGTGATTTTTGCCACATCTGTCTTGAAATCATGCGACAAACGGTATTCTGTCGAGTTGCCCTCTTTATTGACACAACGGTATCCTCTGGAGTTCTTGTGCTCAAGGGGGATTCCGATTTCGCTTGCATATCCGCAATCAGGACAAACCTTGTAATCAGTCTGGCCAATGACTACGAGAGAGTCATTTGAAGTAGATTCAATTTGCAAAGCTTGACCGTTTACTTCAAATATTTGCTTGGCGATTAGATTACGATGCGGGTCTCCAATGTAGTAATCGTCTGTTTTAAAATCGTGTTCGGGGCGGTGCATAGGAACAGGTCTGGCGTCTTTTTCTGCACAGAATCCCATGCGCGGTTCCAACGTTTTTCTCCAAGACAGGCGTTTGATGGGAGTATGGCAGGAAACGCATTCGCGACCGCTGCCAGCAACAGGATCTTTAGTGAAGTTTGGCTGGCCGCAAGTAGGACACTTGGGGCAGTAGAAGCCTTTCTCCCATGCGGCGTCTGCATTTTTGGCCGGCATTTTGCGAATATAGCGGCTGACATACATTTTGCCATCTGCGACGACCTCTGCACCGGGAGCGTACTCTGCGATGGCCATTTGTAGATCTCTGGCTAATTGCAAAGCCTTTCCTCGCCCCACAGCGTTGATATCCGGAATCAACTCAACAGTATCCACGGGGAAACCGTACTTGGGAAGTACATTATTGCGAACCAAAAAACCGATAAGACTCTTTTTCCCAGCGTTGTCATCCTTGCTGCACCTGAAATTTCTAAGGGTGCGGCTCCAGACACCGGCAGCTTCATCGTCGTGCCTGCGGCGGCAAGCCAACAGTTCCTTTTCCATTTCCGCTACTGTTCCGCGGAAATCCTGTACGGCGATTTCAAGAACACCATTCTCTCCGCAAAGTCGATTTATCCAACCGAAATCAGCAATCCCAAGTCGCTGATGCATTTTTGTTGGAATCGAGCGCAGTAAGAGTTGTCGGAGATTTTCCGGCTGTGTATTCAAGTACTCCTTCAGCAGCTCATAGCCGCCTTCATTCAACAAGACAGTTTGGTTATCACCCGCATAGACTTCCTTATGCTGTGCGAAGAAGGAACTCAGAGCTACAGCAAAAATATGGCGATTTAGTATCTTTTCGTTCTCAATTTCGAAAATTGGGGCTTTGATCTTTCCACTGATCATGGCCGTCGGGTCGTCATAATATGTAAAGTCGTGAGAGGATAATTTCGCATAGGTCATAACAAATGCCGCAGAATGCTTTGCTCGACCGGCACGGCCTGCCCTCTGCACATAATTGGATGGGCTGGGCGGGACATCACGCATATACACGGTTTCCAGACTGCCCACATCAACACCCATTTCGAAAGTCGTAGAGCAGCTGAGCGCATTGATCTTCTTTTGTACGAAGGCTTCTTGATACCGTGTTTGCTGATCCTTTGCAAGTTGCGCCGTATGCTCCTTGATATATAACGGTTCAGAGTGACTGCTGCTATAAAGACGGGCGTAGTGGTTCATGGCAGAATCCTTTAGAGGATCACAGGGTTCCAACATTCCTGCGCATTTTACGGAAGCACAATGTTTTTTTACGTTATACGGTGTGACCCGACCACATTTCTTGCAACGGTAAAATTTCGCGTCCTCCGTTCCGCCGATGCAAATATCAAAATCGTTCGCATCGAGTACAAATTCCTCCGTTTCCGCTTTGAACACATTAGTCCAATAATCTTCCAAAATGGCGTCCGCTTCATCATCGGAAATACCTAATGCCCGCGTCAGCCGCACGAGTCGACTGTTGGGATAATAATTCCCGTTGGGACGCTTTCGACCACGCCACCCGGAGATCCAGCTTTGCTTTGCGGAGTCTCCTGTACGCAGCAATACCAACTTCTTTGCCGAGGGCGTAAAGAAAATATACTCGCGTTCAGCGGCTGTCAGCGTATACTCCTTTCCTGCATCGATGGCACCGGAGAATACTGCGTCCTGTGTCAGAAGTTCGAGCAGGGCAATGGCGTCCTGTGATGAGAGGTTATACGGGTTGCCCTGAAACGCCGTAGCTACCTGAGCGTTTCGCCTGTATGCAAAAGAAAGTACACCCATTGACACAAGGCTGGTGCCGCGGCGGGCATTGAACATTTCATTCAGAATCGCCACCCACGCATTACTGCGGCTCGCAGCAGATAACTTACCCACATCTTGATTTTCGCCAGCATCCCACTCGGCAAAAGATCTGTTGTTTTCAAAATAGCGGCTGAGTTCATCGACGAATTGAAATACGCTTACTTTTTCTATGCCGCTATTGCGATATTTTTCCGCAATGTGCCAAATACCTCGTCTACGCAAAAATTCATCATAGGAACGCTCCATGTAGGAGGCGAAAAACGCCGCTTCACTTCGGCTGTCAGAGAAGCAAAGAAACTGCCGCATCAGCTTTTTACGTATTTGCTGTGGTTGCGCTGTGCCAGCGAAGATGCTGCGCCGACCAGAATTTTGATTTTCCTTTAGTGCTGATGTTATGGTGACTTCCTCGTTGGGAAGTTGCTCGAAAAGCTCGGTTCCCAATACAGCGGTGGCTGCTTCGCTTCCCAAATAGAAGCGGCGGAACGAACCAAAGCCGCAGGCAGGGCATCTGGCAACATGGTTTTTGTGTTGTTCTATTTTGCGAAGATTGCGATAGTTGGATTCGCTGTGTTCACATAGTGGCTTAAATTTTGTGTCTGCTTCCGTAGAGATAGCCCCGCAAACCGAGCAAATGACAAAATCGTTTGTGGCGTCATCTGCACAATCTTCCTCGTCAATCAGTACATCTTCTGCGCTGTCCTTAAGGTAGTAGAAGTCGGAAGGGTCGTCCAGCCCCTTCCGCGCTGATGGGCGTAAAGCTCCGCCTTCTTCTCTGCCGACAATAGCCATTCTTCCACAATCTGTGCAGACAGCGGCCTCGAATACCGCGGCATCGGTTTTGCTGTTTTCGCTTGTAAACGAGTGCTTCCGATGTAAAAACAGGTGCTTCGGAGAAGCGAGCGTGATATATGCCCCCTCTAAGGCTCGCACAAAAAAGTGATAGCGGGGTTTGATCAGATTTGCGCCATCTTTTTCGGCGCGAGCACAGACTGCAATGAAGGATATGACCTGTTCATTTGTCATAGGGCATATTTCGGACAGGGCCTGACGTAGCTGTGCGACCGTAACTGGCTGGTGTGCGACCTTCCGAAGCAAAGCAAACAGCCGGGAATGCAAGAAAAGCGCATAGAGCTTTTCGCCCTCGCTCCCTCCCGGAGCGAAGTCAGCGTGATAGCGGGCTAACACGGAGGAAATATCAGGACTTCTTTGCAGTTCCTCAAAAAGTGCTGGTGCAAAGTCCAAAAAATCTTCCATGGCAGGTCGCTTTTCTGTGGAACGAATAATTCCAGAGCGTTGGAATGCAACACCACATAGCTTTTCAGCAAAGCTCAGGATATCACCATCTGCATCAGGCCCACCAAGTGTTGCACTTGTCAGAATATATTGAACGCTATCGGGCTCGCTGATCCTCGCCCGGAGTCGGCGCATCAGCAGGGAAGTCTCCATGCCTGTTGCACCTTTGTAGATGTGTGCTTCGTCCAAAACAATAAACTTTAACTTGGCACCGGAGAATACTGCGTCATCTTTTGGCCGTAGCATCATGTATTCCAGCATGGAATAGTTGGTGATAAGAATGTGGGGTGGTTTTTCCTGCATGACCTCACGGGAGATGATTTCATTGGGAGCAGGGTCTATCGGTTCCCCGGCTTCATCGTGGTAGGTGCGGTGGTACTCCGCCAGTGCCTTGGACTGTGTATGCTCGGTATTGCCATTGTAAACACCGTAGCATATTTGAGGGTAATTCTTGAAAAGAGCGCGCATACGTTTCATCTGGTCATTGGCCAGCGCATTCATCGGATAAATGATGATTGCACGGACACCGGCGGAAAGAGTTCCGGCTTCCTGCTCCCGCAATAGATGATTGATGATGGGCAGCAAAAAACTCTCTGTTTTACCAGAACCTGTTCCTGTCGTAACGACCAGATTTTCCCCTTTGTCCGCTTTCAGCATGGCTGTTTCCTGATGCTGATAAAGAGGTCTGTCCAGCTTTAGCTCACGCTCTTTTTCTGCAACAGGCTCCAGGTTTTCAAACAAGATACTTGCTTTTTGCGCTTGGATCAATTCTCGCAATGTATGCCCTGTTTCATAGGAGCCGCCAATATCAAGAAAGGGCCCGCTGGCTACCATACCGTCCGTTTGCAACTCTTTCCGAAATTCTCGCTCATAGTCAGTGTCAGCCATATCAAATGTGGTCGTGATATAATCGATATAACTATCTTTGATTTCCTTAGAAGCCTTGATGGGATCAAACATATTGGTAGCCCTCTCTAATGCTGTACTTGAAATAGTCGGGTGTCTTTAATCGATGATGCTGTTCAGCTTTGCTCATATAAGTGGCCGGATTACGATTGACTATTGTGGAAAAATCCTTGTCAACATATACTGCATCCTCCGTTGTACACCGTAGGATCAGCAAGTGTTCGTTGACAATCCAAACCTTAACAGGGTTGACCAATTCAAAGTCGTTTGACGGCTTGGAGTTAAACGGGATGCGTCGCCCGGTACTGCTAATAAAGGATAGCGTTGCCGAATAGCACGGTGCGGGCATTGTTTCACCAGATGCGATAGTGGTCTCTTGGTAGTCCAAATTTGTCAGGATTCCGCATCCGTACTTCATAAGCAACGCTTTCAGGGTCTCTGTCTCAAAATCCCAGTAGAGCGCATCTCCTATAATAAGCTCTTTCCCGTCATAAAGCCATTCGAGTGGATTTCCAACGCAATATGAACCCTTGAAAATAAGTTCATTCATTCCGCCGGAAAACAGGCTTTTCTTTTTTAGGAAAACTTGATAAGAATAGTTTCCCAAGGCGTAGGAACTGGTGTTGGCAAGGGCGGTGCTTTCTGTTGATGTCGCATAAGTGTCGATACTTCCGCCGGGGCGTTGGACTTCGACTTGAAAGGTGCTTTCGGGATCGCCAACATAGTTGCCCTCCGGTTGCCAGTGCAGGGTGCTGTCAATTACTTCGATTGGCGGAGCAGCAAAGGTGGGCTTACAGGCGATAGTGGTAATTTTTCGGCTTATATGATTTCCTGCTATATTCTCCAGAGAAATCCACAGATCATACTCTGCCTGCGGCGCCGTTATCGCACGGAGCGCATTGCCAAGTTCGAAATAGGAAGGACTCACCTCTGGAACAGGGCTTATACCAAGCATGAGCTGTCCACTCCATCCCTCTGGCAACTCCAGCTTTACGAATTCGTCGTGCAGAATGGATTTGTGCCAAATCATACCCGGAATCTTGAATGCATTATGCCCCATCAACGTGCAGTGAACCAAAGGAATGTACAGTTCAAGCTGCCAAGCCATTCCGGAAACGGGGACGATTATACTGTCAGAGGTATCTTCTAAGACCAGGGAATAATGGAACTGCTTGGTGGCAAAGGAAATATTGGCAGTTGCTTGTGATCCGTCTGCATAGTAGATGGGTGCGTTTAAAGTAACATTGAAATCTGCAAGAACTATGTAATTGAATTCATATTTTACCAAGTCAGTAGCAAGGTCGATTATACGGACACAGTGGCAAAGGCCATCATTTTCTGATGGAATTTCCAATTCATTTCCGCCATCACAGAAAGCATCTGCATTGTGACGCACTCCGTCGATGGAGAATTGGTATCGTATGCTTTTTTCTCCCTCGGGGAGAACGATAAAAAGCTGGAAGGGGGCAGGAAAAATATCGAAGGATACACCCTGATGGATTACTTGGGCAGAGACCGCTTTACGCAGGGAGGTATGATGGCGGAACTGTGCCGCAGTCGATGCGCATACGAAGATCTCTCGGCCATCAATGGCAGCTGATGACACCTCGTCCAAATTTATGCGATACAGCTGCCCTGGATATGGGTAGCTATATATTCCGTCTGTATCATCGGGAAAGGTTACTTCCTGCAAGTTGCTGGCAAACAAGTAAATTGTTCCACAGTGGGGAGTTCTTTCAGCCCCCGATGCATCCAACAAGATATATTGGCGATATAGCTTTTCAGCCGAATTATAGAGAAGCTCTCCGTCATAGTAGATCTCTACCCGTATAGCCGGTGTGTTTGAAAAATCATACGACATTTCTTCAAACGGAATGAAGAGACTTCTTGTTGTTAAGCACAATTCATCCCCAGTGACCGAAAGTTCGGCGTTATAGATACAAATTTCACTTTGGTAGATTTTAATTACAGGGCGTTGTTGCGCCACCTTAGACAAGCGGATTTTAGGTATTGCTATGCCAACGGAGGAATGCTCCATCGTATATTGAGCATAGATGCGGTCTGTCGTTGTTGCAACATATTCTGTTTTCCGCTGCCGTTGTTCCCCTTGTGCCTGTACCCGTTCGGTGCTGCTTTTCCTTTGATACCATTCGACGAGGATAGTGTCCCAATAATTTCGGTCGGGATCAATTAGGTCAGTGTTTTCATTCCGGAGAATTGCGTCCATCTTTTTTACGATGGAGTCACAGAGAACTGCCATATATCCGGGACGTTCCTTAAACAATGTCTGCAAACCGGAAAATATGGCATCTGCCCTTAATTGCAGTTCATCATTCTTGGCAATGCGGGAATCCCAACGCGCACGCATGCCTTTCGTAAATACTTTGTAGCTGATATCCTCCGTTACATATTGGAAATCTAAGTTTTTCACATAAAAATCAAATAGAATGGAGTAGAGAGATTCTATGCTTTGCTTTGGTGCCAGAGCATGGAGCAGCAGAGAGGTGTAATATCGCTGCGTTCCCTCAGGTGCGAAAAAACGCTTGTAGTGTGCCAGTGTACCTTTGATTGCACCTCTGAAATAATTATATAATCTATTGGCTGCGGCCTCAGAATTTTCCGGATTAAATCCGTATTGAAGGAAAATATAATTCCAAAGAGACCCGGAAGTCTCCTCATCTGCTAATTCTGAGGACCAACCCTTCAACAGGTTTATTGTTTCAAGTACGAGTACAGCGTACTCTCTTACGGAAGTGCGTCCTCCATCTATCAACACTTTCTTGACGGTTTCGCTTGCGGATTGATAGAGCAGTGCGTCTTCCGCATCGGTCAACTGGTACTCTCCGGCTAACGGATAGGCTCGAAACACATAGTCGGCCAGTTCAAAAGCTGTATAATCGGGAGACGGTCCGCATTTATCTACGTTGTGCATATCGGGTTCGACATACCCTGTTTCTTTCCAGATAAAGCCTCTATCAGTAAGCCATTGAACAGATGATACGCCAGTGCCTCTTGCGTATCTGCGGATTTCCACAAACAACGACAAATATACGCTAAGGCGAGCTTGTTCAGCAAATATCACCTTCTCCGGGAATGCCTTGTTCAATCGGTTCAGAAACTCTGCTTCGCTCATGCGCATAATATCCACCCACCTTACACATTAATCAAAGCACGAATGGGAGTTGTAATGTGTGGTATTTTATCAATTATAGCATAAAGATGTAACAATCTCAACCATGCAGTTTTGTGAGCTTCGATATATGTGTGCGGATGTGTGATTCAAATCTCCAGGATTTCCTGCAATCCCGCGCTGGCGGCCTTTTTGTTCTTGTCGAAAGCGTGAGTGTAGATGTTCAGCGTGGTGGAGGGTTGGCTGTGGCCGAGGATGCCCGCCACCGTGGCGACATCCGTGCCGCCCGCGATCATCAGACTGGCGGCGGTGTGCCGGAGAGAATGGACGTTCAGCTCTTGCGGCAGGCTGTTCTTTTTGAGGATCAGCTTGAAGCGGTAGGTGAAGGTGGTGGGCGTCATGGGGAGCTGCGCTCCTTGACGGCGGAACAGGAAGTCATCAGCGGTCAGCTGCCGCTGGTCATAGGTCTCGGTGATATACCGGCATTCTTTTTGGTACTCCCGCAGGAGACTTTCCATCTCGGCTGAGAAGTACACATAGCGATCACCTGCGCGGGTCTTGGGTTCCTTAACGAAGATTTCCTCGTCCGTCACCTTGACCGCGTTGCGGCAGATGTGGATGGAACGCTGCTCCCAATCAATGTCGCACCACTTCAATCCGCAGCACTCGCCCCGCCGCATCCCCGTGGCGATGATGAGCTTGAAGTAGGTTTCGTACTTGATGCTCTCGCCCTCCAGCGCGGCAATGATCTTCTGCGCCGTTTCCTCGTCCGCGATTTTCTTTTCACACTTGCGCCCGGCGTAGCGGTAGGTGCGCCAAGCCGGATTATGCGAAAGAAAGCCACCCTCCACGGCATCAGAGAGGATGCTGCACAGCGTCGCGTGCACGCCCTCAATGGTGTACTCGGAGAGTGGCTTTTTTGTGTCGGGACGGATGACTTTTCGCAGTTCTGCGTAGAAATTCCGGAAGTGCTCCGGCCGCAGCTCGGTGAGCTTGTAGTGACCCAATGCTGGGAGGATGCGTTCGATGTCCTGCCGGTCGCGGCGGATGGTGGACTTTGCCAGCTTGCCGGGAGCGATGTCCGCCAGCCACAGGTCGATGTATTTTGCCAGCGTGAGCTGCTGGACGGGTTGCGGCGTGTGGCGGCAGTCACGCTCAAAGAGGACAGCCTGTTCGTTGAGCCACTTTTCGACCTGCCTGGGCGTCAGCTCTGCGGGAGGGTGGACGGTTTTCTGCCGGGGGTTGATGCGCTTGCCGTTGTAGTCATAGCCCATGGAGACCACGATGAGATAGCTGCTGCCGCGCTTGCGTATGCTTGCCATAAAAATGACCTCTCTTTCATTTGACCTCGGTACAGTTGAGACTTATTTTGCAAGCACAACATACCGCAAGCACGGCTGTAAAGCTATCACAATTTTTTTGGAGAAATGAATTTCTACGAAAGCAACAATCATGCGCTGTGCTGCTTCGGAGGACAGGCGGCGGCGAGATTGAAGATCTGCTCGCCGTCCGGACGGAGCATGGTGAGCATGGAGTCTGCCGCTTGCTCCTTCTGCGCCTGCTGGGGGTGGCAGTAGGTGCGCTCCAGAAAGCCGGTGTCCGCATGACCCACGAGGTCTGCCACCGTCTGTTTGTCCACGCCGCAGTGCAGAAGCGATGTCACGAAGTAGTGCCGCAGGGTGTGAAGGTGGTACTCCCGCGGAAAGCCGATGGCGTCATAGATCTTCCGCAGCCGCTTGGTGAAGGTGTCCGGGTGGATGAGTTGACCGTGTTCATCGGTGAAGAGATAGGGACTGAGCTTGCGGCGCTGCTTGTCCGCCTCCATCTGCTTGCGGCGTTTGTAGGCGAGGAGGATGCCCCGCAGGTCAGAGGAGAGGCAGACTTCACGGCTCTTGCCGTTTTTGGTGCTGCCTTCCACAATGCCCTTGCCTGGGACACTGCTGCGGGAGCGGCTGACGGTGAGCAGCAGACCGTTTTGCGTGCCGGTGAAGTCCGACCATTGCAGAGCGCTCAGCTCGCCCCGGCGGCAGCCGGTGTACATGGAGAGCAGATAAAACAGACGGTAGTGCCGCGGCTCCTTTGCCAGCGCGTCCAGCAGCTTTTCCACCTCGCCTCGCGTGGGAATGCGCTGCACCGTGCGCTGCGGTGTGGGCAGGTCTAACATCCGCGCGGGATTCTTCTCAACGATCTCATTGCGCTTGGCGTCGCTGAGTACGGCGGAGACCACGGAGAGGTACCGCTGCGCGGTGGATTCGTTGATGAGCTTTCCGTGGTGCTTGCGCTTACGCAGCGCAGAGAGCATATTTTCCAGCGCCATCGGCCGGAGCTTGTTGAGGCGGATGCCGCCGATCATGGGATACACCACCTCCAGCATTCGCCGGTATGCGGCGATGGTGCTGGGGGCATATTTCGTCTGCCGCTTCAGCCAGCGGGAGGCGAATTCCTCAAAGGTCATCTCGCCGTCCTCGGCGTAGCCGGTCTTGAAGCCGCGCTCCAGTTCCTCGGTGGCGTGGGCGACATACTGCCCAATGCCGCGCTTGGGGACACCGGGCGGGACTTGGATGGTCTTTGCCTTGCTGATTTTTTTGCCGTTGGGTCGGTAGCCGTTGCTGACGGTGATCTTATACCGTCGCTCATCTAATTTTTTGATGCTTGCCATTTTTAGAGTCCTCCCATCGTTTGCTCATGCTGTTGCTTTTTCTGTTCTTCCTGTGCAGTCTGTTCATCCAATTTTTCTTTCACCGCCAGAGCCGCGCCTGCCGCGAGTCCAACCACTGCGCCGAAGTTTTCGGCGGCGATCTTCGCCTCCATGCGCCGCCGCTTTTCCTCGGCGTCCTCATCCTCGTCCAACAACGTCCCCGCGGCAGCCAGTCCGGCCACGGCAGGCATCAGAGGAACAGGCCGCGGATCGCCGCCACGCCATACCACCCTGCCAGTGCCGCCGTGCCAAGGATCAGCACCAGCATGATCCACTTGGTGGCCACCAACAGGCTGAAATCCGGCAGCCACCGAATCCATTTGCAGGAATACTTCTCGCTCAGGTTCCCAACCCGTTCCAGCAGCTTGCTCATCTCCGTCAGCGATCTCTGCATCTCTGCCAGAGACTTCTGCACCGGCGTCAGGTCGATGCGCGTTTTCAGCTCCGGCAGGATATTCCGAATTTCCTCCAGCTCCCAGTTTATTCCGTCCGCCTGCTTTGCCAGCTTGTTTATCGTCTGCGGCAGATCGCACTGGATCACAATGGGCTGGATCGGCTGCGCTGTTTGCTGCGGCGCGCCGCTCGGCTGATTCATCCGCTTCAATTCCTCCATCGGTTTCCTCTGCTCGACGGAATGTTCTCTTAATGAGTTCTGCGCGTATTCTGAATTCACGTTCCATGGCCTCCTTGCAATACTTTTCCTCGTGTAATTTGCTGTCGCGGCACCTCATGCCGTCCGGTGTGGTGTAGGTGATGTACTTGCGGTTGTTTTCCCATCGCACCTGATAACCCTCGGACGCCTTTAGGGAAACGAAAGCGTCTTTGTCGGCGGCGTATTTCATGCACTCGTCGATGGTGTTCATGAGCCGCAGCTTCCAGCTTTGACCCTTCAGAGCCGTGTGGTATTCCGCACCGCTCATGCCGCGGGCCTGCTGCGCGGTCGGCTCAAAGACCGGCAGGCCCATCTCCTGACAGATCATGTCATTGCGCCGCATCAACTCTTGCAGTTGTTCCTTTGCCATGTGCAGCTTTTTGCCAGTGTCGAAATTGACGGAGTTGATGACGCAGTGGGAGTGGATGTGCTCCCGGTCTACGTGGGTACAGACCAGCACCTCGCAGCCCTCGAAGTATTCCGCCAGCCGCCGTGCGGCTTCGTGGGCCTGTCGGGGATCGACCGCCGCACCCTTTGGAAAACTCTGCACCATGTGATAGAACATCACGCCGCCGTCCTTGTGGTAGAGCAGCTTGGTGTTCAGGAAATCGTCGCAGACGCTCTGCGGCTGGCAGTTGATGCCGCTGATGAGCGGCTCGCCCTCCCATGTAGTTTTCTTTTCCTGCATGACGTAGAGCATCACGCCGCGCATGGCGGCGCGGGACTGTGTGCCCCGCTTGTAGTTCACAAAATGTACGATGGACATACAGCTCACCGCCCTTCCATGACTGACCGCAGCGCGGCGCTGACCTCGGACAACTCACCGGCAGCTTTTTCCAGACCGATGACCTGCACCGTGCCCATGTTGGCAAGAACGGTGAGGCGGTTGATGTTGCTGCCGATGCCCTTGAGCTGGCGGAGCAGTTCCTTTTGCTCGTCGATGACCACGATCCGCTTGCCGAGACAGCAGGCGGTGACGTAGTCGCTCATGGACATGTGGGCCTTCGCCGCCAGCGCCCTGATCTTCTCACGGTCGGTGGATGCCATGCGCGTGCTGAATTTAATATCTTTTTTCATATTTTTCTCCAATCGTAGCTAAAAGTGGGTCCGGGCTTCCGCCCGGAATTTGGGTGCAGGTCTTTGCCCGCTCGGTGCATTTGGCAGGGCAGCGGCTTCGCCGCAGACCAGACAAATGCGATGCTGGCTGTCGTCCGAGCGGACGACAAATCCCTCGTCCCGCGCCGTGTGCGGTAAACAGCTCTCGGCGGGTACTACACCACCACCCCGTCCCCAAACCGCGCACACAGCGGCTCACACGTCGAAACACGGCGGGTTATCAGGGCCGATGGTGACGATGTTCTCGGTAGTGAGATCATCGACACCATCGGCCCTTTTCAGGCAGATCAGACGGTCGCCGTTGCTCTTGCGGAAGGACACCGTAATGCCGTTTCTCCTTAGAGCGTCAACGCTTTTGCGGATTCGGTGGGAGAAGCTGTTGGGGGTCAGTCCCTCCGCACCGGCAGGGTCGATCTTTTCCAACAGCGCCTTGGCAGGGGCGCTGATCTCCGGCTGCCGACGCAGCAATTCAGAGAGAAGAAAAAGAATTCTCTCGTTGGGCTGCTCTTTCTGTTCGCAGTCATCTGACAGCAGCTTCCAGACATGATCCTCACCGTCGAACTCCAGTGCCAGCTCCCGATAGGGGATGTCCCGCCCGGTGCAGTAGAGCGTGGCTGTGTTCTCTCTGCGCTGACTCTTGCGGAGGACGAAGTTGCTGTCGGTGGCGCCGCTGAGTCCGGTGGTGCCGGAGATCATGTTCATGGGATCATCGTCATTCATCTTCCGCAGATGATGCACCAGCAGAATGGCGATGCGGTGCTTGTCCGCCAGCGCTTTCAGAACGCCGATGTCCCGGTAGTCGCTGGCATACGGGTTTGCGTCATTGCCCGCGGTGCGGATGCGCTGGAGCGTGTCGATGACGATGAGCCTGGTTTTCGGATGCTCCTTCAAGAATTGCTCGATCTGTTCTACCAGCCCGTTATGGAGCTGCTGGGACATGACGGCGAAGTACAGCGTGGGCGGTGCGTCCTCCGTGAGATCGAAGAGGCGGCTTTGGATACGCTGGAAGCTGTCTTCCAGACAGAGGTACAGCACCTCGCATGGCCGTGTGGCGAACGTCCAGAGTGGCTTGCCCTGCGCGGCGCAGAGACACAGCCACAGCGCCAGCCACGATTTGCCGATCTTCGGCGCGCCTGCCAGCAGGTGCAGCCCCTGGGGCAGCAGATCGTCGACCACGAAGGAGACCGGCTCGTAAGCGGTGCTTTGCAGCGTGTCCGCGTCAATGGTTTGCAGTCGTTTGATTTGAGACATAAAAAACCTCCGGATAAAAAGATAAGGGCAGAGACCTCGCTGCAGTCGAGGCTCTAACCCTTTCACTTGATTATTCTGTATTTTTTGATAGAATGAGAATATCGCAGGACAGATGCAAAACGGATATGAGACAGGAGGCGGGCTTTTGAAGATCGGAACGGATCAGTATAACACATTTGACACCATGACAATGGACTGCTGGAATGACCGTGTGTACTACGAGGGAAAGGAATTTCCAGCGGGACATTTTGCGGCGGAGATCTTGAACTTTGCCGGTGCGATCCACGATCCTCTTCTGGAGCGTATTACTGTGCTGACGGCGCTTGTGGACGATTTGAGCACAGCCGAAAAGAACAAGCGCCATGATATTGCAGCAGAACTAAAACCACTGCTGCATGACACGGTTTCCTGGTTGTATACTTGCCCTCCGTTTTGCTATTGCGAAGAGCAACGCGCGTATGGGGCTCTTGTACATGCTTTGAGCGAGGAGCGGCTCGATCGGGACTATGAGGAAGAGGAGGCGCATCTTCCGTACTTGGCGCTTTCCTTTTGCGAGCCGATCCTGAGAATCTTGGTGGCGATCTATAATTTTTGTCTGCTCATCCGCACATTCGAGATGAAATATCTGCGCAGATCAAAGCAGCGTAATGCAGACGCCTTCGCAAAGGCGGCGCATGAGTGCTTTGATGAGGAGGACAGCTTTCTGATCCTGTTGGAGCAGATGCCGTTTGGCGAGGTGGAAGAATTTTTCTCCTATCCAAGAGTGGTCACAGGATTCAAATATTTTCAGGATGAGAACGATGAAGAAAAATGGAAAACCGCGCAGCGCGTGATTTGCAAGCGTGCCATTGACTTTTATATATTCGACTTGATGAACGGATTGCACCACGGCCACGCACCCAGCCAGTGCCAAGGCTGCGGGAGATACTTTCTGACCACCAACGGCCACATCCCCAAATACTGCGACGGCGTCGCCCCGCAGGACAATCGCTATACCTGCCGGCAGTACGGCGCGATGATGCACCAGAAGGAGCAGAACAAACAGCACCCGGTCTACCGCCTGTTCAATACCCGCACCGACACCATCCGCAAGCATCACTAGAGAGGGAAGATCTCCGATGACCTGCGGCGGGAGGCACTGTATCTGGTGGGGAGCTACCGGGACAAGGCACTGATGGACAACGACTATGCCGCTGACGGATATGCGCGGGACATGGAATTGGAACACATTTACGCGGAGGCAGAAAAGCGGCTGAAATGAGGAAGGGGGCGTTCCTGTGACGAAAAATATGTACACCGTTGCCGGGGACGGCCCCTGCAATGAAGAGCTGGCGTTGCGAATGCAAGCCGGAGACAAAAACGCCGCGGAGCGGCTCGTCTCACAGAACGAGGGTTACCTCACCGACCTGGCGCGGGCGTACACGCCGTGGTGTGAGATGGAGGATTTGAAGCAGGAGGCGGCGCTGGCATTGCTGGACGCGGCGAGGCACTTTGACCCCGTCTACGGAACGAAGCTGCTGACCTATGCGACGCCCGTGATGGAAGCGGCGCTGTCCGACTATGCCGCGCAGTATTCTTCCTCTCTGTCCATTCCCATCAGCCGGTACAATCAACTGCGCAGGGTGGCATACCTCTGCGCCGAGGGATGGGACTCATCTGATGCTGAGTTGGTCAAGGTGGTGTGCGGAGAACTGAATGTATCTGCCAAGGTGGCTGGGGCGTTGATAAAAGAATACCGGACGCTGTTTTGCGTCCGGCAGTTAGGTGACGATGTGTTCTCCGTCAGCTGCGGCGGCGATCCTGCCGTTGCCTATGACCGCCTCATGCGCCGGACGCTGCTGATGCAGCGGATGGAGCAAGTGTTGACGCCCAGGGAGTTGAATCTGGTGCGGAGTTATCTGGGCATCGGTCAGCCGGACGAGGTTGGCATGACCTTTCAGGAGCTGGCGATCTATCTCAACTACAACGGCCCCAGCGGAGCGGAGAAGGCATACAAGGCCGCGCTGCGGAAGTTGAAAAAGGACTTGTACGGTGGGGCCTATGGCCGGTGGCTCTCCGCTCAAAAGGCCATCCGCGCCGCCAAAGCGGAGGCGGAGCAGGCCGCGGGGCATGGCGCAACGCCGCAGAGAACATGGTGGGGCGAAAAAGAGCTGATGGCGCGGTTTATCTGCGAGGTCGTTTCGCTGATCCGTGTTCATGAGATTTTCAGTGACGCATTGGAGAATATTGCTGCAAAAATTTTTGAGGAGTCTTGAAAATTGTACGTTTTCAAGACTCCTCAAGATCATCCCAGCTCAAATGCGCCGGTATAAAGCTGATAATACCGATATCTTTTGTGGGGGTTGCAAAGCGCACCCAAGTTGAGCGAGATGGACACAACATGGGAGGAACACCTCACGCCGTCCACGCACTGGATAAATGCGGGATGTCAAAAGATTAAAGAGAGCTGGCTCGTGCCAGCTCTCTTATACTGTGCGCTGTCAGGTTCTACGGTTACTATCAAAGTGCATTGACGGTTCCTGATTTCTCAAATATTCTGTTTCAGGCAGGTCTTAATGTCATCCTCAGCGTTGGTAATAAGCCGCAAGTCGAATGTGTCCACTAAATACTGAAGCACATTCGGGCTCAAAAATGCTGGCAGGGTAGGGCCTAAATATATGCCTTTAATTCCCAGACTCAATAATGCCAGCAAATCAGCAACAGCCTTTTGTTCGTACCATGATACGATCAACGACAAAGGCAATCCGTTTACATCGGTACCAAAAGCATCTGCTAAACCTGTTGCGATCCGTATGGCAGAATATACATCATTGCATTGCCCGACATCCAAAAGTCTCGGCAGTCCCGCTACTTCACCGAAATCCAGTTTGTTAAATCTGTATTTTCCGCATGCGAGCGTTAATATCACGCAGTCTTTCGGGACCATCTTAGCAAACTCCGTATAATAGTTTCGACCGGGTCTTGCTCCGTCACAGCCGCCAATAAGAAAGAAATGTCTGATTTTTCCTGCTTTTACTGCCGCTACGATTTTGTCAGAATCGCTTAATACCGAATGATGCCCGAATCCGACAAGTATCTCGTGGGGCTCCTGATCCTCCGGATAGCCGCCCAATTCTATTGCCTGCTGAATGATTTCACTGAAATCCTTTTCACCGTTTTCTCTTTTCCCAATGTGTTTTACCCCTTCCCAGCCCACTACATTCGTGCTGTAAATTCGGCCTTTATAGCTCTCTCTCGGCCGCATAAGGCAATTCGTCGTCATTAGAATACATCCCGGAAGATCATCAAATTGTTTTTGCTGATCTTGCCACGCACCACCGAAATTCCCGACAAGGTGGGGGTATTTTTTTAATCCCTCATATCCGTGGCACGGCAGCATTTCACCGTGCGTATACACATTGACCCCCGTTCCCTTTGTTTGTTCCAGCAGCATTTCCAAATCCTTCAAATCATGTCCCGAAACAACGATAAAGGGTCCTTTCCTCATATGGATATTGACCCTATGGGGTGCCGGATTTCCGTAAACTGCAGTATTGGCTTCGTCCAATTTTTTCATAACCTCAATTGCCGCTTCTCCGGTGCGCATGGTCATTCGGATCAGTTCTTCCACTGTAAGGTTATCGTCTGTGAGAGCTTCCAATGCCTGAATATAAAATTCATCTACCTCATCACTGTAATAGCCCAGTTCTCTTGCCTGATGCCCATAGGCGCTGATACCTTTCAGTCCGTATAAAATGGTTTGCCTCAATGAGCGAATATCCGGGTCAAGGGATTTATCATACATAATTCCCGCGAATTGAGCATCCTTTAGCATTTGTGTTTTTGTTTCGGGAAGATCATAAGTGGCGTATGATGTCTGATTGTGAAGCTCTCCTGTGATTGTTCTCAAATTTTCTTTTATCCGTTGTGATTCGTTCAATAATTCCACGTGTACTTTCGAATCAAAATTAACATTCGTCAGCGTTGTGAAAAGAACATTTTCGATAAACCGTATGATATTTTTATCGATATGCTGTCCCTCATCTTGCAGAACTTTTCCGTAACAGCTGATCCCTTTGATTTGAAAGATCAGCAAATCCTGCAGATTGGCGATTTCCGGTGTCTTTCCGCAAACCCCAAGCTTTGTGCAGCCCTTTCCGTTCGCTGTTTGCTCACATTGATAGCAAAACATTTCGTATCCTAAATCCATATTATTCATATGCTGACCATCCTTATCTTTCGTTTTTATAGTTAAAGTATCGGTCAGGAAACAAAAAATATACTTGGTATGAGAGACTTTACTAATTGTCTCATGTGTGTCTATGCGTCATTTGCTGTGGCGGTTACGTCGAAACAACAGATATCGTTGCAGACAGAGAAACACCACAAGCTTTCTTGTTGACAAACTATCGCCATAGCGATATAATCAATTCGGGTTAAAACTATCAGTGGAGCGATAGGCTCGTGAAAGAGGCACAGCTATGAATAAAATAATCTGCGTTTATCATGGTTCCAGTCAAATTATCCAACAGCCTGTTATTGGCAAAGGAAACCCAAACAACGATTACGGACTGGGGTTCTACTGTACTGAGAGTGTGGAGCTTGCAAAGGAGTGGGCTTGTTCCGCTGAAGCGGATGGCTTTGCAAATCGATATGCCTTTGATTTAAACGGCCTGTCTATCCTCTCGCTTACAGGAGGAAATTATCATATTCTCAATTGGCTTTATGTACTGCTGAATAATCGGAAGTTCCGTATTGGCGGGGCAGTCGCAAGGCAAGCCAAGCAGTATATTGGCGAGCATTTTGCGGTAGAGTATAAGCAGTATGATGTCATCAAAGGATATCGGGCGGACGATTCTTATTTCTCATTCGCAAGTGCGTTTCTGAATAATACGATTTCTCTCCAACAGCTTGAAAAAGCGATGTTACTTGGGAAACTGGGCGAACAGATCGTTGCGATATCGGGAAAAGCGTTTGCTCGATTTACATTTGAGGAAGCCATTCCTGCACCGTGTGATATGTATTATCCGAAGAAGCTGGCACGAGACAGTAAAGCGCGCGAGGATTTTGCAAAAGAGAAGGATCGTGAAACGGTTTTGTCTGAAAAATATGTGCTGGACATCATTCGGGAAGAATGGGGGAATGAAGATGAACGCCTACAACGAATTATACTTGGATGATGCAATGGCCAATCTCGGAGATATGGTCGAGTACGCCGTGTGTACACTCGGCTATGCACCGGATGACTTCTTTGGCTGGTTCATTTCCTCCGGAATTGCCTCAAAATTCGAGAATGGAAATCCGAAGTATGTTGCAGGAATGTCGGGGGTCGAACTGGCAGACGCTGTGCTTGCTGCCGTGAATATGCAGAGTGAGCGTCATCATCAGCCCCATCTATCCTCAAAGGGGAGAGAGTACTGGGCCGGATGGATCCTTGCCTATTACCAGTGGGAAACAAACCGACGCTTCAGCGATATGGTAGAATACGGATTGACACTATCGGTAGTGATGTCTCTATATATCCTGCACGAAGCGGATGTAAGCAAATTCGTGGAGAGTGCAGATGAGATCATTCAAAGGAACAAGGATAGCCGTAAGTCTAAGCTACAGCTTATACGGAAGGCGAGAGGGCTGACACAGCAGCAGCTCGGTGAAGCATCCGGAGTCTCCTTGCGAATGATCCAGCTCTACGAGCAGAAGCAGTACGAACTTGCAAAAGCGCAGGCCGGTATTGTGCTTGACCTTGCCAAAGTACTTGGATGCGATGCCGCTGATCTGATCCAGGTATAGAGGGTAAAGATATTCAGCTGAACTGGGCTGCTGAACCCGCATTTTATCCAGACTACTATTTGACTACTACCGCGAAAAACCTCGGAAGCCCTGTCCGATAAGGCTTCCGAGGTTTTCCTTCAAAATGCCGGAAATTTGTGCAACACCAATCAAACCCTTGCGCCGCAGGGCTTTCCGGCTTGACGGCCTGATAACTCCGACTCTAAAGGCCGCTGGTTCGAATCCAGTCGGGCGTACCATATTAACGAAACGGTATAGATGCGTCTGGCGAAAAGCCAGGCGCATCAACCGTTTCCGGGCTTTTTCGGGCCCGGATTTCTTCTTTCAAACCATAGATGCAAATCGCTGTTTCAGAGCGTCTGCCCCGATTCGAACTGGGCGTTTTCCCTTTTTGGGCAGATGCATTCAGCCAGCGCCCTTTTTGAATGGCGATTTTTCCGACTGGCAGCGGTATTTTTCTCAAAAAAACTCACAAAGACTTGGGCGTCGTTTTGTTGGTCCTGACGGACTGAGAAAGCGGCGCCCTTTTTCATTTCAAAAAGGGCGCTGGTTGTAGCGTTAATATTTTGTGGGCCGGAGTCTTAGCAATAAGATTCCAGCCCTTTTTTTGTTTTCAGAGAGGAGTTCACTTATGCCGCGCTATTTCATGCGAGACACGCCGCTGCAGGCACTGGAGCAGTTGATGATGTCTCAGCCTGGCCAAAAGCCCCGAGGCGGCGGGATATACCGCAGCCCATTCCATTACACGCCCAAAGATGTGGCATGCGAATACTGCCAGAACTATGTCCGCAAGCATCCGTGCCGCCTGTGCGAATGCACCTGCCTGGAGGAACGGATTGAAGCAGGGGTTCTGGAACTGAATGAGTTCGTGCGGGAGTGCTTCGCACCCTCTATGGGGCCGCAGCTCCGAAAACGGATGCATCAGCAATTCAGAGAAAAAAAGGCTCAATTTTTCCTGTCCGATGCCCACCGGCGAAGATGGACACACTGGCGAAAGCGCTGCTGGCGTCTGTCTGACCGGAACAAAGCCGCCCTCTACCTGCTCACGGCATACGAGAGCCTTTGGCGCAGAATGATCTGGAAATGCGGAAATGACGGCTTTGACTTTCAAAGTGTTCGTCTCGGAGGGATCGAGCCGGAACTCTACAGCGTCTACCAGGCGGCGAAGGCCATTGCGGTCGGCTGCTGCAATATTACTCTCGCAGGCCTTGCGTCTCCGGAATTGGTCACAGATGAGGCGTTCCACCTGATCACCGGCGCACTGCTGATGGCCAAGTACGGAGATGTGGTTTTGAATTTGGAAAAAGGAGTGGATGAAACATGATGATACAGGCGGTGCTTGGCAATCCGCATCACCCGGAATATGGCGTGGCAACCATCCCATTCCCCATCCCCCACGACCAGTACGCACACTGCATGGAGCTGCTGGAGGCTCTGGAGATTGGCGACGCGGTCAAAGCCGATTGCCAGGTGCAGGAGATCAACAGCTTTTACTCTGTGCTCAAGCGCATGGAGATGCTTACGGTCAATGTGGAGGAGCTGAACTATCTCGCCAAGCGACTGGATAGTTTCGATACCGGCGAAGCCGCACAGTTTCAGGCGGTGGCCCACAAGCTGGAGCTTTTCGAGCTGAAGGATCTGATCAACCTGTCCTTCTGCTGCCAACAGGCCACGGTCATTACAGATTTTTCCGACCTATCCGCTGTTGGCCGGGACCACTACATGAATTTACATGGCGGCAGCGCCAAAACGGACGAACTGAAAGCGCTGGACGGCGAAGCCGTGGCCCGGTCGCTCATAGCGGGAGGCGGCGGCACGGTCACGCCCTATGGGGTCGTGTATGATAACGGCATGAAATTGGGGCAGGTCTACGACGGGCAGTTCTTCCCCTGCTATTACTATGAGCCGAATGCCATCACGGTTGCGGTGACCGCCAAGTCCGAGCCGGAGGATACGGAGCATATCACATGGCTGTACCTTCCTATGGCGCAGGAGGAGGTGGACCGTGCCCTCCAGCGTGCGGGCATTATGAATCTTGCGGATGCCCGGCTTCACTTGGAGGATACGCAGCTGCCGAATGAAGTAGATATGCTGCTGGATATGGAACAGGAAAGCCTTGCAGACCTCAATGCACTGGCAAAGGTTGCGGATGCCCTTTCCTCGGACAACATGAAAAAGCTGGGCGCTGTGGTAACGCTGGCGAAGCCACAGACAACGGAACAGATCAAAAACCTCTTAGAGAATCTCGACCTGTTTGATTTCGCTCCCGGCACACATTCCCCGGTAGAGTATGGAAAGTACATGATCCAGCAGACCGGTCATTTCGACTACGATGAGAATTTGGAGGCGTTCTACGACTACGAGGGCTACGCCCTGCAACGCATGAATGAGGAGGACGGGATGTTCACGGATCGCGGGTATATAGCCTACAAAGGGGGTGTCGCCTTGAAGAAAGTTATAAAGGACAGCCAGGGCGAGCAACCAGCACCGGAGCCTTGGCAGGATGAGAACCGGGACGAAATACTCCGCATGACGCTGTATGCCAAAAACAAGGCGGGCTATTCGCTTGTCCTTCCCGCCGACGAGGAATACCTCTCTGCCGCAAAGTCGCACCTGGGCGTGGGAGATTTTGCGGAAGCCGTGATTCGAGATGTACGCTTCAAGGTGCCGTACATCGGTGAACTGATCTGCGAAACGGACTGTCCCTCTGTGGAGGATTACAACAAGTTTGCGAAGGCTATGGAGGACATTTGGCAGAAAGACGGCGCTCTGCTGACCTATGCCGCTGTGCTGGATGCCGAGCGGCCCGACACTCTGGGCAGGGCCTACGAGCTGCTGCAAAACTTGGAGAACTACGAACGCATCGTCGAGGGCACCTACGGCTACGGCCAGCAGCGCTTACAGGAAACGCTGGGGCTGGATGACGCAGCGGTGGAAATGCTGGACGGCTACATGGACTTTGAGAAGTACGGCGAGGAGTGCATGGAAGCGGACGGCGTGGTTACGACGGAGTTTGGCCTGCTGCGGCGGTTGGAGCCGCCTTTTGCAGCGCACACCTTGCAGATGAGAGACATGGTATGAGTGAGAGTGAAATTCACATCAGGGGGCCTCCCTTTTCTTCGGAAGCGGCGCAGATTCCCATTGACTTATGGGCGGTCCTGTGGTAGTTGTGTTGTGTACCGACACAGAACGGAAAATAAAAAATGGAGGTACAGAATGAAAAAAATGCAAATCATGGCGTGGGTGCTGAGTGCGCTGCTCCTCACAGGCTGCGGCGGGTCTGGGACACCTACGAATACGGACAATCTGCCGCAAACATCTGCTACCGATGCTTCCGAGACCACGACAACGCAAAATGGGAACGAATATGCTTTGGAGGAAGCGACGCCGGGGCAGGACGAAAAGCCCGGCGCTTCCGACGCAGCTCCTGGACAGGTGACTGAAAAGGATTCCTCTGCTGGAGATGAAAAGCCTGCGGTGGGGAAAACTCCTGCGTGGGAAAATGGAGCGAGTGCGCCGTCTAAGGCGGGGCCTGCTGGGGGTGAATTATCCGATTCGGCAGGGAGTAGTTCTTCCAAGCCTGCGGGGAATAGTCCATCCGTACCTGCGGGGAATGAGCCATCTACACCTGCGGGAAGTGGGACGGATGCGGCGGAAACACCTGCGCCGCAGCCGGAGGAGAAAGTTTTTGACATGGACTACTGGCTGGGCTATGCCAAGGACTACGCCGTGGGCATTGATCTGCGGCTGGATGAAAATGCGGCGGATAGCTGGGACACGCCCATCCGATGTAGCAGTAAGACGGAGGATGTTCTGGCCGCCTATATCCGGGATGATCTGACATATTATAAGAACGAGGAAGGCTGCACAGCTGTGTGGATATGGGCGGAACAGGTGGGAGATGGACAGTATGAATTGTTCATCGGTCGCGGGTAACGCAAAATTTATAGGAGAAAGACTCTCGTGGAGGGTCTTTTTCTTATGGCAAAATTTAGGAGAATGGGAGGTTTGTTTTGAAACAAATTATCAAGTGCGGGACGGCGTTTTTGCTGGTGCTGGTGCTGTGTTTATGCCTGCTGTCTACCACAGCTTTTGCGGCATCTAAGCAGGTGTATATTTGGAATTTTCCGCTGTCAGACGACACGCTAAAATCCAGCGGCAAGTGGGGGCATGGGGCGTTAAACCTGCGGTTTGGGTATCATGTGGCAGCCAACAATTACACGCAGTTTCGGTGCCTGGATTCCTGGCAGGGGGAGGTGGCCTACTGCATTGAGCCGGGTGTACCGCAGAAAAACTATGATTCCCTTACGGACCACGATGACACATGGTGGGACCGCATGACCCTGCCTGCCGGGCATCCCCTTACGCCCCGCGAGGTGCAGCGGCTGATCGGGCGGGTTATGAGCTACGGCTACCACGGCTCTATCGGCGGGGGCTGGTGGGCGGATGTGGAGGCTACGGCGGAGAAAATGGCCTGGGCTTATGCCACGCAGATCCTCATTTGGGAGGTGGTGGTAGGCGAACGGGACAGCAGCTTTCGCCATATTGATGTGAAGTCTATGGGCTATAACCAGGCGTTGGAACGAGTGGATACCACCCATCCCCTGCGGAGCAGAATTCTCAGTTACTACAACTCCATTGTGACTTCGGTGAAGACCCACAGTAAGCGGCCCAGCTTTTGCGGGTCCTTGCCTTCCAATGCGGAGACGCTGGAGCTGAGTTGGGATGGGAGCAAATTTACCGGCAGCGTCGCGGATGCCAATGGGATGCTGGGAAAGTACAGCTTTAGCTGCAAGGACGCGGACTTGGCTTTCAGCAAAAAAGGGAATGTGCTGACGGTCTCGGCGGAGAAGCCCATTTCGGAGGCGGTCACCGTGGTGGGCAGCAAGAATGGCACCACCCATGCGGGCGTGGTAGTCTGGGGCGACGGCGTGTGGGGATCGGCTACCGGTATTCAGGATGTGGTCACCTACTCGGCCAGCGTTCGGGACCCAGTGACGGCTTATCTCAAAATCAAGACCGCTGCCATCCCCGGCAGGATCACGGTAAAGAAAGTGGACGCCGAGGGTGCGCCTTTGCAGGGGATTCGGTTTCTGCTGGAATCCTCTGCGGACCAGGTGAACTGGCAGGAGGTGAGCACAGCGGAAACGGGTGCGGGCGGCTCGGTTTGCTGGGAAGATTTGACAGCAGACGGCGGCACCTACTACCGGGTGACGGAGGTGCAGGCGGCGGAGGGAATGACGCTGCTGGCGGAGCCTTTGTTTTTGGGGACGCTGGATGCAAGCGAACACGACATCACCATTACCGCCTGCAACAACGCGGGCTTTGCGCTGCCCTTTACGGGCGGGGCAGGCTTCACAATTTATATTCTGTTTGCGGCACTCATGCTCGGTATGGGTGTTTATTTTTGCAAAAAATCCACGATGAAAAAGGAGAACTGAACCATGAAGAAAACGAAACGACTTTGGGCGCTGCTCCTGGCCATGATTATGGCCTTGAGGCTGATCACCACGGCGTTTGCGGCGCCGACCATTGATTCCGGCAAGAAAGCGTCTCTTTCCATTTTTAAGTATGACATCACGGCGGCCAGCGAGGACGGGGCGTGGGATACGGCATCCTATGTCAGCACCGGGGTGCAGGACGACGCCGTTAGTGACAAGCTGGCAAAGTATGCCATCCAGGGGGTGGAGTTCACCTATCTGCGGGTGGCGTCCATCTCCACTTACAGCCAGCGGGAGAGCGGCCAGTACAAGGTGGGCGTGCTGTACGGCTTTGCGGACGACACCGTGCTCCAGGCCATTGGGCTGGGTAAGGCGGACGCTTACAAGAGCGGAGGCGGCGTGTTCTACTTTACTTCCGACAAGCTGAATAAGGCCCTGGCAGACGCCCTGGCCAACAATGCCACCACGGTTAAAAATGCGCTGGAGGCCGCTATCCGCAACGGCGGCAAGGCCATGCCCGAGACGGATGACAGCGGCCACAGCAAGGTCAGCGGGCTGAAGCAGGGGCTGTATTTGGTAGTGGAGACCCGTGTGCCGGAGAATGTTATCAGCACCTGCAATCCCTTCTTTGTGTCTCTGCCTATGACCACCATGGACGGCAAAGACTGGAACTATGATGTGACTGTGTACCCCAAGAACCAGACCGGCAATCCCACGCTGGAGAAGACCGTTCGGGAGGACAAAAACAGCACCGGCAAGAACGGCGGCACGGGGGATATTGCGGACGGCTATGCACACACCGCCACCGCTTCCGTGGGCGATGTGGTGGAGTATCAGATCATCAGCACACTGCCCACCATCACCTCCAAGGCTACCAGTTTGACTGCTTATACCTTTGTGGACACGATGAGCGAGGGCATCCGCTACAACAGAAGCGATGTGATTATTGAGTTCTTCCGGGATGCCGGATGCACAGATCAGATCACCGCTTGGGACGCGGATTCCGGCAAGTTCGCCGTCAGCTATGATGACGCACAGAACACCATGACCATTGGTATGACAGAGACCGGGCTGGCGGACATCAACGAATCTGAGAGCGTCTACACGGGCAGCGTGAAGCGTGGTTACAGCGACTGTACTATGCGGATCACCTATGCCGCTACCCTTACCGCTGACGCACAGCTGGGTGATACCGACAACTCCAACGAGGTGGTGCTGACCTGGAAGCGCACCAACACCAGCTACTATGATACGCTCCAGGACTGCTGCCATGTGTATACCTGCGGTGTGGATGTGCTGAAGCAGTTTTCGGACGGCAAGGGCGACCTGGCCAATGTTCATTTCCTGCTGCACAACGACACGGACGGCTATTTTGTGACGGCGGAGCTGGTGGACGGCGTGTACCATGTCACCGGCCACGAGGTGAAGGAGAGCAAGGCCACGGTGTTCGTGCCCAACGGGGAGGGGCACATCCGGGTCATGGGTCTGGAGGACGATACCTATACGATGACAGAGACCGCCACGGACAAGGGATATGTGCTGCTGAAGGACGGTATTGAAATTGTCATTACCGCTGCGGAGGGCGAGAGCGCCTGCGAGACCTGCGGCGTGAAGCTCCTGACGGCCAGCGGCAGCGTCAACGGCGACGCGGTGGACATGGAGAACGGCAATGCCATCGTGCCGCTGACGGTCATCAACAACCCCGGCTTTGACCTGCCTAAGACAGGCGGTTACGGCACCTGGATGTTCACCGTGGGCGGCTGTATGCTGCTGGGCGTGGCGGCGTTTATTGTGGTCCGGGGGCGGAAGCACAATAGGAACGACCAGTGAAGTGGCGACTGCTGGCGGTGGCCTGCGGAGTCATTGCGCTGGGGCTACTGCTTTATCCGCTTATGGGTGAACTGGTAAGTGAAAAGTATCACTCGGATGTGGAGGCGGTGTACACCGCCGCTATTGCGGACACTGACAATGCGGAGCTGGCCGAGCAGCGTCGGGCGGCGGAGATGTATAACGCCATGCTGCGAGGCGAGGCGGCGGTCAGTGCGGGAGGGGCTTCTGCTCCTCCCGTGGACTATGCAGAGCAGCTCACCTTGGGCGGAGCCATGTGTACTATCGACATCCCGAAGATCGGCGTGTATCTCCCGGTGCGGCACGGCACGGGAGCGGAGACGCTGGAACGGACCGTGGGGCATGTGGTGGGGACTTCTCTGCCTGTGGGCGGGGCGGGTACCCATGCGGTGCTGTCGGCTCACAGCGGGATGGCTTCGGCGAAGCTGTTTTCGGATATTGACCAGCTTGCGGAGGGCGACACTTTTTACATCCATGTGCTGGGTGAGGTGCTGGCCTACGAGGTGGACCAGATCGCCACGGTGCTGCCTGGGGACACATCGCTGCTGCAAATCGAGGACGGGCAAGATCTGGTGACGCTGGTGACCTGTACGCCCTTTGGGGTGAACACCCACCGGCTGCTGGTGCGGGGACATAGGGTGGCGTATGTGCCGGAGCTGGTGGCAGAAAATGGAAAAGTTCCGAAGGCCGCGTCTTCGTGGACGCAGCACTATCTCACGGGTTTAAGCGTCGGCTTTGGTATGTTGGCTGCGGCTGGCGGGATCTGCTTCTTTGCAAGGAGGAAACGCCGTGGGTAAAAAATCTGTTTTGCTGGCGGTGGCGCTGGCTGTGGCGGGGCTGTTGGTTCTGCTGTGGCCGGTGGTTTCCGGACATAGGCTGCAAGCGGACATGAGCGCGACGGCACAGGGCTTTTTGGAGGAGGCGAGACAGCCATACTCCGAGCTGCTGACGGACTTGCAGGGATATAACCAGCGCATTTATACGGAGCGGCAGGCGGGACTGGCCGACGCTTTGGCCTGTGAGGAGCCTGCTGTATTGCTGAGAGACTGCGGCGTGGAGGACGAGATCATAGGTGTATTGGAGATACCCACGCTGGAGCTGGTCATGCCGGTCTACTTGGGCGCGTCGGATTCGCACCTTGCCGCAGGGACGGCGGTGCTGGGGAACACTTCGGCGCCCATTGGCGGCATAAATACCGACTGCGTTATTGCCGGGCATAGAGGATGGTATGGCGCGGATTATTTTCGGCACATAGACCGCTTGCAGGCGGGCGATATGGTAACGATTACGAATCTATGGGAAACACTCACCTATGCCGTGGTTGATATGAAGATCATCCAGCCGGACCAGGTGGACAAAATCAAAATCCAGCCGGGGCGTGACCTGCTGACGCTCATCACCTGCCATCCCTACGCCAGCGGAGGACGGCAGCGGCTGGTGGTGTATTGCGAAAGAAGGAAGTGATGCATTATAGAGCCTATTGGCAAGGCCACATTTGTCGGGGACGATGACATCCTCTATTACGATGCAGAGGCGTTTCTGGACTGCATCCGGGCGGAACTGCCCTATCGGGATACCACCGGGTTTCGCTACGAAGTCCTGACAGACGACCCTACCGTCTGCAAGGCGGCAGATGATATTTTGCTGGATTTCTTCAGTGAGGATGATCCATATACGCTATCTGAATACACACAGAAAATAGGAGGGATCTAAAAATGTTTACATCCGAAAAAATGGTGAAATTCCTGCGGGAAAAATACCCGCCCGGCACCCGCATTCGGCTGGTTTCCATGGAGGACCCCTATGCGCCGGTAGCACCCGGCACAGAGGGTACGCTTGTGTGCGTAGATGACGCCGGGCAATTTCAGATGAAATGGGACAACGGGCGGACGCTGGCCCTTATCCCCGGCGAGGACAGCTTCACTGTCCTGCCGCCCGAACGCAGCGTGCTGAAGCTGTATATGCCCCTCACCGCTGAGCTCTACGAGCCGGACGAGTGGGGCGATATGCCGGAGGAGGCGGAACGGCTCACCGGCGGCGAATTGGCATCGCATGAGGAGAAGATCCGCAGTGCCTTATTCAAAAGCCGCACGCAGGAGGAACAGGTCAGAGGCATCATGCACTGGTACAGAAAACCAGACAGCGTCAAAGACAAGGTGCATTCCGTTGTCTTCGATGTGGAGCAGCGGCACGGCAGGCTGTGGGGTGTGGCGGAGTGCCAGATCAGCGGCGAACTGTCGGCTGGAGAGCTGGCTGCGCTGAAGAAGTACATCTCCGGCCAAGCCTCAGACGGCTGGGGCGAGGGCTTCGAGCAGCGGGAGATCGCACTGGATGGCGGTCGGGAGCTGTACGTCCATCTGTGGCAGGATGAGGACTGGAGCATCCAGACGGAGCAGGAGCGGTTCGAGCCTTACCGGGACAAGCTGCCGGAGTTGTGCTTTACCCTGCTGCCGGGTACAGGCCAGCTCATCTGCGTGAAGCGTGGGGAGAGCGGGTACTATCCCAGCAACTGGTCTACGCCGGACGCACAGGAGAACCGCCGCATTGCGGATGAGCAGAACCAGAAGCTGGGCGTGACGCCCGCTCAGGAGACGGCCATGAAGATCGGCAGCATGTGCGGTTGGGATGTACCTGGCGCAGATCCGGATCACTGCATGGACATCGTGCAGCGGAGAGGAGGTATGGAGCTTGGGTAAAAAGGTTTTCTCCGTATATCTGGGCGCTCCGGATAACAGTAACCACGCAGAGCTGGATCTGCCCGCCACGCCGTGGGAACTGATAGATGCACTGGATAAGCTGCGGCTGGTGGATGGACGGGAACCCTATTGGCAGGTGGAGGACATTGGCCGGTACGGCTTTCTTGCACCGCTCCTTGATGACAGCAACCTGTATCAGTTCAACGCTCTGGCGGAGCAGCTGAGCACATTCGGCCATGTAGAGGCCATCGCTTTTGAAGGACTGGTGCAGATGGAGGTCGACAAGCTATGCCAAACCAATGGCGGCGAACTGACCCTCCAGCGGCTGCTGGATCTGGCGTACAGTGTGGATCGATGCCATGTGGTGCCGGGGATCCGGGACGATGCGGCATTGGGCCGATTCTATGTGGAGAACGATTTCCTGCCGGAACTGGAACAAGTACCGGAGAGTGTGCTGGAGCTGCTGGACTATGCCAAGATCGGTGAAAGGATGCGCCGGGAGGAACACGGCGCTATGACCCCGAACGGCTATGTAGTGCGGGAAGCCGAGCTGCGGCAGGCTCCGCCCAACTTGGGCAGGCCGCCACGAAAGCCGCCATATATGATCTATTTCCTCTGTGTCAGTGATGTCCGTGCCGTAAAGTTGTACTTGCCCGCAAAGCAGGCGGAGTTGGATGCCGTGCTGGATTGTCTGGAGGTGGATAGCTTCTTCTGGCTGCACGAGGACGGGTTTTATCCCCAAACACAGCTGGCTGCCGCGGCCTCCGCGGTGCAGCCGGAGCTTGTGCGTGAAAATACCATTTCCGTGACCAATTTGAGGGCCTCCGCCCGCTATCTCTATGCGCCCTATGAGCTGTTGCCGGGCAGCGCCGGGCTGGATGCCGCTTCCATCGGCGACCGCACCCTGCTGGGCTCGGGCCTGCGCGGTCAGCGAACCTATGGCTTTTCTGCCGCTCAGGGCCTCATCACCCAGTATCAGCGCATCAATACGGCTCTATCGCAGACCACGGAGCAGCAGACACCCTTTTTGCAGGATGAGGCAGCCTACAACGCCTTTGTTTATGACCGCTACACTGCCATTCCCTCCGATATTCGCAGCTACCTGGCCGATAAGCTGGGTGACTATGCGGTCTCCGACGGCGAGGCCCACTTTGACTATCAAAGTGCCAAGCAAAATATTTTATTTTATCTTACCACCTATGCCGAGTATGACGAAACAAATGTGACTCCGGTAGGCAGCGGTGTGGATTTTGTGCTGAACTTTTTGGACGGCACACGAAAGGGCTACAGCGTCCACTATGCCACGGCAGCGGCTATGATGTTCCGCTATTATGGTATTCCCGCCCGGTATGTGGAAGGATTTTTGGTGAGTAAGCAGGAGACCCAGACCTTGGAACCGGGACAAACACTGGCCTTGGACGGCTCCCACATCCACACCTGGGTGGAATATTATCAGGATGGTGTGGGCTGGCTGCCCTTTGAGGTGACGCCGCCTTACTTCTCCGCCGTGGAGCAAACGGAAAAATACCAGGACATCTCCGGCCTGATCGGCCAGCAGCCGCAGGATACGGTGGTGGATAACATTCAGGACAATCCCCAGGGCGATGACACAAACGAACCCTCGCTGCTGAATTTCTGGCTCAAGTATCGGCTGCAAATTTTACTGATTCTGGCCGTGACCGCGGCGCTGGCCCTGCTTGCGGCGTTCATCGCATGGCTTATGTGGGAGCGGAAAAAGACTGCCCGGCGTAAGGCGTCGTTCCTATCGGAGGATCTTCCCGCGTCTATCCAAGCTATTTTTGCCTATACCATAGATGTACTCCGGGCTCGGGGCCTCCGGGCGAAAAACTGCGCCCCGGAGGATTACGCAGACCTTCTTGATCCGGATCTCCGCGCCTCTTATCGGCAGGCGGCGGCTATTTGGCAGGAGGCCCGCTTCAGCGGACACCCCATGGAGGAGGCACAGCGGCAGACTGTACTCGCTCTGGAGAGCGAGCTGTGGCGCAGAACCTGGGAGCAGGCCAATATTCTGCGTAGGATCAAGCTAAAATACATTCTCTTTTTATAGGAGGAGCTACCATGAAAAAAAGAATCTCCTGTATGCTGCTTTCGATTTTGCTGCTTTGTCTATGTGCCTGCGGAGAAAAAAGCGTATGGCGCGCGGCGTATGAGCGCACCGGCCAGGCCCTGCAAAGTGAGGTGAACGAGCTGCGCGTGGGCTCTGTGGGCGGCGAGTGGTGCATCATTGGCTTGAGCCGTTCGGGCCGTTTGACAAGCGATGCGGCCCATGCTTATTTAGAGCAGGCGGACGCCTATATTCGAGCCATCGGCACGCCTCGGCTCCACCAGGCCAAGTCTACGGAAAATTCCCGCCTCATTTTGGGCATCACCGCAGCGGGGGGAGATGTAACGAATATCGGCGGCGTAAATCTGCTGGCCGGGCTCACGGATATGAAATATCTGTCCGCACAGGGGCTCAACGGAGCCATTTGGGCACTCATTGCCCTGGACTGCGGCGGCTATGAGATTCCTGCCGCTCAGCCCGGCGAGACACAGACCACTCGGGAGGGCTTGGTGGATCTGCTTCTTAGCAGCCGCAATGCCGATGGCGGCTGGAGCCTTTTCGGCGAATCCTCCGATCCCGATATGACCGCAATGGCGCTCCAGGCCTTGGCGCCCTACCGCCAGCGAGAGGATGTAGCCCGGGCGGCGGAGTCTGCGGTGGACTATCTTTCGGTCATTCAGCTCCCCAGCGGCGGTTTTTCCAGCTGGGGCACGGCGAACTGCGAATCCTGCGCCCAGGTTATCGTCGCCCTCACGGCTCTGGGGCTGGATCCGCAGAAGGAACAGCGCCTCATCAAAAACGACCAAAGCGTGGTGGATGCCCTCTGTACCTTTGCCGTGAACGATGGTTTTTACCACTCTGCCGACCTGGCGGAGGTAAACGGCATGGCTACCGAGCAGGCCTATTATGCCCTCACGGCCTACGCCCGTTTTTTGGACGGACAAACCAGGCTGTACGATATGACAGACTGCATTACCTGAAAGCGCAAAAAATTCCCACTTTTTAGAACAAATCATCGAAAAATGCCATTGCACTTTTTGGCTGGGTGTGATAAAATCTTAAAAAACAGGACAATAGAATACAAACAGGATGATTCGCTCGGAGCTCTGCGCTCCGAAGGCGGAATAGGGTGAAAAGCCCTGCGAGAAGGTCACTGTGATGCCTGCTTACAGCAGGATAAGTCAGATACGCCGAGAATGATGCCTGGGCTTTGCCGATCCCGAAGCCGAAGCGATTCAATGCTTATAGCGTATAGCTTGCACGGCTTCCGGAAGGGGGCCGTGTTTTTTGCTGCTGCAGACTATTTGCCCCTGTGTCGGCCGGAGCGCGGCTGCGCTCCGCAGCGGAAATTGCGCGCCTACCCCTGCGGCGCACATCGCACATAGAAATATACAGGAGGAATGCAAATGAAAAAGAGGGTTTTAAGCCTAATGATGGCCCTGCTGCTCTTATGGCAGTTGATTCCATCTGTGTGCCTCGCCGCCGGAGGAACCGCCGACAGCAGCTTTGTCTTGGCTGCCGCCACGGCCGGAAAGGTACTCATCGAGCCCGTTGCCGTGTCCTACACCGGCAGCGAGACTTTGGCCCAAGCACTGAAGAAAAGTGGCTACGATTTGGAGGGCCTGGACAGCGGCTTCGTCACCAAGGTCCAGGGTGTGAGCGGCAATTATCGCCGGGTGGATGATGCGGGCGGCCTGAGCCTGGATCAGCCTGCCAAGGGAGTCACCTTCCTGGCCATTGTGGAGATCGACCTGAACGCGGAGCAAGCCGCCGCCTTGGGTAGTCTCCTAAAGGTCATGGCCGCCTACAGGGCCTTCGATACCGGCGTGACCCGCTATCCCCCGGCCCAGGAGGCCTATAAGGCGGCGCTGGAGGCACTTTATAGGGCCGATGCCGATGCCTCCGCTCTGCAAGCCGCTCTGTCCGGGGCGATGGATCGATTTGACAGGGAAGTGGTCAACGGTAAAAAAGTCACCGCTGCGCTGACGGTGCAGACCTTATCCGGTCTGGACCCCGCGTCCTACACTCTGGACACAGAGGACAGCTATGGCCGCACCGCCCGGTTTGAAAAGAGCCAGGCCATCCAGCTGGTGCCGGGTGCATATAGCTTCCAACTCCAAAGCGGCAGCGATGCCCAGGCTGTCGGCACTATGACTCTGACAGATTCCGGTGTTGTGCAGATCGGCGGCGAAACGGTCACTACCCTGTGCCTGCCGGATGGGGAGTGGTTGGGCGAGGCCGTTTTGCACGGCGGCAGCGTAGCTTCCGGGACCTATGACCACGACGGCGATACCTATTATGTGGCAGATACGGATCCCTCCCCTTATATCTACCTGCCCAAGGGCGCGGATGCCGGGGATCTATCTTTGAATGCCGGTGCCGTCTATACCAATACCGATGGCCAGGCGGTGGAGATACCCATTGCCTGGGCAAGCCAGGCCGCCCGCCTTACCGGTGTCCTGCCTGTCGGCACACAGGCCGGCCGGGTGACGCTGAAGGCCAGCCTTGCCTATGAGGGATATGTCCTCTCCCGGCTGCGCACTCTTTGCCTGGAGCGCGCGCCCACCCTTACGGCGCTGTCCGTCGTCGCCAACGGCGCCGAGCAGATGGTGGGTACTTTTCTTCCCAACCAGCTGCGCTACACCTTTAATGTGGCCACGCCCCAGGTCACTATCACCCCTGCCACGCTGGAGGGTGACTACACTGTCACCGTTCAGGGCAAAAAAGTGCAGCCGGGCGAAAGCTGCACCCAGTCTCTGGCTATGGGCAGCAACACCATAGAAATCAAGGTCGCGTTGGAAAACGGCAAGAGCCGGACTTATACATTGAATATTGGCCGCGTAGCGCCGAAAACCGTAACCGTACTGCACGACACCGACCTCACCCTTCAGCTTTTGGACAGCAATGGGCAGACCCTCTTGCCAGAGTCCGACAGCAACGGTCAGGCCGTGTATCAAATCCTGCCTCGCGGCGGCTACAGCTATGTGACTACCAAGGGCTGCTATACCGCGAAGGAGACCTTCAGCGTTTTTGAGGATATGACCGTTAAGGCCAAACGCCCCCGGGAGGAGGACTGGCTGACGGGCCTGCAGATCTGCGCCGGCAGCACAAAGAGCTCCGGCATCTATCTGGACAGCGCCGACTTTCAAACCTCGCGGCATGAGTACACCATCCAGCTTCCCGATACCGAGAGTGTGCTCTATGTCTGGGCTCTGTCTGACAAGACCAATCTTATCAAGGTCCAGGAGACCGGTACCTCCGTCTATACCAAGACGCTCACCGCCAGCGGCAAGGCCGTTCGTGGTTTGGCCGCCGCCGACGGCCAGGAAAAGACCTTGAGCCTGAGTCTGTCCTTGACGGAAAATGGCTGTACTTATGTCCAAAACTACACCGTGCAGGTTCAGCGAAGCCTGTCTCTGCAAAGCCTGTCCCTGCGTATCGATGGCCGGGATACGGCCATCCATCCCTTGGTGGATGGCAAGCTCCAGGAAAATAAGGGCTTCGACAGGAAGCTCCTAAGCTACCAGGCTGATCTGCTCAGCACCGCCAAGACCGCCCAGATCACCGCCACGGCCTACGCGCCCCAGGCTGTTATTAAGGTCAATGGCGAGATCTATGACGGTGGCGACCTGACCCTGAACACGACCCTTTCTGCCGAGACCGTCACCATTACCCTTTGCGACGCTGCCACCGACCGCGTCACCCAGACCTATACCATTGAGCTGGCCAAGCGTCAGCCTCTCCGTGGTCAGTTTATCATAAAGGATCAGTATGGCACACCCCTGCCCAATGCCGTCGCCGTGGTGTATGACACCAAGACCAGCGAGCGTATCCTGCCTGACAGCCAGGGTGTTTATCCCCTGGTCGCCGGCAGCACCTACCGCTATACCGCCACTTGCCGGGGCTATGTGGGCTGCCAGGATCAGGTCACGGTCAGTGAAAACGCCTGCACGGTGCAGATTGCGCTGTCCAAAGCCCCTTCCACCAGTTATGGTATGGGCGTCACCTCCGATTGGCCCAACTTCCGGGGCGATGAGACCAACAACGGGATCATCTCTGCCAAGACGCCGATCCAGGCCGAGAACGCCATGCTCAGCTGGGCTACCAAGCTGGGGGAGAGCTACGGCTCCGGCGCCACCGGCTGCCCTATCCTTATTACCGAGGGCGGCTGGGACTATGTCATCTCCTATGCCGGCAGCAGCATCGTCAAGCTGGATGCTCTCAGCGGCAAGGTAGTGGCCACCGGCAACATGAAGACCAACTCCAGCTTCGCCATCAATTCGCCTACCTATGGCGGCGGTATGATCTTTGTGGGTCTGGCCGGCGGCGGCATCCAGGCCTTTGACGCCAGGACCCTTAAATCCCTCTGGTACTACAAGGATGCCCTGGGCGGCCAGCCCAATAGTCCCATCACCTATCACGACGGCTACCTCTACACCGGCTTTTGGAACAGCGAGGAGCAGACGGCAAACTTCGTCTGTCTCACGGCCACCGACGAGGTTCCCGGCGGGGACGACGAGACCAAGCTGCCCGTGTGGACCTGCCCGGTGAAGGGCGGATTCTACTGGGCGGGCGCCTATGTGCAGGAGAATTTCCTGCTGGTGGGCACCGACGATGGCGGCGGCGGATATACCACCCCATCGGGCGGACTGCTGTGCCTGGATCCGCGCACCGGCGTGGAGCTGGATTCCATGCACGACCTGGTGGGCGATGTGCGCTCCACCGTGGCCTATGACAAGGTGACCGACCGCTATTACTTCACCAGCAAGGGAGGATATTTCTACTCTGTGCGGGTGGAGGAGAAGGACGGCGGGTATCAACTGGCCGACCTCAAGGGCATCAAGCTGGAAAACGGCTCCGGCGGCACGGCCATGAGCACCTCGACCCCGGTGGTGTATAACGGGCGGGCCTACATCGGCGTGTCCGGCACGGGTCAGTTTACCCAGTATTCCGGCCACAACATCACGGTGATCGACCTGGAGAGCTGGTCCATTGCCTATCGGGTGACCACCCAGGGCTATCCCCAGACCAGCGGCATGCTCACCACCGCCTATGACGACGGCTACGCCTATGTATATTTCTTTGACAACTACACCCCGGGCAAGCTGCGGGTGCTGAAGGATGCGCCCGGCGTCACCGCGCCGCTGCTGACGACCAAGGAGACCCTGAAGGGCAATGCCTATTTTACCGGCAAGGTGCTCTTTACCCCCAACGGCAGCCAGGCGCAGTATGCCATTTGCTCTCCCATCTGCGACCAATACGGCAATATTTATTTCAAAAACGATTCCGCCTACCTGATGTCTCTCAGCAATACCATTGAGCGCATCGAACTGCTGCAGGGACCCAATAAGACGGCCTATCAGCCGGGCGAGCTGTTTGACCCCGCGGGCATGATCGTCCGACTGCACTACAGCAACGGCACCTCCCGCGTAGTTCCGGCCACCCGGAATAAGATCGCCTATCTGGGCGGCACCGGCGAGGCACTGAAGGAGGGGCAGACGGAGACGGAGGTCCATTTCCTCTACGCCATGTATCAGAATGAGACGCTGAACAACAGCCAAACCGGTGCGGGCAAAGCCTATGCCTCTCCCACGGTCAGCGTCTCCATCACCGTAGGCGACCCCACGCCCCCCACTCCCGAGGTGACCCTGGGCGACCTCAATGGCGACGGGAAGATCAACATCACCGATGTGATCATCCTGCGCAGATATGTGTCGGGGCTCATTACGCTTGACGCCGACAAGCTCGCCGCCGCGGACCTCAACGGCGACGGGAAGGTGAACATCACCGATGTGATCATCCTGCGCCGGTATGTGTCGGGGCTGATCGATAAATTCCCGGCACAAAAATAACGGTTGTATATGGGCCTTGCCATCCCATTTGCAATAAAATTTTTTTGAGAAAAGGAGAACGTATGAAAGCAGTAAACAGATGGTTATCCATGCTGTTGGTCGTGGCCATGCTCCTGTCCTTCACCGGGACAGTGGCCTACGCCGCGGACAGCGACCTCACCTATGCGGTGGGCTCGGCCAGCGTGGATGTCAGCACCGGAACCAAGGAAGTAACGGTTCCCGTTTCGCTGACCAGCAATGCGCTTGGCCTTGCTGGAGCTGTATTGGCCCTGGAATACGATGATACGGCGCTGACCTATACAGGCGCGTCCGCCATCGCCCCGGACTTTACGGTCACACCAAACACTGCCAAGAACACTATTACCTTTGATCGCTTGGATAACTACACAGAACTCGGTGAGATATTCTCACTGACCTTCGCTGTGAAGGATTCGGCCCCCAACGGTAAGTACGAAGTCAAATTAGCGGCTACAGAGAATAGCTCCTCTGTGTTCTTAAACGAAGATGGTGAGTCGACTACGGATATTACCAACGTATCCTTCACCCCCGGCACCATCACCGTCTCCGGCGTGGCCGCACAGCCCAAGGTCACCAGCCTCAAGCTGATGCGGACTACCACCAACGATGAACTTACAGGCAAAGAGTTTACGCTGACGCTTTATTCCATCAGCGGCAGCTATTCCTCCTCTATCCGCGCTGAGTTCGAGGCGGAGAAAGGCGCTGACACCACCGTCACCTGGAAGATCAGTGACGAGAGCGTGGCCACAGTGGAGAACAAGGTGAACAATGGCAAGAACTTCTGCAGGATCACCCCCAAGGGTCTGGGCACCGCCACCCTCACCGCCTATTGCGGCGACCTGACGGCTAGTCTTGAGCTGACCCTTGCGGGCCCCGTAGCCAGTAAGCTCTCCGTCAAGAACTCCTCTGGTTACAGCTCCGCCAGTGCATATCTGAGTAGCGATGACACCGAGTACCCGACTGAGCAGCTGACGGCTTCTGCACAGTACGCTACCTCGTACATCAAGGATGTCAAGTGGTCTTCCTCCGACGAGAGCGTGGCCACGGTAGACCAGAACGGCCTCGTGACCTTCAAGGGCATGGGTTCCGCCACTATCACGGTGGAAGCCGTAAACTCCAAGGGCGAGACCATTAAAGGTACGGCCAGTGCATCCGCGTCTCCCTCCCCCACGGAGCTGCCCAACATCACCGTCAAGAAGGGCGATGTGGTGGTTTCTGCGAATGTGTCCTCCTGGGCGCCCAAGATCTACATGCCGCTCAATCAGAGCATCATTTTGACGGCGGAGATGGACAAGACCAGCTTCCACTGGATGGGCAAGGACTATCCCTTTGAGATGACGGTGGATACGGACTATTCCGGTGCCAATGCCAGCATCGAAAAGCAGGCCGACGGCAGCTACAAGATCTCCAAGGATTGGTACGGCAGCGAGGCCGGCAAGGTGGCGTACATCAAGTTCGGTGTGAAGGGCAGCGGCAGCGCCAATCGGTACGTTGCTGTGCAGTTTACCAAGGAGACAAAGCTGACCCAGTCCGATGACGGCTACTTCCTGATCCACAATGCCGCAGAGCTCAAGGAGTTTGCCGACATGGTGAATAACACCGTCTGCACCGACAAGATCGGCGGCCAGCCGGAGAAGACCTTCAATCTCCGCCTCATGGCCGACATAGACATGACCTCCATCAACGATACCTATATCCCCATCGGCTCCGCCGTGGACGGCACCTATGGTAAGTACCAGAACTGGGGCTATTACAGATGGACCGGCGACTTCGATGGCAATAACCACAAGATCTACAACGTGGATATTACCGTGAAGAAGCCCGCCAATGTCTCCCCGAGCTTTGGCTGGGGCGTCCTGGTCACCTCCAGTGGCAGCATCCACGACCTGACCGTGGATGGCAAGGTCAAAACGGACAGCAGCTGGACGTATTATTTCTCCGGCATTGGCAACGCCGGTACCTATAAGAACGTTGTGTCCAATCTGACCATTGACGCAGGCAAGGCCAGCTATGTCACTGGCGTCGGTGACAACGGAACATTTGAAAACTGCGTCAACAACGGCAACATCACCGGCGAGGGCGGCGTCTACGGCATTGCCCAGAGTTCCCTGACCATGACCCGCTGCGTGAACAACGGCAAACTGGAGAGCACCGGCGAAAAGGCGGCTGTAGTCGGCATTGTGTACCGAGCCTACAGCAGCGGCAACACCACCAACATCGCTATCAGCGAGTGCGCCAACTTCGGTGAGCTCGTCTCTGCCGGTTCCGCCGCCGGTATCATTGGCGAGGCCACTCCCGGTGAGAAGGGCTATATCAAGGACTGCTACAACATGGGCAGCGTCACGGGCGGCACCGCCGCCGGCGGCCTTGTGAATACCGCGTCCATGGTTGCCCGTGGCAATCTACTCACCATGACCAACTGCTATAACTACGGCGCCGTCAGTGCCACCGGCACGGACGCCGCAGTGGGTGAGATCATCGCCAAGCTGACCTTCGGTTGGAACGGCGCCGACCTAGCCATCACCAACTGCTATTATAACGAAGCCACCGGCAATGCCGGGGTCGGCGCCGTCAAGAACGACGACAACATCACCTACACCGAGCCCGTGCTCACCGCCATCCCCCAGGCCGAGTTTGCCACCCTGGCCGAGAAGCTGGGCGACAAATTCCAGAACAGCTGCCCCGCCCCCGTGTTCACCTGGCAGCAGGCAAAGGGCCATGCTTACGGTACCGTTGTAACCTACGACTGGCACCTGAATACCGAGACCGGTGCGTATGACGCCTGCACCGCCTCTGTCGAATGCACCGAGTGCGGCAGTAAGCTGAGTCAGGCTCTTACCGTCGAGCGCGAAGTGGCTCGGACTGACTGTACTAAGGAGCGTACCGTCACCTATACCGCCACCGGCACCATCAACGGTGTGGCAGACGACGATACCCGGACGGACATTCTGCCCGCCGGTACGCATGAAGTGAATTCTGCCGAGTGGGCCAGCGACGGCGATGCTCACTGGCATGTCTGCGCCAACTGCAATGTCCGAGTGGACGAGACGGCGCATACCAATAATGGCTGGAAGACGGATGCGAATAATCACTGGCATGAGTGCACGGTCTGCGGCAGCTCTTATGACCTGGATAAACACTCCGGCGGCACCGCCACGGCTGTGAAGAAGGCCCAGTGCAAAGCTTGCGGCCAGGAATATGGCGAGCTGGCCCTGCCCACGCAGGACAAGGATGGCTATTACCTCATCCACAACGCCGATGAGCTGCTTTGGTTCCGCAACACAGTGAACGCAGGACAGAATACGATCAAGGGTCGCCTGGCTAACGACATTGATATGACCGGCGCCTGCACGGACTGGACGCCCATCGGCTCCTACAGCAAACCCTTTATCGGTGCTTTCGATGGCGCGGGCTGGACCATTTCCAATTTCATTCTCCAGGCTGACGCTCTACCCGGAGGCGACAATGTTGCCAATATGGGCCTGTTTGGCGCTGTAAGCGTCAGAGACGGCAGCAAGATCGACATTGGTAACTTTACCCTTTCCGGCAGCATCACGGCGAATACCAGTAAATCCGCTTACAATGTAGCCGGTGTCTGCGCCATTGTGCCGGACGGCAGTGCCTATTTCCATGACATTACCGTGGATATGGACATCAATGCACCGGGCGTGCAGTATGTGGGCGGCGTCTTGGGCGGCATGAGCACCTGGGGCAGCGTGACCATCAAGAACTGCCACAACCTGGGCGACATCACCGGTAAGTCCCGCGTGGGCGGCATTGCCGGTTACATCCGCCAGAATGGCAGCGTTTCCGACTGCACCAACATCGGCGCCATCACCGGCGCTACCACCAGCGATGGATACAAGTATAGCTATGCGGGCGGTATTGTGGGTTATCTCGGCGAGAACGCCATGATCATCCGCTGCCTGAACCAGGGCGTTGTGTCTGGCGTGGGCTATGTGGGCGGCATTGCCGGTGTTCTCTCCGGCGATGACGGCTGGCATTATCAGGACTCCGATGTGATCTCCTGCGCCAACGAGGGCAATGTCAAGGCCACCGGCGAATATGTGGGCGGCCTTGTCGGCCAGCTTTGGTCCGGCATCATTTGGAACGGCTACAATACGGCTGATGTCACCGGCGGTCAGTATGTGGGTGGCATCTTTGGCGGCTCCTATCTGTGGACCGGCAAATACAGCCACTTTAAGAACAACAGCTACGGCGTGCCGAAGGATCCCGATGTGGAGGACTACAACGCAGTCAAGAATGTTTACAACCTTGGCACCGTGACCGGCAGCACCGATGTGGGCGCTATTGCCGGCCGCGTTATGGGCAAGGGCGCATTCACCAATGCGTTCTATGCCGACGCTTCGGCTGCTCCTTTCGGAAGCATCCCCAGCGACATTGAGGCAAAGAACAAGGTCGTGGAGCCGATGAGCCTGAACTCCGTGAACTATCTCACCGAGAGACTTGCCTCTTATGAGAATTTCGCGACAGAAAAATTCTTCTTCCAGGCCAGCTGCCCCTATCCCGTTCTGGAGTGGCAGGATGCCCAGGAGCATATCCTCGGCTCCGTCACCTTTGACTGGACGCAGGATCCCGCCACCGGCATCTATACCGCCTGCGTGGCCAAGAAATCTTGCGAGAACTGCGAGTATGCCATCACGGCGAAGCTCAGCGTTACCCGCACTGTGATCCGCGAGGCCACCACCGAGCGGACCGGCTCCGTGCTTTACACCGCTGTGGGTTATCTGGGCGATGAGGCCGTCAAGGATGATATCCTTGTGACGCTGCCTGTGCTCACCGGACCCCAGGTCACTGCGTTGACGCTGAATAAGAGCGCCGAAACCGTGATCATCGGCAAGGATGCCCAGGAGTTTGCGGACATCCTCTTTGCCACCGTTACCGCCGAGGAGGGCGCCGATACCACCGTGTATTGGGCTTCCAGCGACACGGATATGGCAACCGTGGCCTCTGCCAGCGGCGACAGCCATAAGTGCGTTATCACCGCCAAGGCAGCCGGCACCGTGACCATTACTGCCAGCTGCGGCAGCAAGGTCGCGACCTTCCAGCTGACCGTGCAGCGCAATGCCAGCGAGCTTTCGGTGGTGGACGCGCAGGGCAACACCAGCTCTACCGTTACCATCAGCGAGTCTGATACCGCCGCGCCTACCGTGCAGCTGTACCCGGTATTCAATCCCGCGGACGCTACGCCCAACCTGACCTGGACCTCCGAAAACGAGGATGTCGCCGTGGTGGACAGCAAGGGTAAGGTCACCGTTACCGGCCTGGGCCAGGCGAACATCATCGTCAAGCAAGTCAATCCTGACGGAAGTGAATTGAGCTCGGCTTACATTCTGAATGTCCGCACGCTTATTTCGCCAACCATCTCCATTATCTGGGATGGAAGTGACATCACCGCATCCAGCACCAGCGCGGCCAAGAGGAATCCGCTGACGCTGAGTGGCGGGGATGCAGCCTATGTTACCATCAATGTTTCCCCCGCTACCTTCAAGTGGCTGGGCAAGACTCTCCAGATGCCGCAGCCTGTGGTTTCCGAGTATCTGGAGTACATGGTCAAGTCTGAATGGGTCACCGATGGCGAGCACGCGGGCCAGGTGAAGCTAACCAATAGACAGCCTTATCGCAACAGCGGCAAGATGGCAATGAAGGTGGAGCTCCCCGGCTATGGCACTTATAAGTACTTCGGTGTGAATATGGTGGAAGGTACCTACACCGTGAACTTTGACGCCAACGGCGGCGAGGGTGCCACGACATCCCAGACCCTTACCTATGGCAAGACCAGCGAATCTCTGAAGGCCAACGCTTTCACCAAGCCCGGCTATACCTTCGCCGGCTGGAATACGGCTGCGGATGGCACTGGTACGGCTTATACCAATAGGCAGACCACCCCCAATGTCACCACCGAGAATGGCGGTGCTGTCACCCTGTATGCTCAGTGGACGGCCAACAGCTACACCGTGAAGTTCGACGGCAACGGTGCCGAGGGTACCATGGCCGACCAGAGCTTCACCTATGATGCCGAGCAGGCCCTGACCGCCAACGGCTTCACCAAGACCGGCTATACCTTTGCCGGTTGGAAGCTGGGCGACACCACCTATGAAGACGGCGCAACCGTCAAGAACCTGGCCACCAGCGAGGAGATTACCCTCATCGCCCAGTGGACAGCCATTAAAAAGGACGATGGCGCATCCACCGGCGACAGCGGCATCATTGCTTGGGGCGCCGCTATGCCCGTGGCGGTGCTGGCCGCGGCCTATGTCATCGGAAGAAAAAAGCGTGAGGAGTAAGCCGTAGCGCGCACTCCACGGCAAGCAGCAAAAAGGGACGCAGCGGCAAATCCGCTGCGTCCCTCCGCACAAAAGCACATCACTGACAGTGCGGTGTCAGCCCCTGCCTATCGGCGAGTATCTAAAATAATAAGGAGGAACCTACTATGCGTACAAGTTGGTTTAAGGACGAAAATCATCTGGTCTATATTAACGGTGCCACCCAACTGGCCGATTTGGAGCGCACCCTACACTTTCCGGGCCTGGAGGAGGCCGCCAATGCCCTGCGCCTTGCTCCCACCCCGGAGGGCTTTACCATTAAGGGCCCCAAGCGCACCAGTGGCCGCCTGTTCGTGCCGGACCTGACCTTTGGCGAGCATATCGAGATGGGGGGGAATATCTTCTTTTACATGGGGGAGATGCAGGAGTGCTATGTGATCTACTGGCCTGATGCGCCCATTGCAAAATGAGACAATAATATAGAGAAATCACTTGCTTTTTGGGACCTCGTGTGGTACAGTTTAAGTAACTGAACAACGGGACAGCGTGAGCCGGGGTTATTCCTGGCGGCGGAATGGGGTGAGAGGCCCCGCGAGACGGTCACTGTGATGCCG
>OHOA01000142.1_pt1 | contig 54381 bp, 53 predicted proteins | sample 1569681 | NCBI WGS metagenome assembly OHOA01 (sample SAMEA3879609, study PRJEB24766) | human gut metagenome | biome: human-associated habitat; feature: feces | place: USA | collected 1985/1987 | reverse complement strand
TTATAATATTATACATCATCTGAAAGTAAAAATCAATACTATAAACGCATTTTCTACATTTTTATAGAAATAATATCCATGCTATTGTGCATATTTAATATAATAAATATATAAAAAACAAATAAATCCGAACCCCCGTGAGAGTTCGGATATATCCAATATGGCTCCCCAAGTTGGACTCGAACCAGCGACCCTGATGGTTTTATTAGTGAAACATCTCAGTCCATATTTCCGAGGAACTTGTAGTAAACGACTATTTTCTGAAAATAGCCGTTTTCTTTTTTTACCTTGTCGCTGACAACAATCTTATCAATCAGACGGTTCAGAATTTCCTTGTCCAGCTTATCAACCGTATCGTATTGGCTTATCAGTCCTGCAAACTGTTCAGCATTAACTTCTTTTTCAGTTTGACATTTGACTTTTTCGTTAAGCTCAGATAATCGTTCCGTCAGCTTTTCCTGTTCCGTTTCACATTTAGAGGATAATTCTCTGAACCTCTTGTCCGATAACAAACCGTCCAGCCTGTCATCGTAAAGCCGTTCAAATTTGGCGTCAAGCTCTTTAATCCGTAATTTAATCGCTTGAATTTCTCTGTGTATGCAGTCCGTATTATCTGCTTCCGCACTTCCGAGCTTTTCCTTTACGCTTTGAACAAACGCTTCTCTGTCCTTTTGTACTATACAAAGAAGCTCCTTTATATCAGCCAAAACTGCATTGTACAGATCCTCATACTTTATATAATGTATGGAACATTTTTCTTTGCCTTTTTTCTTATATGTATTACAGCAGTAATAGTTATCTCTGTTGCTTGCGTTTGCAATTCCCAAAGCGTACCCGCATTTATCGCATTTCAGCAGTCCCGCAAATATATTGACGAACCCTGATTTGCTTGTGCGTTTGCGGCTTTCAAAACATTTATGCGCGTCGTTCCAAAGCTGTTCGGATATAAGCGGCTCATGCATATTTTCATTCACTATCCACTTATCCTCGCTCTGCTTTATCTCACGCTTACTTTTAAACGAAGCCTTGCGCCTTTTTCCGCTTGTCAGATGTCCGAGATAGGTACGGTTCTCCGCCATTTTTACAATGGTAGCTAAATTCCACTCATACGGATCCTTGTCATAGCTTCGTCCGCTTCTTTTCGCCTGAAGCGCGGCCGGAGTTATGACCTTCCGTTCGCTCAGGGTACGGGCAATTCTGTTATAGCCGTATCCATGATAAGCCGCCATTTCAAATATCCATCTAACTGTCGGGGCTGTTTCCTCGTCTATTTCCAAGACGTGCTTATCCTCAGAAGTTTTCCTGTATCCATACGGCGCCTGCGAGCCGATAAACTCTCCCCTTTTAGCTTTCGTTATAAATGCCTGACGTGTTTTTCTTGAACAGTCTGCGGGATAATACTGATTAAAGATGTTTTTCAGCGGCAGCATTAAGTCAAGGTCAAGATTTTCTCTCTCACTGTCTACATCGTCGCCTATTGCCACGAACCGAATTCCCTTTTCAGGAAATACGTCCTCAATGTACTTGCCCACCTCAATATAGTTTCGCCCTAATCTTGATAAGTCCTTGACTACTACCATATTTACTATTCCGTTTTGTACATCTGACATCATACGCTTAAAGCTCGGTCTGTCAAAATTAGTCCCCGTAAATCCATCGTCACAATAAAAATCATATACGGTATAGCCATTGGCTTTGCAGTAGTCCTCCAAAACCTTTTTCTGCGTTTCAATGGAAATACTCGTCCCATCCTGCTCATCATCTCTTGACAGCCGGCAGTAACACGCTGCTGTATATTTGCTTTGCTCAATCATCTCAATCCAACCCTTTCTGAGCAAAGCGGTTGACTGTATATATTGTACTACATTAAATCGCTAAAGTCAACCCTTTACCCATATTATTATGCTGTTTTTTCCTCTCCTCTTAACCGCTCCCTGATTTTTCTGCATACATAATCAACATACAGCGGCATAAGGTTTTCCGTTCCGAAGCGGCGCTCCACAAGATATTCCACTCTGTCCTTTTTTACGGCGGCAGTATTCTGTTCTGTATTTTTACTATTCAATAAATCATCTCCCTTATATTTTGCGTTAAAACGAAATACAATTATTAACGCCCCTCCGTTAAAGTGTTTTGTGCTTCACAGTTCGTCTATCGGAGTCGAGCTTTTTCAGACGTTCTGCGATATTCTGAATTTCCTTTGGAATGTCCCGAAACATTTCACGCTTTTCACTGTCTGTTCCGTATCGCAGTATTTCATTCAGATATTCTATGTAGCTCATCTTTTGCATACTCTCTACAAACAGCGGATTTATCTGCTCTCCAATATTTCGGGGAGCATATTTTTTCTCCACTGATACAGCTTGTTCAGATACTCCGATACAGCGGACTGAGCGTTTTTCAGCCAGCGGAAATATTCGGCGTTTGGATTCGGCGCCTTTTTAACAGGAACGGCGATTTCCCCGTTGAAAAGGTTAAGACCGAAATCATAGCTGATTTTCTTTGCGGCTTCAAGCTGAGATATGCCGAAAAGCTTTGCAACAAAGCCTGTTCCGTCACCTGACTCCCCACAGCCGAAGCAGTAAAAATGGTCAGGATAAATTTTCATGCTTGGCGTTTTGTCATTATGGAACGGACAGCAGGCCATTCCTGACCTGCCGACCTGCAACCCATAGAATTTTACAGCGTCAAGCATTGGCAGTCTTTCTTTTATTTCCTCAAAAACATTCAGCAAGCTTCTATCCCCTTTCGTTTTTTAATTGAAAGGAATAATTCTTTTTGGCGGGGTGGCAGCTTTCAGCGGCGAAGATGTCGACTGCCTTTAGCGAATTATGTCCTTTCATAAGGTAAGGAGATTAGAAAGGCTTTTTGTCGGGGTCATATTAAGCTTTTTTCTGTTTTACACAATTATCTTATGTTCTTTTATATATCAGCTGTACATTTAAACAAATTATATTTTAATACCCCGACAAAAGCGTTAGTTTATCTCCTATACTTTTGAGGGGAGGTAAGTATTTCTGCTGTTCGCCGCCGCAGAAATTTATTTAGGGGATACGGATCTTTTTATTTTTGTATGCGCAGCAAGCAGAGAAAGTGGTGCATACTTTACCACTTTCGGGTAATTTTAAGCGCTACCCCTTAAAATTGCAATCAGGGAACCCGCCGCCCTGATTGCATACCCCTTGATTTTTAGGTTTCACCTAAGACCGATTAAAAGTTTGGAGGTATTGTTTTTGAGAAAATACAAACAGGTAAAAGAGAAAAAGGTCACTTATTCATTGGACGAGTGGACGGAGGTGGAGCGACGAGCCGCACTGCTTTCAATGAAAACAGGAACATACATTAAACGCATATCCGTTGACGGTCAAATTACCTATTACAGCATGAAAAATGCTGTTCCCGTTTTGAACGCGTTGCGTATTATCGGGAACAACATCAATCAGCTTGCAAGAAAGGCTAATGAAATCAACAGCATTTACGAGGGGGATATTGCCGAGCTTAAGGAGGGTTACTTTTCTATATGCCATACGTTAAATCAATTTCTGTCCACACTACCGTCAACAAAAGCTTAGCCTACATACTTAATCCAAAGAAAACAGACGGTATGCTTTACACTGCCTCGCTGAACTGCATGACCAATGCCAAGGACGCATACCTTGCCATGAAAACTGTTTACGAGCATTATTCCGGCGAGAAATTCATTCAATCGATGAACTGGAGGGTAAAATTGAAACTCTGAAAGCAAGCTATGAAAATGCAAGGCAGGAGCTTAACCGTCTTATTGTCAGGCAAGAAAAGCTTGAAGGACTTACGGAACAGGCGGAGGAATATTTCTCTCTTGCGGACAGGGCTTCGCTTTCTCCTGCCGAACAGTTAAAGCTAAATATTTGCAGGCAGTCTATGATTAACAATAATATTAACGGGCGTGAGGATTTTGACAGGCTGAACGCTCTGCAAAAGGAAACGGGCAAAAAAATTGCAGCTCTCAAAACTGATTTTGAGAACTGCAAGAAGTTATATGTGGTTTATGCTGATATTGCGAAAACCTATTATGAGATTTCTATGGGGGATTATGTTTCTAAGCTTGTAGAAGAAGAACGCAGGAAACATTTACATAAGGGTAAGCGCTTTTGATATGATATCTTCCCATTGTGCAGAAACTAAACAGCAGATTTTGAATTTGTGTAAAAAAATACGGTAGACAATGTAGAATAACTACAAAGTCTGCCGTGTTTTTATATTTGTATACAAACGTTTTATTATATTAATACTTCTGGTATTAAAGCGATATATGGGAAAACAATTATAACAAAGTTTATAATAAAAAGCCAAAAGTCAATCTTCACTTTGTGATTCTTTTTCGATAATTTGCGAAAATGAATGTTCATTCCAAAGCCTATAATAATATGTGATATTATTATAATTGAAAGTACAACATCACGAAAAAAATCGTTTTTGGTTACGAAATCAGATTCAGGCCCCATAAATCCATACAACAAAAATAAACACATTCCGATGCTACTGTAAAGAATGCAGAAGATTAAATCGATTGCATAAATAGCCCCCTTTTTCACCAGTTATTAACCTCCTTATTTAACACTTCTGTCCATTCATTACTTCTAAAGTCAACAAGATCGTTAAAAGAACATCATTTCTATGATGTTTGCCCATATCGGAAAAAAGTATATAAGTAAACTTAAAATTACATAAAAGCAACGCCTTTTAGTGATTTTACAACTCTTTTTTAAAAAGACTAATTCACCTAATGCGTGTAAAAGTAATAAAATTGGGAAAATTATAATTCTAATATGTGGATTCAAATCAAATTTTGGGTCATTTGGCGATGTCATTTCGAATATTATAAATATACACCATCCAACAAAGCAATAAATGATATTAGCTATCAGTAACAGTGGTATTACTAAATGTCTTTTTCGATTGTTCATGTTATTACCAATCCACCACTTCTTTATTGATATAGCTTATCCATATGTCATTATGAAAATCAATCGTAAAGTGATTGTCCATTTGTTCAATTGCTTTTTTCAATGCTGCTGGTGTTGGTGTGCCAGTCCATATTCTAAAGTCAATATCTTCATCATAAGCTGTATTCCAAGCCTTCCCAGCAACTTCTGCACAATTATTTCCGATAAAGTTATAGTGATTAACACTATTACAATAATCAAGCATCAAGTTCATTTGATCTAACGTTATATCTCTTGAAGTTGCGCTGTTGTTTCCATAATTTCTAACATAAGAGCCATCAGCACTGCCATCCTTCGAACTATAAAGCAGCCTTAATTCTATATTAAAATGAATTCCATTTCCTGCTCCTTCTGTACTTGACTGTCCAAAAGATACACCACTTGATGAACCACTGCCGCTAAGTCCAGACATATATATTGCTATTATCCTAACCCATTATTTTGAATCATCGTTTGTATTATAATTTTGTATGTATTTATAAACTTTTACAATAAACCATGATAAAATTTCTGATATTATTACAAATCCCGTTATTATAGCAACACCAAAAGGCACCGCTTCCCTGCGATATCCTGAAGTAGCTCCATCTAAGTTAATTCCAACCATACCTATTCCATATAAGCCTTTTCCGTGATATATATATACTAATATAACATAGATAACATCACTCACCAACCAATACCGTATTTTTTCAGAAACTAGTATCATTTCTGCTGCTACCGCTATTATCGTTAAAATTATCATCACAAAACCAGATACATCATCTAGGTTTTTAAATACAGTGAAATTTTTATACAAAAAAGGTATAAGTAAGAAGTGAAACATATATAAACCAATAGTTATAACTAACGTACAGGAAAAATACGTTTGCTATCGTTTCTTATTTTCTTCAAAACAACACTCCTCTTTAGCGTGTATTTATACTGTACTAACAAAATTATTATATGCTATTAAGTAATATGTTATCTGTAAATGTGGGTCTGCTAACCCTCCGATTTTTAACTGCTTAAATCCAGGAATCTCTCCGCTTGAAATTATAAATGACTCTTTTGCATCTGCATATTTTCCCTTGACATCACGACCAAGGACATTGGAATGATCGTTTATTTCAGTTTTTTTCTTAGTTGTCATGTTTGCAAGTATTTGCACACGTTAAAGAGCAAAACAAAATATATAAATATCACAAAGAGAATAATTATTAATTTACCTACATTACCCACAAGGCTCTTTTTTTTCATACTATATACCTAAAGTACTGTTTATTTGATCCATAATATTTTGACTTGCTGTTCTTTCTCCTTTTTCCCATGTTAATGTTCCTTCAAAATAACCGATTATTAAAAAATGATGAGATAGAATCTTGTTCCGATTATTTGCTCTTACTTTGAAGAATTTAAATTTTTTCCATGAGTTTTATAGAGTAACCTTAATTTCTTCGTAGTCTTCAGATTCCCCACTACATTTGATCTTTATTACCACTAAATCATTCTCACAAACTACTTGTAAATTTTTCGATTTTACCGGATCGTAATTGTTAGGCAATGCCATGGGATTGCCAACTTTCCTCATTATTAAGCTGTTTTTCTTTAGATACACATTACATCTGTTGCCGAATATAGATTCATTAATACGTACAAATATTGAACAGTTATTATTAGTATATACCTGATATTCTGTGCATTTTAAAGACATATCTCTATTAATGGCTAATGTTAAACATATTATAATTGACAAACTGAATATTGAAATCAACTTTACAAATCTTTTCATTTTGGTTACTATTAAAACTGGAATTAATAATATTAATGCAAAACAAAAAGAATAGCAACATAAAGAAGTAATAGTGATTTTAGTTGTACACAGCTCAAAACAACTACTGCATAATATTAAAGCAATTAGTATTATTGTCATTATGACAATAATATTTTTTGTGATTTTTTGCATATTAAATTCCTGCCTATTACATATACACATAAACTGGATTATAATACAGGTAACCACAATCCCACAATAACAGAGTAATCACCATCACAAATGATAATGTTATCAACGAAACTTTTTTCATGACTTCCACCATATAATCCATACTTTATTAGTCAATATATGCCGTTTCAAAATCTCGAACCGCTTTTTCTATCCAAAAGTCTACCATCTTTGATATCTACGATAAAATCCGTACCGTAAAAATCATTGACAATCAAACTGTCATTTTTATACGAAAGCCCAACATATGGAGTGTATTGCAGCTTTGGAAACCTCTTTTTTGCTGATTCTATCTGCCAAGTAATTTTACCATGAAAATCAACTGAGTAAACATTATCATTTTTATCAATGTCATATGGAATTTTTATTAGTACAATTACCTGCGAATCCAGAACAAGGACAGTATCAATCTCAAACTGAAATTTTACCAGCTCGTTATTAACATACAATGCATTTTTATGTATTTTTAAAATAGGCATAGTTAACCTCCGATATCATTATAATCGTTTGTTTGTAAAGGTGCAACAAAAATTTCTTTTCAGAAGCAATATACTTTATTAGCTTACTGATTAGTCATTTTTAATTCCATTAAAGTTATTATTCCTTTACAAAGTATACATTCCTTTTGTAATTATCTGGGTCAACATCAATGTTTACTTTTGGTATCTCGTAAATGCGGCATAAGTCATCTTTTTTATTCAATAGCTGAACCCTGGGAACGTAGTAATCGAAACTATGAAAAATAGGTTGTGAAATCAGTGAGTATGACAATTCTACAATTTCATATCCAAAAGTGATGATATAGCTATGGTTTTTAAAGTCGAAATCATAGTTTGGAAGATCATATGAACAGTTATAGATATCCTCTAAATCATTTTCTCTTACTATTGAATAGTATACATATTCACCATTGCTAGGAATCAGATGTCCGCTGGCTATTTCCTTGTGGTCTAAATCATGATTATAACAAACAAATAGACCAATCAAAGCGATAACAAATGCAGAAGTAATGATTATTATTTTTTTCTTCTTACAATTCCCAATCATCGCCAATTTCCTTTTCGTAATATATAAAGCTATCATTGATTTTTTCTGATGTTATCTCAATCCAAGTACCACCTGTTTTCGAGCGTCTTGGATACAAATTATAATTCTTCCAGCGAGAAACTTGAATTGATGTTTCAATTGGGGGTTGCCCAATAGTTTCGTAAATCATTATTAGTTTATCAAGCGGTTAGGTAATTAGAAAAGAATATTAGCCGAAACAATAACCCATTGACCATTTACATATTCAAGATATAGTCTATGGGGAGTACCATCATATCCTATCCCAATATCTGTAGGCTGACCATTTTTACGATAGTAATCTGCCGTATAAGTGTACCCCCATAGAAATATAGCCTTATTGTTATGGCTAAGCACAGATGCTTCTTGAATATGAAACTCTTCATTGATAATATTATCTTTTAATTTCGCCAACGCATATCTCGGATTCATATATTTAAATATCTTGTCAGAAACTATTCCTTTATATTTTTGGGGAAGTTCTCCGTTATTTTCATAAGAACTGTTTATAAGAGAAATTCCGAGATTTTTCACCTCATTATCTTTACTTGAATGTATTATTAATCTTACATCCCATACTCCAAGATATTCTGCATCAGTTTGCTTTGGCTTTTGATCCTCATAATATTTATTATGCCAGTACACCGTTCGTGTGCAACAGAAAACAATTATTAATATTACGACAATTATCAATGGGATAGTTAAAAATATTATACGCTTTCTAATCATAATGCATCACTCATTTTAATAATGTAAACATAATCATAAAGAAAATCATCATCTTCTTCTGTGGTCACTATTGCTTCAGATAACGGAAATTTATCTCTCGACCCTGAATGACCAGCATAAAATATTTCACAATCTTTAACTTCGCTTATTATTGTAGCATGAGTTACATCTTGATTTGGTTCATGTACATTGTGAAAATAGAGTAAATCTCCTGCCTCGATGTATGGATGATCTTCTACAAATTTAGAAATGGAATCACCACCTATTTCTGTTTTTAACTGTATTATAGTATTCGTATCCTAATTGTATGTAGTATTCGTCTCTGGCATACCTTTGTATTTTTATAATTATACATTGTACGCATGATAATAACTGAAATTATCATTAAGATAAATATTTTTCTTATGCAACATTATAGTATTAGGCTTTATCATTAAATAAAGACTTCTTTCTTCGCTTTACAATGTTTTTAATTATAAGTGTGATAAATATAATCATAGCAGCACATATAAAGACGAAAATGATAATACCAAACGTATTATTAGGAGTATAGTAATCAATTTCTAAACTATTGCTGTCAATGTTATATATAATGCCTCCGGTCAAATAACCTTTAGCTTTTTTTATTGTTCCAGCATCAGAAACGCTTATCACTTCCTTATCCTCATTCAGTATGGCTACTTTGATTTTTGGGGAATATTGCATTAACAAATCAAAATTCTTATTGTAATTGGGATAGTCAAATGGAATAAATTCATTATCAGCATTAGTAAAATGCAATGAATAGCTAATGTAACCTTCATTTACATAGCCGACATAGCTATCGTTTTTATCAAAACTGTTCCTCTCAGCATTTTTACTGTTAAATACAGTATATACTGCATCGGAATCTGTAATTTTTACAAGAAGATCAACATAATAAGCCTCATCGGGAACTTATGTCAGATGAATTGTTATGGTCCTTGCTTTATCTTGTGCCGCATATACAGCGTTTTGTGAAGTGTAAAGCACAGAAACAATCAATGTAATTATAACAGCTGCTATGCTACTTTTCTTCACTACGATCCCCCCTGGTTATGATATGTATAAAATATTGCTGAACCCAGACAGTTTATACACAATGTATTCTTCATATTCATCATAATCAATAAAATATTTTTCTCTGTAAGAACTTTGATGCAGAGCAAAACGCTTATTATAGTTATCAATATTTTTATTATACATCAGTTAAAAAATAAAATCAATGCTTTTTGGAGTGTTTTGGTAATTATAAACGGATTTTTTGAATTTTTAATAAAATTTAGTTGATCCTATTGCTTTATCTTATCTGGGTTTTAATTTTCTGCGTTGATCTCATCAAAAAAGATCTGCTGAACATTTTATAAAAAACAGCTCCTTGATACCGTCTGGTTATCAAGGAACTGTTCACATGATCTGCTGTATATTATTTTTAGCGATTGTTTAATATTTTATAACTATTGCCTTAAACCGTTTCCAATATGCGTATATGACTACTTTGCCTTTACTGCAACAGTTGATGAATAATCGCTGTAAAGCTTCTTGCCGTTTACGGTCTTAAATGAGCGTATCTTGAAGTAATAGGTTTTTCCTTTGGTAAGTCCGCTTTTTTTATAGCTTGTAATTTTGTTGGGATTAGGATATTTGATCGCAGTGTATTTGCCGTTTTTTGAAGCAGACATTACTATCTGATAGCCCTCCGAATCCGTACATCTTGTCCAGCTTAAAGCGGCGCTTTTCGTTCCGGCAGTTCCCTTTAGAACAGGTGTAACGGTTTTTGTAGCCGTTATATATCTTCCGCAGGTTCCGACAACTCCGTTGGTCTTGGCTCTTACCTTGTAGTCGCAAAGCTGACCTGACTTCATACCGGTTTCCTTGTACTCCAGAGCCTTTACCTCTGCAAGCAGCTTGTATTCACCGTTTGACTGCTTCTTGTATACCTGATATTTATCCGCTCCCTTTACGGCATTCCATTTGATCCTTACGCTTTTTACAGAGCGGGAGCAGGTCAGTCCGGTAACTGTTGCCGGCTTGATCTTAAATTGAATCGTTTTGATCCCGCCGTAATTTCCCTTGCCGGTAATTCTAACCGTAGCCGTGCCGATCGCTGTATTGTTCGTATAGCTTACCGTATAGTCTGTTCCGGCTTTAAGAACAGTCGAGCCGTATTTTACGGTTATCGGCTGAGTGATCGCTTTTCCGGTATATACCTTAGTTCCGATTCCGGAAACCGTGCAGGAGGGAATACTCTTCTTCCATTTTGCATAAAGGTAAATGGTTTTATTTGCTGACGAAGAAAGATTATTTACCGTTTGCTTATCGGCATAGCTTATATCAGCTGCGGACGATTTTGCCCAGCCTGTGAAAATATATCCGCTTCGTGTAAACCTGCACGCCGTTAAGGCCTGTGCCTTGCCGTATGTAAAGCTCTGCGTGTAGCTTGAACCTGTTCCTCCGTTGGGAGTATACTTGACAGTGTATTTAATACCCGTATAAACTGCGTTTACTGTAATATCGGATCTGATATTTGTTAGCGGTTTATCCCAAGAGAGCGTATATCCGGTTCTTTCAAACAATCCGAACGGAGCGGAAGCCGTTCCGCCGTCCTGTACAAAGGAAGTGTAGGTCTTTGTTCCGTATTTGAACGTAACTGTATGGATATTGCTTTCGCCTTCCTTGTCAAATACGGCCTGTATATTTGTATTACCTGAAAGTGAAATGCTTATAGTTTTGCTCTGAGAGGAAATTCCTCCTGACCAGCCTTTGAAAATATATCCCTCTTTAGGCTCGGCGGTAAGGGTAATTTTATAATCAGTAAAATATTTTCCGCTGAATCCCTTTGAAAGATCGAGCTGTGACGTATTTAATTTAACTGTTCCGCCGTCTGAATTAACTGCGGTAACATTTACGCTGACTGCGCTGCCGAGTCCCAGAGAATTTTTCATCATAGTTGGAACATATGACGGGCGGTTTTTAAGGAATGTCACCATCCTGTTATAGCACGGCGTCGAAGCGTTGCCGACATTTGCCCATGACGGAAAACGGCTGAAGTATTTTGTCAGCTCTGGGAAATAAGCGTCGTAGAACGGCTTCATAAGCTCCTGACAGCGGCTCCAGTTATAGTTTACATTCATCTGATCCATCATTGATGTAACAAACTTTTCCTTAAAGCTGCTGTTTTTCATGAGTGAATTGAAGATAACGGGAAGAAAATCACTCTTATTATTCATTATTTTCTGAAGATTATTAATATTGTATTTGGTAGAGGAATTGCCGTAATGATCTACTCCCATTTCAGTATCGTAATACAGCATTCTCCATCTTCCGTCCGAGTAAGGGTTGTTTTCGTCGGTATTCCTTACTCTCCACATAGCGTAGTTGTTTCCAGGCCAGTCCTCGTTGATTATATAGATCTCGGTCGCCATATAGTCTATAAAGCTGTCTATATCGAGCATTTGGCTTATCTTTTCATAATTTGCGGCATTTGACATATTGTTGTTTTTTGCAAAATTATACAGTTCATCGGCATAAACGATATCTTCTTCAAGACCTTCGTCTATTTCTCCCTTTTTATAAACTATTACCTCGTCCTTATCGACGTCGTAGTTTTCTTCAAAGTAAGAATCGTCATAGTCCTCCTGAAGTGTGTAAAGTCCCCAGTATTCGCCGTCAATAAACAGAACGCAGGGCCGTCCTGCCTGAGTATCGAAGCTTCTGTCTGATACCAGCGACTGAAGATAGCTGTCCTTGAACTTGGTATAATCACAGTCGTTTCCGCCGTTTCTTATAACAAGCTTCTTAAACTTTTTTACAGCTTCTCCTGATCCGTTTTCCTTAGTCAGTCCTTTGAAAAATTCATATTTGAAATTTTTCTCTCCGTATTCGTCACGGGCGTAGAATCTAAAGGATTTCTGATATGAGGCACGGGAGTATGCACCCTGGGTTCTCATTCCGCAGTCCTGAGATAGGGCAAGCGTTCCGTCAGGTTCAAAAAAGTCTATATGACATTCTCTTTCCCATTCACGTCCCCGCTGGTTGTAGTTTGCTTCGGGATTATCCCAGTTTACGTTTCCGCCCTTAATGTAATCGTAATAAGTCTTTCCCTTGATATATATTCCCGTATCATAATCAAAAAGGTTAGCGGTATCCGTAGTAACAGAGATGATCGGCAGGTTGTTGTGGTTTTTACTTGAAACTCCGACAAAATAAGATTTTGTTACTGTATCGCTGTATTTTCCGGCGCTGCTGAGAGTACAGGCTCTGATGACTGTACCCTTGTCCACTGCGCTGTTTGACGGAAAGCTGTTTGAATTGTTCCAAGGGGTTATCTCAGAAACCTTTACAAACGTTGCAAGTATCGCCTGTTCGGAAGAACGGTTTTTAACTGTTATTTCAGACGTGTATTCTTTTCGAGTCGTGCTTGTAGCCGGGTCGCTTCCGTCCGTTGTATAATAGATGGTATTGCCCTCGTCGGTTGATAATGAAAGTCCGAACTGACTGCTGTACATTCCGCTTTCCGCACTGAATTCCGGTGCGTTGCAGGGGACGGCTGACTCGGCGTCATTATTTGAAGCGCCCGGTGTAGGGTATACCACAGCAAGGTTATCAGTAGCGTCTGGCTGTCTTGCATAGCAGGTGTCTTTTGCCAGCGCAGGAACTTCTATGGTATCTATATCCTCTGCTCCGTTGTTAAGCGCAAGAGTAACGCCGTCTCCGGAAAGATTATACCCTGCATTCGGGTAGCTGCTGTCGCCGGCATATTTTTTGCAGCAGAAAACAATTTTATATTCTCCCGCAGCTACAGTCACATCTCCGAACGAATACTCGCTTGAACCGTCCTTGATAAGCTTCCAGCCTGAAAGGTTCACGTCGCTGCCGGAAGGGTTGTAAAGCTCGATCCAATCGCAGTATTCGCCGCTTGTATCAGCAGCGTAGGTAATGTTTCCGTTTTCTCCGTTATTTCCCGTACAGACCTCGTTTATATAAAGAACGGAATCTTCTGCTGAAACAGAAGCCGATCCCCACGAGGCGGCAGTCGATACCGTTAAGGCTGCGGCCGCCGCAAAGGAAAGCAATCGTTTATATGATTTCATATTTTTATATCCTCCTGTCAATATACACTAGCCTGAATAACTTCGCTTATATTTAAATTATAGCACTTGGTTCAAGGAAGGTCAATAAAATAAGGGCGTTTTTAGATATATTCATCAGTCTGCATAATTGGCGGTGCTTATGTATGGTAAAAACGACGGCACGCAAACGTTTAATTTAATATTTTTATACCATTTTCGTTCCAGTTATTAAATTACAGCCTCGTAATAAAAACCCGCAATACGAATAAAATGATACATACACATAAAAATCCGGCTTTGCGAACAAAGCCGGATCATGTGCATTTATTTGAAAATTATTCAGCTGCAGCTTCCTTGTCAAGACCGGAGATCTTAAAGGTTACTGAAAGCTCTTTCTCAAAGGAAAGCGCCATCGGGTCAATTGGAGGATCCTTAACGGTATCGCCGTAGGAATTGTAGATCTCAATTCTGTAGCAGTTGTTGTTATCCTCGATATTTCCGTAAACTATCTTTGAAGGATCAAATTCAACTTCCTTGCCGTCAGCCTTTATAGAAGTTACTTCGCAGGTGATCTCCTGTCCGGTATAAGCTCCTGGAGCGTCCTTCTTTGTAAGAGGATCGCCTTCCTTGAGCTTATTCTTCTTGATAGCTTCGCCCTTGTAGTTTGTAGTACCGTCTACGATACCCATAATATCAACACAGAATACGGATACGCCGTTGCTTGCAAACAGTTCTCCGGTATCCTCATTAATAAGAGCGCCTTCATTAGGAGCGTCGTCTGTTCCTAGAATAGTATTCTTATTAATAGAAACGGTATATTCACCGTCACCTGTTACGTCAGCGTCAACACCATACGAAGGAGTCTCGGCATCTGCGTCGTTAGCCATATTCATATTGCGCCAGAACCATTCGCTGTCTGCAAACATAAGCATAGCATCGTGACCCTTGAATTCGGTTACGACTCCGGGATATTCTTCTTCGTCGGCTTCGCTTGAGTCTGCAGCAGCTGACTCAGCGGCGGACTCAGCTTCAGATTCGGCAGCCGAATCTGCTGTGCTCTCTGCTGCTGCAGCTGAAGAAGCATTATCAGCCTTTGAGCTAGAAGACGAAGACTCGTCCTTATCTCCGCAAGAAGCGAGCATTGCTGTGGTCATTGAAAGTGCGCATACTATTGCGGCAATCTTTTTAACACTCATTTTAATTTCCTCCCAGTAAGTAAGTTTGAAATTACGGCTTAAAGCCGTTTTGATTTTACCCATTTTACTCAGCAACAAATTATTTTTCTTTATTGCTAAATATAATGATACATAATTTTCGGAAACTTTTCAAGATACTATTTAACCAAATTATCATATGATAAATCGTTTACATTGCACAAAAATGTGTGCAGAATTCACAATTAAACGTTAAATAATTTGCAGAAATTAATATTATATGTCTATTTAACGAAAACAACACACAGCGGTTTTCGTTATCAAAGCGGTCCAAACAATATTATCCTGAAAATTTTGTGCAAAATGCCATAGGTTTGGGTTTGCATTTTTAATTTATATGTTGTATAATTATATAGTATAACTGTTCGCATGGAATAGTCTGCGGCGGTAAAACTGCGCAGGAAAAGGATTTTTTGCACAACTGAAAGGATTGATCAATTTTTATGCTGATAAATCTTATTGACGGCTCCGGTTTTTATAAGACTGCAATGCTTATAACGGTACTCGGCACTTTTTTTATAGCCTTATTTGCTCTTAAATATTTTATGCGTGTGCTTCCCAAGGATCAGGGCAGGCAGTTTGCGGTAAACGGCGCACTTTCAGAGGGAAAACCCAGAGGAGCGGGAGTTATTCTTATAACCGCATTTACTCTGTGTACGGCTCTTTTTGTACCTCTGAACACGGAGCTGCTTTTATATCTTGTACTTATTTATGCCGCAATGCTTACAGGCTTTCTGGATGACGCCGCCGAGAAGCCGTGGGGAGAGCTTAAAAAGGGTATTCTTGATTTCCTGATCGCAGTCGGTATCTCAGCCGATTATATATACCATAACGGGACGGAAATAAGTATATTCGGGCACAGCTTCGAGCTGCCGGTAATTGTTTTCGGTATACTTGGAGTAATTCTCGTATGGGCAAGTATAAATGTAACCAACTGCTCTGACGGAGTAGACGGCTTATGCGGTTCTCTTTTCTGCGTTTCGCTTTATTCGTTTATGGCGGTATCTGTAGGTTCGGGCTTCAGGCTTGTCTGCGTAGTAATGCTTTCGGCTGCTTTTGCCTATCTCTGGTTCAACTGTTCGCCCAGCAAATTGCTTATGGGCGATGCCGGCTCTAGGGCAATGGGCGTTTTTCTTGCTGTCTGCGCTTTAAAGACAGGCAGACCTCTGCTCTTTATCCCGTTATGTATCGTTCTGATAATTGACGGAGGGCTGGGACTTATGAAGCTTTCCTTCAGGCGTTTTCTAGGAATGAAAAGGTTTATGGAAAATATCAGGACTCCGCTCCACGATCACATGAGAAAAAACAAGGGCTGGTCCGATACCCAGGTAGTATTCAGATTTACTATCGTCCAGATAATTGTTTCACTTGCTGCGCTGTATTTTTTCTAAAGATTTATTTAAGATAAATATCTGATTTTTATTTTTATATTCAGTTTATAATTATGTGTGAAAAGCAAAGGAATAAGCCGCTGCGGCTGGTGCTGCACGGTTAACGAAACGGAGGTAAAAGGTTGAAGAAAACCCTGAGTTATGCTCTTAATATTCTATTTATCGCAGTTATAGGCTTTCTTACCTTCAGACTGCTGTTCGGCGATACCGACTTGAAAATAATACTTGCCGATCTTCACCGTGCGGATAAGAAGTGGCTTGCGGCGGGAGTACTGTGCGTATTCCTGTTTGTCAGCGGTGAATCGGTTATTTTCAAATATATGCTTACAATGTTCGGCGACAGAACTCCGTTTTACAGATGCCTGAAATACAGCTTTATAGGCTTTTTCTACAGCTGTATCACTCCGTCGTCATCGGGAGGGCAGCCGGCTCAGGTCTTTTACATGAAAAAGGACGGGATAAAGATTGGTTTTTCGTCGCTTATAATGCTTGTTGTTACGGTCGCATACAAGGCGGTTCTTGTTATATTCGGGGTATTGTTCTTTATTTTCAGGCACAGCTTTGTTGTGGAACATGTGGGAAGCTGGATGTGGCTTCTTATAATAGGCTTTATTCTGAATCTTGCGTATATCGGAGGATTGGTATTTATCTTTTTCAGACCGATGTGGGCAAGGTCGGCAGGTATAAAAATTATCAATTTCCTTTGCAGGATACATTTTCTCAAACAGAAAAACAATGAGAAGTATTTGAACAAAATAGACCGTGTCTGTGATAACTATATTAAGGGCGCAGAATATATCAAGAATAACGTAAGGGCGATAGTCAATATATTTCTAATAACTGCGGTGCAGAGACTTTTTCTGCTGACAGTAACGTATGTTGTTTATAGATCCTACGGCTTATCGGGAACGGGTTTTATAGGAATAATAGCCATACAGACAATGATCTCGATCACTGTTGAAATGCTGCCTCTTCCGGGAGCTGCCGGTATAACGGAGGCTTGCTTTATCGTAATGTTCAGCGGGATCTTTTCCGACGGATATGTGCGCTCGGGAATGCTGCTGAGCAGAGGTCTTAGCTTTTACTGCCTGCTAATTATGAGTGCGGCAGTTACGTTTGCGGCTCATATTCTATGTATGCGAAAGAGCGCCGCAGAGGAACATGAAAAGGACGGGAACAGGTAAAAGGATACGGCATTTATGCCTGAAAAAATAAGGAGTTTTAAAAATGATTGGTTTCTATAATTATTCCGTAATTCTGACGTATATAGGACTTGCGTCGTCGGTTTTCGGTATAACGCAGGTTTTTGAGGGACATGAATCCATAGCGTTTCTATGTCTGCTGCTGTCAGGTATATGCGACCTGTTCGACGGAAAGATAGCACGGTCAATGAAAAACAGAACAGATCATGAAAAGGTATTCGGGATCCAGATAGATTCGCTCTGCGATCTTGTATGCTTCGGAGTTTTTCCGGCAGTGATAGGCTATCATTACGGCTTTAACAACGGACTCGGACTTCTGTCGGCAGTTATGATCGTTCTGGGCGCTGTAATCAGACTTGGCTACTTCAATGTAATGGAGGAGGAGCGTCAGCGTCAGACAAGCGAGCTTAGAAAGCAGTACCAGGGGCTTCCGGTAACGACCGTAGCTATAATTCTTCCGCTGCTTTATCTGGGCAGGCAGAATATTCCCCACAGATATTTTCCGTACGTTTTTCAGGGCTTCATGATACTTATATCTATACTTTTTGTACTTAATATAAACGTTAAAAAGCTGTCCCTTAAGGGTATACTTATTTTGTTTACAATGGGAGCTATAATTCTTATCGGGTATCTGAAATTCAACCATATAATATAGCCTGAGGAGGTCAAAGCTGTGAAATACCGCGACAGACACGGAAACGAGTATGAAAAAACAACGAAGCAGGACAAGTTTCTTGCAGACGCTTATTCGTCGGCTTTAGGCAGGGCGCTTATGAAGTTTCTGGCGCTTCCGATATTCTCAAAATGTTCAAGGGTTATACTTTCAAGCAGGCTTTCGGCAGGTGCGGCGATTACCTTTGCCGAGAAAAACAATATTGATATGGCTGAATACGAGGAGAGGATGTATTCGTCGTTCAATGACTTTTTTACAAGGAAGCTGAAGCCGGGGAAGCGTTGGATAACTCTTGACGATAACGTTCTTATTTCGCCCTGTGACGGAAAAGTCTCAGCCTATGAGATAACCAATTCAAGTATGTTTGTTGTAAAAAATTCGGTTTATACGGCAGCCTCGCTGCTGCGGGACAGCAGGCTGGCGGAAAGGTATAACGGAGGAACTGCGCTTATAATACGGCTTTCCGTTGACGACTATCACCGTTACAGCTACTGCGCTGACGGAATCAAAAGTCATAACAGGCATATAGAAGGAATGCTTCATACGGTAAATCCCGTTGTCAATCGGTATATTCCGGTATACAAGGAAAACTCCAGAGAATACTGTATGATAAGGACAGAGCGCTTCGGCGATATTATCCAGATGGAGGTCGGGGCAACAATGGTAGGAAAGATCACCAACTCTCACCCTGAAACCAAAACAGTTTCAAGGGGGGAGGAAAAGGGCTTTTTTGAATTCGGCGGCTCAACTGTAATACTTCTTCTGGAAAAAGGTAAGGTAAGCGTATGCGGAGATCTTATAAAGAATACAAAAGAGGGCTTTGAAACGAAGGTGAGGCTGGGTGAAGCCTTGGGAGTATCGGCTGAATAATTTAAATATATAAACAAGGGGCATGGCAGATGTACAATATAACAGATTACCGGCAGTTTGACAGGGATAACGCATATGACGGAGATGATCTTGGAGTTGTATTCCAAGATGGAAAGACCCAGTTCAGAACTTGGTCTCCTTTGGCTACGGCGGTATACCTTAATCTTTATACTGACGGGGACGGCGATAATCTGATAGAAACTCTGCCTATGGAACGCCATTGGCACGGAGTATGGTTCGTAGAGCTGCTCAGGATCGCCGAGGGCGTTTTTTATACCTACACATATGAATTTGACAACAGGGATAAATACGAAACTATAGATATATATGCCAAGGCCTGCGGCATTAACGGCAAGCGCGGCTGTATTCTTGATATGCATAAGACCGACCCTTACGGCTGGGACAGGGTTTCAAGGCCCCGCTGTGAAAGCATATGCGATGCGGTTATTTACGAATGTCATGTCAGGGATTTTTCAATTGACGAAACAAGCGGTATAGAATGGCAGGAGAGAGGAAAGTTTACTGCGTTTACACGCACAGGAACGAAGTACAAGGAGGCTTCTACCTGTCTTGATCATCTGAAGGAGCTTGGAATAACTCACGTTCAGCTGCTGCCGGTTTTTGATTATGCTACTGTCGATGAAAGCAAGCCGTATAAGGCACAGTATAACTGGGGTTACGATCCCTTGAATTATAACTGCCTGGAGGGATCTTATTCTTCCGATCCTGAGAATCCGGCAAAGCGAATAAGCGAGTTCAAGCAGCTTGTAATGGCTCTTCATAAAAACGGGATAGGCGTAATTATGGACGTTGTTTACAATCACACCTATTTTGCCGAAAAATCTTCATTTCATAAAAGCTTTCCGTATTATTATCACCGTCTGAATAATAAGGGCGGATTTTCAAACGGCTCCGGCTGCGGCAACGAAACTGCGTCGGATCATATTATGTACAGAAAATTTATGATAAATTCGCTTAAATTTCTGGCGTCGGAATATAAGCTTGATGGCTTCCGCTTTGATCTTATGGGGCTGCACGATATTGAAACGGTCAATATGATCAGAGAGGAGCTTAATAAATTCGACCCTGCCCTGCTTATGTACGGGGAGGGCTGGACAGGAGGGGAATCTCCCATTTCGGCAGATAAGCTCGCTTACAAATGGAATTCCTATAAATTCGGAAGCGTCGGACTTTTCAATGACAATATACGGGACGCAGTTAAGGGAGGAACATTTAATCCTTATGACAAGGGCTTTGTAAACGGCAATGTAAACGCTGTATATACTCTTAAAAGAGGAATTGCCGGCTCTGTTCCTCATTGGCAGATAAATAACCTATCGCCTGAGGCATGCTGGGCGTTTGAGCCGTCGCAGGCGATAAATTACTGCGAGGCTCATGATAATCATACGCTATGGGATAAGCTTGCGATCTCGGCTAAGCACAATTCCAGAGATGATAGGATAAAAATGGATAAGCTTGCGGCGGCAGTAATAATTCTGGCGCAGGGAGTTCCTTTTTTACAGCTCGGTCAGGATTTTCTGCGCTCAAAGCCGAGGCTTCTTTCGGAGGGGGAACAGCCAGACGAAGTTAACATATACAGCCATGACAGCTATAATGCCCCCGATCATACAAATTCGGTAAAATGGAACGAAAAGCTGGAAAATATAGATGTATTCAATTATTATAAGGCGCTTATACGAGTAAGAAAAAACAATCCGCTTTTCAGGCTCAGGACAAAGGACGAGATAGGTAAATATCTTAAATTTCTCGATACCGGCGATGATAACTTTGTTGTTTTTAAGCTTGAAAATGATGAAACGTGTCTTATAGCGGCGTTTAATCCGTATCATGATAAAAGAAATCTTGTTCTGCCTGAGGGCAGATTCTATACCAGGCTGAACGAGCAGGGAAAAATGAATAAGTTCCCTATAAGGGGAAACGTAAATATTCCGCCGATATCGGCAATGGTATTTAAGGGAATAAAGGACTGAGGAGGCGGCCGAAATGAACAGCGGTAACGGTATAAGTATTGCGGAGATATGCCGTAAGGCGGTAAAGGTCGCTGCATCAGGGGGCTGGACGCTTGACTATACTCCCGACAGCATACTTTCCCTCGAACAGCTGCTTGACGGACAAAGCAGATATGCGGCGAGCGGGGAAGCAAGCGATAAATATATATGGAACGCAGCGGTAATTTTCGGCGTTTATCTGGGGCAGGTACTGCTGCGGTGCAGGCTTGAAGAGTGCGGATATAGCTGGGCAGCCGAAGAGGACGGCGTCCCTTATCTGAAAAAGGACGAAAAAAATGCAATGTATCCGATCAATAAGGTATTGAGGCGTATCAGAAACGGGCCTGAGGATAATGTCATATCCTTTTACGACGTTTCAATAAAGATAGCCGAGGACAGATTAAAGCCAGGAAGAAAATAATATCAGTATCATAGGCGGGTTGACCGCCTTTATTTATAAAAGCAGGAGTTTGTATAAAATTAACAAAAAATAAAATTATATTTTGTGTATTATTGCCCAATAAATATGACAGGGGCAGATCGTATATAAAATATCGAAGGGTGTGAAGCTATGACCGATAAGGAATTCGATTTCAGAATGGAGCTGATTCTGAAAGGCGATACTGACGGACTCAGGGCTGTATATGAGGATTACGGAAAGTACATATACAAAACGTTCGTTAATATTGTCAGAAGTCCTCAGGACGCTGAGGATCTTACATCAGATTTCTTTTTGCGGCTTTGGCAGAAGGCTGAATATTACCGTATGGGAAACGGGCACAAGCGCTGGCTTGTAACTATCGCTCACAATATGGCGGCGGATTTCCTGAAAAAGAGAAACAGAACGGTTTTTGCGCTGGACGAAGAGGAAAACGGACTGAAAGAAAGTATACCGGATAAGAAGCGCACTGACGAAACAGCTGAAAGTGTTATGTCCTTCGGTGAAGCAATGGATCTGCTTTCGGAACCGGAACGTGAGATAGTAAACCTTCATATAGGGCTTGAGCTTACGTTCAGAGAAATTTCAGAGATAATGCATAAGCCGTTAGGCTCCGTCACATGGAAATACAGCAGGGCGATACACAAGCTGAGAAAATTTGTGAAGGAGGGAGCGGCATTATGAACGAAAAAAACCTGAAACAACTTTACGATGAATATGTGGAGAATACTGCTCCCGATATGGAAAAATTATGGGGCAGGATAAAGGAAAGTACGGACAAGGAAACGGCGGAAAAAAGATATGATCCGCCAAAGGATATTAGATCGGATAAAAAGAGCGTCATAGAAACAGCTTCTCGCAGCAGGAGGAAAAAGCCGCTGAAATGGCTCTATGCGGCGGCTTGTATAGCTGTAATTGTTTTTGGGGTTAAAATATTCACAAACCCTGCCGCCGATATAAACATTCCATATAATTCCGGAGGAGAACATAAGGAAATAGCAAAAACAAGCTTTGAGTCACTGAGCTTTGCGTACAGCAGCAACAAGAGCTATAAGAACTATAAGTACAGCGGCGGCGATTACTTTGTAGAAGAAAGGGTTCTTGAGGAAACGGAGTTCTTTATTGACTGTACAGTTACCGAAGCAGATAAAAGGAGCGATTACTGCGAGTATACTTTAGCTGTCGGCAATGTGATCTGTCGGGGAAACAGCGAAAAGCGGATATCAAAGAAAATAAAGATAACGTCAAAGACCCCGTATCTGATGAATAAGGGCGGCAGCTATCTGCTGCCTATGAAGCAGGAGGGCAGTGAATACAGGATAGTATTCGAGAATGCTCCTCAGATAGAATTTACCGAGGACGGCGAGATCGTATTTCATAACGGCTGGTCGTCGCTTTCAGAGGATTCTGCGGAATGTATTTATCCTAAGGAAGGTATAGACGATTTTTACTACGATCGTATGAGAATTGCCTATACCGACAGTATCGGAGCTTTGATCGAGGAGTGGGAGAGTGTTTGAGGCGAATTACAGAAAAGGAGGACGACATTACGAAAAAGACAAACAGTATGCTTTTAAAGGCAGTGAGCTTATCTATTACAATTATCAATTCGGTAACGCTGACCTCGTGCGGTGATGTAAGTGACAGTTCTCGATCTGATGTTTCATTGCCGTTAGCGGATAGCTCATCTGTGAGCAATGAAAGTGACAGTTCTCGATCTGATGTTTTATTGTCGTTAGCGGATAGTTCATCTGTGAGCAATGAAAGTGCTCGTGAGTATTTTAAGCTGTCGGATAGAAATCCCGAGGATTATGAATTCTCCGGAACGGTAATGGTTTACGACAAACAAACTCACTCAGATATTCGCTATTCCGGCGAGATTTCAGATAATGGGACAATTGAAGACTTGTGGAATTTTATAACTGTAATTGAGAACCAGCAGCCCTGTGAATTTGACGGGAATAATTCGGTCGGAGGCGGCATTACAAATGCGGTCCTCACGCTGACGGATAAGCAGACGGGGGAGCAATATACGATTCGGGACGGTATATTTTATGAAAATCCAGAGGTGGATGGAGGCCCTGAGGTACTTATAATAAACGGAATATCTTACGGCGGCAATAATTATATTTGCTACAACAGAGTTTACGGAAACGACAATGAAAGCTTTGAAGACGATTTTACAGGGAATACGCTTTATACCATAATATGCGAGGGGATCGTTAAGGACGAAAAAATTATCAGTCAGGACGGTTAACGAGCCTGAGCAGGTAAAAGCGCAGCGCTGTATATGTACTCGCTTCGAATCGTACGCTTTTTAAGATATACTCTCAGGGGGATAGGTTGAGAAAAATACTGACGAGTATGCGAAAAAATAATATATACAAAGCTTTATCATAATGACAATAAAGGGAGGACGGCACTATGAAAAACACAAAGAAAAATCTAATAAAGGCGTTAAGCATGACAACTGCGGTTTTTATGTCTGCGGGAATAATTACTTCATGCGGTGCAAAGGATTCGGCAAGCATGAACGGCGGAAATTACAGACCCTCAAACGATAATACCATTGATGGTCAAAGCGAATATAATTATTCAGAAGAATATTTGAATGAGCAGCCTAACGCCGAGGAATATGCAAAATATACGGAAAACGGATATAAACTTGTTGCAGATTATCCGCTTTCAACCTTTTCAACTGACGTCGATACCGCTTCTTATGCAAATATCAGACGAATGCTGCTAAACGGAGAAACGGTAAACCCGGACGCAGTCAGGACAGAAGAGTTCATAAATTACTTCAATTACGATTATCCTCAGCCCTCGGGAGAAGATCCGGTTTCGATAACGACGGAACTTTCCGACTGTCCGTGGAACAGTGAATCGAAGCTTATGCTTGTCGGATTAAAGGCGGAGGATATTGAGGTTACCGAAAGACCTCCTATGAATCTTGTATTTCTTATTGACGTAAGCGGCTCTATGATGGATCAAAACAAGCTGCCGCTGGTTCAGCAGGCGTTTGCAATGCTTGCGGAAAATCTTGATAAAAACGACCGAATTTCTATAGTTACTTACGCGGGTGAGGATAAGGTCGTTCTTGAGGGAGAAACAGGTGACAATTATACAAAGATAACCGACGCCTTGGATTCGCTGGAGGCGGGTGGCTCTACCGCAGGCGAGGCGGGAATAAACAGAGCCTACAATATCGCTGAGGAGTATTTCATAGAAGGCGGAAACAACAGAATTATTCTTGCAACGGACGGGGACCTTAACGTAGGAGTATCTTCTGCGGAGGAGCTTACGGCGCTGGTGGAGAAAAAGCGTGAAGGCGGAGTTTACCTGTCGGTCCTCGGCTTCGGAACCGGCAATCTTAAAGACGATAGGCTTGAAGCGCTTGCCGATAACGGAAACGGAAACTACTCGTATATAGATTCCCTCAGCGAGGCGGAAAAGGTGCTTGTGGCTGAAATGAGCGGAACGCTTTATACCGTTGCCAAGGACGTTAAGATACAGGTCGAATTCAATCCTCTTAACGTTGCGGCATACAGGCTTGTAGGCTATGAGAACCGCCTGCTTGAAGACGAGGATTTTACCGATGATAAAAAGGACGCCGGGGATATGGGAGCGGGTCACAGCGTTACCGCTCTTTATGAGATAATACCTGTTAAAGGAGTTCTTGGTTCGTCAGGTTCATCGGGAATAGAGCTTAAATATCAGAAAAACACTTCCTCAGCAGAGGTAAAGGATACAAAAGAAAGCGGCGCTGAAATTAATCAGAGCGGTGAGCTTCAGAAGGAGCTGCTTACGGTAAAACTAAGGTATAAGAGTCCCGAGAAAAATGATAGCCGTGAGATACAAAATGCAGTTAGGGTTGATTCCTATACCGAAGAAATGCCGTCGAATCTTGCGTTTGCAGCCTGTGCTGCCGAATTTGCAATGTATTTAAAGGGAAGCGAATATTCGGATATTAAACCTAATGAAATTCTGGATACACTTAATAAATATGATCTTATTACAGATAAATACAGAGAGGAATTTGCAGATCTTGCAGCAAGGGCATAATTTATAATAACTGCTGGCAGCGCCGCATATCATGATAAGATATGCGGCGCTGCTTTGTTGATATAAAGAGAAATTTATTATTGAAGGTTAAAATCGCCGGACAATCTGTCGATCATAATATCGGCGTTAGCTCCGACATAATAAGATGAGGTCTGTCCCATAAATCTGAATTGGATATATCCCGAGCGGCTCATTGAGATCGTACATTGCTGAGAATATGAATACGGATAGGACATTTCAAAATACAGCCCGTAGCTGCCTGAATTGTGTATACTTTCATATGCTGTATCGTTGTCGCACTTCTGAGCCGAGCCTGCAATACTCTCCAGATATCCGAGCATTGTAACTGCCTGCCGGTTCTTTTCGCAGTCAAATTCGGTATTAATCTCAGAGGAATATGACTGCGTCAGATCACCCATAGCCTGAATGCAGGATAAATTTTTTAGGCAAAGTGAACTTATATACCGGGAAAGAGTATCCTTGGGGAAGCCGCTGTTAAAATATGCATAGTAATCTGATGTACGGGTTTTCAGCCAGATAAGAGTATCGGAAGGAAGCGTAACGTCACTGTAAATATCAGCAGTCACAGATATATTTTCCGCCATTGCTGTTCCGAAACCGAGCTTTGTAATTCCGGTTTCTTCGGATGAAGAAATTAGAATATAATTATAAGTAGATCCGTTATAGTCTATTGCTGTGCATTGAGCAAGCTTATTTGCTTCGTCCTGATCAGCGTCAGAACTGCTGTAGTTTGCCGCACCTGAAACGTCGTCGGTCTTTGAAGATTCCTCTGTATCAGTCTTGCTGTCAGCTGCATTGACGGAGCTGCTGTCTGACGGAGCTTTGCTTTCTTCGGACTTCTTGTTATCGGTTTTGGAGTTTTCGCCGTTCGTTTCAGAGGTATTATCCTTAGAAGGCGCACCGGATGAACTGCTGCTCTGAGGATTCAGGCTGTTATTATTATCAATAACGAATCCTGCGGCAATACTGTCGGCGGAAGCTGCCGGATTTTTGACTAGGCAGCCTGAATTACTGCCGCAGTCGGAAGCGGTGCTGCTTTCATAAACTTTTATTTTTCCGTCGGAACTCGCTCCGGGAATAAAAGTAACCGCTAAGATAAGTACCGCCGCTGCTGCCGCAGCATATGTAATATTAAGCCATACTCTGCTTTTTACCCGCGGCGCACTGTTTATTTTTTCAAGAAGCTCATTTAAAACCTTATCGGAGGGCTTTAGTTGTTCTTTCATATTCTTAAAAAAGCTTTTATTCATAAAAATAATCTCCTTTCAGTTTAGTTTTCAGTATATTCCTTGCACGAGTCAGCTGCATTCTTACCGTTCCTTCGCGGATATGCAGAATTGAGCTTATTTCTTTTACGGATATATCTTCAAAATAATACAGGACTATTATTGTTCGGTATTTTTTAGGCAGATCTGATACGGCGTTGTATACGTCGTTTTCCTCCTTGGTATAGAACTGATATGAGCGGTCTGAAACTTCTTCCAACGGTGAGGTTTTTCTTCGCCAGGTACTCATTGTTATTCTTTTACAGTAATTAAGAGTGGTTTTTATTATCCATGCTTTAAGGTGCTCTTCGCTTTCAAACGACGGGCGCTTTCTGCACATAGTTAAAAAAACCTCCTGAAAAACATCATCAGCGTCAGATCTGCTTTTTAATCTGGTCATAGCGATGCTGTAAACAGTGGATGAGTATTTATTTATAGTCTGCTCTATGTCTTCGTCCGTACGCAACGTCAACACTTCCAAGAGGTATCAGCCTCCTTTCATAATTAATACAAAGCAGGAGCCGAAAAAGCCACAGTTTATCAAAAAACAGTCGGGATATAATTTTGTAGAATCAGCATATCAGATTCCGTATGCTCTTTTTGTGCATTTTACTCAAACAAAATTATACTATATAATATAGTCAGTTCAAATTATAAAATAGCGGAATAGATCGGATATTTGCAGCAAGCATAAAAATACCTGTCATCGCAAAGTGATGACAGGTATCTCGATGTACTAAACAGTATTAAAATGGGTGAAAACTTTAGATCTCACTTAGCCGAGAGTACATTGTTATAGAAAAGGCATTTTTGATATAGTTCGGTTCCCTTTATATTCTGTCAGAAAAAGTAAAAGAAGTCTATTTAATACAACAGACTTCTTTCGGCATTGGTTGCGGAGGCAGGATTTGAACCTACGACCTTCGGGTTATGAGCCCGACGAGCTACCGAACTGCTCCACTCCGCGATATTTTTATGTTCTCTGATTGAGTACTTATCTATTATATCATTATTATTGCCTGTTGTCAATACTTTTTTTCAAGTTTTCTTGAATTATTTAATGGAAATATATTCTGTTTTTATAGAAAATTATATATGAAACCCTTAGAATATCTTGTATATGATAAAAAAGTGTGATATAATAACTTTAATCTTTGCATACGGAGGCTCAAGCTCCTGCGGTGCGGCAGAGCAAGCTCCCTTGCTTAAAATTATGAAATGAGGTAGAGGAAGATGATAAGGTTTAAAAACGGAAGAGTAATGGATATACAGGACGGTATCAGTATAGAGAATAAGGAGGTATGGGTCGAGGGAGATAAGATCGCTTTTGCCGGAGCTCCGTCAGACGAGCTGCTCAAAAATACCTTGTTTGAAAAGGAATACGATCTTGAAGGCAGCCTGCTTATGCCGTCCTTTAAAAATGCCCATACGCATTCGGCTATGACCTTTCTCCGTTCCTATGCGGACGACCTTCCGCTGCATGACTGGCTTTTCAAGCAGGTATTTCCCATGGAGGCAAAGCTGACCGATGAGGATGTTTACTGGTTTTCAAAGCTTGCGATTCTTGAATATCTTACCTCGGGAATAACCGCGTCCTTTGATATGTATTTTGAACCGGACGCTTATTTTAAGGCGAATACCGAATGCGGCTTCAGAACGGTTATGTGCGGAGCAATAAGCGGGGATAGGTCAAATGTGAAGCGTCTGGAGGAAAACTATAAGCGTTTTAACGGCGTAGATCCGCTTGTTTCATACCGTCTTGGCTTTCATGCCGAGTATACGGCGGAATATGAAATGCTTGAGGGGGTTGCCGAGCTTGCCGAAAAGTACAAGACTCCCGTTTCGGTTCATAATTCGGAAACCGAAAAAGAGGTTGTTGAATGTATTCAGAAATATGAGAAAACCCCTACTGAGCTGTTTGACAGTCTGGGAATTTATAATTACGGCGGAGCGGGCTTTCACTGCGTTCATTTCAGTGATAACGATATGGCGATATTCAAGGAGCACGGAGTCTGGGCGGTTACCTGTCCCGGCTCAAATTCCAAGCTTGCCAGCGGAATAGCCCCGATATGCAGAATGCAGGATAAGGGTATAAATATAGCAATCGGAACAGACGGAGCGGCAAGTAACAACTGCCTTGATATGTTCAGGGAAATGTTCCTTATGACGGCTCTTCAGAAGATAGACAGAGCGGACGCTTCGGCTTGTCCGGCAGATACTGTGCTGAATGCGGCGGTAAAAGGCTCGGCTCTTGCAATGGGACTTAACGACTGTACCGGACTTAACGTCGGAAATCAGGCGGATCTGATAGTTATAGATATGTCCCGCCCTAATATGCAGCCGGAAAACAATATTGTGAAAAATTTGGTTTACAGCGGTTCAAAGCAGAACGTTAAGCTTACAATGTGCGCAGGAAAAGTACTTTATGAAAACGGACGCTTCAGCGTAGGCGAAGATCCTAAGCGTATATATGCTCGGTGCAGAGAGCTTATGGAGGATATTAAGTCATGAACACTCTGTGTGAAATAATCAAACAGCAGGTAATTCCTAATTTTATTAACCTTGAAACTGTAATTAAAACCTACGACCGCAATGCGTTTATCTGCGAAAGTCCTGCGTGGCGGTATGTATATCATACAATACATTCAGCAGACAAGTGGTTTTTGGATTCTTTTAATTATAAAGAACCGTTTTTCCACGAAAACGGTATGGATAATCCTGATTATCCCTGCGATATAGTTTTATCAGATAATGAGCTTTTAAACTATTTGGAACAGGTTCGTCAGAAAACTATTACCTATATTGATTCCCTTAGCGATAAAATGCTGTACGAAAAGCCGAAAAATTGTAAATACACCAGATTTGAGTTGGCGCTTGGTCAGTTCAGGCACATATCATTTCATACGGGTATGCTTAATGGTCTGACAATTGAAAAGACAGGAAGGTTTCCTGTATATGTAGGATTGGAAAGATCCATATATGAAAGATTGAAAAACGGTTTGTTTGAATAATAAGTCAATTAGCATGAACTTAAAAAATGATCCCGTCAAGTTTAAGGCTTGGCGGGATCTTTATTTGAAATTATAACTGAGGCTTTTTCTAAGACAGTTACGGGTATGCTGACTGGCTGTTTTATCATAATCTGAATATGCCGTTTTCGGTAATTATCGCAGTTATAAGACTGTGATCTGTAACGTCAAAGGCAGGATTGAAGCACTTTATTCCGTCGGGAGCGATCTGCCTGCTGAAATAAAGCTTTGTTATTTCTTCTGCGGGGCGTTCTTCAATCACTATGTCCTTTCCGGTCCTGCAGTTTTTGTCGATCGTTGATGAAGGACAAAAAATATAAAACGGAATTTTATAGTAATTTGCCAGAACTGCAGCAGACGCTGTTCCGATCTTATTGGCGCAGTCGCCGTTCATTGCCGCCCGGTCGCAGCCGGCAAAGCAGGCCTGTATTTTTCCTTGACTCATAAGCAGCCCTGCCGCATTGTCGCAGATCAGAGTACAGTCGATCCCGGCGTTCATAAGCTCAAACGCAGTAAGTCTTGCGCCCTGCATAAGCGGACGTGTTTCGTCAATAAATGCGTGGAATCTGTATCCCTGTTCTGCTCCGTAAAGAAGAGGTCCTAAGCCTGTTCCGTATCGTGAGGTCGCAAGCGCACCTGCGTTGCAGTGTGTAAGTATCCCGTCGCCGTCATTTATAAGGGAAAGCCCGTATTCCGCTATTTTCCTGCATACGGCTGTATCCTCTTCATGAATTACTGCGGCTTCGGTTCTCATAGCGTTAAGGATCTCACTTCTTTTTAGGTTGCGGCAGTTTAACGCGGCTTTCTTTACTCTGTTAAGCGCCCATGAAAGATTGACTGCCGTAGGACGGGAGGAGTTAAGATAGTCCGACAGATCTTCAAGCCTCGCAAAGAAATCCTCGGTTTCGCTAATCTGTCGGGCAAGCACATATAAGGCGTAGCCTGCGAAAATTCCAATTGCAGGTGCGCCCCTTACTTTTAAATGGTATATTGCGTCAAAAATCTCTTCGGCGGCGGAAAGTGAAATAAATCTTTTTTCGGCAGGCAGCAGCGTCTGATCTATTATCACAACGGAGCTTCCGTCTTGGGAAAGCCTTACACTGTCGTTTTCATTGTATATCATTTCTGATCCACCTCAGCTTCAGTTGACAGTATTGAGGTAATCGGATATATTTTCAATACTTTCCGAAATAAGCCTTTTGAATTTAGGGGCTGCCTTATCGGCACATTCCTGAACCTCGGCATGAGTAAGAGGATTGTCTGTCATTCCGCAGGCAAGATTTGAAACGCAGGATATTCCGCAGACGAGCATACCTGCGTGATTTGCGGCAATAGCTTCTACAGCTGTAGACATTCCTACTGCGTCTGCACCGAAGGTTCTGAGCATTTTGATCTCCGCGGGTGACTCGAAGGAAGGCCCTGTAAGCTGTAGATAAACTCCCTCCTGAAGCTTTATTTCGAGATCGGAGGCAGTATCCTTAATTATACGTCTAAGTTCAGGAGAATATATCCTGCTCATATCGGGAAAACGAGTACCAAGCTCGTCTATATTCCTGCCGATAAGCGGATTGGGTACAAAGCAGGAGATATGATCCTTTATCAGCATAAAGTCACCTGCGGAAAAATCGGCGTTGATACCGCCGGAAGCGTTGGTAAGAAAAAGAACCTTTGCTCCCAGCATTGACATAAGTCTTGCAGGAAGCACAACGTCGGTCATGGGATAGCCTTCGTAATAATGAACTCTGCCCTGCATAATTACACAGGGAACTCCGTTTACATATCCGAACACAAAGCGTCCCTTATGTCCTTCGACGGTAGAACGGGGAAATCCCTCGATCTCGGAATAGTCAAGAGCGGCATATACATCCACAGCCGTATCTGCAAAATCACCCAATCCCGAACCGAGAACCAGTGCGATCTCAGGCTTGAAATTTATCATTGATTTTACGCATTCAAAGCATTTAAGCAGTTTTTCATATTGTGTCATAAGCTTTTGCCGTTACCTCCGAAAGGTCTGATAACAGCGTCCTCCTTTAGTTAAGTTATTATATTTATAGTGTAACCCAAATTTGCCGAATAGTCAAGAACAGCATTTATCAGTATTGACATTGTTTATTTCAAGTATCCCGGCTCTGAGCAGTACATGCTTGTCTGTATAAGAATTTTAAACTGCACGGAGATTACAGCAGGGAGGCTCAAAATATTATGCTTGCGAGGCGGTATATAAGGGGTTCGCCGTGTATAATTCTTACCTACAGCGGCGTCGGATAATGAGTTATATACCTAATTTAATTCTACCCGATTCCCTGCGGTTTTTCACATTTAAAAATGCTATGACCTAACCGATTTATTATATTAAACGCCCCTGAACTGATCACAGACACTTCAGGGGCGTTAGGTATTTATAAGGAACTATTTGCAGAAAAGCATTTATAATTAATAGGAGTTTATTATATATCTCCGAAACCAAGCTGACTGTCAATAAGAGATTTGACTTTTCTGTCAGTGATCTTATCTTCTTCCCTGATACTGCTGCAAAGCAGCGGAGAATCAATATCATATTTCTCATAATTTGATAGTACGGTATTTTGGCTGTAATTTGCATAGCAGTATTTACATTCATGCAGGCAGGTGTTATACAAGCCGATATCAATGCTTTCAACACAGCCGCATTCATCACGCTGATTTTTGTCTTTTGGTATTATAAGCTTGCAGCCCGTAAGCTTTTCGATAAGTGTATCGTCAATACACTTTCCGTGTTCAATGCCGAACTCGCTCAGATCAATTTCCTCTGCACAGGTATTTACAGTAAAATTATTTCGTCCTGCAATTTCGGAAAAAGCATTTGCAATTTGTCTTATGCTTTCGAAAGAAAGCTCTGATATATTATTGTTTCTGAAGTTTGCCGCATTCTTTTTGTAGTAATCAACAAAGCTGATAACGCATTTTCCGAACTTTCCGTCAAGCATATGCGCAAGCCTTTCAAAATATTTTATATGATATTCGGCGGTGTATTTTTGATTGATAATTATGGGGTCGTATCTCCAGATAACTCTTTCCTTCCCGATTTTATCCGAAAGTAATTTGAAGGTCTGAATTATCTCTTTATCCTTTGACGGAACGTTCGGCTCAATATCCTTTGCATAGGAATTCAGGGTAAACTGGAAATAGTAGCTGTAATCTTTCAGTTCGTCAAGCCGTTCAAGCATTGGCTTCGGATTTTTTGTCCAAAATACAATGCAGTCAACAACGTCAGGAGTGAGCTTTACCCTGCTGATCTGATGGATATTCATGGGATTTCTCACAAGAACATATCCGGCTTTTATTCTTTTGAAAAACCATTCTGAATAGAAAGCAGGTATATCCGTCCGGCGGCTTGCGCTGATAATCATTCAATCACTCCTTCATTAATATGATACACCTATATTTTTCATTCGTCAATAGAGTTTAATATCTTTTAAATTTAAGCCAGTTAAAATGTATATTACTTAGTGTTAACATAGGTTTTCTTGTAATTATATCATTACAAGATACACATTCTTTATCATCTTCATTAAATAGTATACACTTATTTCCCAGCTGTTCAATATAGTTAATTGCTTCGTCTGGATAAACGTAATCATTATATATTTTTCTTATTCCTGTACCTTTATGTGAAAATTCATATGAATTTTCAGGAACGCCAATTGATATTTGAAACTTCTCTTTTTGTAAATGCTTACTAAGTAACATCATTTTGCTTACGTCTAAATTTAATGCAGCTTCAACATTTCTATACGAAGCCATAATATATATTTCATCGGTTTTTGATGAAATATATTTCGCAATATACTGCAAATCAGATGATGAAATTTCACATATTGATTTTGGAAAGATCAGTATATCGATTCTATCTAACGCTGGCATTATTTCAACTAATTCTGATACGTCGGTTTGGAAGTATTGCACATTATCATTACCTCTGCCTGTAATTTTATTGCTCCAATCAATACCTATAATAAATAATGACGATACAACACGATAGCCAATTATTCATTGATTTATTTCCTTCGCTTGTAAAAAACGTATCTTTACAGGCGAAGGATCATATTTCGGTTAATGTACATCATGTTATTCATTAAATCTTTTCTCTTTCTATTTTTAAAAAAATCAATTGAAAGAATAATTTCCGTCCGGGTCTTCTTCAAAAGGACGATATCTTGAATATACTTCAATGTCATTGCCTTCGGAATCTTTAAATTCAAGAACCCAATTGTTGCCTAAATGAGTAAGGGGATATACTATTTCCGCTTGCAATTCTTCTAATTTTTCCACTAAAGCTTTAATATCACTTACTTCAAAACTTGGCAAACAATTGTGTCCAAAAACCACTCTGTTATCGTTAGCAGCTTGATAATCAAACAACCAAAATCTTATGCCGTTGATAACAAACAATGAGCCATCACCTTCTACTTTTTGGTTCAAAATTTGCTCATAAAAATTAACCGCTCTTTTTAAATCTTGAACACACAGATAGAATGAGTTTAATTTAATTTTGTAATCCATATTAGCCTCCTAGTTTTTATAATATTTTGTGTAAACTACAGAACTCACAATTATTTTGTTATATCACCACCTGTTATATTTTTTAGGTTTTTAATGTCCGAATCCATTACATCAATTACCAACTCCTTCTATTCCATTATAAAACAGTTGCTATGATTATCATAATCTAAAACATCCTCCGAAAGATTTACTCCACCGTTTATTACCTCCAGCATCTTATCAAAGACAATTTTGAAACCTACCTTTTCTATACATCTATCCTTTGACCATATACTAATATTCTTTCTGAGGGGTCTATAACTTATCTTGTTATGTTTAAGGTTTTCCTGCTTAATGCCAATATTATAAAAATATTCCGGCGTCTGTTTTCCCCAAACTGTAATCGAAGGCACTTTATAACATGCTGCAATATGCCCCCCTGAGCTGTCTATTCCAACTAATAGCTTTAATTTTGATATTGCATATATAAAACCTAAAACTGAAACATTCTTCAACCGCTCAACTTGAATATCCGTGTAAGGGTGATTACTAAACGTAAGTAGTTTTATCTGAGCATCATTACATAAATTTACGAACTCACGCACGTTATCGTTATCCCAATTACGTTCACGATCTGTAATCCATTTTTCTTCGGCTTCATCATATGTTCCTGTGAAAAATTGAAATCCAATGAATCTATACCATAATAATTTATTTTTATATCTTTATTCTCCCGGCTAATTGCACTTTGTAAAGCTCACAAATCAATTCCGTTTCCACAGCCTATTGACACTACGGTAATTTCATCTTTGTCTGACATTTCATTCAAAACCTTATGATACATGTATTCATATTCGCAGGCATAACCAAAATGGTATTTTAAACAATACAATAATTGCACAGTTTTATTTTTGTAATCCGGTATGTTCCCTGAATGATAATTAACATCTTTTAATAAACACAGGCCAAGCATACCCTCAACTTGCTCTTTAAGCTGTTCATAAATGTCTTCTAAATATTCTTCTATCAACATATTATTTTCCCCTACATTATCCCGCTGAGTTCCTGATACAGTCTTTTTGCATAGCTGTCTGTCATTCCGCAGATAAAGTCTGTAACCAATAACAAACGCAGATATAATTTTTCATTATCGTCTTTATCCTCAGAATATGACCTGTATGCTTTGATATAATTTTCAGAAATCAAAGCGATAAGACGCTGGCTCATCGGTGAAAGCTTCTTATCCGTATCATAGTAAAGAACGGCATTTACAAGCTTGTCCAACAAAAAGTTTAAAATTGTTCCTGCCGAGATCTCAAGCTTATAAATGGGTTTTGATTTAAAAACATACCTGTACGCAAGATCACCGAGAGCATAAGCAAGAGCATTTGCGTGAGAAACGGACAGTATTTCATCTTTAAAACTGCCGTTCATAATTTCATGATAATTCTTTGTAAATCCGAATGCCGCGCATTTAAGCAATACGCCCTGAACATAAATTATCCAGCGCTGAACTGCGTTCTGTTCGGGAGAAGAGGTTTCATTTTCCAATGCTGTTTTGTAATAATATTCAAGCCTGTCTATTGCCTTTTGGTATTCATTAAGCTCTTGCTCATCTGCACATTTGCCGCTATATTTTTCGCTTTTAAGATCCCTGATAAGCTGTGAATATGTAATAAAGCCTTTTTTTACAGCGTCCTCTATATCTGCGGTTTTATAAGCAATGTCATCTGCTGCTTCAAGAATATATGCTAGGGGGTGGCGGCAATCAACTGCGCCTGTGGCTGAGGTTATCTCTTCAAACAATTCCTTTTCTGCTAAGTAATAGCCCATTTTATGCTCTTTGATATTTTTACTTTCCTTATTTATTTCAATTGATGAAACAGGATACTTTATTATTGTGTTCAGCAGCGTAAAATTAAGATTCATTCCATGCTCGTCAACAAGGAAATGCAGCTTCGTCAGAAGCCTGAGAGCCTGAGCGTTGCCCTCAAAGTGATACAGATCATTAAGCATTTGCTCGGATAGAATATTTGTAATTTCCTTACCGTTGTATTTTATATTAGGCAGATTGTTTTTAAACCACGCACGAATTGTTTCTTCACCGAAATGACCGAAGGGCGGATTACCTATGTCGTGAATAAGTCCTGCACATTCCAGAACGCTGCATATCTTATCTTTGATCTCTTCCGTAATTTCGGAATCCTGCTTGAATTTTATGATATTCTGAAAGATCATTTGTCCCAGGGATTTTGCAAATGATGACACTTCCAGCGAATGAGTGAGCCTTGTTCTTACAAAATCACTTTTATCGAGCGGAAAGACCTGAGTTTTGTCCTGTAAACGCCGAAATGATGCGCTTTGGATAATTCTGTGATAATCTCTTTGAAACTCATTTCTTGAGTCGCCTTTTCCAGATATAGAAGGCCTTTGACGTTGTTCGCATAATAACGCTGACCATTTCATTTTCTATACTCCTTTATGATAAATATTATTACAAAAAGTATACCACAAAATCTGACATAATTCAAGTAAAAGCTGTTGTATTCCGTTCGACAAATTTCTGCAAAAAGCGCAGACCTATTTATAAAATCAGTCTGAGCTGGAATTTACCGTCCTAAAACTCGTGGTTAGAAACAGTAAAGCCTTCTGAGGTGTTTTGTACCGCAGAAGGCTTTTTTTAATAAGTTATTTTTTCAGCGCCGCGATCGACTGCTCGATTTTCGCCATTTTTTCCTTTGCCTTTTCAAGCTTAGCCTTTTCAGCTTCAATAAGCTTTTCGGGAGCTTTTGCAAGGAAGCCCTGATTGCTGAGTTTTCCGTTAAGGAAGTCAAGGTCTTTCTGGACCGCTTTTTTCTCCTTTGTAAGACGAGCTGTTTCCTTTTCAATGTCAACAATATCAGAGAGTGGGATAAAGATTCTAGCTGAATCTGTAACGACCGTTACGCTGTCGGGAATTTCCCATTTGTCTGCAATTTCAACCTCTGAAGCTGACGCAAGACGCTCAAAGAAAAGCTTTCCTGCTTCAAAAGTTTCGGCATGAGCAGTTTCGATATAAACCTTGGCCTTAACTGACGGCGGAACGTTCATATCGCTGCGTGTCGCACGGATTCCCTTAATAGCGGTGATGATCTTTTCAAACCTGGCTTCGTCCTCAGCAAAAGAGAGAGCCTCGTCATAAACAGGGAACTCGCTTACAATAATTGCAGTGTTGTCATTAACAAGCGCCTGCCATATCTCCTCGGTAATATAAGGCATAAACGGATGGAGCAGTTTGAGCATACCCTTCATTACCCAAACGAGAACAGTCTGAGCAGTCAGTGCGGTTTCGCCGCCTGCCGTAATTCTCGGCTTTGTCAGCTCAATATACCAGTCGCAGTATATGTCCCAAATAAAATCGTAAAGCTTCTGAACAGCAACGCCCAACTCAAATGCTTCAAGATTCTGATTAACCTCCTTGGCGAGAGTGTTGAATCGGGAAATTATCCACTTGTCTTCAACATTCAGCTTTTCAGGAAGCTTGTCCGCCTTGAAACCGCCGGGCAGATTCATCATGATAAACCTTGCGGCGTTCCATACCTTGTTTGCAAAGTTTCTGCTTGCCTTGACCTTTTCTTCAATAAATCGCATATCGTTTCCGGGGGAATTTCCTGTAGCAAGCATAAATCTCAGGGCGTCTGCGCCATACTGGTCGATTATTTCAAGCGGGTCAATTCCGTTGCCCAGTGATTTTGACATCTTTCTGCCCTGTGAATCTCTGACCAGACCGTGAATAAGAACGGTATCAAACGGAACTCTTCCCGTGCATTCAATTCCCGAGAACATCATTCTCATGACCCAGAACGGAATAATATCATATCCTGTAACAAGAGTGTTTGTAGGGTAGAAATATCTGAAATCCTCAGCGTTTTCATCAGGCCAGCCAAGAGTTGAAAACGGCCACAGCGCTGACGAGAACCATGTATCGAGAGTATCAGGATCCTGACGCATAGGCTTTCCGCACTTAGAGCAAACAGCCGAGCTTTCCTTGGTCACGGTCATTTCGCCGCAGTCGTCGCAGTAGAATGCGGGGATCTGATGCCCCCACCAGATCTGACGTGAAATGCACCAGTCACGGATATTTTCAAGCCAGTGGAAATAGATCTTCTCAAAACGTTCGGGAACGAATTTCGTTTCACCGCTCTTAACAGCGTCGATGGCAGGCTGAGCAAGCGGCTTCATTTTTACGAACCACTGAGTTGAAACTTTAGGCTCAACGGTTGTGCCGCAGCGGTAGCAGGTGCCGACATTGTGGTCGTGATCTTCAGTCTTAACCAAGAAGCCTGCCTTATCAAGATCTTCAACGATCTTCTTTCTTGCCTCATAGCGGTCCATGCCTGCATATTCGGGATAATCGTCAACGATCTTTGCATCGTCGGTCATAACGTTGATAACAGCAAGATCATGACGTTTTCCAACCTCAAAGTCGTTAGGGTCGTGAGCGGGAGTGATCTTTACAACGCCCGTACCAAATTCAATATCAACATAATCGTCGGCAACAACAGGAATTTCTCTGCCGACCAGCGGAAGTATCAAGGTCTTGCCGACAATATCCTTATATCTGTCATCGTTAGGGTTAACAGCGACAGCGGTATCTCCCAGCAGAGTTTCGGGACGGGTAGTTGCAAGCTGAACATAACCCGAGCCGTCCTTGAGCGGATAGCGAAGATGCCAGAAATGTCCCGGCTGATCCTCATATGTGACCTCGGCGTCTGAAAGCGTTGTTTTGCAGTGAGGACACCAGTTTACCATTCTTTCTCCACGGTATATCAAGCCTTTTTCGTAATACTTAACGAAAACCTCCTTGACAGCCTGAGAACAGCCCTCGTCCATAGTGAAACGCTCACGCTCCCAGTCGCATGAAGAACCAAGTTTTTTAAGCTGTTCGACAATTCTTCCGCCGTACTGCTTTTTCCACTCCCACGCACGTTCCATAAAGCCGTCACGTCCGAGATCTTCTTTTGTAATACCCTCCTTGCGCATAGCTTCAACGATCTTTGCTTCGGTAGCAATAGCGGCGTGGTCTGTACCGGGCAGCCAGAGCGCCGAATAACCGCTCATTCTCTTCCAGCGGATAAGAATATCCTGCAATGTTTCGTCAAGCGCATGCCCCATATGGAGCTGTCCCGTTACGTTCGGAGGCGGAATTACAATAGTATACGGTTTTTTCTGCGAATCTCTCTCGGCATGGAAATAGTTGTTGTCCTGCCAGAATTTGTAGATCTTATCCTCGACCTGCGAGGGCTCGTAAAGCTTTGAAAGCTCCTTTTCCATATCATCATATCCTTTCATTTTTCCTGACTCGGTTTTATACAGCGAAAATATCGGTTCAGACTCGGACGTCAAGAAGAATATCAAAAGGATCAATATAAAGACCTGCGATGATCGTCATAAAACATTTCCTTTCCTTTGAAATCATTATTATTTTTATTATCGCATATTTTGAAGCTAAAGTCAATATTTAAGCAAGTATTTGCAGGAAATCAATTTTGCTTTTTATTTGAAATTTAGTTTCTCTTTCGGCGAAGAGATAAACTTAAATTACCTTTTCCTAACTGTACGTCAGGAAAGGACACCGGGAGTATATAGTTGTGTCAGAGATATTGTTTACCGTAAATTATCTGCGGATAATCATTAATCTTGACAAAACCGCAGTTTGCATATATAATATTAATAGGTATAATCGCAGTGGTAAATGCTGAAAAGGGAATGATTACGGATAATGGATAATGGCAGTAAAAACGGCGGCAGAGGCGGCGGGTTTCAATCTGGAAACCTTATGGGAGTTGCCGCAGAAATTGTAGTAGGGATTTTTGTAATATGCGTTATTATAGTTCTGGCAAAGGGACTGTTTAAAAGTAATTCTTCGTCTGTTCCTGACGGAGTTTATACGGGAACTATTGCCCCTGAAACGTCTATAGCTCAGGATGTGACATCAGAAGATAAAAAGGAAAGCGGCGCTGATTCGAGCAGCACTGACAGCGCGGATTCAAAGTCCGATTCTGAGGCTTCTTCTCAGGCAGCTGAGGATTCAAAGGCTGAGGACAGCGGCAGTGAAGCCGAGGTTGAGGGAGATAAGGCGTATGTTACCGAATATGCATATCTGCGTACCGAGCCGGACCAGAATGCACAGCAGATAGTATGTATGTCGCCGAATATTGAGGTTACTGTGCTTGAGCGCGGTATAGACGGTTACTGCAAGGTTACCTTTATGAATGTAGACGGACAGCTGACGGGATATGTTTATGAGGGTTATCTTTCGGATACTCCGATTTATTGATGTGATTTATTTATAGGGAAACCGGGCGGAGAGATCCGCCCGTTGTTTTTTAGACTGGGCTGGTGAAAGGGTATGGGTACTGTAAGGGAAAAAACGGTTATTCTTGAAAATGGACAGGTGATATCTTATATTCTGGACTGCAAGAGTCGGAAAAATATGTATATCTGTATCAGAGAAGGCAGGGTGGTTCTGAAGATACCGCCTGAGTTTTCTGTCGCTCAGGGGGAGGAGTTTCTGCGTCAGAAAACCGATTGGATCATTAAAAACCTTGACTGCAGTCGACGCGTGAAAAGAGGCTTTACAAGCTATAAGGACGGAGACGGGATTTATTTAGCAGGAACGCTGTACCGTATTTCGCTTATTTACAGCGAAAGATATTTCAAGCCTTGCTTTGAAGACGGCGCGCTGAAGATCTCGGTAAACAAGAATTATACCGAAGGCTATGTTATTGCTCAGGCGGAAAGCGCCGTACAGGAAAAGGCGGTAAAAATTATTACTGACAGAGTGAATTTCCTGACTTCGCTTACCGGGCTTTTTCCTGAAAGCGTAACGGTAAAACAGCTTAAAAGCAGCTGGGGCAGGTGTTCTTCTGAGCGCAGGATATCCATTAATTTAGACGTTGTTTATTTTGATATGGAATGTATCGATTATGTAATTATTCACGAGCTTTGTCATTTAGTTTATATGGATCACAGCGGAGATTTCTGGAGGCTTGTTGAAAAATACTGTCCCGAATGGAAAAGGATACGCAGAAGCATGAGGGAATAAATTTTAATATCTGAATATTACTGCTTCGGATTGTCAATTATTTCATCAGCGGATTAAATATCATATAGAGATAAAGGTTACAAAATGTAACAAAACTTCATTTGAGGCGTTGGGCTTAAATGGAATTTTAAGCTCCTGATAATGGGGAATTGTTTGTGCGAAATAGCTAAAACTTTATGTGCAAAACAGAGAAGTGAAACATATTCTGTTGCCATTTTGTAACCTTTGTGATATTATTAAGTTAGTTTCCGCTGTTATGATTCAAACAGCTAACGCTGATGAAAGGATGACCTGATATGATGACGCCATTGAAAAGACTTTCCGCAATGATATGTACGATATGTATGCTCTTTACCTTGTGTGCTGATATTGCATTGACTGAGGCTGCTGCGGCAAGTAATGAGCAGATAATAGAAATAACCAGAAACGGTCAGATAGTAGATGCCTTTCAGGGAATAGATGCGGAGTATGTAACATATCAGAGCAATACGGGATATTACTGCTGCGCGGGCTATGTATCAAGGTTTTATTCACAGATATTCGGCGTTACGGTTTATAATATAAATATGGTTGACGATAAGCCCTCGGTTTCAATGTACGGACATAACGCTGAGCTGAAAACGGTAAAGAACCCTCTTCCCGGAGATATTATGCAGACAAGAGAATATGATCATGTCGCTATAGTCAAGGAGGTAAACGGCAGCGAGGTCACGCTTATAGAGCAGAACTACAAATGGAACGATTATAAAACAGATAAGCTTGTTACAATGATAAACAGGAAAAGCACGGCTTCGGAGAACTATTACTACAGGCTTTATATTGACGGCATGGAGCAGAAGCTGGATCGGACAGCTCCCGTAATTTCCGGAGCAAAGGCTTCAAAAATCTCCGGCAGCGGCTATACCGTTTCGGCGAACATTACCGATAATACCGAGGTTTCATATGTAAAGTTCGGAACTTATCCAAAGTCAAAGGGGAAAAGCGCCGCAAAATGGAGTACGGTATACAGTCCGGCTGAATATGTATCAGGGACTGTAAGAACTTCTGATTTTGGACGTATAGACGATACCTATGTTACGATAATTCAGGCGTACGATAAATATGGAAATATGTCCTCAAAAACACTCAGCACCTATATTGATACGACTGCGCCTAAGATATCAAACGTAAAGATATCGGGAATAACGGCAAAGGGATATACCGTAACCTGTACGGTTGCGGACAATTCGAAAATAGAAAGCGTTAAATTCCCTACATGGACCACAAAAAATTCCACTGACGATCTGGATAAAAACTGGACTTCCGGTACATTATCCGACGGAGCTGTAAGCGGATCGGCGGCTTCATTCTATGTAAGCACAGCCGATCACAATAAGGAAACGGGCGAATATAATACTTATATATACGCCTATGATACATACGGAAACAGCTCGGAAAGGGGAGTAACGGTAACAATATCTCCCGCCGCCGGAATTTCACTTAATGCCTCAAGCGTTACGCTGGAAAAGGGGCAGAGCACAAAGCTTCAGCATACTCTGAAAGGCTCGAATATTACTGACGAGGTAACGTGGTCATCGAGCAACAGCAGTGCAGCTTACGTTTCAAACGGAAAGGTTGTAGGAAAAAATGCAGGAACGGCAACTGTAACCGCTAAGACCTCTGCCGGAAAAACCGCCAAATGCAGCGTTACTGTTACTGAAAATATTGCGGATATGACTTTTGACAGCATTGCAGATCAGTATTATACAGGAAGTGCATTAAAGCCTGAGGTCAAAGTCAGAAACGGAAGCAAAACGCTTTTAAAGGGAACGGATTATACCGTTTCATATTCCTCAAATATAAATATGGGAACGGCTCAGATCACCGTTAATGGAAAAGGACTTTATAAAGGAGTAAAAAAGCTATCCTTTAAAATCTGTCCTGCGGTGCTCAAAAACGCGAAGGTCTCCAAGATAGGCGGAAATTATATAAGCCTTAGCTGGAGCAAATACAGCGGAGCAAGCGGGTATTATGTTTACAGATACAATCCCTTAACTAAAAGGTGGGTAAGGAAAGCCGATGTAAAAACAAATTCCTACAAGGATATCCCGCTGGCGTCATGCACAGGTTATAAGTATAAGGTAAAAGCCTACTATATTAAAAACGGAGTTACTTATTTCGGAAAGGCTACCGAAGCTATAAGCGCAGTTACAAATCCGCTTAAAACAAAGGCCTCGGCGGTAAAGTCAGGAAGCAATATCAAAGTCAGCTGGAATCAGCAGAAGAATGCGTCCGGGTATCAGATATATACATCAAAGACCGGAAAAACTGATTCCTTTAAACTTACGGCAGTAGTCGGCACTTCGTCCAAGACAAGCCAGTCTGTTAAAGCAGGAAAGGGATATAATTATATCAAGGTAAGAGCCTATAAGACTGTAAACGGCAGGAAACAGTACGGTATCTGCTCTGATATTATAAAAATAAAGCTGTAGAGCTTAATACAGGTATTGATATGAGTATTTTCAAAAGATTCAAGGAGCTTCCCGTTCCGGAGGAATGCAAAGGCTTTGAAGTCCGAACTGAAAAAAGCATATGCACGGGTGAAAAAACCATTGGCTTTTACGATCCTAAAACCGGCAGGCTTATGTATACGGAGCTTGTGAAAGGTGATGAGGATATTAAGGCATTTTACCGGAAGTACGGAATTAAATAATAAGCATATAAAAATACAGAGGGCAAAAATAAATGCTCTCTGTATTGTTTTTTTATAAGCCGTTCTGACTGCTGTTTTGTTCTTCCTCCATTATCTGCTCCTTTGTCTGAGCGGGAAGATAGCTCAGCGGCTTTTTATCATGGCTGTGCTTATCGCCTTTCCTCAGCGGAGCAAGCTTCGCTTCAAACCAGAAAGTAGAGCCTTTTCCCTCTTCAGACTGAACTCCAAATGCAAAGCCGTGCTTTTTAAGGATCTCCTTGCATATTGAAAGTCCCAGTCCGGTGCCTATTACGTCGCGCTTGTATTTTGCATCACGGTAATAGCGGTCGAATATAAGCGGAAGAAGTTCCTTTGATATACCTTTTCCGTTGTCGATTATCTCGATTCTTACACATGAAGCCTTGTTTATCTGCTTGATCCTTATACGTTTATCGTTTCCGCAGTAGTTGACAGCATTGTTTATAAAATTGTAAAGAACCTGATCCAGCTTTTCAATATCGGCTCTTATGATCCTGTCCTCGTCCTCTATAAACTGAATATCGTAGCCGTCATTTTCTATCAGCAGAGTATAGCGGGTAAGAACATCGTGAATTTTCTCATGTACAGAAAAATCCGACAGTTCAAGCTCTATATTTCCGCTTTCAAGCTTTGAAAGCTCAAGGATATTGTTTACAAGATTGGAAAGCCTGTCAGCCTCGTCTATTATTATCTGAACATGAGCATTTCTCTTTTCGGGAATGTCCCCGGACAGATCTCTTATCATTTCGGCATATGCCTTTACCATTGTAAGCGGAGTTCTCAGGTCGTGGGAAATATTTGCTATAAGGTCGTTGCGCAGATCGGAGACCTTCTGAATCTCATTTTTTGCGTTGTCAAGTACGGTTGAAAGCTCTTCTATTTCACGGTATCCCCCCGCTTTGAATTCAACGGAATAATCCCCCGCTCCGAATTTTTTTGCAGTTTTCGTAATTTCAACGATAGGCCTTGACAGCCTTTTTGATATATACATCGTTACTATAAATGCAAGCTCGAAAAGTATTATGGTAATATAAATAAGCTGTTCCCTGATTATATTAACTGTGGAATCGATAGGCGCAACGGAGCTTTCTATAAATAAATACAGAGGTTTGTCCGAATCTGAGCTGTTGATCCCGGTACAGAAGAAAATTTCCTTGCTTTTGAAATGCTCGTTCTGATGGATCTTGGTGATATATTTTTCATCTGAGCTGTTGAACTCATTTTTCAGCTTAAACAGGAAGATACCGAAATTATTTTCAAGGTCGTCATAAAAGTATGAATAGCTTCCGATATTGTTTTCAACAAGCTTGATATTTCCCATTTCGTCAAGAACTACAATGCAAAGACTGTTGTCAAAGGCAAGCTGTCTTGAAATATTCTGTATATCGTCCTTATCATAATTGCGGACTATCTTGGAAGCTGCTTTCTGTACGTCGCGTATTTTAGCAGACTCATAGTAGCTGTCAAGAAAATAATACTGGAAAAGCCAGATAAGCACAAGTATGAATACGGTAAAGAATATAAAATACATCCATACATACGAGCGCAGGGAACGTTTCCCCTCTATTTCCAGTTTTTTTGCTTTTACGCGGCTTTTGAACTCACTGAATTTTTTCAAATTTATAGCCCATTCCTCTCAGCGTAACTATAAGATTTCGGTACGGCCCCAGGCTGTTCCTGAGCATTTTAATATGAGTATCGACCGTTCTGTCGTCGCCGTAAAAATCAAAGCCCCAGACCTCTTCAAGCAGCTTTTCTCTCGAAAGCGCTATATTCATATTCTTGACCAGATAGAAAAGGAGATCGTATTCCTTAGGAGTCATTGAGACCCGTTCTCCGTCTATCGTGACCTCTCTGGCAGTAAAGTTTATGCAGAGCCCTTTGTAGGTGATAACATCTTCGGTTTTCTGAGCTGACTTGATTCTGTTCATAACTGCACGGACTCTGGCCATAAGCTCTTTGGGAGAAAATGGCTTGACTACATAATCGTCAACGCCTATCTCAAAGCCGAAAAGCTTGTCGTATTCCTCGCCTCTTGCCGAAAGCATTATAACCGGTATTTCCTTAAGCTTTCTGATCTCCTTGCAGGCGGAATAGCCGTCCAGCTTAGGCATCATTATATCCATGATGATAATATCAAAATCTTCTTTTTTTACCTTTTCAACAGCGTCCATTCCGTCCTCAGCCTGAACTACCTCAAAGCCGTTGAATTCAGCATATTCCCTTATAATTTCACGGATCCTCGGTTCATCGTCCACCACCAGCATTTTTGGCATAAAAAGACCTCCTCATAATATTTCATATTCATTTTCTATATAATAACTTTATTATGTGTAGATAATGTGAAAATTTGCGGAATTTTCAAAGCTAAATGCTTTTTATTTCACTCGCGGAATAATTATTTTGCTTCATATTTTTATAATATAAGCTGCTTAAACTGCGACATATGTCAAAAAAATCTCTTGACATATGTCCTGAAAAATGGTACTATATCTAAAAGAAAAACAGTGAAATGAAAGGAAGACGTTTATGAGCAGCAATGAGGAAAAGGAGCATATGAAACAGGATATAACCAAAAGATATACCTTAGGGGAGGAGATTTTCAACTCGGTTTCTCACGGAACGGGAGGACTTCTTGCAATAGCCGGAACTGCCGTGCTTATAGTTTTAGCGGCAATATACTCTGACGCATGGGGCGTTGTAAGCTCAGCAATCTACGGTGCAAGTATGATAATCCTTTATACTATGTCTACTCTTTATCACGCTATTACCAATCCGAAGGCAAAAAAGTTTTTCAGGATTATGGATCATAATACTATATTCCTGCTGATAGCCGGTACCTATACGCCGATAACTCTGGTTCCGCTGAGAGGAGCAACGGGTTGGGTAATGTTTGGTATAGTATGGGGGGCGGCGGTCCTCGGTATCGTACTTAATTCGATAGACCTTGAAAAATTCAGCAAGCCGTCGCTTATCTGCTATATTGCAATGGGCTGGGTAATTGTTTTTGCTGTAAAGCCTATGCTTGAAGCTGTTACAAAAACTTCTCTTATATTCCTGTTGGTCGGCGGGATTTTCTATATGGTCGGGGTCATATTCTATGTTATAAAGAAAATTAAATATTTTCACTCTATATGGCATCTGTTTACGATCGCCGGAACAGTTTTTCATTATTTTGCGATACTGCTTATGATAATAGACAGCAGGTCTTAAGCAAATAACCGGATAGCTCATAATTTCATGAGGTATCCGGTTTTATTATGCTTATTTTTTTCTTCTCGGCTTTTTTCCCGTATTATGCGGTGCTTTGGCCGTATGCTGTGAAATGTTCATATTGTCCGAAACGGTCTGCTGATGGCTTACTATCCTTACGCCGGCGCCTTGAACAGCAGCTTGGTTTTCCGTTTGCTGTTCGGTAGCTGTGAATGAAGCTTCAGGTTTAGCGTTTTCGGTAGGCTCGTCAAGTCCTTTTTTTGAATTGAAATAGGTTACAGCCTCACGAAGCAGACAATAAAGTACAGAGCATATAGGAACGCTTATAAACATTCCCAGTATTCCTCCTGTTGCGCCGCCAACGGTTACTGCAAAAAGCACCCACAGAGACGGAAGTCCGACAGACTGACCTACTACCTTAGGATATATGAGATTGCCTTCGATCTGCTGAAGTACCAGCATGAATACAACAAACCAGACAGCCTGCTTAAAGTCTGTCACCATAATTAGAAACGCTCCTACCGCTACTCCGATAAATGCTCCGACTATAGGGATAAAGGCGGTTACAGCTACAAGTATACCTATTGTTACTGCGTTGGGGAATCTCAGCACAGACATCCCTATACAGCAAAGCGAGCCTAAAATAAACGCTTCGGTGCATTGTCCTGAAAGAAATCTGGAAAATGTGCTTTTGGACATATTGCATACATGGCATAAGAGTCCGGCGGGCTTTTGCGGAAGAAACGCAGTAGTGATCCTGTAAAGCTGATTCTTCAGCTTCTCCTTCTGCAGCAGCATATATACCGCAAAGAAAATTCCGATGAAGAAATTTACAAGGGTCGTGATCATTGACGAGGCTACGCTGACAGTTGAATTGACTGTTTTAAGTATTAGAACTCCGTCCTTGAATACTTCCTGTATTTTGTTTATTACAGCGTCCTTGCTGATATTCATTTCATCAAGCCAGCGGTTTATCTGCTTTGAATTCTGAAGCTTCTGGCTCATATTTTTGATAAAGTCCGGAATATCGTCTGAAAGTCTTGTAAACGTTGTAATAAGCTCTGGAATTATCAGATACAGCACCAGTACGATAACGCCGAAGAATATAATAAACGTAAGTATCAGAGATACCGGACGTTTTATCTTTTTGGTTATTTTTCGGTAGCTGTTGTCTTTTCCAGGTCGGAACATTGTGCGTTCTATTGCGCTCATAGGAACATTCAGAATAAGCGCCAGAACAGCGCCGATAATAAACGGTGAAAGAATTTTCATTCCTGCGCCAAGCAGATGAAATATCTTTTCATAGTTAAAAAGCGCCCAGAACAGCCCTACCCCTATAACGACCAGAAGAACGTGTTCCTTGAATTTATCTGTTCTTTTCACGGTATTCCTCCCTTCGTCTGAAAAAGGCGACATAACGCCGCCTTGAAAATTTATTCAGACAGATCGATCTCCATTATCGGTTCGAGTACGTCGGCTCCTGCCGGAACCATAGGGAGAACGTTTATATCCTTATTAATACGGCAGTCGACAAGACAAGGCCTGCCGCAGGAAAGCGCTTTTTTAAGCATTGGCTCAATATCCGATTTCTTTTCTATCAGAACTCCTTCGATACCGAATGCGTCCGCAAGCTTCATAAGATCGGTTCCGCGGTCAATATCCGTCTGCGAAAATCTCTTTCCGTAGAAAAGCCGCTGCCACTGACGTACCATTCCCAGCACATTGTTTTCAAAGACAAGCTCAATTACAGGAATATTGTGCTTTGCAAGAGAGGAAAGCTCATTGCAGTTCATGAAAAAGCTTCCGTCGCCGGCAATATTTATAACAGGTGTGTCGGGATTTCCGCACTTTGAGCCGATAGCTGCGCCAAGACCGTAGCCCATAGTTCCGAGTCCGCCGCTTGAAGCAAATGAACGCGGTTTTCTGAAATTATAATACTGAGCCGCCCACATCTGATGCTGACCTACCTCGGTTGTTATTATCGCTTCTCCGCTTGTAAGCTTGTCAAGCGTTTCTATAACATCCTGAGGAAGAACCTCGTCCTCGCTTTCAACAGGAACCATTTTGAGCGCGTACTTATTTTTCCATTCTGCAATTTTTTCCATCCATTCGGAGTGCTTCAGATCAGGCAGGATTTCGTTCAGCTTTGCCAGAACATATTTTAGGTCGCCGGCAACATAAGCGTCAACGTTTATGTTTTTTCCTATTTCCGCCGGGTCGATCTCAATATGTACTATCTTGGTGTCCTTCGCAAAGGTTCCTGCGTTGCAGAGAACTCTGTCTGAAAATCTTGAGCCGAGAACTATAAGCAGGTCGCATTCTCCAAGAGCCATTGCCGAGGTTTTTGTTCCGTGCATTCCAAGCATACCTGTATAAGCAGGCTTGGTGTTGTCAAAGGCGCATTGCCCCATTAAAGAAAGTGAAACGGGAGCGTCGCATTTTTCAGCAAATATGGCCATTTCGCCGGCGGCGTCGCAGGAAACGACTCCTCCTCCTGCATATATCATAGGTCTTTCGGCAGCCTTAATAAGCTTAGCCGCCGCCTCGATCTGTGAATTTATATCTTCTGGATTGTGATTTACGATTTTTTCAGGCTCGGTTCTTATAAATTCGCACTTTGCTGCGGTAACGTCCTTGGGAACGTCGATAAGAACAGGACCTTTTCTGCCCTCGTTAGCGATATAGAAAGCTTCTCTTATGGTATCGGCAAGCTTGTTTATATCCTTTACAATATAATTATGCTTCGTTACAGGCATAGTTATACCGCATATATCAACTTCCTGAAAGCTGTCAAGACCGAGGAGCGGAGTAGCTACGTTTCCGGTAATAGCTACCATAGGAATAGAATCCATATACGCCGTTGCGATTCCTGTGACCAGATTCGTAGCGCCCGGTCCTGAGGTCGCGATAACAACGCCGGTTTTGCCTGTAGTTCTGGAAAAACCGTCAGCGGCGTGACAGGCAGCCTGCTCGTGAGCTGTAATGACGTGCCTGATCTTATCCGAATACATATAAAGTGAGTCGTAAATATTCAGAACTGATCCTCCCGGATAGCCGAATACAGTATTTACACCCTGTTCAAGCAGACATTCAACAATAATATCAGCACCTGTTAATAACATAATATGCCCCCATTTATAAATTAAAGATTAAATTTTATTATACAATATCCTGCTTGATTTGTCAACATGGGGCGTTTTGCATTTGACGAAAGTCAGTTCGGGCGATTAAATATTTACATAAATAAAAGTACGGTTACTGTTTATCATTTAATTGATGCGGATTATCTGTTATCGGTCATAGTCGGCAACTGCATGATAATTTATTTAGCTGGAGTTTCAATTTATTTCCGTGCTTTGCGTTCCGCATTTTTAAGCGGATAATTAAATGCTGTCTGTTCATTTTCGGGATCAAAGTAAATACACTTTTCTCAACTGACTGAATATATAAAAGCCGTATTTTGCGCTGTAAAATAAGATACCGCAGAATCAGAATTCTGCGGTATTACTGTTACTGTGTGCGTAAGGCTCAGACAATTATACTTTTCCTTACGTTGTCAAGCTCTTCAAGAAATGTTTTGTCAATATTTGAAAGCCTGTAGTTGTTCTGGTAAATAAGCACGTCCTTATTTGTTTTGCTTACTCCGGGGCATTGCCTTTGTACAAGACCGTATCTTTTAAGTACAGCTTTAGGCAGGGGAGATACCCACATAAACGCTTCCGGTACTGAGCTTAGTATATCGAACTGACTTCCTCTTTCGTATACATAAATATGCCGCTTGCTGCTTTGTATCTGAGTATTCTTTTTCTGGTATGCCGCAGAAATATTCGGAACGATATTGTCGCCGTGCAGTATCTCAATATAGCTGTCAAGCAGCTCTTCTGTTATTCCGGGTGCATTTGCCAGCGGACTTCTTTCGCTCATAAGAATAACGTAGTCGTACGTCCAGACCTCCTGAGCCTTTAGGTTTTTCTCTTCTATTATAGACATAAAAAAAGCTTCGTAGTTTATCGGATAGCGGATTATACCCATATTATATTCGCATTCGACAACTGCATTTATAGCGTCCATTGAGTTGGTTTCCTTGAATTTTATATCCATACGTTCCGTTCTGTCGACCTTGTTAAGAAACTCCGTAAACGCATAGGTTATATAGCTTGCCCTGGGAAGCAGCAGCTGAAAATCCACATAGCTTTCGGGATCTTCTTTGTAAAGCGATTCCATTTTGTCCATCTGAACAAGAATAGCCTTTGCGTACTGGAGAAATTCCTTGCCCTTTTCGGTTGCGACAACGCCCTTAGCGGAACGCTTAAATATAGGTATTCCTACCTCCCTCTCCATTTCCTTGATAGCCTTGGATAGATTAGGCTGTCCCATATAAAGCGCAGCGGCGGCTTTTGTAATAGAGCCGAGCCGTTCAACCTCCACCATATAACGAAGATGTGTCAGATTCATTGTCAACGCCCTCTTTTTTAGTCATGAAAGTTTATACATATGCAAGTATGCATGGTTATGATTATATTATACATGGAGAAGACAAGATTGTCAATAAATTAACAAAGAATTCTGAAAGTTTGACAAATTGAACAATTTTATGACAGTGCAATTGTGGGAATTATGAAAAGTTACAGAAGAAGGTACCCCAGAGCTAGCAGCAGCTTAACATCCGAGCCCTGTTTATACAATATGTAGATAAGAAGGCCGATCATTGCCTTTTCCTCGTCTATTTTTATTCCTCCTATATTAAAAAGCTCACCCTTTCGGGAAACTGTGCCTTTGCTTCCCAGAAGCCCTCCCAGAAGTCCCTGAATAGGATCGGTACGCTCCTTGGGAGCAGGATCGGCATTTTCCTGAGGCGGATGGGGAACGGCGGGCGGAGGCTCTTTTTTTTCGGGACTGCGTTTATTTCCGTTAACGATACTTCGGGAACGCTGCTGCATTTCACGGACGCGTTTTACTGCCTCCTCCTGCATAGTGGAGAAGTCCTTCGAGCTATAATAATCCAAATAAATCTCCCCCTAAAAGACCGCTTTCCTTTAATGCGGGATAAACGGCAAAAAGCTTGAATATTTTTATAAGACGGTCTATCTTTTGCTGGTTTTCTTCCTTTAGCAATGGTCTTAAAGCGAGCAGAAGCTCTACGTTTTTGTCTGATTTATTTGCCTGAGCCAATATTCCCTGAAGCTGCAAAAGCTTTCCCATATCAAAGCTCGGCTGAGCCGGAGCGTTCTGGGAACCGCTCTGTCCGGAGTTTGCTCCAAGACCGGAAAGCAGACCCGACAGATCAAATGAACCGGTCTGATTCTGACCCGAAGCGGGCTGACCGGGGGAAACGGAAGGAACATTGTTCTTTACCGTTTCATTCCCTCCGGAAAACATTCCGCCCAGCTTTGACAGCAGCTGAGACAGATCAGGCCCTCCTGAGTCCTGCTGATTGCTTGAAGAAGAGCCTGACGCCGGCACAGGGGAGGCTGGCGGCTGACTCTGACTTTCCTGCATTTCGCTTGAAAGCATACCTGCAAGCTCCTGTATCTGCTTCATGCTTTCTTCGTCGTTAAGTACATTCTGTAGCTTGCTCATCAGATCGTCCACGTTAACACCTCCTCCGGGCATTTATTGTCAGCCCTCGTTCAGTTTTTTGTATATTGCTTTAGCCTGCGGCGTTGACAGTATCTTTTCCGCTGTCTTCGGATCAGAAAGCGCCTTTTTCAGCATTGCAGCTTCATTTCCGGGCATTGTATTCAGCGCCTTTTCAAAAGTCCCGTCCTGAAGCTGACGCTGCAGAGTATCAGGTGTAGTGCCGAGTTTTTTTGACGCTATGTTGAGAAGAGCCTGTAATCCTTTGGGGTTTGGCTGATTAAAATTGCTCATAAAAAATTCTCCTTTTTTTCATTTGGCAGGAAAGATAAAAAAGAAGAAGAGGATTCTAAAAGTGATGTAGTGGAAATTCCTCAGGAAGTTGAAAGTATTCAAGAAACTGACACTTCAGATGATGAAACCTCTGATGATAAAGATGAAAAATCTGGTTTCTGGAGTTTTGGTAAAAAATCCAGTGATAATAAGGAAGAGCCTCAGGAAGAAGAATCAGCTGAGGAGATTCAAGAGGAAGAAGAACCTAAAAAATCTCATTTCTGGAGCAGAAATAAAGAGGAAGATACTGAAGAATCAGAAGATGCCGATGAAAAAACAGAAGAGAAAAAATCCCGTTTCTGGAGCAGAAATAAAGATAATGATTCTTCTGAAGAAAATGATGAAGATGAAGAACTAAGCGGAATGTTTTCATTTATTACTGCCAAAACCATTTCAGAAAAACACCTTGAAGATATTTTGTGGGAACTTGAAATGGGTCTTTTGGAAGGGGATGTGGCTATGGAAGTAGCTAGTGCAGTAGTGGATTCTGTTAAAGATGATCTGGTTGGCCGTAAAATCAAAAGAAGCAATGACATTACTGAATATACCTACAACGCACTAAGAAATGCTGTAGCTGAAATTATTGATATTCCGGGCAAGTCAATGACTGAAATGATTGAAGCCAAAAAAGCACAGGGCGAACCTCTTGTTGTAATGTTTGTCGGTATTAACGGAACAGGTAAAACAACAACCATCGGTAAATTAGCTAATTACTATCTTAAAAAAGGTTATACTCCTGTAATAGCTGCTGCAGATACTTTCAGAGCAGGTGCTATTGAACAGGTTAATTACCATGCAGACAAGGTTGGAGTTAAGCTTATCAAACACCAGAAGGGTTCAGATCCTGCAGCTGTTGCATTTGATGCAGTTGAACATGCAAAAGCTCAAGGTAAAGAGCTGGTTTTAATT
>OHOA01000098.1_pt1 | contig 67887 bp, 60 predicted proteins | sample 1569681 | NCBI WGS metagenome assembly OHOA01 (sample SAMEA3879609, study PRJEB24766) | human gut metagenome | biome: human-associated habitat; feature: feces | place: USA | collected 1985/1987 | reverse complement strand
CCCGGAACGGGCTCGAACCGTCGACCTCTAGCGTGACAGGCTAGCGTTCTAACCAACTGAACTACCGGGCCATGATGGCAGGGGCAGTAAGATTCGAACTCACGGCACGCGGTTTTGGAGACCGCTGCTCTACCAACTGAGCTATGCCCCTATTTATCTCGCGGCCTCTTTTCGACCGCTCGATTATTCTACCACGAACTACGGAAAATGTCAACCTATTTTCCCAAAAATAATTATTTTTTACCCCCGACAAGGTGCTTTATGCAAAAAATGCAGACACCGTGCCGAAAAACAGAAAACGCCCGTCCTTTTGGAACAGGCGTTTCGGTGACTAAACTTTAGCGGGAAAGATCCTGAGAGATCCTGTAGAGCTTCTCGTCGAAGACGCGCGGCATCTCGAGGGCTTCGGTAATGTCGAAGTCTACGATGCGTTCGCCCTGCATGACGACGACGCGGTTGCTCTTGCCGTCGCGGAGCAGCTCAACTGCGTGGTAGCCCATCCGGCTTGCCACAACACGGTCACGGAGCGTCGGGGAACCGCCGCGCTGTACATGACCAAGGATGGTCGCACGGCTCTCGATGCCGGTCTCCTCTTGGATGCGCTTGCAGATATCTTCGGAGTGACCTACGCCCTCTGCAACGACCACGATGAAGTGGCGCTTGCCGGTCTTCTGTGCGTAGCGGATGCGCTCGATGACGTCCTTTTCAAAGTCATACTTCACTTCCGGGACGAGCGTTGCGATTGCACCGACAGCGATGCCGGTGTTGAGTGCGATGTCGCCGCAGCGTCTGCCCATGACCTCTACAACGCTGCAGCGGTCGTGAGACTCTGTGGTATCGCGGATGCGGTCGATCATTTCCATAGCGGTGTTCATCGCCGTGTCATAACCGATGGTATATTCGGAGCTCGAAATATCGTTATCGATGGTGCCCGGAACGCCGATGCAAGGTACGCCTGCGCCGGTCAGGTCGCGTGCGCCGCGGAAAGAACCGTCGCCGCCGACGACGACCACGCCGTCGATGCCCAGTTCGCGACATTTAGCAGCTGCCTTCTGAACGCCCTCCGGGGTATTGAACTCGGGGCTGCGCGCCGTAAAGAGCGCCGTGCCGCCGTGCTGGATGATGTTGGAAACGCTGCGAAGTTCCATTTTCTGCACTTCGCCGGTCAGAAGACCGTTGTAGCCGTGACGTACGCCATATACCTCCATGCCGAAGGAGATCGCGGTGCGGACAACAGCACGAACCGCAGCATTCATGCCCGGTGCGTCACCGCCGCTCGTAAGTACTGCGATTTTCTTTGCACACATTGTAAATTCCTCCACTTTCTTATTGAAAACTGCAAAGTTAAAAATGCAATTCAGCAATTTATTCCATTCATTTTTGATTATACCCCTTTTCCCTGACGGTTTCAAGAGGTATTTTGTCTTTTTTGAATCGGTTTTTGTTTTTTTGAGAATTTCTTATTCTTTCAGCGCAACATTTCCCTCGCCGAGAAGTTTTTTCAATGCGGAGACGAGCTCGTAGTTCACCGCAACGCGGTAACGGGCGGGCGCGCGGACCAGCTTTTTCGTGTCCGTATAATATAGATAGAGGTCGGTCACGCCGTCGAAAATCTCGATGTACTGCATCGCCTTTTTGCAGAGCGGGTCTTCGGCGTTCGGTACACGCAGGTAAAGGCCCTTATAGGCTGTGTTATAGCCCTTAATCTGCACACCGGGCCGCTCTTCCCCGCGCGGCGGCGTGACGCTTTCCGGCACAGCGGCAGGCCTTTGCGAGTCCCTTTTCTTTTCCTCAGGCGCAGGCCTTCTGCGGATCATCATTTCTTCCGGCGAAAACGGTGCCGAGGCATATTCGCAAATGAACTTCGGGTCTTTTTCTTCCGTAAAGCTGATGCGTCCGTGCGCCCAAACAGAGCCGCCCGGCGCAAAAAGGTCGCCGTATTTTTCCAAAACTTTCGGGAAAACAAGCGCCTCCATAGAGCCATATATGTCTTCCAGCGTGACGAACGCCATGGCAGAGCCGGAGCGCGTCACCTTCTTTTTCACGCTTTCCACAACGGCCAGAACGTCCACATACTGCTCGTCTTTATATTGGTCGGATTCCCCGGCGGCGCTGCGGGCAATCTCATCAAAGCGCGCGGCGATGCCGGCGTTATAGACCTCCGCATACGGCGACATGGGGTGCCCGGAAAGGTACATGCCGGTGACTTCCTTTTCCATAGAAAGCAGTTCGGCTTTGGGGAACTCCTCGGCTTTCGGCATCTCGAAAGATTCCGTTTTCTCCTCCCCGCCGAAGTCAAACAGGCCGATCTGTCCCTCTATGTTGCGGCGTTTGTCGTCCTCCAGCTGATCGAGCAGCGGGCCGACCGCCATCAGCATTTCGCGGCGGTTGTTGCCGAGACCGTCAAACGCACCGCAGCGGATAAGACTTTCCACGGCGCGGCGGTTCAGGTCTCTGCCCTGCATACGCTTGCAGAAATCGTAGAAGGTCGTGAACGGGCCGTTCATCGTGCGCTCGGATAAAATGCGCTGTATCAGGCCGCGTCCGAGGTTGCGGATGGCGAGCAAACCGAAACGAATGCTGTTTTCAAAAACGGAAAAGCCCTGCTCGCTCTCGTTCACGTGCGGCGGCAGCACGGCAATATTCAGCCTGCTGCATTCTTCCATATACGCCGCAATCTTGCCTGCGGATGCGAGCACACTTGTGAGCAACGCGGCCATGTATTCTTTCGGATAGTGATATTTGAGGTACGCCGTGCGATACGCCACAACGGCATACGCGGCGGCATGGGACTTATTGAACGCGTAGGACGCGAAGCTTTTCATCTCATCGTAGATTGTCTCGGCGGTCTGCTCGTCCACGCCGCGGGCGATGCAGCCTTCAATCTCCACGGTGCCGTCCTCACGCTTTAAGCCGTGAATGAAATACTCGCGCTCCTGCTCCATGACATCGTGCTTTTTCTTGCTCATGGCGCGGCGCACAATGTCCGCGCGGCCGAGCGAATACCCCGCAAGCTCGCGGAAAATGCGCATGACCTGCTCCTGATAAATGATGCACCCGTAGGTGACATCCAGTATTTTGGAAAGGCGCGGGTGGCGGTACGTGATTTTATCCGGGTGCTTGCGATTTTCGACGTACATGGGGATGAACTTCATCGGGCCGGGGCGATACAAAGAGATAACGGCGATGAGATCTTCAATGCTTTTGGGGTCGGATTGCATGATGACACGGCGCATACCGGCAGATTCAAACTGGAACACGCCCTCAGTCGCACCGCTCGCGATCATTTTAAACACGTCCGGGTCGTTATCCGGCGCGTTTTCCACCTTAAAGCCCGGCGTGTGTTTCGCAATCATCTGCTCGGCGTGGTCGATAACCGAGAGGTTGCGCAGGCCAAGAAAGTCCATCTTGAGCAGACCAAGCTGCTCGATGGCCGTCATCGTGTACTGCGTGACGGGCGAATCGTCGTTCATGCTCAGCGGCACGTAATCGACGACCGGGCGGTCTGTGATGACAACACCGGCGGCGTGCGTGGACGTGTGGCGCGGCATGCCCTCAATTTTGCGTGCCATGTCGAGGAGCTCGTGCACCTGTTTGTCGCTTTCATATAAATCGCGCAGCTCGGAAACGCGTTCCAGCGCGGCATCAATCGTGATGTCGAGCTCCATCGGCACAAGCTTTGCGACGGTATCGCACGTCGTGTACGGAATCGCCATGGCGCGGCCAACGTCGCGTATCGCAAGGCGCGCCGCCATGGTGCCGAACGTGACGATCTGCGCCACATGGTCGGTGCCGTATTTTTCCGTGACATACTCAATGATCTCCTGTCGGCGCTCGTCGCTGAAATCGACGTCGAAGTCCGGCATACTGACGCGCTCCGGATTCAAAAAGCGCTCGAACAGCAGGTCATACCGCAGCGGGTCAACGCCCGTGATGCCGATGCAGTATGCGGCGAGGCTGCCCACGCCGGAGCCTCTGCCCGGGCCGACCGGGATGCCCATGCTTTTCGCCTGACGGATGAAATCGTACACGATGAGGTAGTAGTTTACATATCCCATCGTATCAATCGTCGAAATTTCATATTCAAGGCGGTCTACGATTTCTTTTTTCGGGTTTTCGCCGTAGTGTTTGTGCAGACCCGCGTAACACATACGGCGGAAATATTCGCGGTTGTCGCTGCCGTCCGGCGTATCAAAGCGCGGCAGCTTCGTTTTGCCGAACTCAAATTCCACATTGCAGCGGTCGGCGATTTTCTGCGTGTTGTCCGCTGCCTCGGGACAATCCGGGAACAGTGCACGCATTTCGTCTTCGCTTTTAAAATAGAATTCATCGGAGCCGAATTCCAGTGTATCCTCATCCTCCACCGTGCGGTTCGTCTGGATGCAGACGAGGATGTGATGCATTTTGGTGTCTTCTTTTTCGATATAGTGGCAGTCGTTCGTCACGACGAGCGGAATGCCCGTATCTTTTGACAATCGGATTATTTGCGGGTTGATATGTGCCTGTTCGCGCAAGCCGTGGTCTTGTAATTCGAGGTAAAAATTGTCCTCGCCGAAAATCTCACGGTAGCGCAGGGCGGCGGCTTTGGCTTCGTCATAGTCGCCGACGGAAAGCGCACGCGGGATCTCACCCGCAAGGCAGGCGGAAAGCGCGATGAGCCCCTCGCTGTGTTCACGCAGCAGCTCCATATCGGCACGGGGCTTGCTGTAAAAGCCCTCTGTCCACGCTTTAGAGACAATGGCGACAAGGTTGCGGTAGCCCGTTTCGTTTTTGCACAGCAGCACAAGATGCCGGTTTTCGTTATCGATGCCGTGAATTTTATCGAACCGGCTGCGCTTTGCAACGTAGATCTCGCAGCCGATGATCGGCTTGATGCCGCGCTTTTTCGCTGCCTTATAAAAGTCGATCACGCCGTACATCACGCCGTGATCCGTAATGGCAACGCTTTTCTGCCCCATCTCCTGCGCTTTATCGAGCAGCTTTTCAATGCGGCAAGCGCCGTCCAAAAGGCTGTATTCGGTGTGCACATGCAAATGTGTAAACGCCATTTTCGCCCTCCCTTTCCATTTAAGTTCACATAATCGAATTTACATAAACCTCTAATTGTCGTTTTCAATCACAAGGGTAAATCCGTGCTCGGTGGAAAAATAGTGGTTTTTATCCCCCCACGCGGTATCGATCACAACGTAGTATGTGCCGTCGTTTTCAGGGTACGCAAACCGCTCGCTGCGGTAGTAAAGCTCGGAGAAATCCTCATTATAAACCGTGTAATACATCGCGCCGTAGGGATCCTGCGAGGCTTCAAGCACGATGCCTTTATCCATGCGAATGACCGGGAATTCATCGGCAACCTCTTCAATTTCAAAATGCCCTCCGCACGCTTTTGAACCGTTCTTCCTTTGCTCACCGGTCACGTTCTGCAGCGCGGTAATCTCTTCATTGCCGGAGCGCACCACGATATCGCCGGGCACAAGCTCGGCTTTCAGCGCATCGGCGATGAAATACGCGCCCACGCCGAGCACCGCAACAATCAAAATGCCCAACACAAGGTCTTTAAAGCTCTTCGGTCTTTGCATTTTCAGCATGCAGCTTTTCCTCCACTTCAAAAACGCTCTGCTCCGCAAGGGATTCCTCCGGCGAGCCGAGCTGTTCCGCAAACTCCAAAATGCGGCGCAGGCGGTGATTCACACCGGAACGGCTGATGGAAAGCCGCTCCCCCATTTCGCGCAGCGACATTTCGGGGTTTTCCAGCCGCAAAACGGCGGCCTCGCGCAGGTCGGCGGGCAGCTCGTCCAGCCCCACCTTGTCGCTGATGAGCGCAATGGCGGCAATCTGCTTTGTTGCAGCAGAGTACGTTTTATCAAGATTCGCGGTCTCGCAGTTCGAGACACGGTTTAAATTGTTGTAGGTCTCTTTGTACATTTTGATCTGCATCAGGTTCATGGCGGAGTTTACCGCACCCGTCAGCGTGAGAAAATCCTCAATGGCGGCACTTTCCTTTATGTAGACAATGTAGCTGTTTTTTCTGCGTGCAATAGACGGCGAAAGCTGTGCGGCCTTCACGCGGTGCAGAACAGCCACAAGGTCTTCCGCAAGGTGCAGGTACGGCGTGGAAAACTCAAGGTGATACTCCTTCTGCGGGTCTGTGACCGTGCCGCAGATGAGGAACACACCGCGCAAAAACGCCGAAATGCAGCAGTCCTTTTGCAGATTTTCCTCGTGAATATGCAGATTCACGTCATTCTCATCGTGCCCGAACGAACGGATCATCTGAATGCGTGCGGCTTCACCCGGAATGGTGATGGCATACGCGCCGATATTCTTGCGCCTTAACTGCGAGCGCACCTCGGCGTATACACCGGCCGAAACGGCGGCGGCCTCCGCCACACGGCGTGCAACGGCGGCATTTTCGCATACCATCTGCGATTCCCGCGCGGAAAAACACTTTGAAAAAAGCAGAAGGCCGTAGCATTCCGCTTTCAAACAGCACGCGCGCTTATTTTCAATCATACACAGCTCTTGCTTGCAATCCGCAGCAAATGACATGAAAACGGCTCCCTCCCGCTTTATTGTTTCGTGATATCCCGGTGCGAGACCGTGGCGTGAACGCCGTTTGCGACAAGGTGATCGTGCATATACTGCGCAAGCGCCACGGAGCGGTGATGCCCGCCGGTGCATCCGACCGCGATGACGAGCTGGCTTTTGCCCTCCTGAATGTAGAGCGGCAGCATGTAATCGATCATGTCCGTAAAGCGGGTTTTAAAGCCCTCGGTTTCCTTGCAGTTCATCACGTAGTCGCGCACGGGCGCTTCAAGGCCGGTATGTTCACGCAGCTCCTCCACGTAGAACGGGTTCGGCAGGCAGCGCACGTCAAACACAAGGTCGGATTCGAGCGGCAGACCGTATTTAAAGCCGAAACTGATGCAATGCACCGTAATGGCGTCGTTGTCGTTCTGCAAAAACAGGTCGGAAATGCGCGCTTTCAGCCCCGCCGCCGGAATGTTCGACGTATCGATGACGTAATCGGAGATCTCTTTGACCGGGCGCAGCATCTCGCGCTCCAGGCGCACAGCCTGCTCCAAAGAGCCCTGCATCGCTTCGGAAAGCGGGTGCTTGCGGCGCGTCTCCTGAAAGCGGTTGACAAGCACGGGCTCGGACGCATCCATAAACAAAATTTTATACGGCTCGTTCTGCGCCTTCAGTGTTTCGAGCGCGCTGAAAAACGACTTAAAAAGCTCGCCGCCGCGGGTATCCGTGACGACCGCCACGCGGCGCTGAATACCCTCGGATTTATCGCAAAGATCGTAAAAGACCGGAATGAGCGCCGGGGGCAGATTATCGACACAATAAAAGCCGATATCCTCCATGGCGTGCATGGCGCGCGTTTTGCCCGCGCCGGATAAGCCGGTCAAGATCACAAATTCCATTTTAAAAACCACCTTTTCGGCAACCAAATGCCACCGTAAATCCCACAAATTTTACTCGCTGAGCGAAATGCGGCGAATTTCCGGCTCCAGCTCCACGCCGGTCGCCTGAAAAACCGTATCCTGAATGGCGCGGATGAGCGCTTCCACATCGGCACACGTCGCACCGCCTTTGTTCACAATGAAGCCTGCATGCTTTTCGCTGACGCACGCGCCGCCCACGGCAAAGCCCTTCAGGCCGCACTGTTCAATGAGCGTACCGGCAAAATAGCCCTCCGGGCGCTTGAATACGCTGCCCGCGCTCGGCAGCTCGAGCGGCTGCTTTTCGCGGCGACGGCGCATGAAATCTTCCATTTTCGCGGTGATCTCCGCTTCCGCACCGCTTTCAAGGCGCAGCTCCGCGCTTGTGATGATGCGCTTGGTGCCCATAAAGGCACTTTTGCGGTAGCCGAACGCGAGGTCTTCCCCGCTCATTGCGCCGGGCGTGCCGTCCGCTTCAAGAAAATGGACGCGTTCGACGACCTGCTTCATCTCGCCGCCGTAGGCGCCGGCGTTCATGTACACTGCGCCGCCGAGCTGCCCCGGAATGCCCCACGCAAATTCAAGGCCCGTGAGTCCCTGCCCACGTGCAAAGCTACATACCGTCGCAAGCGATGCACCCGCGCCGCACAAAACATGACCGTTCGCAAGGCTCTGCACTTTTTTAAAATCGCCCTGCAGCGTCAGCACCGCGCCGCGCAAGCCCTCGTCCGGCACAAGCAGATTGGAACCATTGCCGAGGATGAAATACGGGACATTCCCGTCGCTTACAGCATTTAAAACCGCCTGCAATTCAGAGACGGTCTTCACTTCGACAAACCGATCCGCCGGGCCGCCGATCTTAAACGACGTGTGGGCGGACATGGGCTCATCGGTCTTATAGCATACGCCGGCACTTTGTAGTGCGGCGTCAAATTTACGGTAATCAGACATTCTCAAAGCTCCTTAAAATAGCATCGGCATCCTTGCGGTTTTCAAGGATGTTCGTGTGCGCGCGCAGATATTCGATGAGGCGGTTCGTGTTCGCGTTAAGAATCAGCTCCTCCGGAAACGCAATCTCGCGCAGCATCTCGAGCGCCGCAGTGTGATCCTTCACCTGTGTCTCAAAATGCGCGTCCGAGCTGACGATAACCGGCACACGGTGCTTTTTGCAGCACAGCGCAATCTCGCGGCAGTTCGGGATATTCGCCTTGCGCACCTCAAAGGAATGCGAGTTAATCTCCACAAGCTTGTGGTTTCGACCGAACTCCGGAATGACCGTTTCATAATCGTAGCGGAACTCCGGACTGCCGCTGTGGCCGATGACATTCACCTTCGGATCGTGTGCAATGTTGAGCCAAAGCTGCGTGCATTTTTCGACCGTGGGATTCTCAAGCCCCGGCAGTCCGAGGTTGTGAATGGACGCCACAAGCCAGTTGACGTCGCGGCGTTCGGTCTCATTGATGTCGAGCGTGCCGTTCAAATCGATGACATTCGCCTCCATGCCCGCAATGAGCAGAATGCCGCGGTATAAAAGCGGCAGTTCATGCATGGAATTAAAGAACCACGGGCCGGGCGCACCGGGCATGGTGCGGGCGTGGTCGGTGATGGCGATGGCTTTGAGGCCCTTTTCCGCAGCGGAATCGACCATTTCGCGAATGGTGCTGTACGCATGCGTAGACGCCAGCGAATGTGTATGCAAATCTGCAATGATGTTATACATGATGATATTTTCTCACTTTCAGCTAATCTTAAACGCGGTTAAAAGTCTTTGATGAAACTTTCTTCAGGAAGTTTACAGGTTCTTAGGGCAGCGCCATAAGCCGCTTTCCGCAGAAAGCGAAACCCTTTTGCCTACCAAAAGATCGGGAAGGCTGTTAAATATCCAAATCTCTCTTAATCTCCTCGTGCGGCATCATGGAAGCGTCCATGCCGAGCGTGGAGAGCAACTCGTAGGCGGCGTTGTAGCCCATTTTCTTCTGGCGGTTGTTCATCGCCGCAACTTCAATGATGATGGCAAGGTTACGGCCGGGCTTTACCGGGATCGTCATCACCGGCACCTTGATGCCGAGAATCTCCGTGTATTCGCTGTCCATGCCCATGCGGTCGTAGACCTTCGTTGCGTCCCAGATCTCCAGGTTGATGCACATGTCAATCTTTTCCTGCAGCTTAACGGCGCCCATACCGAAAATGCGACGGGCGTTGATGATGCCGATGCCGCGCAGCTCGATGAAGTGACGGATGTTCTCCGGGGACTGACCGACGAGCGATTTGCTGGATACGCGGCGAATTTCCACCGCATCGTCCGCGATGAGACGGTGGCCGCGCTTGATGAGCTCAATGGCCGTCTCGCTCTTGCCGACGCCGCTGTCGCCGACAAGCAGAATACCTTCGCCGTAAACCTCCACCAAAACGCCGTGGCGTGTGATGCGCGGCGCAAGCTCGACATTCAAATACGCAACGAGCGACGCGACAACATTTGAGGTCGACTCCGTCGTGCGCAGCACCGGCACGTGGTACGTTTCGGCAATCTCCATGAAGTCCTTGCCGGGGTCAATACCGCGGGCAACAATCACTGCCGGCGGCTTCAGGGACAGGTAGCTATCCAGCGCCATGGCGCGGCGCTCCGGCTTTAAGCTCTCCAGCATGTACATTTCCGCACGACCTAAAACGGCGATACGATTCGGGTCAAAATATTCGTGGTAACCGTTCAGCTCCATGCCGGGGCGAACAACGTCTCTCGATTGAATCAAAATATCATCGGCGCTCTTCGGCAGAAAAGCGGTCTCAAGCTGTAACTCGTGAATGATCTTGGAAAGCGGTATGGTGTAAACTTCCGGCATCGTGATCTTCCTCCCTAAAGTTAAGACGGCCGCAAAAGCCTTTTTATGCGGTTTTAGCGGCTTTTGCTCCTTTGTTTTCGGCGTCCCACACAAAGCACGCCTAAGGTACCTGTTATCTTATACTATTATAGCGGATTTGCCGCCAAAAATCAACTTAAACTCCGCTTACCCATGCAGCGCATAAAATCTTCTTGAAAAGTCCGTTTTTGTGCGCTATACCGGTGAAAACAAAGCGCTTTCGCGCACGAATGTAAATAAAAATTTCGGCTTCAAGCCCGTCTTAAGAGATTTGAGCTTTGAAGGGATGACCGGCGAGCGCGCCGCGCTCATCGGGCGCAACGGCACGGGTAAATCGACGATTTTAAAGCTGCTTGCGGGCGAAAAAAGCCGTGCTCGAAAACCGGAAGATTAACGTTTTCGACGGCAACTATGCGGACTATCTGCGCGTGACGGGTCACGCATAAGCGAGCCGAAATGCAATGAAATAACAAAAGCCTTACGCCTTGCTCTTTTTTGAGCTTGGTGTAAAGCTTTTTGCCGTTTATGCTTTCTTTTTCAGCGGATTCCACACGCCCAAAAGGTAGAACGCGAGCGACAATGTGCTGGAAATCACCCAGCCGAACGGCCACGAAAGCCAGATGCCCGTGATACCGAACGGGTGCACCAGAATAAACGCCAGAACAACGCGCAGAATGAGGTCTAAGAACGTGGTAATCATAAAATATACCATTGCGCCCGCACCGCGCAGCACGCCGTCCGCGGCAAGCTTTAATGCGAGGAACAGATAGCACAGCGAGACAATAAGCAGAAATTTTTTGCCGATCTCGATGGCCTCCGCCGAGGTGCTGTTCATAAAGAGCAGCAGGAGGTTTTCGCCGCAGAACACATACGCGCCCATAAAGACGAGCGCCACGGCAAACGACATCACAAGCCCTGCTTTGAAGCCGCTGCGCACGCGTTCCATTTTGCCCGCGCCGATGTTCTGCCCCGTAAAGCTCGAAACCGAGTTGCTGAGCGCCGTCAGCGACGTGATGGCGAACGTGTTGAGCTTTACGCCTGCGGAATAGCCCGCGATGGCGGAGGATCCGAAACCGTTGACAAGTCCCTGAATGCACAAATTGCCGACCGAAACGAAGCTTTGCTGCAAAATGCTCGGAATGGCTACGATCGAAATACGGCGCAGCATCGCACCGGAAAACAGCGCAGGCTTTTCTTTTGTCTCAACGGACTTTAAGCGGCGCAAGACCGCCCAGAACGCACACGCGGAAGCCACGCCCTGCGCGAGGAACGTCGCCCACGCAACACCGCCGACGCCCCAGCGGAATACGATGACGAACACGGCGTCGAGCACGATGTTGCCGACGGACGACGCGATCAAAAACCACAGCGGCGTTTTGCTGTCGCCGAGCGACGTGAACACGCCGGAAGAAATGTTGTAGATAAAAAGAAACAAAAGCCCCCAAATGTAAATAGCAAGGTACAGCGCCGTATCTTCCATGATGTTCTCCGGCGTGCCGAGCATGCGTAAGATTGGCTCGCACAGCACCGTGCCGACGACCGTGAGCACCACGCCAAGCACCGCAACAGAAATAAAGCCCGTATACGCCGCCGTTTTCATTTCTTTAAAATCCTTCGCGCCGAAAAGCTGCGAGATGACGACCGAAATACCGATGTTCATGCCGAACGCGACCGCCATGAAGATCATCGTCACGGGGTACGAAGCGCCCACCGCCGCCAACGCGTCTTCACCCGCAAATTTGCCCGCGATAACGCTGTCTGCGATATTGTAAAGCTGCTGGAACGCCACACTCAAAAGCATCGGCAGCGTGAACCGCAGCAAAACACTCGCCGGCTTGCCGGTCGTTAAGTCCTTATTCATGTCCGTTTCCCCTTCTCTTTTCAAAATACGCACATTATTATAAGGAATTACAACCAAAACGACAATGTTCAAAATGCCCAAGCATTTTCACCCACGCGCGGAAAAGACTGCGCGTTCGGCAAAATCACGCCCAAAGTCATAAACAAAACCCGCCGAAAAACGCATTTAAAACGTCTTTCAGGCGGGTTTGTTCACTTCTATGCACGTCAGCGCGCCGTTTTCCGCTTTGTACAGACGCGTGCAGTATTTCAGCGCGCCCGGGCGGTGCGTCGTCAAAATGCACGCGGTGTCCGGCAGCGCGGTTAAAAGATTTTTCAGAACCTGCGCTTCGGTCTTTTCATCAAGCGCCGAGGTCGCTTCGTCAAGGAGCAGGATCGGCGCGCCGCGCAGCACCGCGCGGGCGATGGCGATGCGCTGCGCCTGTCCCTCGGAAAGCCCGCCGCCGTGCTCCGCGATCTTCGTGTTCACGCCGTTTGGCAGCGATGACACAAACGCCCATGCGCAGGCGGTTTTGAGCGCCGCTGTCATTTCCTCCTCCGTGGCGTTCTCTTTTGCCATGCGCAGGTTCTCCGCAATCGTGCCGGAAAACAGCGTGCTGCCCTGCGGTACATACGAAAACGCACAGCGCGTCTCGGCGCTGATGACGATTTCGCATCCATTCTTCCCGCGCAGCACAGCACGTCCGCTTTCCGGGTAAATGAGTCCGAGCAAAACACGCACCAGCGTCGTTTTCCCCGCGCCGGATGTGCCAACAAGCACGGCAATCTCCCCCGGCCCTGCCGCAAACGATACGTTTTTCAGCACCGCTTCGCCGTTTCGGTATGCGGCTGTCACATTTTTGAGCTCTACCATCAGTGCGCCCTGCGGCAGTTCCGTTTTACCGTGGCGCTCCTTCGGCAGCTCGCAAAGCTCACGCACTCGGTGTGCAGAGATCGCCGTGCTCAAAAACTTCGGGATAAGCCCTGCGGCACTTTCAAACGCACTTGTCAGGCTGCTGCGCTGCTGCAAAAAAAGTGTCAGCGTACCGAATGTAATGGCACGCGTCCACAATAAATACAGCCCGTAGCCCATGGCGGTAAACTGCGTGAACGCCCCCGCAACCCGTAAAAGCGCATTCACGCGCACGGAAAACATGTTGTATTGCAAACTGCATGTGCGCAGCGCTTCCTGTTTTTCCTTTAGCTTTCGGCTTTGGCTTTGCATTGTGCCGAGCGATTTCACCGTGTCGACCGTGTAAAACGTCTCCGCTTCAAACGCGGTCATTTCGCTGCCGAGGCGGCGCAGCTTATTTTCAAATGCCCGCCGCTTTTTGAGCACGGCGGCAGACAGCAGCAACACCACCGGCGCGCCGCCGAGCGCGATGAGCGCCATCACGGGGCTGTAAATCCAGATGAGGAAAAACACCGCGCACAGCCTGTAAGCCGTCACTAAAATTTGCGGCAGCCAGCTCACTGCCCCGCCGCCCACAGCGCCCGTATCCGTTTCAAAGCGGTTTAAAATGTCGCCGCAGGAAAACGCGTGCAGCGCCTGCCAGTCCGCGTCTAAAATGCGGTCGAACACATCGGCGCGCACGTTGTTATGGAGGTCAATCTCCAGCTTTTTCAGCACGCGGCTCACCACGCAGTCGAACGCGATGGAGACCGCCGTGCTGCCAATAGCCGCGAAAACCAAAAGCGGCAGACGGGCGGTATCGTACCCCGTGACGATGTCGATGAGGTACTTGCCCGCCACGCTGCCGAACAGGCCGACCGTGGTACCGAGCACGCCGAGCGCGATATACAGCGCGATCATTTTCTTGCAGCGGCGGCTGTACGTGAGCAGCCATTTCCAGTCCGCCAAAACCTCACTGCGCGCGCAAAAGCGCGCTTTGTTTTCTTTACGCTCCATTTGGCACCTTTTCTTTTCGGGCATGGCGGCGCGCAAGCATCGCGATAAAAAGCGGCCTTACCGGTGTTAAAACGAGCCACACGGTTTTGAAAAACCGCCACAGCGCACTGTTTCGTCCGTACCACTTACCCTTGCGGCGCACGGCAAGGACAAGGCAGCAAATTTGCTCGCCGTGCACGGGGCCCTCGGGGTCGGTCTGGCTGTCGCCAAGGAGATACCACCCGCTTTTCGTCACGCGCCAAACGCGGTGCAGAACATACTGCCCGTCTAACCGCCGAAACAGCACGATCTCCCCGCGCTTTGGCGGGTGCGTGCATTTTACAAGCCGCACGGCGTCCCGCCCGTGGATGAGAAACGGCGCCATACTGCTGCCGAACACCGGCATTTCCATCACGCCGCCCGCTTCCGTTTCGGAAAGGATCGCGCCGATGTACGCGCGCAGCCCCGCAGCATCTATAAGCATGCGCGCAGGCGGACGGTCTCCGCCACGGTCGCGGGGTACAGCGCCTCATACAGGCAGTCGACCGCTTCTTCCGATATGGTACAATCCAGCAAAAACGCCGGTACGCGGCGCAGCAGTGCTTCCACGGCATCGAGCACACGCGCAGATTCCGCCTGATCCCAGCGGTTCACCGTCACCTGTCCGTAAAGCCGCAAAAACGCCTCCCCGCGCGAGAGCCTGCGCACGGCGTTCTTTTTCGCCTGCCGCAGCAAAACGACGGCGCTCAGCCGCGCATCCGCATTTTGGCAGATGCCCGACGTGCCGCAGACCGGCCAACCGCGCGCCATCCAGCAATCCTGCACCTTCTGCAATAAAACGCGGTCGCCGTTGATGATCTCCGCCCCGGCGTATTGCGCCCAGAGCGAGGCCTGCGTGCTCTTCCCCGTGCCGGACGGTGCCGAAAACAGAATAGCCCGTCCGCGGTGGCGTATGTAGGCGCTGTGCAGAATAAAGCTGTCCTTTTGCAGCATGCGGCGCTCAAGCGCGAAAAGCGACGCGAATACCGGGTCAAACACAAGGCAGCCGCGGCAGTCTTCGGCGATCATCACCTCGGCGTGCGTGTCGTCCAGTTCGCGATACAATGCGTAAAAGCCAAGCATGCCCTGTATACCCAAAAGCCGCGATTCCTTTTCGCCGTCGCGGTACACGATGAGGTCTTCCCGTACGGCCGTGCACACGCCGACGGGGTTCGGGATGCTCTTTACAAAGCGCAGCGTGTAGAAATACGCAGGCTGCACGTCTTTCGTTTCAAAACGCAGAAAATTCGGTGGAAAAACGAGTGTATCGGGGTGATCTGCCGCAAAGCAGAAACCGCCCAACTTAAAGAGCCTGTGCATGGGGTACAGTCTCTCCTTTCTTCAAAATTTCGGGCGCTGTGCTTTCCGCGCACAGCAGGCGGTAGAGCGTTTTTGTGTAGGCGCATACATAAGGCGGCACCGCGCCGAACGCGCCGCCCTCGCGCAAAGACGATGCCGGACACGCGCGGCACAGCGGACGCAGCTTGCACACGGCGCACGCTTCATTCTGTTTAAGCGCCGCAGATTTCTCCCGCACCGCACGCCAAGCGGCCTGCACGTCGTTGTGTTCGATCGGCACGGAAAGCGCCCCGAGCATCACGCACGGGCGCAAATCGCCGCGCCAGCCGACGGCAAACGAACACCGCCCTGCAAGGCAGCGCATGCCGGCTTCCGTTTCCGGAACAGCGCTTTCCAGCGCCTGTACCGTGCGTTGCGCATATTCGTGAAAACCGACTGTGCCAAGCTTTATTCTCGTTGCGGCAAGGCTTGCGGCCACGGCTTCTTCCGGTGAGAGCCGCGCTTCATGCTGTCCGCTTTCTGTGGACATCATATAAGTATCCGGCTCCAACTCTAAATCTTGTTCCTTTGTGATTTGAAATAACGTTTCAAGGTCATGCCGGTTTTGCCTGACCACGCTGACGCCGACCTTCACCGGCACGCCGTGCGCCTGCAAAAGCTGAATGCCGCGCATCGCTTTTGCGTACCCGGTCTCGTCACCGCACAGCGACTTGTAGGTCTCTCCGCTTGCGCCGTACAGCGTAACGTTCACGCGGCGCGGCGGATTTTTCGCAAAAAATGCCGCCCAGTCTTCATTCAAAAGCGTGCCGTTCGTGTTCACCGTAACGATCATACCGCGCTTTCGCACCGCGAGATACACCGCGCGAAACGCGGGGTACAAAAGCGGCTCTCCGCCCGTGAGCAGCAAAAACAGCGTGCCTGCGTCGCGTAGCTTTTCCGCAAGCGCTGTCCACGCCTCCGCCGTTTGCAGGCGGCTGATTTTCTCCTTCTCTGTCCTGCTCATGCGAACATAACACATTTTGCAGTTTAAGTTACAAAGTGGGGTCAGTTCAAAACTGCCGGTGATGGGCACGCCCGCTTTGGCGGCGCGGCGCAGTAAAAACGCTTCCGCTGTGTCTTTCTCCGGGTGCATCACGAGTGGTTTGGCCGCTCGTTCTGCGTCAGCGTTGTGGTGACATGGTAATCGTCAAAGTTCCATACAGGTGTCGCATTTCCGAACCAGTCCACGACGAATGCGTTCTTCGCCGGCATCACGGAATCCTGCCCGGTGATGGAATACTGCTGTCCGCACGCCTCGTTATAGTACTTTCTGCTGTCAATGCCGCGGTCATACACACCGTTGCCGTTCGAGTCCAAAAACACCTCGCCCGAAATATCGCACACGCCCGTGTAGCACGCGGCGATGTACTCGTTTGCCTCAAACACCTCCGTTTGCAGCATTGGAGCGCTCCATGCTTTTTTCATTTTATACCGCCTTTCCTTCCGTTTTTTCCGCAGCGGAAGCCTCGCGCAGCAGCCCTGCGCGCAGCCCCGCCCGTACAAAGTTTTCTATGCCGCGCAGCATTTCTGTCGGCTGCCCGGTGTACTGCGCCTCTGCCGCAGCCGCGGCTTCTGCCACCGTGCACGGGTGCTGAAACTGCATCCACAAAAACCGTCCCGTTTCGTTCAGCGCGGTGATACGGTTCTGTGGCGCGTCCGTCTCCCCGGCAGGGATCAGCACGTACAGCCCGGCGATCTCCCGCAGCAGGTGCCTGCCGTTTACATAAAATCTTTTCATATCATTCGGCGGCAGCCCTGCCGTTTCCATTTCCGGGCTTTTCGTTTTTTCCGCCCGTTCCATGCTTATCCCTGCCTTTCTGCTTCGTGGCTTCGGTTATAATCATAACAGAATTTTTGGTATTGTCAACCAAATATATTTTGTAAAATTCAATCATAATCAGTAAAAATCAATATATTTGTGCGTCTTTTTGTCAAAAAAAGAAGAGCCATGCAGGAAAACGGGGTGCGATTTTTCCGTTTTCCGCACAGCTCTGAGCTTTATCGGTATTCTGTTTTCACATTGTGATCATGACCTGTACGTTCGGGTTCTTCTCTCCGACAATCACGATCATCTCAATCATTTTATTTACATAATCTAAAAGTGCACCGGAAATTTTGCCGTAGTCCGTAAACTCAATTTCCGCTTCCGTTTTCGGCATTTCCAGTGCCGCCTGCAAAGCTTCCAATGTCGGTGCAACGCGGCGCAGACGCAGCTCCGCGTTGATATACTCGTGTAAATCGCGAATGTCCTTCACGTCCGTCAGCTTTATTTCTGCTCGCATACGCTTTTCCCTTTCGTGATGTAAATTTCGCGCATAAAGACCTCGTCGCGCGCAGCGGTAATCTGTACGCGCACGCCGGAAAGCTTTTTGTTCGTGTGGCCCGTCAGCGGGTTCTGCACGGCGAACGGATCTTCCAGCTCGCAGATGTGCTTATTGCCGATGCACGTGCCCTCGAATAACGCGTAATCCACCTTGTTTTCTTCGTCGATGCCGAGAATGCGGAAGCCCTCCACGCGCTGACCGTGCGTGAGATCCTCGCGCAGCACAACGCAGCCGATCTCCACCGGCCCCTCGGTCTTCAGCTCATACACGGGCTGCGTGGGCGTGCCGCCGATGCGCTCCACCGTGCACGGAATGCGGTTTTCGGTCGTCTCGCGGATGAGGTCGCCGAGCTCCTTCAAGCGCTTCACGTCGCGTTCATCGAACTTGCCCTCGCGCGTCGGCGGTACGTTAAGGTTCAGGCAGGCGTTTGCGCCGCAGGAACGCAGGTAGGTATTGTACAGTCTCTCAAGCGAATGCGGTTCCTCGTTTTCGTGCCAGAACCAGCCCGGACGAATGGACATGTCGATCTCCGCCGGTGCGAAAACAAGCCCCTTCGAGTAGAGGATGTTCGGCATGGTGCCAATCTCGCGGTTCGTGTTGTACATGTAGCTCAAAGAGCCGTCTTCTGCCATCGGACCCGCGCCGGTCTGCACCTCGCCGTAAAAGCACAGCTCGCTCGGCACAACGGCCCATTCGGCATGGCGCGCCTCTCCGGCCTCATTGCCGCACCACCGGGTATCCGGACCGAAATCATTGAAAATAACGGCGTTCGGCTGATACTTGCGGATGAGCTCAAAGTAACGCGGGAAGTCATATTCCTGCTTTTTGCCGTTTTCGCCCTCGCCGCAGGCGTTATCGAACCATACGCAGAAAATATCGCCGTAGCCGGTCAGAAGTTCCGTCAGCTGATTGCAGAAGTAATCGTTATATTCCGGCGTGCCGTAATATTTTGAGTTGCGGTCCCACGGAGAAAGATAAAAACCGAACTTGATGCCGCCGCGCTTGCAGGCTTCTGCGGCTTCACGCACGACGTCCCCCTTATAAGGGCTGTTTTTCACGCTGTGCTCCGTGTATTTGCTCGGCCACAGGCAGAAGCCGTCGTGGTGCTTCGCCGTGAGGATGAGTCCCTTGAGGCCCGCAGACTTCACCGCTTCCACCCACTGGTCGCAATCGAGCGCGGTGGGGTTAAAAATCTTCTCGTCCTCTGTGCCCTCGCCCCATTCTCGGTCCGTGTAGGTGTTCACACCGTAATGCACAAACGCATAGCGTTCCATCTCAAACCAATCAAGCTGTCGTTTAGACGGCACCACACGTGCCGCCTCTTTTAAAAATTCAACCATACTGTCCTCCCGAATTTCGGTGTTGCTGCTCTGCTCGTATTATAGCACAACCGCGCAAAATGTCAAAAATAAAAATGCGGCGCAGAAAGCTCGCTTCCGTACCGCATTTAATCGTTATTTTAGAACGTGACGCGCACCGTGGTGCCCTTGTTCGGCTCGCTTTCAAGCGACACGCGCGCATGGTGGAACATGGCGCCGTGCTTTACAATGGAAAGCCCAAGTCCCGTGCCGCCAATTTGCTTGGAGCGGCTCTTATCCACACGGTAGAAGCGCTCGAACACGCGCTCGCGGTCGGCCGCCGGAATGCCAATGCCCGTATCGCTGACCTGCATATATGCGTGGCCGCCTTCCGTGCCGGTGGAGATCACCACGCGGCCGCCGGGACGGTTGTACTTTACAGCGTTATCCGCAAGGTTATACAGCATCTCGTCTAAAATGTACGGCACGCCGGTGACGAACGCCGAGCTGCCCTGTACCGAGATGACAATACTGTTCTGCTGCGCCGGGATTTTCAGACGGCAGGCCACCTCCTGCGCAACGGCGTAAAGGTCTGTATCGGCGCGGCCAAGCTCTACCGCATTTTCGTCAAGCTTTGAAAGCTTCAAAATATCCTCAACAAGCGTGATAAGCCGCTGTGCTTCGGTATAAATGTTGTTCGCAAAGCGCGGCACATCGGCGCTCTTGACGAGCCCGTCCTTCATAATCTCCGCATAACCTGAAATAGAAGTCAGCGGCGTTTTGAGCTCATGCGAAACGTTCGCGGTGAACTCGCGGCGCAAGCGCTCGTTCTCTTCCTTTTCGGTAACGTCCAGCAGCACGATCACCGCGCCCTGCACGCCGTTATCGTTCGTAACGGGGTTCGCGATGAGGCTGTAACTGCGCCCCGCCAGCTTTGTGATGCGCTCGCTCGCCGTACCCGTCAGCGCGGAATCCACTGCATCACGGAAATCGGGGCTGCGGTTAAACGCCAGCACGCTCTGTGGGCGGTCGTCCTCCGGGTGCACGTCCAAAAGGCGCACAGCGCTCGTGTTGTACGAAAGCACATCGCCCTTTGCATCCACCACAATAAAGCCCTCGCGCATGTTTTCGGTGATGGCGGTAAACTCCGTCTGCTTGCGGTGCAGCTCTTCCATTTTCTCCTTGATGGTCTCGTTCTGGCGCTGCAAGCGCAAAAGCAGCGGCGAAAGCTCACCGTACACGTCGTTTTCCATCGGGTGGTCAAGGTCAATGGCGTTGACCGGCGCCACAATCTGCTTTGTGCGGTACGTGGAAAGCAAAATGGCCAGCACCAAAATAATGACGGAGCACAGCAGCATCCACGGCACCATGCGCTCAATGGAGCCGAACACCGTCTTCATACCGACCGAAAGGCGCAGCACGCGTCCGTCCGAGAGCATCACAGCGTAGTTATACGACTGCACATTCAGCGTATCGGATTCACGCACGGATTCCCCCGCACCGTTTTCTCTTGCAGCAATGACCTCCGGGCGGTTGTTGTGGTTTTCCATGTTTGCGGCATCTGCAACACTGTCAAATCGCACCGTGCCGTCCGTATCGATGACGGTCACGCGCACAGACTGCGCGGCGGCTGTATCATACCCGGCGGAGCGGATGTCGGAAAGGTAATCGTCCCCGCCAAGGGCGATTCCGTTTTGAATGTAGCGGCTTTCCGCTATGGTCGCCTTTTTCACGATTTCCAGCGAATCGTAGTACGAAACGACGCCGGAAAGCACCATAGAAAGCAAAATGGAAAGCAGCGCAATGCACGACATGCTGAAAATGATCTTTTTCTTCATGCGTCTTTCTCCTCTTTAATCCTGTGCCAGCCGGTAGCCCACGCCGCGCACGGTCTCAATGAGCGCACCGGCATCGCCGAGCTTTTGCCGCAGCGTGCGGATATGCACGTCTACCGTGCGGGTCTCGCCGCTGTAATTGTAATCCCAGATCTTCGTGAGAATCTGATCGCGCGAAAGCACCACACCGCGGTTTTCCAGCAGATAGCACAGCAGTTCAAATTCTTTGTACGTGAGGATCACGGGTTCACCATCAACCGTAACAGCGCGGCGCTTCACATCCACCGCAAGCGAGCCCGCCGTAAAAAGCTTATCCTCCGCCGCGGGCTTTGCGGCCCTGCGCAGCAGCGCACGCACACGGGAGACAAGCTCCATCATGCCGAACGGCTTCGGCATGTAATCGTCCGCGCCGCTGTCCAGCCCAACCACACGGTCATATTCGCTGCTTTTCGCCGTCAGCATCATCACGGGCAGGTCGGCCGTTTCCGCACCCGCGCGCAGACGCTTCAAAATATGCAGACCGTCTTCGTCCGGCAGCATAATGTCAAGCAGCACGAGCTGCGGCAGCTCTTTTTCAAGCGCCTGCCAGAAATCGGCCGCATTCCGGAAGCCCTCGGCTTCAAAACCGGTGGTGTGCAGTGTATAGAGTACAAGCTCGCGGATGCTGTCGTCGTCCTCCACAAGATAGATCATAAACCCTAAAATCCTTTCTGTGCGGCTTTGCCGCTTAATCGTGCTCGCCGGTGAGTGAGAACACGACCCACTCCGCAATATTGACCGCGTGGTCACCGATGCGTTCAAAATACTTCGCCACCATCAGCAGGTCAAGGCATGTCTCGCCCTCCTCGGGCTTTTCGGCGATGAGTGCGATGATCTCACTTTTCACCTTGTTAAAAAGCGCATCTACTTCGTCGTCCGCTTTTTCCACGGCGCGCGCAATATCAATGTCACGGCGCACAAACGAATCGACGCTGTTCGTCACCATTTTCACGGCAGCGCGCGCCATTTCGGCAATGTGCAGACTGCCCGGCAGCACCTCTGCGCGGATATGCTCGACCATTTCGGCAATATCCGAAGCCTGGTCGCCGATGCGCTCCATATCTGCGATCATCTTCATCGCGGCAGAGATGAGACGCAGGTCTTTCGCAACAGGCTGCTGCTGTAAAAGCAAGCGCAGGCAGATTGCTTCAATCTCGCGCTCCTTGCGGTCGATTTCCTGTTCCGTTTCGTCCACGGCGCGGCGCAGCGCTTCGTCTCGTGTCACAAGTACCTGTGCCGCCTGCGCAATGCCGTCTTCGCACAGTGCGCCCATGCGGATAAGCTCTGTATTGAGCAGCTCCAGCTGCTCGTCCAAACGATTTCTCATTGTAGTCACGTTCCTTTCTGCAAGCCTTAACCGAATCTGCCGGTGATGTAATCCTCCGTGCGCTTATCCTTCGGCATGGTGAATAAGCTCTCCGTCTCGCCATACTCGATGACCTCACCGAGCAGGAAGAATGCCGTTTTGTCCGAGATACGCGCCGCCTGCTGCATGTTGTGCGTGACCATAACGATAGTATAATCCTTTTTCAGCTCCACCGCAAGGTCTTCTATTTTGGAAGTGGAGATTGGGTCAAGGGCGCTGGTCGGTTCGTCCATCAGCAGCACCTCCGGCTCCACAGCCAACGCGCGTGCAATGCACAGTCTCTGCTGCTGTCCGCCGGAAAGCCCCAGTGCGCTTTTCTTCAGTCTGTCTTTAAGCTCGTCCCAAATGGCGGCGTTTCTTAAAGAACGCTCCACAATGTCATCGAGCTTCGCCTTAGAGCGGATGCCGTGCGTGCGCGGTCCGTAGGCGATGTTGTCGTACACGCTCATCGGAAACGGGTTCGGCTTTTGGAACACCATGCCGATACGTTTTCTCAAAAGGTTCACGTCCATGCCGTGGTAGATGTCCTCGCCGTCCAATTTTACTGCGCCGGTAATCCGGCAGCCCTCAACGAGGTCGTTCATACGGTTCAAGGATTTCAGCAGCGTACTTTTGCCGCAGCCGGAAGGCCCGATGAACGCGGTGATCTCGTTCGGCTGAATTTCCATATGGATGGATTTCAGCGCATGGAAATCGCCGTAATACAAATTCAGATCTTCGATTGCTAATTTACAGCTCATATCGTTTCCCCTATCTTTTTCTGGTGTGATTTTCTAAAAGGCTCGCTTTAGCCCTGTTTCTTCGTAATTTTCTTCGCGACGAACGAGGACAGTGCGTTGATGCCGATGACGATAACAAGCAGCACAACCGCTGTGGCATACGTTTTGTCGATGTGCAGGCCCTCGCTCGAAAGCACATACATGTGCACGGAGAGGGTTCGCACGGAATCGAACAGACCGCCGCCCGCCTGGCCCGGCATCTGCGCCACGGAGCCCGCAGTGTACATCAGCGCCGCGGATTCACCCACAACGCGGCCAATGGCCAAAATCACGCCGGACAAAATGCCCGGCACGGCGCTCGGCAGTACGATGTGAAACACCGTGCGCAATCTGCCCGCGCCAAGCCCGAAGCTGCCCTCGCGGAAGGAATCCGGCACCGAGATGAGCGCCTCCTCCGTTGTGCGCATGATGAGCGGCAAAATCATGATGGCGACCGTAAACGCACCGGCAAGCAAAGAATAGCCCCAGTGCAGCGCCGTCACAAAGCACAGATAGCCGAACAGGCCGTACACGATGGACGGAATGCCCGAAAGTGTTTCGGTCGTGATGCGCACGAGCTGCACAAGCTTGTTGCCGCGCTTTGCGTATTCCACAGAGTAGATTGCCGCGCCGATGCCGAGCGGCAGTGCAATAACGAGCGCGATGATCGTCATGACGACCGTAGAAATCAGCGCCGGCATCAGCGACACGTTATCCGACGTATAGGTGAACGAGAAAAGATCCGGTGTGATATACGGGATGCCCTTCACAAGAATGTAAAAGATAAGGTATAAAAGCGTCAGCATCGTGATGAGCGACGCGCCGCAGACAAACAGCAGTAAGATAAGCGAAAGCGGCGAGCGCTTATACGCGCGCATTTTATCCTTGAAGGTGAGCTTGTTGATGGTCTCTGCCGCCACGGGTTTACAGGTACGTTCCATAGTCATTTCCGTATCCTTTCCGGGTCATGCCCTGTCTTTTCTGCGCAGAAGCGAGAACGTAACGTTGATCATTAAGATAAACACGAACAGCACGACCGCCGTCGCAATGAGCGCCTCGCGGTGCAGGTCTGTGGCATAGCCCATTTCCATAACGATGTTCGCCGTCATGGTGCGCACGCCATCGAGCAGGCCCTGCGGCATACGCGCCTTGTTGCCCGCCACCATGACGACCGCCATCGTTTCGCCGATGGCACGGCCGATACCGAGCACCACACCCGCCAAAATGCCGGAACGCGCCGCCGGCAATGTCGCAAAGAACACGCTGCGCTCATGGCTCGCGCCGAGCGCCAGAGAGCCTTCATAGTAGCTGTCCGGCACGGCGCGAATGGCACTTTCCGAAACGCCGATGATCGTCGGCAAGATCATAATGCCGAGCAAAACAGACGCTGTCAGCATCGTGTTGCCCGCCACGCCGAAAATGTTCTGCACAAGCGGTACCAAAACAACGAGACCGAAGAAGCCGTACACAACGGACGGCACACCGGCCATTAGCTCCGTTGCAGGCTTTAAAATCTTATAAAGGCCCTTCGGGCAGAACTTTGCAAGAAAAACCGCCGTCAGAAGTCCAATCGGCACACCGATGATGATTGCGCCCGCCGTGACGTAGAGGCTGCCGAGGATCATCGGCAGAATGCCGTAGATGTCGTTGCCCGGCTTCCACTTAGTGCCGAGCAGAAAATTAAACACACCGATCTTACCAATGGCCGGAATGCCGTTTGCAAACAGAAACACGCAGATCAAAACAACGGCAAAGATCGATACGCAGGCTGTGAGAAAAAAGAGGATATGCATGAGAAGCTCTTTTATGTTGCTCCACTTCACGGTTTGCACGCACCTTTCAAACTTTCAAAACTACTTTATTGACTTCCTTGCGAAAAGAGCCGGACCTTTCCGCCCGGCTCTCCTGCGTTTTATGGATTGTTTCTTACTGAAGCTCGGACCAATCGGTCGTTTCGCCGGTGTAGATGCTCAAAACCTGCTCGCTCGTAAGGCCGGTCAGCGTGTTTTCCTTGTTGACGATAACAGCGATGCCATCCTGCGCGATGACAGTCGGGGTAAGACCGGCTTCAAGCTCGCTGTCCTTCAGCTCACGGGAAGCCATGCCGATGTCATACGCACCGTCGATGGTGGAGGTCATGCCCGTGGTGGAGTCGCTCTGCTGCACTTCAACGGTAACGTCCGGGTTCAGCGCCATATAAGCTTCCTTCAGCTTTTCCATGACCGGCGTAACAGAGGAGGAACCGCCAACAACGACCTTGCCGGAAACGCCGGATGCCGCATAAGCCGGGCCGCATCATCAACGGTGATATAACCGTTTTCGGAGACGACCTTCTGACCGTCAGCGCTCATGATGAAGTTGATGAAGTCCTGTGCAGCTTCGCTTGCCTCGCCCTTTGTTGCAATATTGAACGGACGAACAACCTTATAGGTGCCGGCCTTTACATTCTCAACGGTCGGCGCCGCACCGTCAATCTCCACGGCTTTGACAACGCTTTCGTCAAGGGAGCCGAGGGAGATATAGCCGATGGCCTTCGGGTTGCCCTGTACGGTGGTCATCATAACGGAGGTGCTGTTCGTAATCTGCGCATCATCCGTCGTCATATCTTCCTTTTCGCCGGCGTCGTTCTTCTGCTCGATGCCGAACAGCTCGATGAACGCGCCGCGTGTGCCGGAGCCGTCTTCACGGGAAAGAACGGTGATTTCGCCGGTCATGTCACCGCCGGTCGTTTCTTCGGAAGAAGCGCTCTCCGCAGATGCAGCGGAGGATTCGGAGGACGGTGTCTCGGAGGGAGCGGAGCTTGCTGCGCCGCCGGAGCAAGCCGTCATAGCTGTCATGGTGAGAAGTGCGGCTGCAAGAACCGCGGTGATCTTTCTGAGTTTCATAAATTACTCTTTCCTTTCGGGAGCTTTCTGCTCGCCTTTTATCTTTTCCTTTGGTTTACAAGCGAAAGTATAGGGCCGTTTTGTAAACTCAAAAAGAAGTCTTGTGTAAAATCCACGTAAAACTGCTTAACATTTCGGGTTTTACAAAGCCAAAATCAAAAAGAACATTGAAAAAAAGCCCGTTTTGCGGTAAAATAAGCCTATAAAATACGGAGGAGTTTTTATGCGCAGCGAAAAAGAAATGTATGACCTCATCCTCGGCTATGCAAATGCCGATGAAAATATCCGTGCCGTCATCTTAAACGGTTCCCGTGCGAACCCGAACCGTAAGCCCGATCCGTTCAATGATTTTGACATTGTGTACCTCGTGCGCGATCTTACTCCGTGCAAGGAAAAAGCCTATTATAAAGACTTCGGCGAAATCCTCGTCTGCGAGCGCACCGACGAAAGCGAGCTTTTTAAAGAGCACTTTCCCGAGTTCGTATGCTATCTGATGCAGTTTGCGGACGGCAACCGCATCGACCTGACCGTATCGAGCATCGACCGCTGGGAAGTATATTGTTATGACGACCGCCTTTCCGTCGTATTATTAGATAAAGACAACGCCCTGCCGAAGCTGCCGGAGCCGAATGAGAGCACGCACTACGTCAAAAAGCCGACCGAGCGTATGTTTTTTGACTGCCGCACGGAGTTCTGGTGGGTCTCGCCGTACGTCTCCAAGGGCCTGTGGCGCGGCCAGCTCCTGTTTGCGCAGACGCACATGGAAAGTTGTATTCGCAAAATGCTGCTGCAAATGATGAAATGGTACGCCGGAACGCTGCATGGGTTTGATTACAGCGCCGGCAAATGCGGTGACGCCTTAAAAGACCTTCTCCCCGCAGACATCTGGAACGGCTACCTTGAAACCTTCTCCGCATGCACCGAAGAAGACATTTGGCGCGCACTGTTTAAGGCAGGCGAGCTTTTCACGGAGCTCACCAAACGCACCGCAAAAGCGCTCGGCTTTACGGTCACGGACGAATACGACCGCCGCGTCACAAGCTTTTTAAAATACACAAAAGATTTGCCGAGAAACGCCAAAACGCTGGATTTTCATATTGACTAAAAGAAAGGACCCCCTATATGCAGATATTATGTATCGGCGACGTGGTGGGCAGCCACGGGTGCGACTTTCTGCGCCGCACTCTCCCCGCCTTCAAGCGCACTAAGGGCATCGATGCCGTCATCGCAAACGGCGAAAACTCCTCGGACGGCAACGGCATCACCCCTGCCTCCGCAAACCACCTGCTCGATAGCGGCGTGGATATCATCACCACCGGAAACCACACCTACCGCCGCCGCGAATTTTACGATTATATCGACGAAAGCGACTGCGTCATCCGCCCCGCAAACTTCCCGCCGGAAGCCCCGGGTAAAGGCATGACCGTCTTAGATCTCGGCCGCACGCAGATCGCCGTCATCAACTTAATGGGTAATGTATACCTTGACGAGCACCTCGCCTGCCCGTTCCGCACACTCGATACGCTTTTAAAAACGCCCGACCTTCCGAAAATCTGCATTGTGGATTTTCACGCGGAAGCCACCGGCGAAAAGCGCGCGTTCGGCTATTATGCAGACGGCCGCGTTTCCGCCGTGTTCGGCACGCACACACACGTGCAGACGGCCGATGAAACCGTTCTGCCGAAGGGCACCGGATACATCACCGACGTCGGCATGACCGGCCCCATCGAGTCCGTACTCGGCGTCAGAGCGGAGCTCGTCATCAAAAAGCAGATAAGCAAAATGCCCGTGCGGTTCGATTTTGCGGACGGTCCGTGCAAGCTCGACTGCATTTTGTTCGATATCGATGAAAAAACAGGCCTCACCCGCAGCACAGAGCGTTTCTCCCTGCGCTAAACGTGATTTCTGTGCGGTATTACCCTTGTTTTTTCCCGCAAACTATGGTATAGTGTAGTTTGAAAATACATGCAAATATCTATCGGGAGCCGGTTTTTTCGCCTTCCGAACGTTTTTAGACAGGATGTGTATGCAGTGATTACAGGTAAACAGCTTCGCGACGCAGTCATCTCCGGCGCGAACAGCATATTGAAAAACCGGAAATTTGTGGATGACCTCAACATCTTCCCCGTTCCGGACGGCGACACGGGCACGAATATGTCCATGACGATCGGTGCAGGCAGCGACGCCATGCAGGCGCTTGCGGATAACGAAACAACCGCTAAGGTCGCAAAGACGGCGGCTTCCGCCATGCTGCGCGGCGCAAGAGGCAACTCCGGCGTTATCCTTTCCCTTCTGTTCCGCGGCTTCTCGAAGGGTCTCGAGGACACCGTAGAAGCAGACGGTACACAGCTCGCAGCGGCGCTCGCCATCGGCGTGGATTCCGCTTATAAAGCCGTCATGAAGCCGACCGAAGGCACCATTTTGACCGTTGCCCGCGTGGCGGCGGAAAAAGGCGCTGCGGCAGCCGAGATCGACAACGACCCCATTTACGTTTGGGATGCCATCTGCATGGGCGCGGCGGAAGCACTGGCCACCACACCGGATCTTCTCCCCGTTCTGAAAAAAGCAGGCGTCGTCGACGCCGGCGGTCAAGGCCTTTGCATGATCTTCGATGGCATGATGCAGGTCTTCAAGTACGGTGAGATCGTCAAAACCGACATGACCGAAGCCGAAAAGGCCGAGGAGACCGCCCAGTTCTTTGCAAGCGTTGCGGCGGAATTTGACAGCGAGATCAACTTCACTTACTGCACGGAGTTCATCGTCGGCCGCGACCCGGAGGTCACCACCGAGCCGAACGAGCTGCGTCTGTTCCTCGAAACCCTCGGCGACTGCGTTGTTGTGGTCGATGACGAGGAGATCATCAAGGTGCACGTACACACGGAGCAGCCGGGTGTGGCGCTCACAAAAGCGCTGGAATTCGGTTCCCTGCTGACCGTAAAAATCGAAAACATGAAAGAGCAGCACAAAAAAGCTGCCGAACTCAATAACGCAAACCGCGCGGCTTACGAAGCGGCGCAGTCCAGCAAAGAGGAAAAGGAGACCTTAAAGCCCGTTTCCCCCGAAGAGGAACTCGGCTTTGTTTCCGTAGCGGCAGGCGACGGTCTGCGTGCACTCTTTGAAGAACTCGGCTGTGCACAGGTTGTCAGCGGCGGCCAGACGATGAACCCCAGCACGGAGGACATTGTCGAAGCCGTTCTTGCCACCCCGGCAAAGACGGTTTTCGTACTGCCGAACAACAAAAACATCATCCTTGCGGCAGAACAGGCCGTGCCGCTCGTCACCGACCGCAAGATTATCGTCGTACCGACCCGCACCATTCCGCAGGGTCTCTCCGCACTCTTAAGCTTTGACCCGGATGCATCCGCAGACGAAAACGCTTCTGCCATGCTTTCCGCAGCGGAAAACGTCGCGACCGGCACGGTCACGTTCGCCGCACGCGATTCCGAATTCGGCGGCTTCAAAATCAAAGAGGGCGACACCATGGGCATGACGAACGGCAAGCTCGAGTTTGTCGGCGACACGCCGGTGCGTTCCGTCTACAAGGTCGCAAAGGCGCTGATGAATAAGCACACCTCGTTTATCACGCTCATTTACGGCGAAGGCATCACCGAGGAAGAAGCCAACGAAGCACTGCGTCTCATCAAGAACAAGGCAGGCGACGGTGTGGACATCAACCTCGTAAACGGCGGCCAGCCGGTCTACTACTTCATTCTTTCCGTGGAATAATTTCAAAGCAGCTTAGGGCGGGGCTTTATGCCCTGCCCTTTTTTCGTTTTATGTCGGAGGTTTCATGGCGTCTTTATTTGAAGCGGACATTGCGTCTTTAAAGGGAGTCGGTCCAAAGCGTGCGGAGCTGTTCCGCAAGCTCGGCGCGCCCACGGTGGGCGATCTGCTGCGTCTCTATCCCCGCGCTTATGAGGATTGGCGCGACGCGGTGCCCATCCGCAATACACGCTTAAACGAAGTGAATATCGTAAAAGGCACAGTGCTGCGCCGTCCTGTCGAGCAGCGTATCCGCGGCGGCATGACGCTTTACAAGACGACCATCACGGACGGCGAAGACGACATGCAGCTGACATTTTTCAACAACCGCTACATTACAAGTCTGCTCACGGAGGGCGCGGTCTACGCGTTTCGCGGCAAGGTAACCGGCACGTTCATGCGCCGCGAAATGGCCTCCCCGGAGTTCGTTCCCGAAAGCCGCATGCAGGACATGGTGCCTGTTTACCCGCAGACGAGCGGCCTCACCTCTCGCATCATCGCAAACGCGGTAAAAGAAGCCCTGCGCCTGCTCCCCGAGACCGTCAAAGACCCGCTGCCCGATGCGCTTCGCCTGAAATACGCGCTGTGCCGCCTCGAATACGCGCTCAAAACGATCCACTTTCCGAATTCGCCCGAAGCGCTTTCCACGGCGCGCAGACGACTCGTGTTCGAGGAACTGCTCGTCTTGCAGCTCGGCATGGCGGAAATCCGCCGCGCAGGTGTGCGCGAAAATCCGTATCCGCTCAAAAAGGATTATACAAAAGAGTTTGCCGCCCTGCTCCCCTTCACGATGACCGGCGCACAGCAGCGTGCCGTGCAGGACGGCATCCGCGACATGCAGGGCCCGCACCCGATGAACCGCCTCATTCAGGGCGATGTCGGCAGCGGTAAAACAGCCGTGGCGGCGGCGCTGTGCCACACGGTCATTCAAAACGGATTTCAGGCGGCACTCATGGCTCCTACGGAAATTCTGGCGGCGCAGCACTACGAGTCCCTCTCCAATCTCCTCGCCCCCTGCGGCATCAAAACGGTGCTCATCACGGGCAGCATGCGCGCCAAAGCAAAACGCGAAGCCATTAAGGGACTCAAGACCGGCGAGATCCAGCTTGCCGTCGGCACGCACGCACTCATCAGTGACGGCGTGGAGTTCTCGTCCCTCGCGCTCGTCATCACGGACGAGCAGCACCGCTTCGGTGTCAATCAGCGCACCGCGCTCGCAAAAAAAGGCAACTTCCCGCACACACTTGTCATGAGCGCCACACCAATCCCCCGCACCTTGGCGCTGATGATTTACGGCGACCTCGACGTTTCCGTTCTAAATGAGCTTCCCCCGGGACGTCAGCCCATCGAAACGTATCTCATCGACCCGCCAAAGCGCCGCCGCGCGTTCGGGTACATCAAAAAGCACATCGACGAGGGACGACAGGCGTACATCGTCTGCCCGCTTATCGAAGAGGGCGAAAGCGACGCGGCAAGCATCGCGGCGTATGAAAAGATCGTGCGCGATTACTTCGGTGACATGCCCATCGGCATTCTGCACGGCAAAATGAAGCCGAAGGAAAAGGACGCCGTCATGACCGATTTTGCAGAAAACCGCACGAAATTATTATTGTCCACCACGGTCGTCGAAGTCGGCGTGGACGTGCCGAATGCCGTCATCATGATGATTGAAAACGCCGAGCGCTACGGCCTTTCGCAGCTGCACCAGCTGCGCGGACGCGTCGGCCGCGGCAAATACGCCTCCACGTGCATTCTGGTGACAGAAGCGCAAAACGATGAAACATTACAGCGTTTAAGGCTCTTTTGCAGCACCACGGACGGCTTCAAGGTCGCGGACGAAGACCTGCGCCTGCGCGGTCCGGGCGATTTCTTCGGCGAGCGCCAGCACGGCCTGCCGAAATTAAAGATTGCCGACATGTTAAACGACATGCAAATTTTGCAGGAAGCGCAGCAGTGCGCTAAAGAATTGACCGAGCGCGACCCGGAACTCAACTCCCCCGCCCTGCGCGGCCTGCGCGCCGAAATGCGCCGGCTCTTTGCATCAAATAACGGCACAGTAACCCTATAATAAAAACAAAACAGCTTCCGTTCGGAGAAACCCCAAAACGGAAGCTGTTCTTAATTTTTATCTTTCGTAAAATACTCTTTCACCAAAATCACAAGCCCAACGAGCATCACGATGACCGCAAACACCAACGGCAGCGTCAAGCCGACCTCGGAGACGGTCGAGAAAAACCGTCCCGGCGGCGTTGACCAACCGCTTACAAGGTTCATGCCGCAGGCAATGAAAATCGCCGCGCCCCATATCGAGCCGATAAGCGCCAAAAATCCGCCGACCAAAACTCTTTTCAATGCACCTACCCCTTTTATTCCATGATCAGCTCTTTGTCCTCCGGCAGCGTAAACGGCACCGGCTTCGGCTCCGTCTGGTACCAATATGCCACAGACGTGTAGTCGTCGTAGCGCGGGCCCGTCCAGCCGAGATTGTCGATCGTCATTTTAAAGTCCTCATCGAAATAAACCGGGTCTTTCACGTGCCAGCGGTACAGCATAAAGCGCTTTTGGTGGTTATACATTTCCTTCGTGTCGCCCAAAATCGCATACAAGCCCGTATAAAGCCCGCTGAACGTCTGGTAGCGGTTGAGGTAAATGTCATTGCCAAAGCCATACGAGCCGCCGAAGTAATCCTCCGTGCCCGTGTAGTTCATCGTGGGGTATGTGTCGCCGTCGATGTACATTTTGGCTTCGCCTTCCACCCAGCAGGTGTTGTGCCCGTTCATGCCGGAAGCCAGCGTCATGCCCGCAAAGCAACCCTTGCCGTGCACGCCGTCCAAGATCACATACGAGCGTCCCTTCTGCACAGGGTGCTCCTGCCGATATGTCGCGTGAAAATAACCGCTGTTTTCGGGAATCTCTCCATACCATCCGGAAATCATATAGAAAAGCGTCTCTGGCTTTTCACCGCGATTTTCCATTGTAATACGGCAGTGTTTTCTGAACGGCATTTCAAAGTAGCTGTTGAACCCGCGCCCCGGCGCGACGAGCATCGCAGCTGAGTTCAAAACCGGGTAATTGCCGTCGCGGTCAGAAAAATTCTCGTCATACGCGCAACCGAAAAATGCCGAAAACGGTGCTTCCACGGACGGCTGTTCATTGTTTTCCCAGTAGATTCGCAGAATAAACGAGTGTCCCACGTAACCCGTGAACCACATGTGCGTCACCATGCCCGGGCCGTCCGTGTCACACAGCGTAACGGTCTCGCCGGGCTGAATTTGAATGCATGGACTCAGCTTTTCACAGTCCTTGGCGCGTGTGCCGCCGCCTTTTGTGCCTGTTGGATTTTCTGCGGAAAACCCAAAGTTTCTGCGGTTTTCCATTTTAAAAAGTGTCATGAAAATGCCTCCTTTATTTTTGTTAGAGTTTAATACTAAGCATTTCTTTAATTGAACCGAGTGCCGCGCGCCCCTCATAAAGTCCCTCGTCATGTAAAGCGAGCAGCGCGGGGACCTCCGCCTTTGTGCGGCTGACGTTGAGCGGCTTTAACGGACGAATGATGACCGCCCTGCCCGCTTTTTCAAGCTTTTCACACAACGCCAACTGGCGGTTATAAATCTCATGCCGCGTGCGCATCGCTTCTGCCACAGCAGGGTACTTGCGAAACGCCGCTTTCAAAAACGCCGTGTGCCCAAACGGTTCCTTTTGGTAGCCCTTGTTGCGTGTCAAAACAATCACATGGAACGTGTTGCCGTCTGCAAGCGACTTCTCGATTGGAATCGGGTCACTGATGCCGCCGTCCAAGAGGTCATAGCCCATATAATGCTGAATTTTCGTGATGAGCGGCACGGAGCACGATGCACGCGAAGCCATAAACGGCGCTTTTAGCGTGTCCTTTTCAAACCAAACGGTCTTGCCGTCCGCGCAGTTCATCGCGCCGGTCAAAAAGCGCGTGTCTTGCTCATGAAACTTGTTCCAGTCGAAAAAAATGTGCTTTTCCGGCACCGTGCCGAAAATATAATCAAAGTCGAACATCGTGTGCTTTGTCAAAAGATTTCGCGTGCTCACATAGTCGGGGTTCCCGACATAGTGTTCAATGATCTCTCGGCTGCGCCCCGGTTGGCCCGATATGTACGAAAGCGCGTTCGCTGCACCCGCCGAAACGCCGATAATATACGGAAACAGCAGATCTTTTTCCATGAACGCTTCCATCACGCCGCAACTGTAATAGCCGCGCAGGCCGCCGCCCTCTAAAACGAGCGCTGTGCCCTCAGGCAGCCGGCGCGAAAGCGTCTTGCCGGGAATCGGCTGCAATGTATAATCGGTCACAAATCTCACCCTCTTTGCGCTCATCATACAATATCAAGTTAAAAAAGTCAAGGAGGAAAGCCGCAGCTTCCTCCTTGCAACAAAACGGTTCAGTTTAGAGTTTCAAGCATCTTTTCAAGCTCCTCCGGGCTCCAATCTTCGCCGAGCGCAAACACGGCTTTGTGAAACACAAAAAGCTCGTCTTCGCCCAACTCACCGCTTTCGAGCTTGCAAAGCATCCCCGGCGCGATTTCGATCAACCGTTCGGTGATGACAAATTTCTGCTTCCGCACAGCCTCCCGCGCGTTGCGCACAGTGCCGAAATCTAAATCGCTCGTGCTGCCGCACGGCATGGCGCAATACGCACAGTCCGGCGCAATGCGGTTTTTCTCCGCGTGGGCGCACGCCAGCATGTTCTGCAACGCCGTTTCATCATCCTCCGCAAGCGCGGCAAAGCCCTCAAAAAGCACTCTGTCCGTTTCCACGGTCTTCGCGTTTTTCTGCTCCGCGCGGACAACGCCCACAAGCGCCCCCAGCAGCGCATCCCACGTTTGATTTCCCGTCCTCATTCTACGAGACTGCCGTCGGTCGCGATGACCTTCACCTGCCACGGGATAAACTTGCCGCTCGCCTTCAGTGCGTTCACTGCTGCGTGCTCAAGGCCGCCGCAGCACGGCACCTGCATACGCACAATTGTCAGGCTCTTGATGTCGTTCTGACGGATGATCTCCGTCAGCTTTTCGGTGTAATCGCCCTCATCGAGCTTCGGGCAGCCGATGAGCACTTTTCGGTTGTGCACAAAGTCGCGGTGAAAATCACCGTACGCATACGCCGTGCAATCCGCCGCAATCAGCAGGTTCGCGCCGTCAAAATACGGGGCGCGGATCGGCGCTAATTTGATCTGCACCGGCCACTGGCGCAGCTCGGATTCAATCTTGCCGCTGACCGCACTGTTATCCGTATTTACAGACTTTCTCTCAATAGCGCGCGCCATGCTGCCCGGGCAACCGGTGAACTTCGGCGTGCCGAGCTTTTCTGCCATTTTCTCTGCCTCTTTCTTCGCGGCTTTCTCTGCCATAGCCATTTTCACGGCTTCCTCGTCAAACGCCGCCGCTTCGCGCTCCACAAAAGAGATTGCGTTCGTGGGACATGCAGGCAGGCAGTTGCCGAGACCGTCGCAGTAATCGTCGCGCAGCAGCTTCGCCTTACCGTTTACAATGCCGATGGCGCCCTCCTGACAGGCATTCGCGCACAGGCCGCAGCCGTTGCATTTTTCTTCATCAAAGTGAACGATGGTACGGATCATATTCAAAATTCCTTCCAATTTATAGATTTTGCAAAAGCCACAAGGTTTTCTCTTGACTTTACGAACACAGTATACTACGATTAGGCTGTAAAGTATGTTGTTATAACAACGAAGATTGAAAAAAGGAGGCTATTTTACGGATTACAGCATCTTAGGGCGCTCGCCGCTGTTTCGGGGCATCCCCGCAGGCGATTTCGGCGTTTTGCTCGAGCACCTAAAAGCGGAAACGCGCAGCTATAAAAAGGGCGATCTCATCTGCCACGCGGGCGAGCACACAAACGCGCTCGGCATCGTGCTCACGGGCAGCGTGACGATTGAAAGCGACGACATTTTCGGCAACCGCAGTGTTCTCGATAAAGTCGGTCCCGGGCAGGTCTTTGCAGAGACCTATGCCTGTGTGCCGAATGAACCGATGCTCGTCAATGTCGCCGCCGCGGAAAACTGCACCGTGTTGTTTTTGAAAACCGCGCAGATCCTCTCCCCGTGCGCCGTAAACTGCAGGCACCACGGCAAGCTGATTGAAAACCTGTTGCTCGTCAGCGCGCAGAAAAACCTGTCGCTTTCGCGCCGCATTTTCCACACCGCACCGAAAACGATACGCGGGAGACTCATTTCATACCTGTCGTTTCAGGCCATCCGCGAAAACAGCGACAGTTTCACAATCCCGTTCAATCGCCAGCAGCTTGCGGATTACCTCAGCGTAGACCGCAGCGCACTTTCCAAAGAAATGGGCAAAATGCGCGACGAAGGCATTTTAAACTTCTCCAAAAATCATTTTGAACTAAAGCGCACAAGCTGACGGAAAGCGAGACGAATAAAGTTTTTGTTCAAACTTTCTTCGAGAAAGTTTGCGGGTTTTTAGGGCAGGCCCTAAATCGTCGTCCGCAGACGACGAAATCTTTTTGCGTTCGCAAAAACTAGGAAGGTAGTTTGGAACGTCCGGAGGACGTTCCAAACTTAGGAAACCCAGTTGCATGGGTTTCCTAAAGGACTTGCCAAAGCAAGTCCTTAGAAAAATCACCACCTCACAGTAAATTATAGAAAGGACTTATCTTCATGAAAAACATTTTCTTCCGCACCACGTCTCTTTGGGCGTCCGTCCTTTACATGGCGCTCGGCCTTGTGCTCACGTTTTGGCCGGGCATGTCCGGCACCGTCTTTTGCTGGGGCATCGCCGCTGCACTCATTTTGTACGCCGCACATAGCTTCTGGTATTTTATAAAAGCCAGAAACCTCGGCTTCACTGCAAGCGGCACGCTCGTCATCGGCATTCTCTGCCTTGCGTTCGGTATTTTCTGCTTTTCCCGCCCGTACGTCGTCCTCTCTTTCCTGCCCATCGCGCTCGGCATCATGCTGCTTGTAGACGGCATCGGAAAAATGCCGCTCGCCGTTGATGCCCTCTCGGTGTACAGCCCCTACCGCTTCTGGGTACTCATCTCCGCCGTACTGCCGCTCATTCTCGGCATTGTGCTGCTCGTAAATCCGTTCCGTGCCGCAAAAGCCGCCATCATGTTCTTTGGCATCAGCATTTTAGCAGACGGCCTCTTTGAGCTCATCACCTACATCCAGCAGCGCCGCGCAGAAAAAGCCGAGTACAAGGATATCCGCTAAACAACCTTTTTGCAATAACAGGCAACCTATACTGTTTGACCGAACGCACGTCGCGTGGTATAGTATGCTTGTAATATTCTGTATGGAGGTACAAACATGAACCCGAACATTGAAAAGGCGTTTCACGATTACGAAGCGCTCATCGCAAAAGAGAACAAGCCTGCCGCTTTTTACAACGGCATTTACACGCGTTACGAGAATCCTGTCCTCACCCGCGACCACATTCCGCCGTTCTGGAAATTTGACCTGAACGAGGAGACAAATCCGCTGGGTCTTGAGCGTCTCGGCGTGAACGCCGTCATGAACTCCGGCGCCATCAAGCTGAACGGTCAGTACTGCCTCGTCGCCCGCGTAGAAGGCAATGACAGAAAGTCCTTCTTCGCCGTCGCGCGCAGCAATAACCCTGTGCAGGGCTTCCGCTTTGATGATTACCCGGTCATCCTGCCAGACACCTCCCCCGAGGAAACGAATGTCTACGATATGCGTTTGACGCAACACGAAGACGGCTATATCTACGGCGTGTTCTGCAGCGAAAGCAAGGATAAGACCGTGAACGACCTCTCCGCCGCATTCGCCGCTGCCGGCATTGTCCGCACAAAGGATCTCGTCAACTGGGAGCGCCTGCCGGACCTCAAGACGAAATCTCCCCAGCAGCGCAACTGCGTGCTGCACCCGGAATTCGTCAACGGCAAGTATGCGTTCTACACCCGCCCACAGGACAGCTTCATTGAAGCCGGCGACCAGGGCGGCGTCAGCTTCGGTCTATGCGACGACATCACAAACGCTGTCATCGACGAAGAAAAAGTCGTCAGTCCGCGCCGCTACCACACCATCACCGAGTCCAAAAACGGCGCCGGCGCTGTGCCGATCAAGACCGAAAAGGGCTGGATCCACCTTGCACACGGCGTGCGCAACACCGCAGCCGGCCTGCGCTACGTGCTGTATGTCTTCGTGACCGACCTGCAGGACCCTGCAAAGCTCATCGCAGAACCGGGCGGCTTCTTCATCGCCCCGCTGGGCAAAGAGCGTGTCGGCGATGTTTCCAATGTCGTGTTCACGAACGGTGCCATCGCTGATGACGACGGCAAGGTCTACGTCTACTACGCTTCCTCCGATACACGCATGCACGTCGCGGAGACGAGCATTGCACAGCTGCTCGACTATGCGTTCGGCACCCCGGCCGACCCGCTGCGTTCCGCAGACTGCGTCCGCCAGCGCTGTGCCCTCATCGAGAAAAATCTCGAATATATGAAAGCGCACAAATAATTTCTCTTAAAGCATAAATAAACGAAGCACCGTGTCCTTGTGAGGCACGGTGCTTTTGTTTTGACTATATTCGTTTACTTCGTAATTTTCAGCTCGCCGTTCCAGACCTTGCTGCCGCTTTCCTCAACGTAAAGCTCCACTTTACTCTCTTCCGGCGCAAACTGCATTTTGCGGTTCCAGATGCTCAGTGCGTCGCGGTCAAGCTTCAGTTCTACCGTCTTCTTTTCGCCGGGCTGGAGATACACCTTCTCAAACGCTTTCAGCTCGCGCACGCGGCGGACGATTGTGCCGCTCACGCCCTGAATATACAGCTGCACCGTCGCATGGCCCGCCGTGCTGCCGGTGTTTTCCACCTCGCACGTCACGGTATGCGCTTTTCCGTTTTCAAGTGCCGCAATAGAAATTTCCGGCGTGCCGTCCTTTACAGTCGTCTTGAACGTCGTGTAGTGCAAACCGAAGCCGAACGGGTACAGCGGTGTGTTCTCCAAATCGCGGTAGCGCATCACATCGTAGGAAGCGCGGGCGTTGTAGTACACCGGCAGTTGTCCCGTTGTGCGCGGCACAGAAACCGGCAGGCAGCCGCACGGATCTGCCGCGCCGCTCAAAACTTCCGCAATGGCCGTGCCGCCCCACGGGCCCGGATAGAACGACCACAGCACCGCATCGCTCTTTTCCGCAATCTCGGGGATAGCATGCGGGCGGCCGGAAATGAGCACCGTCACGACCGGCTTGCCGCTTTCAAACACGGCATTTGCCAGCTCGTTCTGCGCGCCCGGCAGACGCACATCAGAGGTATCCACGCCCTCGCCGCAATCCATCTGCAATTTCGTACCGACGATTGCCGCGCCGTTCGTGTCAAACTCCGCGCCCGCAAAGCGGCTTGAAGAACCGCCCAGCGCCAAAATGACGAGGTCGCTCTCCTCCGCAAGCTTCTCCGCCTCCGCAATACCGGAAGTATCGTCGTCGCAGATCGTGCAGCCGAGCGCATAGCGCACATCGGCGTTCTTAAATTCGTTCCGAATACCGTCAAGCACCGTCACACCCACACCGTCACGCAGCGGCGGTGTGTAGTCGCCAAGCTGCTGATACAGCGCGTCCGCGTTCGGCCCAATGACCGCAATACGCAGTTTCTTCTCTTTTTTCAGCGGCAGAACGCCGTTGTTTTTGAGCAGCACTGCCGACTGCCGCGCAATTTCAAGGCTCTGCGGAAACGTTTTCGGCACATTGTATTCCGTCAGCGGCTTTTCTTCAAGGTACGGGTGCTCAAACAACCCGCGCGCAAATTTCAGCTCCAGCACGCGCAGAACCGCCTTGTCGAGCGTTTCTTCGGAAACGAGCCCGCGCTCCACGGCTTCTTCCAGGTGCGGGAAGCTGTCGTCCCACAGGCTCACGTCCACGCCTGCATTTAAAGCATACGCGCCGTTTGCCGCCTTGTCATGACCCGTCAGCATATCGAGACGGTCAATCGCTACGCCGTCCGCCATCACGATGCCGTCAAAACCGAGCCCCTCGCGCAGCACGTCCTTTAAAAGCCACTCATTCGCATGGCACGGCACACCGTCAATCTCATTATATGCTGCCATCACACCCGTCGCGCCCGCTTTCACGGCCTCCTTCATCGCGGGCAGATGAATTTCGCGCAGCTCGCGCTCGCCGATGCGCGCCGCACTGGCGTTTACGCCGCCGGTCGTTTCGCCCTGTGCGCAGAAGTGCTTCGCAACAACCTCCAAACCGGCGCTCGCACAGCCCTTCACCGCCGCAGCAGCGTTCTGACCGCAGAGGTACGGATCTTCGCCGTAGCACTCTTCGCTTCTGCCCCAGCGCGGGTCACGCAGAATGTCCAGCATGGAAACGAGCGCAAAATCCACGCCCATTTCTTTTTGCTGCTCGCCAACGACCTTAAATCCCTCTTCAACGAGCTTCGGGTTCCACGCCGCGCCCATGCCGAGGTTCACCGGCAGCAAATAGCCGTCGAGCGCCTGGTGGCCGTGCGGGCACTCGCTGCTCATCAGCATCGGAATGCCGAAGCGAGAGTGCTCCAGTACATAGTGCTGCGCCAGATTATAGGCGCGAATTGCGTTCACGCCGGTAAGGCCGGTCGTATAATCTTTGTTCGCCCACGGGTCTGCGCGGTATAAGCCGTAAAGCACACCGAGGCCGCTCCATTTTTCCACTTCTTCTTTAAAGCTATCCGCAAGCTCCACGTGCTCGCCGCTGCAGGTGTAGCTCTGAAAGCCGTAAAGCTTCTGATTCACCTGACCGACCTTTTCGCGCAGCGTCAGGCGCGGCAGCAGGTCTTCCGCACGCTCTTTCGGGGAAAGCGCACTGTCTTTAAATTTTTCTTTCATTTTTATTGTCCTCTCCATTGAAACTGTCAACCGATACAAAACTCAGTTGTGCGTACATGTTAAAGCATAGCACACCTTTGCACGGTTGACAAGGAAGAAAATCAAACGAATTTTTCGTACAGCTTTCACGGAATTTCATCACTTTCCTTTTTGCGTATCCTGTGTTATACTATAAAAAAGCATCCATGACCGAAGGAGCACCCCTATGAATCCAAAAGAATTCCCCTTGCCCACCGGCATGCTCTTAAAAACCGACGACGAAGAAAAATTCCTTCCGTTTCAAAATCCAACTACCTATAAAGACATCACCGTCGAGTTAAAGCCGAACGGCGAAGCTCTGCGCGTATATGTCACCGCCGACACAACGCCCGTGCAGCGCGTCACGCTCTATTTCGCGGACCCGCTGCCCAAAAAAGCGCAGGTTTTAGGCGGTGTTTGGGAGCGCGGCTACGGCGACTATGAATGGCGCGGTTATGTCCCCCATCGCGTCATGCCGTGGTACTTCTTCCTGCAGAGCGGCAACAAGACCGAAGCCTTCGGCGTACACACGCAGCCCGCTGCCATGTGCTGGTGGACAGCCGAAAGCACCGGGTACAGCGTATATCTCGACGTGCGCTGCGGCGGTCTCGGCGTGCGCTTAAACGGCCGCACCCTCTGCGCTGCGGAGCTTTGCCGCGCAGAATACGAAGACGCCGACGGCTTTACTGCCATGGGTGAATTTTTCTCCGTTTTGAGCCCGAACCCCATTCTGCCGAAATCCCCCGTCTACGGCGCGAATAACTGGTACCATGCCTACGGGCATGCCACGGAAGATGACGTTCTGCGCGAAGCGAAGGCCCTCGCCGAACTCACCGAGGGGCTCGCAAACCGCCCGTGGTTCATCATCGACGACTGCTGGCAAATCGACCGTGCGGATAACTACAACGGCGGCCCGTGGCGCGCGGGCAACAAGGGCTTTCCGGACATGCCGGGCCTCGCCAAAAAGCTGCGCGAATCCGGCATACAGCCGGGCATCTGGGTACGTTTATTATGGGATCACAGCGAAAGTATTCCCGCCTCTTGGCGCTCGAAGCGTGACCCCGAATACCTCGACCCCTCCGTGCCCGAAGTGCTCGACCACATCGCGGAGGACATCCGCACCATCTCAAGCTGGGGTTACAAGCTCATCAAGCACGATTTCACTTCCTACGACGTACTCGGCCGTTGGGGCTTTGAAATGGGCGACGAGCTCACGGACAGCGGTTGGCGCTTTGCGGACGAGACCCGCACGACGGCCGAAATTTTAATTGAATTATATAAACGCATCTTAGCTGCCGCGGGTGACGCCATGGTCATGGGCTGCAACTGCTTCGGCCACCTCGGCGCCGGGCTCATGCACCTCAATCGCACCGGCGATGACGTCAGCGGCAAGCTCTGGGCACGTACGCGCCGCATGGGCATGAACACATTGGCATTCACCGCGCCGATGCACGACCGCTTCTTCGCCATTGATGCCGACTGCGTACCGCTCACCGATGCCATCGACGAAACGCTCGGCATGCGCTGGCTGGAGCTTGTGGAAAAAAGCGGCACACCCACGCTGCTCTCCGTTCCGGCTTCCTATTTAAACGGCGAGCGCAAAGCCATCATCCGCGACGCTTTCCGCCGCGCAAGTCAGCCCCAGCCCACCGCACGCCCGCTCGATTGGCACGAGACCACCTGCCCCGCCGTGTGGAAGCTCGGCGAGGAAACGAAACACTTTGACTGGACAGAGCCGTGCGGCATTCTGACCGGCAGCGTATAAATTCTTAAGGACTTTTCATGAACAAATTAGACAGAACGGCTTTTTTGCCTGTTTCAAAAGAAGATATGGCGGTACGCGGCATCGAACAGCTCGATTTCGTGTACATCAGCGGCGATGCCTACGTCGACCACCCGTCGTTCGGCACGGCGATCATCTCCCGCATTCTCGAAGCAAACGGTTTCACGGTCGGCATTATCGCACAGCCGAACTGGCGCGACCCCGAAAGCGTGTGCACACTCGGCGAGCCAAAACTTGGCTTTCTCGTTTCCGCCGGCAATATGGATTCCATGGTGAACCACTATTCCGTCGCCAAAAAGCGCCGCCGCAGCGACTTTTTCTCCCCCGGCGGCAAAATGGGCCTGCGCCCGGATTACGCCGTCATCGTATATTCCAACCTCATCCGCCGCACGTTTAAGAAAACGCCCATCATCATCGGCGGCATCGAGGCCAGCCTGCGCCGCCTTGCGCATTATGATTACTGGTCGGACAAAATGAAGCGCTCCGTCCTGCTCGATTCCGGCGCGGATATCATTTCCTATGGCATGGGCGAGCGCTCCATCGTCGAGATTGCCGAAGCCCTGCGCAGCGGCATCCCCGTGCAGGAGCTCACGTTCATCCGCGGTACCGTGTATAAAACGCACATCGCGCCCGACGGCGACGACGTGCTCCACCTTCCCGGCTTCGATAAGATTTCCACCAGTAAAGAGCTGTACGCGAAAAGCTTTTACAATCAGTATCTCAACACCGACCCGTTCACGGCGAAAACGCTCGTCGAGCCCTACCCGGACGATCACCTGTTCGTCGTGCAGAATCCTCCGCAGATGCCGCTTTCGACCGAAGAAATGGATGACACCTACGCCCTGCCCTATACGCGCACCTATCACCCGGATTACGAAGCCCTCGGCGGCATCCCCGCCATTGAAGAAGTGAAATTCAGTCTTGCCAGCTGCCGCGGGTGCTTCGGCGCATGCAGCTTCTGCGCGCTGACGTTCCACCAGGGCCGCATCATTCAGTCCCGCAGCCACGAATCGCTTTTGGAAGAAGCGAAAAAAATGACCGAGGATCCTGATTTTAAAGGCTACATTCACGACGTCGGCGGCCCCACGGCAAACTTCCGCAAGCCCGCCTGCAAAAAGCAGATGAAGGTCGGCGTGTGTAAAAACCGCCAATGCCTGTTCCCGGAACCATGCCCCAACATGGAGATCGACCACACGGATTACGTTTCCCTCCTGCGCAAGCTGCGCGCATTGCCCAAAGTGAAAAAAGTCTTTGTGCGCTCCGGCATTCGGTTCGATTACCTCATCAATGACAAAGACGAAACGTTCTTCCGCGAGCTTGTTAAATACCACGTCAGCGGCCAGCTCAAAGTCGCACCGGAGCATATTTCCGACGGCGTGCTGCGCATGATGGGTAAGCCGCAGAATTCTGTCTATCGCCGCTTCGTCAAGCGCTACAAAGAGCTGAACGAAGAAATGCACCTCAACCAGTACCTCGTGCCGTACCTCATGTCCTCACATCCCGGCTCCACCTTACAGGACGCCGTAAAGCTCGCGGAATATCTGCGCGACCTCGGCTATATGCCGGAGCAGGTGCAGGACTTCTACCCCACCCCGTCCACGATTTCGACCTGCATGTACTACACGGGGCTCGACCCGCGCACAATGAAGCCTGTATACGTCGCGCGCGACCCGCACGAAAAAGCGATGCAGCGCGCGCTCATCCAGTACCGTGACCCGAAAAATTACGACCTCGTCACAGAAGCGCTCATCAAAGCGAATCGCCGCGACCTCATTGGCACAGGCAAAAACTGCCTCTTGCGCCCCCGCCACGGTGATACCCGTTTCGCTCCCCCAAAGCCCGCCGCAAACAGCAATAAACCGCTTGACGGTAAAAACAAAAACGGCGCAAAGCACGGCAGAACGAGTCAACCGCCGGCGCCCCAAAGCCGCCGTTGGACAGGCGAGCCGCCCAAAAAGCGCGGCAAACGATAATGTAAGACAGCAAAAAGCTCTGCGCCGAATTTCAGGTGCAGAGCTTTTGTCATTGCTTTATAAGTTAATACAAACCCGGCTTACAGAGAATCTCGTGAATTTTCGTGTCAAGGCAGTCCGCCGTATACGCCGGCGTGATAATGCACGCGGTGTCCGCACCACGCGCCGAGCCGCCCACACAGACAACCGGTTTATTAAGCTCAATCGCGCCGTTATCCAGCGCCATCATGGCGATCTCCACGCAAACCTTCGTGCCCTGTCCGAACATGCGCAGCGTGTGCGCCATGATCTCCACCGGGTACGCGCCGCTGAATTTACGACTGATGCCGCGTTCCGCACCGCTCAAAGCGTGCGCGGCATGAATGATATGCACACCGGCTGCGGTCAACTCCGCGCGCCGCTCGTCCGTCATGATGTTCACGCCCTGCTTCGGGTAGCCGTACGCCTGCCCCACCATGACCATCGGCACATTTGTCCCGAGCTCTTCCTGCATTTTGATGAGTTCTATAAGCGTGTCGCCCGCGCTCGAAGCCACCACAAGCGTCGTTCCGCGCTCCTTCGCAGCGTTTAAAGCAATGTGCAGCGTCTCCAAGGTATTCTCTTTGCCTTTATTTTCAAAAATCATTTTTATTCACCTCGTCAGTCATTTCGGGTCTTCCAAAATCGCGTAGCTCACAAATGCAAACCGCATGCTGTCTCCGGCCCAGGAGTTCACGTTGATCGAACCTTGCCCGCCAAACAGCGACAGAATTTTGTGCTGATTTTCGCCGTCCGCATCCATCAGCCACAGCTCCACCGGCATGTTCGGCAGGTGCTCGTGCGGCTCCAGCTGCTCCGGGCCGTAGGAAATATAGACCACCCGTTTTCCGTCCGGTGATACATGCGGGAACCAGTTGTTCCGCCGGTTTTCGGTGATCTGCGTCTGCTCGCCGCCGTCCCGCTCCATGCGCCAAACCTGCATCAAGCCGGAGTTTGTAGCGTTATACCAAATGTACTTTCCGTCCGGGGAATACTCCGGGCCGTCGTTAAAGCCACCCTTTGTCAATCGCTTTTCCGCGCCGCCGTTCACCGGGATCGTGTACACGTCCACTTCCTGCCTGCCGTCGATGTCGCGGAAAGCGCAGTAGGCCATCTCCGTGCCGTCCGGCGACCAACCGTGCAAAAAACTCGGGCTGTTCGGCGTCACCAGACGAGGCTCACCGCCTTCCATCGGCACGATATAAACACGGGAAGTAAAGTCTCCGTTGTCAAACGTCATGTGGCTGACCGCAAGCTCCGTTTCGTCCGGGGAGACCACATGGTCGTTGTTGCATTGGTCGCAGCTGCCGGTGTCGAGCAGCCGTTCCGTGTTCGTGTTGAGGTCATAGGCATACATGTGCCCCTCGGCGTTATAAAGAATGGTATCGCTGTTTTTCAGCCAGTTCGGTGCCTCTATCACGCGGTCAAAACTTGCCACTGTGCGCACCGCGCCGGTCTTCACGTCGTAAACATTCAAAAAGCTCACCGTATCTTTTCGGTTTTGGGCAAACCCGTTCAGCATCTGACAAATTTTTTGAAGCTCGCCCGGCACATCGGAGCCAAAGTGCTCCTGATCGACAAGCTGCGGAATGTCCCGACTCTGGGCAAAACGGAAGCACGCGGCAAGGTTCACGTTGCCCGTGCCCACCGGCACGTCAATCGGCTCGCGGCCTGCACCGAAATCCTTGTGGTGCACGGACTGCACCCGCGCCGCGTTGCGCTCCAAAAATGCGACCGGGTCTTCTCCGCCAAACTGCACCCAGCCCACGTCCACCTGTGCGCCTACCTTGCCCATGCAAAGGTCAAGCAAGTGTTCATACGCCGTCTTGCCCGCGATTTTCGTCTGTATATCCCCGGCCTCATTGTGCAGCAGCAACCGAACGCCGAACGTCTCCAGCATATCTGCCGCTTTCATGTAGTTCAGCGCTGTCTGCTGCAAGATGCTTTCCGTACTGTTCTCCGGCGTTTTCACCACAAACTGCTTCAGCCCGGTCTTCTCCGCGACCGCCTTCAGCTTATCCATAGACTGTACCAAATTCTCCGCAAAAACATGGATTGATACAATCCGCAAGCCCATATCCCGAATTTCTTCGACATGTGCAAGCAGCCAGTCTGCGGGCCAGATCACGTCCTCCGGGCCGAGGATTGGCCCCGTCGTCACGCAGGGTTCAATTTCTGTAATACCGGCCTTTGCCAACGCAGAAAGCTTCTCCAAAACCTCGCCCTGCATGTTGTTGAGCGGGCCGTAAAGCTGCACACCAAATTTCATGCTTTCAACTCCCCCAGATTATAATGGGATCTTACGCCTCCGGCGTGTGGTCGTATTCAAACCCGCACTTCGAGAGCCATTCCTTCGCCATCAGCGTCGCGCCAATCTGGTTCGGGTGCACGCGGTCCCATGCGATGAGCGAGGAGTGTTTATACTGCAAAAACTTGTCATACACCGCTTGGAAGTTCACAAAACGGCAGCCGTATTCTTCGGCAAGGCGCTCGCAGATGTCCACATATTCCTGCATTCTGGCACGCATAAAATCGCTCTTGTTCGGCTCCATGTAGTACGGCGTACAGACGATAACGCCCTTCGCAACCATTTTCGCCTGTTCGATCATCGTGCGCAGGTTTTCTTCATATTCCACCGGGTCAACCGCTTGGTCGGTGAGCGCCGGAGAATCAAACTGCCGCCACACATCATTGATGCCGATGCAGATAGACACCCACTGCGGGTTCAAGGAAAGCACGTCGCGCTCATAGCGCGCAAGCAGGTCTTTCGACGTATTGCCGCTGATGCCGGAGTTCGTAAAACGAATGCTCAGCTCCGGGTAAGTCGCCGTCACAAGGCTCTCGATGACGCGCGGATAGCCGTGACCCATGTTGTCAAACAAGCCCTCGCCCACCGGCTGTGCACTGCCCATATCCGTTACGGAATCCCCTGCAAAAATAATGCGATCCATATTTTCAAAAATCATGGTAAACTCCCCCTAAAAGAGTAAATTTCTGGTTATATTATAATCGGATTTCTACAAAATTACAAGGGCACTGTGCAAAATACCTACCATATTGACAAAGCCGCTCATCGGCTTTACAAGTCCGCTTAAAGCTCAAAAAACAGCGCTCCGAAGTTCACCCGGGTCTGTGCGCTGTTCTTTTAATGTTAGATGTGCTCCAAGCAAGCTCGGCAAAAGCCAGTGTCGGCCAGTGCACCATTTTCTCGCACGCCATCGCACGGAACAGACACTCGCCCTGCGCGTTCACGCTGTTGCCCATCGCCGCAAACAGCCCAGAAATTATATGTACAACTAATATTCGCTTATATTCATCGCCTGATTACAATTCTTGATAGTTATTTTGAATCCACTTTATTGCATTTTCATAATCATTTACAGTATCAATTTCTCTGGTATGAATCTCGCAAGCCTGAATTGGAAGTAACGGTTCCAGCATTTGATATACATGTCCTGTTCCAGGCGACAATCTATCGCGTTTAATTTTTGCAAGCCCTGTCCATTCTAGAGTTCCTGTTTCCCTCGAGAAACCTATCACATTATGCTTTTCATCTAGCATCATAAGAACAGGATTATCTGTAGTCGGAACTGTTCCACCTATTACTTCTCCTTCAGAGCAAAGTATCTTCTGAAAATCGTCCGGACGAACTAATAAACCTCCATCCAGAGCAACAACAAATTTTTTAGCCCCAATAAGCCCTTTAGAAAAGCTAGCTGCTGTTCCTGTCGTTTTATAATCATAATTAAATGCAAAAGTCAAATTCCGACGAAACTGTTGCACTGTTTTAATCACTTTGCCCGCCTGAAATCCAACTACAATTCGCACATCTGAATACTCTTGCAACATTTCTAATTGGCGAATAATCAAAGGTTTCCCTGCAATATCCACCAATGCTTTTGGCATTCCAATCCCTAATCTCGTACCCATACCTGCGCAGCTAATAATCACTGTTGTTTCACTTTTATTCATAACCATTACTCCCATCCACTTATAATAGTGTTCTCAAAAAACTAGCACAATGTTTATCATCCACAAAAGCATAATCTATAGACTGCAGCAATGCAGGAGCTATCTCTCTTACACCACCATACCCAATACCAATATGCGCAAGCTTAGCCATTTCTGCATCATTATCACCATCTCCTATGGCAACAGTCGGCTGCACAAATTGCTGCGTGGTCAAACACTTATCTAATACGCTAATCACTCTATCAATCCTATCATTACAAACAGATGCTTTTGAGCAATAATAGTGTCCTTCCATATTTAATCGTTTCATCAATCCTTTAATCCAAACATCCAAATTTCCAGTCATAATATAACAGCGTTCATGATTCTCTTGGATAAACTCTGCAATATTCTCATTCAAGGGTATTTTACTTATCATCTGATCAACTTCTGATACTGGAATGTCCTTTAAAAGGTTTACCCGATTTAAAAAGCTCTTTTTGAACGGAATTATCCCTTTCATTGTGCTTTCTGTCATATCCCGCATCTCTTGCTCTTTTCCTACAATTTGTGAAATCTCTGGTAATATTTCTTTAGCGGTGATTGTAGAATCTAAATCAAAAAGAAAAATATATTCAGTCATTTACATTCTCCTTTGCCTCTTTCACAAAGGCTTCATAAGCATGCCGTTTGCGTTCTTTTTCTGGCGGTAGTTTCATGTAATCGCCAAAACACGCTCGTAACCATTTATCATAATCCTTTGGAGCCTTATAAATACGATCTTCAAATTGAACCTCAACTAGCTCATCAACTACATGTTTACTAAGATGTTTCATTCGGCTTTCCGCCGTAAAATGCCCCATGTATTCGTAACCTTTACCGTTATACTTCACAGCGTTTTTTGCAATTTTTCGAATAAAATAATATTTAGGAAAACAATGTAGAATTACTCGGATTCCATAAACTACAGTTTTTCGCAAGAAATTACCTGAAGGCGGATTTGTGTTCTGCTGAGCCGCATTCAATACTTTTAAACGATCCCTTTTTTTGTACATATGATCAAAAATCCGATCATCATCTGGAGCATCATCCATAGGGAAAATATCAATATTGATGCCCAAGTCATGACCATCCTGAAGAAATAATGTTTCCATATCCATTACTTTTCCGAACGGCAAATGCCAATCACGATCATCTTCAGCACAGCGAAACACAAATTTAGAATTTTGATTTTTTTCTGGAAAAGCTTTGCGGAACCAATCATAATCTTTCCTAAGCATAGCAATGTCTATATCGTCATCCCATGGAATATATCCTTTGTGTCTGATAGCGCCTAACAGAGTTCCGCCCTCTATCCAATAACGAATTCCTTGCTGATCACAAAAACTTGACACATAGTCCAACACTTCCATTTGTTTCTGACGTAATTCATCCATACCGATTTTTCTCATTTACGAATTCCCCCCTTTGATTTGCCCAGCCATCTCTAAAAGCAGCTTAGGATTCAACGCTTCTAACATTAAGCGATTATTCCGACGAATAGGGCGTACTAAAACACCCATTATAACATTAGTAAACATCTGAGTTATTAAAGATGCTATTGCTGCGCCATTACTCCCCATAGACGGGATGAGTAATGAATTAAGCAATGCATTCGTTAGTGCACCCGACAAATTAATAATCCAAAGATACTTTTGTTTGTTTTCTGCTAAAATCCAGATATTCCGCACCATTCCTAAATAGGAAAAAGTAGTGTACCATGTAGCGATTCGTAAGGTTGTAGCGGCTTCTGCATATTCGTTGCCGTAAGTCACCCATATAATAATATTGGCCAACAATATAATAGCTACACATTGTGCCAATGACAAATAAATTACTATACTATATAACTTCTTAACACTTCTCTCAAACGCTTCTCTGCTCAATTGCTGGTTTTCAAATATAACCGGACGAAAAGAATCTATAATTGCAGCAAATACAAAACTGCTTAATCCGGCACAAACTGTAGCAGCAGAATAAATTCCGGTAGCTGCATCATCAATCATGGCTTTAAGCATAACTTTATCCATTTGGGTGAACAACGTCACCATCAGGCTGGAAATAATATAATACCTGCTTTTCGCAAACATAGCTCGAATCCGTTTAAACGAAGCTGTCAACTTTTGTCCGCCGAGTTTTTTATAGAACCCCAATAACAATACAGCAATAATCAAGGAGTCTATTGCATAGGATAAAGCAAACCAATATACGCTCTTTTCTGTAGCTAAAAGATAAATTTTATAAGCAGAAACGACCACATAAGAGGACAACGAAACTATCGCAGTGTATTTAGATAATAACTTTGCCTGAAACCAATACTGAATCATCTCCAACGCTTGTGCCACTAAAATAGTGCTGTACAAAGCGACAACCATCGTTGTTTCCTTTTCTCCGGGGTTAGCTACTAATGTAAACAACACAGCTGATCCCATCCCTAACAAAGAAGTTAGGACACAAGTTAACAAAGATGTACCTAAAATTTCTCCTTCTTCATCTGGTTTGGAAATAATCTCCTGCACAAGAATATTGGTTAATCCTAACGTAGCAAAAGGAATAATAAACGCAATTACTGAAGTTGCATAATTAATTAATCCATAATTAGAAGGTCCAAGATATCGTGCTGACATCATGGAAATTATAAAACTTAGTACATTCTGTACTATTTTGCATCCTATAAGCCAAGATGCATTGTTTACCAAGCGATTCATTTGATTTGTCCTTCGTAAAATTATCAAATATCAAGCTGATTCAATTCAGTTGCTCTATTTTCATAAGAAAATACTTTACGTGTGCCTTTTATAATTTCTTTCCACTTCTCAATTTTTTCAGGATTTTGAATAACTTGTTTCAAACCAGTATACAAGGAGTCGTCATCCATCCCTACAACCAAGCCAGCTTGAGCATCATCCACAATTTCTCGAGCTCCATCTACACAAGTTGAAAGCACAGGTACACCTAACATATTAGCTTCAACGCACACTGTACTGTATCCTTCTTTAAATGAAGCACACACCAACATATCCGCTTTAGCTATATATGCATAAGGGTTACTCTGTGCACCCAAAAAGCGAACATTAGCACCAAGTCCCAACTCATCCGCACGTTTTTCTAATTTCTCACGTTCTTCTCCATCACCAATAACCCATAACGCAAACTGCTCACTTTCCTGTTTTAGTCGACCGCAGCACTCAATAAGTCGTAAGACACCTTTACCCGGTTCCAATCTTCCTACAACTACAAAAGTTAACTCTGGTCCTCTCATAACAGGAATCAACTCTTGACCCATAGTGCAAACACGATGGTCATCGATTAAATTATGACAGCAGCACACAGGAATCGTGCCGTTCGTTTCCTTACGGAATCGTTCTTCGTTACATTTAGAAACTGTAACTACTTTGTCCATTTTTTGATAAGTACTTAATAGCTTTAATCCTTCATCATAACCATGTATCCATGCATATTTACAGCTATTCCGATTATTCGAAGCAGCAATAATTTTTTCGGGCATTTCCATACAAAAACCAATTTCAATATCATAATGGTCTTTTACTAACAAACGATAAAATATTTCATCCGGTATCAAGTCTGCTATTTTAGCAAACCCATGAAAATAGAAACCAAAGAAAGGTTTCACTTTCACTTGGGGCAGTAACCACTTTTTCATCTCTGGTTCAAATTTAAACAGAGACTGCAGGGTAACCTCAACATCATTACGTTTTGCCAATTCATTGGCTAATCCTACCGCCGTTCTGGCTACGCCATCTTGAACTTGGAAATGATTGATAAGTATATAAACTTTTTTCATAATATTTTCTTTACTGTCCTTTGTAGATTTTTTCTAAGTTCACTGCTAAAGTTCGAATATCATATCCGGCTTTACGAAGGACTTCCCGATTATCCTCTCTCGGTTTAGATGCATACAATAATTTCAACGCCTTTTGCGCCCAAATCTCCGGGGGCTCTTTCAAAGACAACATAGTTAAACGATTAGTTATCGCCGTTTCTGAAGAGTTAGTATCACTAACAAGACATGGCAAATCACACGCTTGTGCTTCAACCAGCACCACGCTCAATCCTTCAAAAAGAGACGGAAATAAGAGTAAATCCATTCCTTGATACAATATTTGCGCGTCTGAGCGAACACCGAGAAAATTCACTGCATCTTCTAGCCCTTTTTCCTGAACTAAAGAGCGAATTTCCGATTCAAGTTCTCCTTGCCCCACTAATACAAGCCGAGTTGTTTGATCCATTTTATGGATTTTTTCAAAAACATTTATCAAAAAACGATGATTTTTTTGCTCATTAAACCGTCCGACATGGCCAATAATTTTTTGGCCATTCCATCCCATTTCATCTCGAACTCGAGCTCGAGATTCAGGCTGAAAATAAAGATCATCCAAATTCAAACCATTATGAATAACTCTAAAATTATTCCGAAGGAACATCCAATGTCCTGCTGCTTCTGAACAAGCAAATCGTCGAATTGGAAGTAAAGCCAACAAATAACGAAAAACTTTATGTGCTCCTATATGATAAAGGGCGCTGGTATTATGCGAGTGTACTACCACAATAGGAATACCGCTGCTTTTTGCTGCCAATGCATCTCGAAAAGCATCCATAGCATGGTGAGTATGAATATGATAAACATCGCACGGATGTTGGCGCAACGCCTTTTTAAGTACCCTAAACTTTTGAATTTGTTTAGCAGGCCCTCGAGCTGTTATTTCCGAAGTGTAAAAAATTTGACCGCCTAAAGCCCGTATCTCCGAGTCATAATCTCCTTCTCCACGTCTGGAGCAAAGAAAATTAAATTGTATTTTTTCTCGATCTATTACTCGAAATAAATTCATGATAAAAGTTTCTTGGCCCGCTCTATCCATTCGTGAAACAGAATGTAACACCTTTAGCATAAAAATTATCCTTTCTGATGAATTTTTGCTGTTAGACTATCTGTAAGTCGACAGAGAATTCCCGGTTTAAAATGCCCTGTGCGGGTGTTTTCTTGTTCCAAAAAGTATGCATATCGACTGGCAGTCATCCAGAAAAAAATCGCGGTGGGATAAAGAGATGATACCAGAGTAGAATCTGCCAAGCCATCCACTAAAAAGGCCACTACAGCACCTAACAGCACTGCATTTAATATCCAATTGTCGCCATCTCCAAATTGAAAAAGCCGAACTATGTCCAATAACATAGTTAAAAGATAAATTACCAAACAAGCAAACCCAACTATACCGAAATCTACTAAAACCTCTAAATAAACATTATGGAAATTGCCTCGAACAGGCAAAACTTCCATTCCTAAATCACGAAGAGCATTATCGTGGTTATCCATACCCGTACCAAAAATAGGACGCGCAAGGAATAATTGCCAACCTATTTTCCACAAATCAATTCGTCCATTGAAGCCACCACTTTCGCTTCGTTCGATAGTTTCAACATTCAAATTTGAATCAGATTTTTGTACATCTTCTTTTCCCGGTTCTACAGTTATCTCAGATTTTTGCTCAACTTCTTGATTGCTATTGAATTCTTCACTATCCGCAATAAGTACTTCTTGCTCATTTTGAAAAATATCTTTCTGATTGCTGATATTAAGGACATAGTATTCGTAATTTACATCTAAAGCCGACATACCCAATTGCAATAATCTACCGCCGGATATTACTACGACCATGCACATCAAACCAGAAAATACTGCTAAACAAATTTGCTTTACATTCCTCTCATTCTTTAATAGTAACGCAAATACAATTACAAAACCCATTATCGCTACAGAATAAATTTGCGTCCGTGAATTAGCCAAAAGCAATGTAATATAATTTACAAAACATAAAACCAAATAAAAAATTCTCCAACTCTGCTTTTTTTCATTTGCAGCACAGATCAAGCTGAGCACTATCCCCCCTAAACAAACCATACCAAGAACATTGGGATTACCAAATAAACCGGCTAATCGGTTTTCATCAGGGAACATTCCTAAATATCCACGTTCAGGGATATAAATATGAAATTTAGCAAAAAACATCCATATATTTATTAAATTCACACATGAGATCACAACAGCAATCAGTCGTTCAACAATTGTATTTCTGTCATCACTTCGTCTTCCAAAAGAATACACCAATGATAAACATTCCACATAATAGCAAAAGTTTGATAAATAAGAAAAGCCAAATAGATTTCGATTAGTAAGCATCGTAATTAAATACGAGAGAACAAAAATGACTAATATAGCTCTTCCCTTGTTTCGGAATATTCTTCTTTCGCTAACAAAATCTATAACAAGAACGCCTAATGCATATACATGCAGCAATTTTAGATACGGTTCTATCGTTGGGGCTACTACCGGACAAACTCCCAGAAGACTCATAAATAAAAACACAATTTGAAAAGCATCTGGGCTAAATATCCACAAAATCAACGATTTTGCTTTTTTCATTTGGCTCCCCCTAACACTGTATCATAATCATACAGATATTCTGCAAGCTCGTGTTCAATAAATTTTAAATTTGAACCAATGTCATATCGTTTCCATAGTTGCGTATTCTCAATAGATTTAGATGGATCCAAATGTTGCTTTGGAAACTTATGATCTTTCTCGTTCAATCCTAAGAAATTGCACAAATCAGTTGTAGTCTCATCATAGCGATAAATCAAATCTTCAAATTGAATCAATTTAACTTTTTCAGAATTAAAAACTTCTGTTTTTCGATGTGCCCGTGTATACTTATACCATTTACAAAAAGTTTCTACATCATCTGTAGGTATAATTCTGCATTGCCATTGATATTTTTCCAGAATATATAAATCTCTCGGATCTCGTTCAACAACAATCACTTTAATATCGTCAAAAAAGGGCAAATATCTCCAAATCTCCGATGAAGGTACTAATTGGTCAACCATTAACATCGGTGCGTTTTCCGGGTTAGCCGCCTCCATTAATTCTGCAACATAGTTTCTGGTTTTTTCTAAAAAAGCTTCCTTCGTAGGATGGCCACAATATGTAATTTCCTTTGGCAGTACATTTAATACATGAGAATTATTACGACCGATTGTCAACTTGTAAAATTTATTTAACATCATTTTATAATAATAGTATTTTTCGCCTTTATCTAAAAGATCATACTGCCACCAACCGCGATATGAAAAGTCGACCAATGAATTGATGTATTTATAGGAAATCTCTCTCCATCGGTTTTGAAAAAAGGGTTCATAACGAGAAGCCAAGCGATTTCCAGCATAAAAATCCACTAACTTTTTAAATCGTTTAATTGCATGACCGGAATTATGACGATTATGATTTTCTGTTAAATGATACTGTAAATCGGTCACACCGTCCATATCATGCAAAATACGGATCTCATATTCTCCCAAACTTTTCACTGTTTCAAATTCAGTTACGTAGTCTGTAACTGCGCTTGATCCTGTACCATAATAACTAGTACATGTAATTACTCTCATAATTATATTTTTCTCCTCTTCTACACACTAATTCCACGTATATTTTCTGGCAAGACTCTCATTGTTTTGTGAATAAGCTTACAAAAAGCATATAATATCCCACAAGGTAAATAACATCCAATTTCATATAATACTCTGTATCTTCCACGAAGTCTTTTCTTAGAACACAAAGACAAATCTGCTTTTAATTCTTTAATCGTACTTGTTTTTTCAAAAAAAGGCATAGGGCATTGCTTTTTTTGAATGTTAAAGACTGCTGCAAAAAACATTTTTACTTGTAAAACTTCTTTCATTGGATTTTGTAAATTATGGGCAGCAAGAGTGTTATTCATTTTTTCTAAAGATTCTTGGCGATGAGTATAAAAATTTTTCCTGTAAATAGTTGTTGCCATACTGTTATCCGCAAGATAATAGTATAGCGAATTGTTAAGGTAAGCCATCGATGAAACACTTAATAAGTATTCTAAATTAAAATTAAAATCTTCACCTAACGGAAGCTTTTCATCAAATTTAATATGATGTTTTCGCAATATATCCAACTTATACACTTTTGCGTATACACAATTCAAATTATTAGAAAGAATGCTACTCAGGTTGTTTCGAATTTCATCACCAAAGAACACTACGCTTCCTGGTAAACTTTTTACAGTTTTATCTTTATAAACTTTTGTGTAACCTGCTATCAAATAATCTACTTTCTGTTTTTCGAGTGCTTCAACAGCTAACTGCACCATCTCTGGTGGACAGCCATCATCAGCGTCAGCAAACATTAAATATTCTCCATTTGCTTCTTGAATTCCCCTGTTTCGTGCACTACTTACACCTCCGTTTTCTTTTTTTATGAAACGAATGTTTTTTTCATTAAAAGACCGTACAATCGCAGCCGTATTATCTGTCGATCCATCGTCGACAACAATAATCTCCATATTTAAAAAATTCTGTCTTAACAAATCTTCTATCACTGCACTAATTGTATTTTCAGCATTATAAGCCGGAATAATAACCGATACTTTCAAACAAAATTTCCCCATTCTTTTCTCTTTTTAAAGTACAATTGAGAATTTTATTCATAATAAATTTTTCTCATACAATCTTCTACTTTTTCTCTCGAAAATCCCTCTACTTTTTTGCGATTATACTTTCCCATCTCCGTTAAATCTCTATTTAGCAAGTCTTTTATGGCAAGCATACAAGACTCTGAATCTTTCGGATCAAAAAGAGCCCCACCTTTTTCATCGATAAGATCTGTATTTCCTCGAATTTTAGAACACGCAACAGCTTTACCGCAAGCCATTGCCTCCATCAAAGCTACAGACAATCCTTCGCGCTTAGAAGGGAATACAAAAAGATCGCAAGATTTCACGATACTAGGTACATTATCGCAGTATCCAAGCAAGTGAAGTTGCCGTTTTAGCTTCAAATTTTCAGCCAGAACTTCTAATTTATCTTTATTGGGGCCTTGGCCACAAATTACATAATGTATATTTGAAGAAAGATGTGACATAGCTTCTATCACTACAACGTGATTTTTATTATCGTTTAATTCTCCAACTGAAAGCAAAATAATATCACCTTTGGAAATATGCAAATCTTTTCGAAGCTCATCTTTTATTTCAGGCATAGCAGTAATACATTTTAAATCTATTCCTATACCTGGTACATACTCGATTTTTCCATTTTTTTTCAAATGAAATTTTTGCTTTGCTAAGGCGTAATCTTCCTTGTTAATAGTAATAAGGGTATCTGTAAACCTACCGCAAAATCGCTCCATAGGATAAAACAAAATCCAATTTTTCCGAGGCGCTCCTTTGTAAAAATGGAAACCATGGGCCGTATACACCATTTTTGTATTCTTATAGCTATGGCTACAGCGATTTGCCAATCGACAGACCATTCCGCCAATAGGAGAATGGCAGTGGATCAAATCATAGTTTTCAGAATTCAGAAGCTTTCGTGTCATAGTAAAAGATTGTATAATCCCTCTTAAATCTGTAATTCTCCGAGGAATCGGAATGTGACATACTCTACATCCCATTTTTTGAAGCTGCATTTCCATCGCCTGAACTTTTTCAGCGGAAATTGTACTTCCTTCTTTCATATTGCAAGCTACATCAACCTGATAACCACTATCTATCAAAAGACGAATATTATCCATATTAAACTGTTGAATCATAGATGCAACCGAAGCATATATAAGTGCTCGCTTCATATTCTCTTCTCCGTAATCCAAATAGAATCCTCTAAATTTGTTAAGCAATACTTCTCTTTATATGTGCTAATCTCGTGATCATAGCACAAACTGCCAAACGCTTTATTCACCAAACCCGTAACATGACTTAAAAGCTTTAGCGCCCAAGTAAATCCTGGGATGATCGCTATTGTTTTTTGGTGAGCCTGAGCAATCAACTTTACTAACTCTGTTGTGTTGGAATATTCTTTGTTTTGCGGCCAAAAAATACCTTGTTCTTCATTTTTCACCATCAAACGTACAAACTCCATCAAATTTCCGATATAGAGCATTGAGCGTTCATTATTTACCTTTGGAAACACCGGAAATTTTAACGCAAGTTTGGCAAGAATGGGATAATTTCCTTTGCTTCCGGGGCCATAAATCATAGGAGGACGAAGAATCACAACTCTAAAATTCTCATCATTTAAAACCCAAATTCCTTTTTCCGCTTGTACTTTGCTATCGCCATAGCTGTTAGCCGGCGATACCGGCGTTTCCCTTGTAATGACTTTCTTCTTGGCAATAGGCGCACTCTCACCATAAACAATGGCGGAACTCATAAATATAAACTGTTTCACTCCCTCGAGCTTAGCCTTCTTAGCGACTTCTACAGTAAGATCTGTATTCACGGCATAATACAATTTTGATTTTTCTACGCTAATTCTTCCATTATCGGAATGAGCAATTCCCGCTACATGATAGATACAGTCATATCCATTAAAGTTTTTTTCTCTCCATGAACCATCTATCATATCAAGCGTATCGATCTGATACTCATCCAACCACTGTGACATATACTTTTCAAAAGAGGTTCCAATATAGCTGTTCGCCCCTGTTATGAGAATTTTTTTCATGAATCCTTCTTTTTCTCCTTTTCAAGCGTACCTGTACCACCCTCTACCACGCCATCATGCCTTAAAACAGATGTAACCGTGCCGAAGAAACACTTACAATCGAACAGGAAGCTCATTTTCCTTACGTATTCCCCATCAAACTTGGCCTTCACCGGAATTTCTAATTCATCTCTTCCGTTAATTTGTGCCCAACCTGTCAGTCCCGGTCGAATATCATTTGCGTGATATTTATCGCGTTCAGCAATAAGATCTCCTTGATTCCACAAAGCCGGCCTGGGACCTATAACTGACATTTTTCCTGAAAAAATATTAAAGAGCTGGGGCAATTCATCTAAACTTGTCTTACGAATAAATCGACCAGTTTTAGTAATAAAACGGTCTGGATCATTTAACAAATGAGTAGGCAAATCTTTTGGTGTATCTGTACGCATAGAACGAAATTTATAAATTTCAAAAAATTCTTTATTTTTTCCAAATCGCTTTTGCTTAAAAATAACAGGCCCTGGTGACTCCAATTTTATAGCCAAAGCTACTATTCCTAATATTGGAGATAATATCAAAATCCCACATCCAGACAGCAATACATCCAGCACTCGTTTTATCGGCATATATCTTTGTGCAGTAGGAGACACAAAATTTTCAATTTGAGTAAGCATCTCAAAACCTCCGTTTTTTTAAAATTGACGGTTATATAATCCACACTTAAAACACTCAAAAATTCCCCAAATTATACGAATTTATTATACTACAGCATCCCTATATTTGCAAGCTCATTTTCATTCTGACTGGTCCTATGTCAAGATTTAGTACAAGTTAAAATGAGAAATTTCTCCCCATTTTAACCTGCCAGAAGCTCAGCCTCAGTGTGCGTTCTTTCATACACTCGTTCGAATTCGTTTGGCGACATATAGTTGCAATGGCTATGAATTCGTTTCGTATTGTAGAAAGCTTCCAGATATTCAAAAATCAACTGGTATGCCTGCTTATAGTCGCGAATTTTAAAGCGATTGAGCCATTCACGTTTGATAACAGAATGAAAGGATTCAATGCATGCATTATCCCACGGAAAAGCTTTCTTCGAGTAGCTACGCTGCATATTTTCAGTTGCTTTTTTATATTCCTTTGCAACATATTGGCTGCCACGATCCGAATGGATAATTAATGGTTGTTCAATATTTCGGCGAGCTTTGGCTTTGTTTATAGTATCAATCACGCAGGATACTTCCAGTGTTTCTGAAAGTGTCCAGGCTATGATTTTTCTGGAAAATAAATCCATAATACTGGTCAGATAGACAAATCCGTCTATTGTCCAGATGTAGGTGATATCCGAACACCAGACGGCATTCGGGCGGTCAGGATTAAACTGCTCATCGAGGATATTTTGTAATTCAGTGCTGAAATCAGAATCTTTTGTGGTAATTGTCCATGGCTTGCTCCACTGGGCACGGATTCCCATTTGACGCATGTATGTACCAACAGTTCTTTCCGAAATGACTTCACCGGTTTTCCGCAATTCTACAGTGATTTTCGGAGCACCGTAGTTCTGCTTGGAATCATCATAAATATCCTGTATTTTTGCTTTTACAGATTCACGGCGTTTTTCTGTATCAGAAGGTACGTGGTGGAGCCATGCAAGATATCCTGAGCGAGAGACACCTAAAAATTTCAACATTCCGGAGACGGAAACCTGGCGTCCAGCCTTTTTGGCAGCTTCTGTCTTCTCAGTCACTTCGAGATAAATTGCTTCCGTCATTTTCCCAGAATGTTGATTGCTTTTTTTAACACATCAAGTGCATCTTTTGCATCACGTAATTCACGTCTGAGACGGGCAATTTCCTTCTGCTCATCAGATGCATAATTACCAGAACCACGAACAGGAATATCACCTGATTCTCGGAAGTCTTTCAGCCACTTTGTTAATGTACTGTAGCCGATGCCAAGATTTTCTGCACATCCACGTACTCCGAGATCTTTATGATCTTGATAGTACTGGATTGCATCAAGTTTAAATTGTTTGTCATGTTGCTTTGCCATATGAGATCCTCCTTCAGCATGTTTCTATTGTACCATGCTTATGTGTATTTGGAATTTCTCATTTTGGCTTGTACTATTTATATTCTAGCATTAAAATGATCAGCACGGCTATGAAAGCCAAAACTGCCACGGACTGCGGTTGCTTCGGAAATATATATATTTAGTTTCTGTCATAACAAAACCCTCTCTATGTTTCCCAGCTGTTTTCCCCACGCATCCAGAAAGGCGATTACAGACAGTTTCCCAGAACATCTTTCAGCTTATTCATATCCAGCGGTTTCGCGATATGTCCATTCATGCCTGTATTTTTGGCCAACTGTACATCTTCTGCAAAAGCATTGGCAGTCATGGCAACAATATGCACTTTTCCCTTTTCACCCGGAAGGCTCCTGATTGCTGCAGTTGCCTCATAACCATTCATGACAGGCATTTGGATATCCATAAAAATAAGATCATACGAACCTTTCGGAGAAGCTTCCACTTTTTCAACTGCGATTTTTCCATTTTCTGCTGTTTCCACTTCTGCCCCTGTCATCTGCAAAATTTCAACACCAATTTCTCTGTTCAACTCATTGTCATCAACCAGCAGAATCCTTTTTCCTGTATAATCTGCTTCTGACAGTTTCTCCAGATCATTTCTCGCTGTATTTTCTTTTCTGCCTGAAGTAAACTGCCGCAGTGTAGCCGTCAGCCGGGAACGGAACAGCGGTTTTGCAATAAACGCATCTACACCTGCCGCCTTTGCCTCTTCTTCAATTTTGCTGAATTCATAGGATGTCAGTACAATGATGGTAATCTCTTTCCCGATCCTTTTCCGAATCTGTCTGGCAGTTTCTATACCATCCATCTCCGGCATCTTCCAGTCTAAAATAACAGCAAAGTAATCATCTTTCAACTCATGCCGTGCATAACAACGTTCAACAGCTTCCTTGCCAGAAAGAACCCATTCACCTGTAATACCGATTTCTTTCAGTGTGGCAATTGTACTTTCACAGCATGTCTTATCATCATCCACAACCAGAACCGGTAGATTCATCAGATCTCTGTCCTGTTCTTTTTCTTTTTTCTGAAGCTCCAGATAAATTGTTACTGTGATTTTAGTTCCCTTGTGCAAGGTACTGTCCACTTTAATAGTGCCATTCATCAGGTTCACAATATTTCTGCTGATTGCCATTCCAAGACCGGTTCCCTGAACTCTGGTTGTCCGGTGGTCATCTGCACGGCTGAAAGGATCAAACATGATTTTCTGGAATTCCGGTGACATACCGATTCCATTATCCTCAATCGTAAATTCATAGCATCCAAGTTCTGAAAATCCATTGGGTTTTTCCTCTATCGAAAAAGTAATATTTCCACCATCCGGTGTATACTTGATCGCATTACTCATCAGATTCACAAATACCTGCTGAATCCTCAAGCTGTCACCACAGACAGCCTCATGTTCAATACGATTGATGTGTATATCAAAATTATGTTTATGTTCATCAAGCACCGGTTCCATAAGTGTAATAAGATTATCTACCAGCTCTGACAGATTGAAATCTTCCTGTGCCAGTGTCATTTTTCCACTTTCAATACGTGCCATATCCAATACTTCATTGATCAGCCCCAGCAGATGGCGGCTTGATTCTGTGATCTTGCCGAGGCATTCAATGACTCTGTCCTTGTTCTCAACATTTGCTCCTGCGATTGCCGTCAGACCCACAATCGCATTCATTGGTGTCCGGATATCATGGGACATATTGGAAAGGAATTCTGTTTTCGCACGATTTGCATTTTCTGCGGACCGGTAAGCCTCTTTCAGTGCCTGACGGGATTCAATCTCTGCTTTCTTCTCCTGTGTCACATTCATGGATGCCAGCAATACTTTTTCCAGCTTTCCATTCTTCCATTCCAAGGGAATATAAGAAGCAATTTTATAAGTCTTTTCATCCAGGCTGCAATACTCAAACTTATAAATATCATTTTCACTTTTCAGTTTCTTCCGAATATTATCCGGGGCTATCAGGATATCTATAGCTTCCAATGGTTCCAGTGTCTTATATTTTTCAAGAACCTGCATCTGCCAATCATGATAAAATCCCAGAGGTTTATATATCCTCTGTCCATTCAGAGTGTAGCATTCATATCTGTCATTTTCCAGATCACAGACAACAAAGCGGTCAAACAGACGCACAATACTCTGAATCAGCTGCTCCATGGAAGCATTATCCGCTGCCATCTGCAGATGCCGTTTGCTCTCTGCCTTTGCCTCTGTGATATCACGCAGAAAGATCATGGCATATTCTGAATCCTCTATTTCGCCACGTATGACCACATTGCGGACCCATCGTTCTTCTCCATTTAGAGTGATACGGCACTCTAAAGACAATTCGGTTTCCAGACCCTTCAGTCTTTCTGCAATATAACCGCGGTCGTAAAAAGAGGATACCGCCTTCTTATCTGTCTCCACAACATAGGAATCCACAAAATGCCGAATCAGTTCATCCCATGTACGACTCTGTTCAAAGACGGTCATCAGGGACGGTTCAACCTTAAAGGTATCAAAAGTATTCGCTTCCAGATTCACATAATACTCGCACAGATCTGCTTTCGTAAAAGCCCGGTGGAAAGCAGCAGATTTTTGTGCCTGCATGACTTCTTTTTTCTTCGCATCAATGTTAATAAAAATCCCGGCAATCCTGCTGACAGAACCATCCAGACGGCGTATTCCTTCTGCCGCTGCCCGAAACCACTGGTATTGATTATCCTTCATTCTCATACGATAATCTGCCTGGTATTTTATCCGGTTCGTCTTATCCTTAATTGCCGCCTGAAGTTGCGCCATTACTCTTTCTTTATCCTGTGGATGCAGAAGATCTGACCAGGATTCCAGTTTATTCGGAAAGTCCAGCGTGTCCTGATAGCCGAGCATTTTTCGGAATTCATGACTCCAGTTTACATTCACAATCTCACTGTTTTCGTCACAGTCAATATACCAGAAGCCGGAACAGATAGCCTCATTGAGCAGTGCCAAATTTACATGATCCCAGTTGAACTGTACGGACATAACCCAGATCTGTCTGCCCGCCTCATCTGTTGCATCCTCTTTACAAAGCCGTACATTTTTCACTGTACCGTCTGCTGCAAGGATCTGTGCTTCCCCTGTTCCGTGAAGCTGCAAAAAACGGTCTCGCTCCAGTATATATTCCTTGTCATAAAAGAAGTTTTTCAATGAGCCTTTTGTCTGTTCCATGAAAGTATCGAATGTATATCCTATACTATGCAACAGCAGATTATTCACAGATAAAATAGACAGGTTTTGGTCATAAGATCCTGTCATTATACCTACCCCGCCATTATTTTCCAGTGTTTTCCGTACGGCCTGTGACATAGCCTGTGTCTGTCCCGTTACAGTCTCACCTAAAGAATATATGTTTTCTGCATAATTTTCCATTTTCATTTTATAAAAAGCCTCTCTTCGTCTTATGCCTTCTTCATCCTGCTTTTATCTGTATCTTCCAAATTAGATTCATTTATTACCAAGCCCTCTCTCTATGCTTAGTAAACAAATTTTTATCAAATCATATTGAAATGTCTAAACGCATCCATGATGGCATCTTCCTTCTCCTGTAGGCAAGATACTTTTTGTCCATCGCCGGATCCAATATTATAATTTTCACGTTTATCAAGACCTGCCTTTGTTTTGATTTGACCAATAGATCCGGAATGTACTTTAAAACCATATTTACTCAATACATGATCTTAAATTTCTTTATATGTAGCACTCCCTGATTTACCTTGAATCTTCTCTGCATTCAAATCAACATCGACATATCCATTGACTTTTTCCCTGCTCAAAAGGACAACCGTTTCGACAGATGCCCCGCATTCATCAAATTGCGTGAGCACCTTTTGCTCAATGGGAAACTTGTACGCAATCGCCTTTACAAAGCGTTTCTGCGTCTTTTGTTCCTCACGCGGAAACAACTCAACCTCGGAAATCAGGTATTTCACAAGGTCGCGCCGCTCTGCCGCATTCATTCTATCATAGATTGCGTCAAAAGACGAGAGGATTCCGATCATCGATTGTACAGACATCTGCTCGCTTTCCAGAGTTGCCTTTTTCATCAGGCTCTCTTGCAGCAGATCCTCCGCCTTATAAATCTGGTCATAGAGGTCATTCAGGCGGCGCGTCATATCTGCGCGGCGGCGCTCTGCATACTTGTCATCCGGGGCAATGCGGTCAATATCCCGCTCCAAGCTGTCGCGGCTGCGCTGTAATGCAGATAGCTGGTTTTTATAGGCGGTAATGTCATTCTCGACCTCGGTCATGTCCACGGCGGTCATTACCTTTTCCTGCAAATCCTTGATAAACTGCGGATTGCGGACAATCTTCCGGGTGTACTCCATCACCTCGTCCTCAACCTGACTGGCAACCACACCATTCCTGCGGCAGACCGAAGTCCCCCTGTGTTTTGTCGCATAGGAGCAGACATATGATTCTGTGCGGCGCTCCGTGCCGTCCTGATTTGTCCACTTGGTCATGCCGATGTACATAGGTGCGCCGCATTGCGGACATTTTACGATACCGGAAAGCAAATGTGCATTATACTGACCGATGTTATGATTACCCTTTTTCCCGCGAATGGCTTTGATCTCCTGAACCTTGTCAAAATCCTCTTTGGAAACAAACGCCTCATGGGAAATAACCTCACTCAAAATATACTCGTCCTGCTTCACAAGTCGATATTCGTTATCTTTGCCGGGAACTTTCTCTGTCCGTCGCTTTCCCCATGCCACGCGCCCCGTATAAACCGGATTGCTAAGCATTCTCTTGATGTGGTCAGAACTCCACTCTCCATAGCTGGGGCGGATGGCATTCTTTGCCGGTGGGCGAGTATAACCGTTTCGATTGAGATAGCCCGAAATTGCCGTGTAGCCCATGTTGCGATTCAGGAACATATCAAAAACCAGTTGCACGACAGTCTTTTCTTCCGGGACGGTCTCCAATTTCCCTTTACTCTTGTCATCGCCCTTTACCAGACGATACCCATAGGGTGCAAAGCCGCCGTTCCAGCCGCCGGACTTTGCTTTTTCCTCGCGCCCCAAAAGGCTCTGTGCAATGATGTTCTCGCGCTCCAACTCAGCTACCGCACCGAGAATGGTAATCATCATTTTTCCCATAGAGGTTGAGGAATCAAGCCCATCTTCTACGCACATCAGGTGAACGCCGTATTTCATAATGAACTCAAGGGAGTTCAACACATCCCGCGCATTTCTGCCAAACCGCGATAATTTGAAAACCAGCACATAGTCCGTATGGACTTTTCCGCTCTGAATGTCATCCAGCATCCGCTGGAATTCCGTCCGCCCCTCGATACTCTTGCCACTTTTGCCTTCTTCAACGTAGGTATCAAGAACGGTCATACCCCGACGCTCGGCGCATTCAGCCAGATAGTGTTTCTGCCCGTCCAGACTATACCCCTTTACCTGACGCTCACTGCTGACGCGGATATAGATAACACACGATTTGCCCTCTTTCGTATTATACATAGATTTCCTCCTATTGCAGGACCGGGCGGTCATCGACCGCCCGGAATACTCTGCTCAGATTTTCTGATTTTCCTTTTCTGCGGCAGCATATTTAATCAGGATTTGTGCCAGAACATTGATAAAGTTCTGGTAGCAGTCTCTCTGCTCTGCTGTCATCTGAATCACGCTCTCCTTGGGAAAGCGAAGCTCAGTTCCATTGTTTGCAGTGTAGCTCTTGTAGTTTTCGTTTTCTACCATGTAATCACTCCATTTGACGTTATGTTCGTCAGCCGAATGAAGTGCCGCTCTTTCAATGGTAACTCAGCAGTTACTATTATATGCTATTTCCAATCATGGGTCAATAGCTCTGGAGCGATTCTCCGGTAACTCCTGAATTGACATTTCTGCTTGCTCTCATGTATAATTACTTTGAAAATCCCCGGAGGTGAAGTCAATGAGTATGGCTCAGGTTATCCGGGCTGCTATGAAGAAGCAAGGCGTAACTGTCAGTCAGCTTTCAAGGCAGCTTGGCTGCACAACCCAAAATATCAGCGGCAAAATGCGCCGTGACAATTTCAGGGAAAGCGAGTTGCAGGAAATAGCGGCGGCTATCGGCTGTCGGTTTGAAGGTCGTTTTATTTCAGAAGAAACAGGAAAGCCGGTTGAATAATATTCCTGTCTCATGGGTGGGTAAGCTGCTGCAACAGCTTACCCATTCAGCATTTCTGCGGCTTTTTTGATATTCGCGCTGGCATTGCCTTTACGGAAGTTCTCCCCGTCGAAGCGGATCGGGACGCAGACCTCCAAGATGCGGTCATAAATTCGGCGGTCATCCAGATCGGCAGCCTGCTTCATAACGGAAAGCGGAATATTGGTCGTGACGATCATGGGCTTGCCTGTCAGCAGCCGCTTGTCAACCACATCGAATACGCGCTCCTTGCCGAAGCTGGTGTTACGCTCTGCACCCAAATCATCCAGAATGAGGAGGTCAGGGCGCATAAGCGATTTCATATAATGGTCGCGGTTTGTGCCGAAATTGCCCTGCATACGGTTGACCACGTCGGACATTCCCACAAAGAGGACAGACTCCAAACGGTCAATTAGAGCGTTGGCAATGCAGCCAGCGGCATAGGATTTTCCCGTGCCGACATTCCCGAACAGGAGCAGCCCGATTCCCGCTTTTTTGAACTCGTCCCAGTTCTGCGCGTAACCCCTCAACTTTGCAAGCTGGGGCGTTGTAACTGCGGCTGACTCAAACCGCCAGCCAGAGGCGGGCATATCGCGGAACGCCTCGCTGCGGAGCATCGTCATGTAGGACATTCGCTCATATTCCCGGCGTTCGGCTTCTTCCCGTTCTCGGCGCTCGGCAGCACACTTGCACATAACCGGGTGCTTGGTAAAGCCCTGTGCCTGAAGGTCTGCGGGATAAAAGGCTTCTTTCGGCGTGTGGCACTTGCCGCAGTATTTCAGCCCATCAGCGGAATTGATGTAATCGTCAGGTG
>OHOA01000097.1_pt1 | contig 68246 bp, 73 predicted proteins | sample 1569681 | NCBI WGS metagenome assembly OHOA01 (sample SAMEA3879609, study PRJEB24766) | human gut metagenome | biome: human-associated habitat; feature: feces | place: USA | collected 1985/1987 | reverse complement strand
CACGGGGACCGGGAGGAAATCCAGCTGGCCCGGGCCAATGGTTCGGCCACCGTGACCCGCACCTCCAACACCCTTTCCGAGGAAATGGTGTACCATACCCGCCTGCTTTCCGACGGGGAAGTGCTTCGCCTGGCGGCCTCCCAGCGGACGCTGTGGGGCTTGCTCACGGACTTCCTGCCCTGGGCGGTGCTGGTGCTGGTAGCCTGCGTGGTGCTGGCGGTGCTGCTCTCCGCCCGGGCCACCCGGACGCTGGTGGCGCCCATCGCGGCCATCGACCCGGAGCATCCCCTGGAGATCGCCGTCATCCCGCCCCGGCTGGAGCATGACTACTACACCCTGGTCACCATGGGGATAGGCGCTCACCGGATGAATGTGCCGGAGGAACTGGCGGAATATAAGCTGGAGCGGGCGGAGCTGGCCATCGCGCTGCCGGGGAACTGGAAGCTGAAGCGTGAGGATTTGAAGAATGAGCGGTGGTACTGGCCTATCCGCCTGCTGAAAACCCTGGCCCGCTTGCCCATTGCCAGCGATACCTGGCTGGGCTTTGGCCATACCATGGACAATGAGGATGACTTTGCAAAGGACACAAAGCTTTGCGCCGCCATGCTGACCGGTCCCCAGGACACCGAAGATGGCAGCGAGGTCTGCATCCTGCCGAGTGGCGAGGAGGTCAACTTCTATCAGGTGATCCCCCTCTACCGAGATGAATTGGAATATAAGATGGAGCATGACGCAGATGCTCTGTTGGACAAAATGGACGGCATCAGCTTTGTGACTTACAACACCCGTCCTAACGCCATAACTATGGGCAAACTTGGCAGCGTGGAAGACGGCGGTGTGATGGAAATGGATTGCGCTGACTGGCACCTGGAAACCATTCAGGAAAAGAATCTGCCGGTGGATGAGCTGAGCGCCTACAACCACATGGCGATTTACCTGCGTTGGTGCATGGAGCACGACCTGATGGGTGAAGAATTCCTCGCGGAGTACAAAGAGGTAGTAGAAAAGGTCAAGGCTGATCCTGCCAGTGTAGACCTGCGGGCGTTTATCCGGGATGAGCTGGACGGGCAGCTGGTCGGCCCGATGTTCAACAAGATCGGCCGGGCCTTTGCCAGCTACTATTATGGGGAGAATGACAGCCCCTGTTTCCCCAGCGACATCGACAACTACGCCATCGGCGTTATCGGACAGGAGCGCAATTACTCCGACGAGATCCAGGACGAGGCATACCTCTTCATTCCCTTTGATGAGGACTACTATCAGGCCATGGCAAAGGTAATCGAGAAACGCTTTGTCAACTGGCAGGGGCAGGACTTCGATGAGGACACTCTGGAGCCTTCGGAGCTGGCCAAGGCCATGATGGAGTATCTGGACTGTGAATGCACCTATTTCCCCTCCATGAAGGACGATGACCCCATCATGGCAGCTTACGGTTATGCCAAGCGGGACAGCATTCAGGAAGGCTTTGTGCCGGTACTCATCAAGGCGGATGACGAAACGCTGCTGGAGTGTCTGGTGATGAACGCCGACCCGGACAATGATGCGGACTTTTACGAATTTGACCTCAAAACCGTAACGGAGTACCGGAAGAAGATACTCTCCACCTCCGTTAAAGACGGAAAGGCGGTTTTGGAGGAATTGACCGGCCAGCGCAAGGAAGAAGCCGAGGATGACGATATGGACTGGGATGAGGAGATCTTGGGCGAGATGGAAGGCGGCTATGACAATAACCGTTTCTCCTGCTACTGGGATTCCGACACCGATATGACCTCTCCTCTCATTCTGGCGAAAATTCCAGTCAAGAACCCCTGGGAGATCTTTGCCTACTTGCCCTTCGGAAACTGGAATGACTGCCCCGACACACCGGAGCTAATGGCAGCGGCCAAATACTGGTTCGAGCAGTATGGCGCGGTACCTGCCGCCATGAGCCACGACGAATTGGAATTCCTGCTTCCGATCCCCGTTCTCAAGGAGAAGGCCATGGAAACAGCGGTGGAAATGTATGGCTTCTGCCCCGATGTCATCGACCAGGGACCGGAGGACGCCACTGTGGGTGCTTTGGCTGATGTGCTGCGGCAGTCCACTGTTTGGTATCTCTGGTGGGATTGATGGGAGATTGTGACCATGAACGAATACCTGAAACAATATATTGAACTCCAAAAGCAGTTTCGAGAGACAAAAGGAAATCCAGACAGTGTCCACGCTCTCTATACCTTTAAGGAGAAACTGGAGCATTCGGAAGACAAACAGGCCAAGGAAGTGCTGGTGGATGTGTATGATCTGCTGGACTTCAAGAAGGATGCCTACGAACTGCTCTGCCAAATCGGAAATCGTTCCGATAAAAAGACACTCAAGCGGCTGGGCACGCTGAAGGAATATGCGGAAAACTGGGGCAATCATTATGCCCTCCCCAAGCCCAAAACGCCGGAGGAAAAGCAGAAAGAGAAAGAGAGGCAGGCCCAACTGGGTCTGCCCACCTTCCGGTATCACCCCAATCCTCTGGAAACTGGCGCATTTGAGGAATCTAAAGACGGGGTTGTCTGCGACTGTTGCGGCAAGGCCACACACATCTACTATACTACTCCCTTCTTTTCGGTAGAAAATATTGAGCACTTGTGTCCGGAATGCATTGCCAGCGGCGAGGCGGCACGGAAATACGACGGCAGCTTTCAGGACGATTTTTCTCTGGATGATGGCGTAGACGATCCAGAGAAGCTCGATGAACTCATCCACCGCACTCCCGGCTACTGTGGCTGGCAGCAGGAATACTGGCGCGCCCACTGCGGCGACTACTGCGCCTATCTGGGTCATGTGGGTGCCAGTGAACTGCGGGCGCTGGGTGTGCTGGAGGATGTGCTGGACGATCCAATGTGGGACGAGGAGCAGAAGGAAATGATCCAGGAATCCGTCAACGGCGGGCATCTGCAATGCTATCTGTTCCAGTGCCTCCACTGCGGAAAACACCTGGTCTGGATGGATTTTGATTGAGGAGTTTTCAAAAGGTGGGATACAAGCGATGAAACCCAAAACACTGACCATTCAACTGAATGATGAACAACTGCCCATCCTTCCAGTGGAACCGGAAGCCCACCTCTCCTTTACCACTCATGCCGATGGAAATGAATTGGAGCTAACGGGAAACCGGGCGGGGCTGCTTCTATTGGCGAAAGCCGCTTTGGGTATGGCAGAAACTCTTCGCGGGGATGGATTCCACATCCATCTGGATGACCTGTATAGCATCAACTCCGAGGGAAAAAGCATCCTGATCCGAAAGGAGGAACGGCCAAAACCATGATTGAAAAAACCTTCCTCAACCCCGCCACAAATAAGCAGTGGCGGATTGAAATTGACGGACATACCATCCGAACCTGCTTGAATGGCGGGAAGGTCAAGGAGACCCTGTGCGACTCCGCTTACCAGGTCAAGAGCAAGGCGGCCAGCGCCATGATGGGCCAGATGCGGAAAGGATTTGTCTATCAGAATCCGGATGCCGCTGTTGGGCAGGCGCGGTGCCATCGGTTTGTCGGTAAGGACAGTAACGGTTTTATGCCCCTGGCTACCGCCCTCACACGGGATGACTTCTTCCTGACGAGGGTGGTCGGAGATTTTGAGGACGAGACCCTCTATCACTTCGATGGCAGCGGGGAGATCCTCGAAACAGTTTCCCTGGGTGCAAAGAGAATGACCTATGAGCAGGTCCTCTGCCCCAATGATACCCTGCTGCTGAACAACAGTTATCTTCTCCAGCAGTTCTCACTCCGCACCCATGAGGTCACGCCCTTTGCCAACAAGAAAAACAGCATGAAGACCATGCTGGATGCCAGCGGCGACCTGGCCCTGTGGTACACAGGCGAGGAGATTGTCGTCTTTGACTTTGGTAGCAACACAGAGGTGTGGCGGGAAACGGTAAAATGCAAGAAGTCAAAAGACCCAAATTTTGCCTATTACTGCTTCGGGATGCTCTCTCCCCGGCAGAGCAAAGCGGCCTACCGCGTCACCGAGGGTGAGTATGTGCTGGTCGATCTGAAGTCCGCCCAAAAAACAGTGATTTCCAATGAGGGCTGGCATCCCTTCTTCTCCCCGGATGACCAGTGCTTCTCGGTGGGCGGAAGGTTCTATCTGGTCCAGACCGGAGAGGAGATAGCCAATCCTTTCCCATTTTCTGTCCGGCAGGGACTGAGTTTTTCAGACACCTGCGCGGTGAAGACAAGGGGCAGCCTGATGGCCGTTCAGCAGGATCGTGGCAGCTCCCCCATAGAGCTGTGGGATACCGGCAGCGGCCAGCTGCTGGCCACCATTGACGACCCCTTTGTGGTGCGGCAGGTGAATTTTGCCTTTACCCAAAGCGGTCTTGTCCTGCACACCGATTACGGGGCCATGAGCATCTATTCCTGTGCCCTCTGAAACGGAGAAATGAACTATATTTACTTTTACGATGAAAAAATGGAGGGGGCACAATGAACTTTAACGAAGCAATGCAAATACTTGGAAACAAGCTGCAAGAAAAGTATGGGCATTTAGGCTTTAAGTATAAAAAATCCGAAAAAACACTTACGAGGCACAGTAAAAATTTCACCTATATGATTGCGTTTTCCTCATTCGGCGGGAACACAAAGGATAGCATAAGCATAGAGGTTTGCTATATAATCAACACCCGTCCATACGACCCTTATGGTTACGCCAAACCAGACGCCAACACACAACCACTGTTTTACAGTTTAAGAGACAATGAAATATATCTTGATATAGGAAATAAAGAAAAAATTAACAATGCCTTTGAGATTGTTTGTCAGTGGATGGATAAATTACTGATTCCAAAAATGAATGAGCTTTGTGCTACCGAGTAATGTGGAAGTTAAGGTTGGAAAAGAGCGTGGACACCCATGAACAAAGAATCATTGACAGAAAAACTCCTGGACTTGGCTGAGGGACGGGAAACACCTGAAACCTGGCAGAACTGGTGGGACGAACATGAGACGGAGTTGGAAGCCCTGCTGAGTCGGGGTGAATTTCTGAAACTGAAGCCCTGCCGACACGGTTTTCAGTGGGTCCCGGTGTTTGGCAGCCAAAAGGGAGCCATCGCCATTCTGGAAAAGAGCGGCTTAGCATTTGAAGCCAGCAATCTCTACCAGGAGCGGTATCTGGCCGAACTGGACGCTTTCTGCAAGGAGCAGGAGCGAGTGCAGCGGGAAAAGCAAAAGGAATTCAAGGCCAGCCACCCGGAGCTGTTTGGCCGATACCCCAAGTTCTCCAAGGCGCTGGCAAAGGTGCTGGACACCTCTGATGAGATCAAGCCTGCCGCCACGGAGGAGCAGATTGGGAATCAAGAAAGCGTGCTGGACTTCACGCTCCCGTCCCAGGTGAGGGAGTTTTTCCTGCTGACCGCAGGCATCCAGGCATCCACAGGCGTGATCCTTTCCCTTTCCGGGATGTTTGATCTGACCATCCATGGAGAGAGGTATTGTGTGCTGGGCGAGTTCTGGAAAGAAGCGGACGGCGACCAGCTCCTGCTCCGCCCCGGAGAGGAAACCATCTGGTACTACGCCCATGAGCAGGACAAGGTAAAGCGCCTCTGCAATGATATGACAGAACTGCTGGAGAAGAAACTGGCGAGGTATCTCAATGAGCAATAAAAACAGCGCGGCGGTTGAGAGCTGAACTGTAAATGGATGAAGGAAAAATGAACAATGACATTAGAAGAAATGTTCTGTGATCTGTACGATAAATATGGTAAGGATTTTAACTGGTATCTGCTTCCCCTCACACAGGCGGACGGAGCATTTGTCGTTGAACTAAACAAAGAAATAGGACAAGGCCACTTCTTATCCGGCAAAAAAATCCGGGCGGTTGCGAAGTGTGATTCCAATGATGATGTGCTATATGTTGTCAGAAGCGGAATAGGAAGGGACATCTACTATATGTTCCATTTGACTTACTCAGCACATAATGCGGACGGATTTCCCCGGTATGTGGAGTTTACAGATCTATTTGCAGTAAAAGAATTTATAGAACGATCATATATCGAGGATTGTATGTAATCTTTAAATTTTAATCAATTGGGAAGTTTACCTTACCCGCAGCCACAGCCGAAAGGAGGCGGTCGCTATGCCAACTTGGAGCGGAATCCGGAACAAGCTGGAAAATGATTACCTGTGCCCGGCGCTCCGGGGCCACATCCAGTATTTTGCCACCAGTTACAGCAAAAGCGCTGACCATGAGGGCCGGGCAGCCATTCGCATGGACGGTGTGGAAGTGCTGCGGAGCAACTACTACACCTATTTTGAGAATGTGTGGACAAAATTTCATCACCTGCGGTCCACAACGCTGAAAGATTGCGACTCCGCAAAAGAGGCCATCAACCAGGCTCATGCCTTTGCGCTGGAGCAGGGCACCTTTGACCAAAAGGTGTTCTATGAGGCGTTTGGGATCTTTGACAACCAGAGCATCGAGAAAAGCCTTGTCAGCGAGAATCCTCTTGTCCGCATCTTTGCTCTCCTGGATCGAAGGCTGGGAAAGCGCCGCCTGCTGGCTTTGGAGAAATCCATGGAGCAGGAGCTGGACTGGGTGCGGGCCTTCTATGTGATCCGGATGCAGGTAGAAGGGCTGATGGAGGATTAAGGAGGGATTTATCTTGTCAAAAGCTCTCACTGAAGGCGCAATCTTAAGTATTCAATTGGAAGAAACAGCATGGACAATCGGTCAACTTTGCTGCCGTTTTGAGTTGGAAGGGCAAAAATACAAACAATATACAATGGCATTCTTTGATGTGCTGTTTTCAAGTGAGGAAGAATTGGTAGAGAATCTTGACAGCTTGGATTTAACAAAGCCAATCATCATTACAACACTGAATAGACACCCGCAAAGAGGATATGGATTACATCTTATAGGGAATAAAACTATTTCATACACAAATGTTCCAAACTATAAAAGTGATATATCCCCAACGCTTGGTTTATATAAAAACAAATCAACGGACTTCGACCATTTGCTAAATGCGTGGTTTGGTTTTTTGCCATGGGACGGATTTTGTAGGGAAGATTATGTTGATGCATTCCTTACTCCAGGGACAAAAAAGAGAAGTGATATCAGATTTATGAAAGATTTTACAGTGGAAGAATTGAAGGAGATTATGCCCGCAGGAAGTATTGCTTTAATTCAACACTTACAAAAAGATAATGTAAAAAACAGTGTTCCACCTAATGTGGGGTGAAATAGAAAAGAGGAATCTCTATGTCACAGATCGCATCCTTTTATCTTCTCAAAGACGGCCGGCGGCAGGAACTGTCCAACGGCGACTGCTCCGGCGCGGTCTATATGGCCATCTGGGACTGGTGTGAGAGCGAGCTGGATCTGGATGTCCGTTTTCCTGCTCCCCAGACGGAGGACACCCTGGACTGCGCTTTGCTGGAGGGAGAGCTGGCGTCTAATGCGCTGGCAGACCTTCGGGAGCAGGACCTCCCGAAGCTGGCCGCTGAAATTGCCCCAGACTGGGATCTGCCCGCCGAGGCGGTGCAAAGCGGACTTGAAACGCTGCGCTCCCATCTGGAACTGGTGCAGGGCGACGCTGCCCTGCTGTATGAAATGTTATAAGGCGGAGGGATATCATGCTGGCAAAGCGGTTTGAAGACATTTTACATAAGCTGGGCATGGCTGGACTGGAACACCCTCTGTTCTACCATGCGCCGGTAGGCATTCGGTTTGAGATCGGCGGGGAGGAACCAATCTATCTGGATAGGCGTGCGGCGAAGCTGAAAACCAACCCTGCTTATGTTCAGGGGGCGCTGGACCGAGCCGCCGCGATCTATCGGGCACTTCCGGCGATGCCGGACCTTCTGCGGATCGACGGGTATCCCGATGAAGAACCTGCCGAGTCCCTGCTGACCGTTATCCAGCAGCGAATGGGACTTCCGGTTCCCGATGAGCAACTTCCAGCCATAGAGCTGGATGAAGATGGGGATACCCATGCACAAGTGCAGTTTTACTGGAATCTCAGCGGGATTACCTTTCAGCCGGAGCAACTTCTACAGGAGATCATTCTGGGGGATATCGGAGGCTGGAGCGGCTTTGTGTCCAGCGTTTATCTGACAGGGCCGGGACCGTACCTCTACCACCTATACGATGACCGGGGGCTGGATGTGCTGGGCAGTTCCAGAGAACTGCTTTTGCCGCTTTACCATCAGTTTCATGGCTGGATCTTGGAGTATAATCTGGAGCAGATCGACCGGGTGTTTACAGCGGAGCAACCACAGCGGCAGAAGTTCACCATCGACGGCCGCCGCTTTTCTAACATGGCCGGCTTTTATGACGAGGTGGAGCGGGTATTTACATCCGGTTTGGACTGGAAGATCGGTCGGAACCTGAACGCTTTCAACGATATTCTCCGTGGCGGTTTTGGACGGCATGAGTATGGAGAGCCTATTCACATCAAATGGATTGCCTATCAAAAAAGCGTCCGTGATCTGGGTCAAGAGACCATGGACACCATTACAGAAATTATTTTGGATACTAACAGTTCTGGACATGATTGTACTCTGGAGCTACTTTGATATAAAAGAAAAGGAGAAAAAAATATGGGACTTGATATCTACGCTGGAACACTGACCCGGTATTATGCTCATAACTGGAAAAGTGCTGTTCAACAATGGGCGGAAGAAAACGGCTATACCTTCCAAAAAATCACGCCGGATGGTGCGGCAGTTGATGATGAGGAAGAAATGAGTCCTGCTGAAGTACAGGATATCGTAGAAAACTGGCGGGATCAGATTCTGGCAGCAATTGCAGCGCCAGGACATGAGCCTTATACACCATGGCCGGAAGATAACGAAAAGCCTTACTACACCGACAAACCGGACTGGGATGCTTTTGGTGCTATGCTGCTGGTAGCGGCCTGTCGTACATACGAGGAACCGGTGCCACCTACTGTGGAAAAAGACTGGGACTTCATGGAGAACCCTGTTATCGCCCGTCTTTCGGGAGATGAAGAACGGGTTTGGTCATTGTTTCGCGGTGCTACCTGGTGGATCCCTTTGTCGGACAGCTTCCTGTTTCAAGGGCCGCTTCCTACCAACGATACAGCCACAATTGGTACAGTGGGAGGGCTTCGGAAAGAGCTGGAAAAACTGAATCAGCTGGCATGGCAGGCTGATGAGAAAACTATTCTAAGTTGGACCGAAACAGAAGGTTATCCGGTAGATGGTACTGTAGGTCCGAATGGGCAGTACAGCAAAACAGACATTCCAGAACATACTCAGTATGACACCGAGTCACTGGCTAAGTTTGCTTTCTCAATGTTCTGGCAAGCAATGTGTTTTGCAGAGGAACAGCAGGTGCCCATCTTGATGGATTTCTAAGGAGGATTTTTATGGGATACGATGTGAGCTTTCACCCGATTTCACCAGAGGAAATGCGGGAATGGTATTTTACTCCCTTAACCTGGATACAGCAGGGACAGGAGGAAAAGGTACTGGAACTCGCCGCACAGTACGGAATAGATGATTTCTATGCAGAAAAATATCTGGATACCCTGCGGGTTGGGGCTGAAACAGAATCTAACGAGCTGTTTGACAAAAGCCATGGCTTCTATATTGCAGTGATCCAAGGTTTTTTCCGGGATTACTATTACACCAGAGGCAGTGCCTTTTCTTTCCTGGCGGAAGAAAAGCCGGAATATGGGCGGTACTTCACCTCATGGGATCAAGTGACTCCTGTTTCCTTTCCAAACCCCATGCAGAACCGAATCATCGAAAACTATTGCTCCGGTGTATATCTGTCTCCGGATCAAGTTATGCAGCTTCTCAAAGACATGGAGCAGGACCCCAAAGTGTGTGAAGATCTGGAGAGGATTTGGAGCAATGGACAGGTTGCTGTGCTGAAAAAAGCACTTTCTGCCGCTGCAGAACTGGGCGCCGGCCTGCTGGAGGCCACTGAAGTGGTAGAACCAAACCCCATCAGTCCGAATGAGAGTACAAGCTATTCCAACCTGTACCACTGCGACAGGGACGGGGTGTATCTCTACATAGATACTGTCAGTGCTCAATTAGCGGATGTGATTGGAAAAAGTGAGGAACAAGCATAAGCGGTTGGGAGGATTTTATGGAACAAAAACGCCCGGCAGATATATTTCAGGAGCTTCTGGACTACCTGTGGAACGGCCTGGGCCTGGAGGAAAAGGGCTGGAAGCGGCTGAAAAAAGGCGACTTCAAAAAGAAAACTAAAAACGGGCTGACCTATCAGATCTGGTTCGACCGGAGCCACTACAACTACATAGACTACGAAATCGGCCATGGAAATGTGGAGGTGGGCTTCAGCTGTATCATAAAGCAGGGAGATGACTACCTCTACTCTTTCAGAATTGAACCCACAACAGGCGGTTCATTCTTTCGGATGCTGACAGAGGACCTGCGGCTGGACACCGGGCTCCTGGACACCTTCCTGCCCCTGGTCAAAGCCAACTACCTCGACTTCATCGACCGCTTCGAGGCAGACCCCGTGGAGGCATTACAGCCGGTCTGCGCCCCCTTCACCGAGGCGGAGGACTACAGCTGGCGCATCCATGTGGACGAGCAGATGGTGGAACGATACGGGACAGTGGAACAGCTGGCGGAGTACCGCCGTCAGGCAGAATTGCGCGGAACGCCGGAGTGCAAGGCGAAGACCCATACTGGAAAGTTGCTGTTCTACCAGTCCCATGCCAAGGATGTGGATCATGCCTGGGCCTCAAGCCGCACCAAAGAGGAACTGGACCAGGTGGTGGAACCCTTTGTGCAGGCCATGCGGCAGACAGGACAGTGGACACAGGAGGATGAGGCGGGCTATCATCTCTACCGGCAGGAGACAGACCCAGAGAAGCGCACCTTTCGGGCCTGGTATCTCATCGCCAATCCCCAAGGCCTGCCGAAAGAGTTTGTCCAGAGAGAACTGGAGTTTCGGTGGAAGCTGTTCCCGGAGAAGAAGGAGGAAATCGAATGAGCAATAAAGTATTCCAGCAAAACCTGGATGACAAAAAAGGCCCCCAGCCCGGCGGTCCCTATCTCATTCAGATGCTGTTCAAAGAGCCGGTGGACATGCCGGACAAGGATGAGATGACCGCTGTGATGGAAAAGCACATCGGCGCTTTAGAGTGTTTCTGCCGTGATAAAAAGATGACCGGTTTTGCCGCCCTGGATCATATCGCGGAATTTCAAGATGGCAAATGCCCAGTGCAGCTGATGGTAATGAAATGCGACAAGTTCAAAGGCAAAGGCTTTGACGCCTTCCTGATGAGCCAGATGTGGGACTGTCAGGAGGATCGGGAGCGAATTTTCCGGGAGTGTCAATATCAGGTCGTAGCCACCGATATGCTGGCAGCCGCGCTTCCCGCACTGGAGAGAGCCAACCTGGACGCCGACTTTGTGGAGGCTCTAGCGGAACTATACCCAACCTGCGAGGCATTCTATTTCCAGAACTGTGGCAAGCTGTTTCTGGCAGAGGATGTGCGTTCTCAACAGTTCGAAGGCTCAGATCGTTTTATCAACTTTGGCGTCAATGTCCGATTCTTCAACATCGAGGGCACCAAGGATATGCTCATCGACACGGTGGGTATGAGCACCCTGTTTCTGCCCGACCTCCAGTACCACTTTCACGATATGGATCCCAACTGGGTTGTGAACCATGCCTACAATGTGGCGTCCTATATTCTGGAGCACGATAACCCCATTAAAGATGGTGAAACCATAGATGGTATAGCGAACGGCCAGATGAACCAAGAGATTCAGTGGAAATGCCAGTATGAGGACGCCTTGATCCAGCCGCCCAGAGATGTGCTGGATATTAACATGGGGAAATATGCTTCTGGAGAAAGAAGAAATCAGTAAGAAATCCAGATTTAAAAAATATAAAAGGATCTGACATTTTATCGAACTGTAAAATGTTAGATCCTTTTTGCTGTTGCAGTTTTTATAGTTGTTTCGTGTAATAAGGTATCTATAAAGGTACACCTTTATGGATGCAAGGAAGAAAAGCCAAGCATATGCAAAAATGTATCTGTAAAGATTCATATTTCTTTTATGGATATATCCGAAAACGAATGGAGGTTTACAGACACATTTTCAAGGAGGATAGAGGATGAAAAAGGTATATGGATATGCCCGCGTATCCACAAAGGAGCAGCACTTGGATCGGCAGCTGAAAGCGTTGCTTGATTTCGGCATCGAAGAACGGGATATCGTGACGGATAAGTCCAGTGGTATGTCGATGGATCGTGAAGGATATCAAATGCTGAAGACAAGGTTGCTGCGAGACGGTGATACGCTGGTTATTAAATCTTTAGACCGGCTCAGCAGAAACAAAGGCTACATCAAAGCAGAGTTGGAGTATTTCAAACAGCGGCACATCCGTGTGATGGTTCTCGATTTGCCGACCACACTCGTAGAGCTGCCGGAAGGTCAAGAATGGGTTTTCGAGATGATCAATAATATTTTGATAGAAGTCCTGGCCAGCATCGCAGAACAGGAGCGCCTAACGACAAGGCAGCGTCAGCAAGAAGGCATTGCAGTCGCAAGAGAACAGGGCAAGCATCTGGGTCGCCCAAAAGCGGATTTTCCGTCAGACTGGGAAGAAACATATAAAAGCTGGAGACAAGGTGATTTGACAGCGGTTGCTGCAATGAAGCACCTTGGACTGAAACGAAGCACATTTTATAATTTGGTCAAACTACAGGAGGGGCGCACATGAAGAAAAAGATTTTTGTGTCCATACTGACTTTGGCCCTCGCAGGGATATTGTTTTTTTCCGGATACCAAATCTATAAAATCTTTTCTGAATATGAGTCTGGAGAGAGCACTTACGAAGACCTTGAGATATATGTTTCGACGCCGTCGATTACCAGTACACCACAAAACTCATCCGAGTCTGAGGAGAAGATCGAAAACGCATGGCCTGAAGTAGACTTCGGGGGTTTAGCAGCCATCAATCCAGATATCGTAGGTTGGATCTATTCTGAAGGTACACCCATCAATTACCCGATTGTACAGGGCACAGACAATTCCTATTATCTAAAGCATCTCTATACCGGAGAATATAACGGCGCTGGCAGCATCTTTCTTGACAGCCGTAACTCTTCGGATTTTTCAGATCGTCATGTCGTTGTTTACGGGCATCATATGCAAAATGGTTCGATGTTCTCTTCTCTAACTGGCTACAAAAAGCAGGACTACTATGAGGCGCATCCTATTCTGTACCTGATAACACCGGAGAAAAATTATGAAATAGAGGTATTTGCCGGATATGTGGCCAGCGTCAAAGACGATGCCTGGCAGATTACCTTTGACAGCGAGGAAAGCTTCCAAGCATGGATTGGAAGAGCGATTGAAAAATCTACATTCAGCAGCAACATCACGCCAGTAGCCACAGACCGCATTATCACGCTTTCGACCTGCAGTTATGAGTTTGACAATGCACGATATGTGCTCCTGGGAATTTTGAACGGATAAAAGAGAGCCGCTTGCAGAAATGCTGGCGGCTCATTCAGTTTGAGATTTCTTGAAAAAGGTATTGACAAATAGGATGGTATTGGCTATACTTTGTTTGTAGGTTAGCTACTCAACTAACAAACTACCAAACAAAGACGGGAGGTGCTATGATTGAATGTAAATCCGAATATAGAGAAACCAATCTTCATTCAGATTGCTGAGCAACTTGAAGATTCCATATTTACTGGAGTATTTCCGGAAGAAACGCAGATCCCATCTACAAATGAAATCTCCGCTTTGCTGAGTATCAATCCGCATACAGTTCTGAAAGGAATGAACCTGTTGGTAGATGAGGAAATCATTTACAAGAAAAGAGGGCTTGGAATGTTCGTCAAAGAAGGAGCTGTTGAAAAGATACGGCAAAAAAGGCAGAGCCAGTTTTATGATCAATATGTCGCAACTTTAGTCAATGAGGCGAAGAAGTTGCAGATGTCTAAAGAAGATATCATTTCACTGATAGAAAGGGGTTATAACAATGAATACCATTCAAATTAAGAATATAACAAAGAGATATAAAGGCGTAACCGCACTGGATGATGTTTCTCTCTCTTTTGAGTTTGGAAAGATATATGGATTTTTGGGAAGAAACGGCGCAGGCAAATCCACCCTTATCAATATCATTGCAAACCGTATTTTCGCAGATCATGGTGAGGTTCTGATCGATGGTATTCCAGCCAAAGAGAATATGGGCGTTCACGAAAAGATTTTTTGCATGAGTGAAGCGGATCTATATGACAGAGATCTGAAGGTAAAAGAGCATTTCAAATGGACGAATCGCTTTTATAGTGATTTTGATTTGGAGAAAGCCTTGGCACTCTCTCGGAAGTTCGAGCTGGATGTCAACAAAAGATTTAAGGCGTTATCGAAAGGGTATCAATCTATTTTCAAACTGATCGTGGCGCTATCGATCAATGTTCCCTATGTAATCTTTGATGAGCCTGTATTGGGGCTTGACGCCAATCATAGAGAGCTGTTTTACAGTCTGCTCCTGAAAGAATTGGAAAACAATGAGCGGACATTGATTCTTGCGACACACCTGATTGAAGAGGTTTCCAACATTATTGAAGAAGTTGTTTTGATTGATAAGGGTAAAATCCTTCTTCAGAAAACGGTTGAAGAGCTTCTGGAGACAGGATACAGTGTGTCTGGTTTGGCTCAAGAGGTAGATCGGTATTGCGATGGCCGTAATGTCATTGGATATGACGAGCTGGGAAACCTGAAAGTTGCCTATGTGTTGGGTGAAAAAGCGGCTTTGCCGCAAGGAAGCAATCTGCAAATTGCTGCGATGAATTTGCAAAAGCTGTTTGTCAAGATGACAGAGAAAGGTGAGGGTGAAAATGAGTAAATTAAAATCAGCTATCTTATATGAATACTCTACCAAAATCAAGGCAATGGTACTTTTCTATTTGATTCAGTATCTGATTGTAGCTCTCATTTTTTCGATTGTTGCAATCAGTGTTGGAGGTGAAGAAATTGGATCTAATGCGTTAGAGTTCAGTTCAGTGATCTTTATCAGCGTTATAGGGGTATTGGGCTACAAAGAAGATTTCAAAGCATTGATCCAAAATGGATATACACGAAAATATATCTTCGGAGCTACCATTTGTATGTTCACATTGCTGGCAGGAACGATGGCGTTTATTGATACTATAATCGGTAACTCCATTCATTATTTCAGTGATAATTATTTTACTCTATTTGGCAGTCTTTACGGGTACGGTAATGTTTTTCTAAACTGGCTATGGCTTACTGTTTTATACTTGATGTTCTGCAGCTTATTCTACTTGGCTGTATTGGTCATCAATCGAGTTGGGAAGATGGTGTCGCTGTTCATAGGTGTTGGACTTAGCTGTGTTATCCTTCTTGTCACTTCACTGTTCCGATTTGTATTTTCACAAGAATTTGTAAGCGCCGCTGCGGAGTTTGTGATGAAGGCAATGGGATTTATGAGTAATGGTACAACCAATCTGTTTTTCCCTATTCTTTCGTTTCTTGTAATTGGAGCAGTGTTCGGAATTGGCTCATACGCAGTCATTCGCCGGACTGAACTAAAATAAATATAAGCAATACAGAAAGAAACCGGAGCACGCAGAGTGTCCCGGTTTTTTCTGTATTGTCCGCTGAATCTTCATTTTGTATGGGCAATTACTTTTGGATAGGGAAACAGATTTCGATACAGAAAGTGGATCCATTTAGGTCGGCTGTTATGATTCCTCCCATACGGTCAATCAATCCCTTGGCGATAGAGAGCCCCAACCCCGTGAAGGCGTTGCTGCGTGCAGAGTCCGCTTTATAAAACCGCGAGAACACCTGACTCATATCGACTTCATCTGGATTTTTTACATCGTTTTGGCAGCGGAATACTGCTTGATTATCACGAACTGATAGACTGAATGAAATCTGTTTTTGACCGTGCTCCAGCGCATTTTTGATGATATTTTGGAGCGCTCTGCGGATTGCTTCGGGGTTCCCGAGAATAGGCAAGTGCCCATCGCAGAAATCAATCTGAGGTTCAATCCCCTTGCGCTGGAATTCGTCATAGAAGGAGAAAACGGTGTCAAAAACCGATTTCCCAAAATCCAAAGGCTCAATCTCAAGTTCGTATGTTTCATTTTGGAGTTTCGTATAAGTAAAGAGTTCTTCCAGCATATCTTTGAGACTGACGATACGGCTTTGAATGACGGCAATATAATGCTGGCGTTCCTCTTCCGACTGACTTTGTGTGAGCAATTGAAAATATCCGTCCATTGAGGTTAGCGGAGTACGGATGTCGTGAGATAAATTTGTGATGGTCTCTTTCAAACTATCTTCGCTTTGCTGCGCTGTTTTTTTGATTTCACGAGACAGATCCAGGATGTCATTGATCCCATCTACCAGCTCATTGAGTTCATGGAAGGGCAGATCAGAGGTCAGACGCAGGTTCGTTTGATGATCTTTCAGAAACGCCAACTGGCGGCAGGTTTTTTGAACCTGTCGCCGGTAAGCGAAGAAGATGAAGATTGTGATAACTGCTACCGCAGTAGCAATGATTGCCCATGCGCTCATAAAACACTCCTATCGAACATCTCGTTTCTTCATTGTCATCATGGCCAGTGCAAGGGATGCAATTAAGAATACGATTCCCACAATTGCTCCACGCAGCAGTGTATCGGAAACAGCACTGACATCGATCAGCCTCATATTACTTTCCAACATATAGTTGCTGATATCAAAATTCCAACTTGGTCTCAGACTGGCGACAATCTGATTGATCCCGGAGTACAAAAACGCTGTCAGGCCGGAACAAATCAATATACCTGTCGTCATTCCGAATGCGGCGCTGTGTGTCAGGATGGTTAAGAACATCATCAGGGTAGAGAGACCTAAGTGAAGCAGGTACTGGACTCCTAAAACCTTTATGAAAGGAAGGAGCGATGCCAGGTAGACTTTATCTCCCCAAAAGATATATCCAAATGCTGCGGTTACTGCGGAAAAAACAACCAACAAGACGAAGATGTGGACCGCAATGGCCACAAACTTTGAGAGTACCAATTGACCGCGGCGCGGGAACTGCCCTGCGATGTTTTTAATAAATCCATTCTTTTGATCCGCATTCGCAAACAGCGCAACGAATATCACGCAAAGAATAGAGGTAAGGCCACTCTGCAATTCCATACCGACAAGATCGCCAAGCTCGATTTTCCCATTTGCCCATTCAGGATTTCCTGTTACATAGACACCTGCCACCATACCAGTAGATTCATCATCGGTATTTTCCTGAATGATAAGACCAGTGGGAGGTTCATCTTGTGCTGCCTGAATATCCATATCAGTCATTGCGATTCCGAAAATCGCAGTTAAGATGGCAAAAATGATTGTGATCCAAGTGACGGTTGAATGTGTGAGACGGTGCATCTCCATTTTAATCAAGTTAAACATTTGCAGTACCTCCTGTCAGGTTCAAATAATAGTCTTCCAGCGCCTCATTTTTTACGGTAATACCCATCGTTTTCACGCCGTTTTCCGCGAGAGCCATTGTGATATCACCGCCGTCATTCAGCCTTTCAAAGATCTGGATGGTACTGGCATCAACTACTTTATAATTTTCGATTCCCATGCCTTCCAATACGGTACAGGCTTTACGGGTATCATTGGTTTTGAGTTCAATCCGCTCGCTGCATTTTGCAAGCAGTTCTTCGCGCGTCATCTCCTGCATCAATACGCCATCGTGGATGATGCCGTAATTCGTTGCAATTTTGGACAGCTCCTCAAGAATATGACTGGAGATAATGAAAGTAATGTTTTTCTCTTTATTCAGTCTGGAGAGCGTTTCGCGTATCTCCGCAATCCCCTGTGGGTCAAGGCCGTTAATCGGCTCGTCGAGAATAACAAGGTCGGGATCTCCGACGAGGGCCAGCGCAATGCCGAGCCTTTGTTTCATTCCGAGCGAGAAGTGCTTGACTTTCTTTTTACCGGCATTCTGAAGGCCGACTGTTTTCAGAAGTTCCTCAATCACGCCCTTCTTCCGGACACCCATCGCCAGACATTTCAATCTGAGATTTTCTGTTGCAGACATATTCGGATAAACGCCCGGCGCTTCGATCAGTGTACCGATGCGGGACATATACGGATATGCCTCTTTCCCTGTCTTTCCAAACAGCGAAAATTCCCCTTCGGTAGGAGCGGCTAAACCGCTGATCATTTTTAGGATGGTTGTTTTGCCAGCGCCGTTACGGCCGATCAGACCATAGATGTCGCCTTGACGGATGTGAATATTAACGGCATTCACCGCCTTATGTCTTCCATACTGTTTGGTAAGACCGTTTGTATGAAGTAAGTATTCCATTTGAGTGCCTCCTTTACTTTACGCTTTTCAGTTTACAGCCAGAATGCTAATTAAGCGCAAAGCAAAGTTAAAGAAAAGTTAAAGCTATTTTGCTAAACGAAATCCGATTCCCCAGACAGTCTCAATATATTCCTCTTCAGTGACCGCTTTCAGCTTTTTGCGGATATTGCTGATATGCACATTGATGGTCTTATCTTCCCCAATATAGATATCATCCCACGCATAATCGTAAATATCTTGTTTGGAATACACCTTATTCGGATGAGAGAGCAGCAGCTCCAGGATTTTGAATTCCTGTTTAGTCAGGGGAATTTCGGCTCCATTCACAGATGCGGTGAAAGATTCCTGGTTCAGACTCAGATCTTTATATTTCAGCATCTTGGAACTGGCATCATCGTCTCCGGCAAAGCGGCGAATCTGAACTCCGACTCTTGCAACCAGTTCTTGAATTTCAAAAGGTTTGGTTAAATAGTCTTCAGCGCCGCTGGTCAGAAGATTGACTTTGCTGTCGAGGCCATCCTTGGCCGATACAACGATCACGGGTATCTGCTGAATTTCCTTTAATTTTGGTAAAAGGGATTCTCCGGAAAGTCCAGGCAACATCAGATCCATTACCGCAAGGGCAAAGGATTCGCGTTCTAAACACATGAGAGCTTCTGTACCGGAAAATGCCTGTGTACAGTGATAGCCAGCTTTTATAAGCGTTTCCGATATGACATTGTTGATGTCGGTATCGTCTTCGATAATAAGAATGTTTTTCATTTTTATAAAACCTCTTTTATAAGGATGATGGCATAGTTTTATTGTCCATACTGTTATGACAAGGCAGGCAAATGCACCGTCAGTGCATACCTAAACTTATATTATAAAAGAAATTGGTAAAGAAATCAAGAAAACGATGTTCCTGTTTCCCCACTTACCAGACTCAAACTTTATATTCCGTATTTTTGAAACATGGTATTGACAAAACTGTTCTAACTGTATATACTGTACCTATACAGAAAAGACAAGGGAGGCGATTTGGTGAATGTATTCATAGATAATAAAAGCGGCGCGCCTATCTATGATCAAATATATACGCAAATCAAAGAGCAGATAATAAACGGAACTCTTCAGGAAGACGATCCGCTGCCGTCTATCCGTAATTTAGCGAAAGATTTGAGGATCAGCGTGGTAACGACCAAGCGGGCGTATGACGAGCTTGAAAAAGAAGGATTTATCTATACCATAGCGGCCAAAGGCTGTTTTGTAGCCGCAAAGAATGTTGAGTTATTGCGCGAGACAAATCTGAAAAAGATTGAAGAGTATATGGAGCAGATTGCTCGTTTGGCTGTCTCTTGCAACCTGACAAAGAAAGAGATTCTTGAAATGTTCGACTATATGATGGAGGAATAAAACGATGAACGCTCTTGAAATTAGAGATCTATGCAAATCATATCCCGGCTTTTCACTGCAGAATTTGACCCTTACATTGCCCCAGGGCTGCATTATGGGTCTGATCGGCGAAAATGGGGCGGGCAAAAGCACGACCATTCGATTGATTCTCGAAATGGCACAGAAAGATTCGGGAAGCATCCGGATTCTTGGAAAAGACAATACTGAAAACATTTCTCTTACAAAGGAAGATGTGGGTGTTGTTTTGGATGAGGTTGGATTCCCGGAATGCCTGACCGCACAACAAGTCGGAAACATTATGAAAAATACTTACCGTAACTGGGATATGGATGTATATAAAAAGTATATGAAAGAACTGGCATTGCCGGAGAACAAAGAATTCAAAGAGTTCTCACGCGGTATGAAAATGAAACTGGGTATCGCAGTAGCCTTGTCTCATGATCCGAAGCTTCTGATTTTGGATGAGGCGACCAGCGGACTGGATCCGGTGATCAGGGACGAGGTGCTTGATATCTTCAGTGAATTTACGCGGGATGAAAATCACGCAGTTTTGATGTCGTCACATATTGTGAGCGATCTCGAAAAAATCTGTGATTATATCGCCTTCCTTCATAAGGGAAGACTGCTCCTCTGTGAAGAAAAGGACAGGATCATGGAAGAGTATGGGATTTTTCGTTGCTCCGCAGAGCAGTTTGCGGAACTCGATCCGGCTGCAGTGAAAGGAAAAAAGGAATCCGCATACGGTGTTGAAGCCATTGTAGAGCGGGACAAAGTTCCGGCGGCGCTGCAGCTGAGTCCCGTTGATATCGAGCAGTTATTTATTTTTATGGTTAAGGAGGCCAATTAAGATGAAAGGATTACTTCTGAAAGATTTTTATATGGCGATGAAATATTGTCGCGCATATGTTGTGATTGCAGTTGTATTTTCTCTTTTGTCAATTTGGGGCAATACTTCATTCCTGTTAGCGTATCCCGTATTATTGGCAAGTGTTATTCCTGTAAACCTGATATCCTATGATGAAAAAAGCAGGTGGAGCAGCTACTCTGGTGTATTTCCATATTCCAGACAACAGTTGGTGTCGGTCAAATATCTGATGGCATTAATTTTCCTTGCTTTTGCGATTGTACTCGTATTGATCGGGCAGATTGCAAGAATGTTGCTAAACAATACCTTTGATGTGAATGTAGTGCTTTCTTTGGTCGCATTGCTGCCGGCGATGGGAATTTTGGCCCCTTCTTTGATGCTCCCTGCTATTTTTAAATTCGGAGCAGAAAAAGGCCGTATCGTGTTCTATGTGATTATCTGCGGATTTTGCGGTGTTTTTGGAGTCCTTGGCGCTATTGGAGAGGAAGCGGATTTAGCTAATTTGATGACATCCATGCAGTCATGGCTCATTCCAGTCATTACTTCTGTATCCGTTGTTCTGTTGGCAGCCTCGTGGCTTCTTTCCATAAAGGTATACAGGAAGAAGGAGATATAAGATGAGCATGGTTATACCGATTGGTGGTATCAGAAAGAAAATGCTGATTCGGCAATTCCTTGATGCAGGGGCCACATCTCCTGAAACTGCACAAACATTGCATGACATCGGTGTGTGGAAGGGTATTGGGCTTGTTTTCGATAAATTAGAGCGAAAAGGCATCATAGTTTGCTGTCCGGACGGCAGATATTATATCGACAAAAATAAGATCTCATAAGGGGTAGAAAACAATGAGCGATAGATTCAAGATAGCATATTCTCAGAATTCATTCGGTTCAACGATAGAAATTTTAGTGGACAGGGAAACTGGCGTAAATTATATCTGGAGGCGTTCGTGCAATGCGGGCGGAATGACACCCTTGCTGGGGGCAGACGGACGGCCAGTCATTTCAGTAAAGGATGAGTGCGATGAAAAATAATCATTGTTGTCCTAAATGTGGTTCAACAGAGATCAAACGCATTCCCGATAACGGCAGGTATGCGAGCGGAAATAATATCTATACGACCACAGTCACTTTGTTCGGGAAAATCCCTGTTATACGCTATGTGTGCTGTAACTGCGGTTATGTAGAGAACTGGGTAGAAAAGCAAGAAGAACTGAATAAAATCCGTAACTCTTTTTAAGGGAAGGCGAGAATGATATGAAGGAAAATGAAATGGAAAAAAACAAGGAATTCAATCCACAAGAAAGTGAAGATTCCGTTGGTGCCGATCCAAAAGGAACGGTTAATAACGAGGAGGATTTGGATTCTGGTGAGGTGGTATCGCTTATGATGTTATTAGGACTCTTATAACCCGAAAAAGTGGCGATTCAGTTTGTGCATGGATAAATTCAGCCAAACATCTTGCAAAATCAAGTGAAGTCCGCTATAATGATAATATCAGTATCAGTAATTGCTTTTTAGCGATTAGAGTTTTCCGGTTACACAGCGTCTGAGAGTATTTGCTTTCAGGCGCTTTTTTTGTTTCTACTGCCTCTCTTCAATAAGAGGCACAGAACCAGTCTCGCGGAGGGTTGGACATTCCGTCCGTCTTTACAATTTAATACTTTGACTACAATTGAGTCACAAAGGCACTCAGAGAAAGAAATTTCTTTGGGTGCTTTTTTTATATAAATCTGGAGTCTATACAGGCTCCCCCTATCCTTTGTTCCGGGGAGCCTTTTGGCTTATCCCGTTTACATATATAAAATTCAAGCGCTGAGCGCAGAAAGGAAATGTTTATGACGCTATATTTAGACGCAAGAACAAACTGCTCTGATCTGATGGTTGACTTTATCGAAGTTCAGCTATCAAACGGAGAGGTCGTATCTCTCAACTGGGATGAAAGCGGAATTGACCGTGATAATGTCGGATTTAGTGCCCGATATAAGGGACTCTACTTCGATGAAGAGTACGCCGATGGACGGTTAGATGATCTTCGGGAAATGAAGATTCAGACGGTTCAGGTATATACGGAGCTGGGTGTTCCCGTAACATTCCAAATTGACGAGATGCTTTTTGTGGATGCAGAAGAAGAGCTTCGGTTCAAATCACCTTCCTATGAAGAACTGGAGGTGGAGTGATGGCGGCCAAATTACAAAACTCAAAATCTGCGAAAGATGAGTTGCGGGAGGCGATTCGGTCTCTTGGCACAACGATGGGGCTGAACAATGCGTTCACCAAATTTCTGGAACTGACCGCCACAGCCTTAGGTGCCGAACTGGATCCTGTCAACGCCAAAGTGCGTGATCAGCAGTATGAAGATGCTCAAAAAGGCTTGAAGCCAGATGAGCTATCTGAGTTTGCCCGGATGACAGCGCTGATGTGGCTGTCTGTACTCGAACATCAGGAAGAACCGATAGATATCCTTGGAGATATTTATCACAGTCTGCGCCTCAATAATGAATGGAACGGACAGTTTTTTACTCCGGATGATGTTGCGAGGATGATGGCTATGATCGTTAATCCTGTTTTGGAACAGGGTGATTCCCAAGACTATCTGACACTCAATGAACCGACCTGCGGTTCCGGTACGATGGTCATTGCGAGCATTTGGGCAATGAAGAAACACGCCTTCGATTATCGAAATAAAGCCTTCTTTGTGGCGCAGGACATTGATATCCGCTGTGTGTGGATGGCATATATCCAGCTGACTCTATATCAGATTCCGGCTGTAGTCATTCATAGTAACACACTGACGATGGAAGAATGGTCATACTGGTATACGCCAAATGCCGCGCCTTTCCTTCTGAAACAGCAAAGTGATGGAGCGGAGGCGGCGGTATGAACTGTGAACCGAAGTATGTTTATCTTGATGTGTCGCTTGCGTTGGCATACGCTGAACTTTTAATGTCAGAAGAACTCAAGCAATCTGTTTGGGAACTGAGGCTTACGGGACTGAGGCGGCTGCAGGCGCAGCTGACATATTATGAGAAGCTCGGGTATAACCGGTCCCTTTTAGAAGCAATTTCTGAAAAGAAATCTCAGATGGTTCTGCAGGTTTCTTCCCAGACTGAGCTTGACAAGGTGATCTGCCCGCGTGCTCCGCATTTTGATGGAAACAAGCTCATTCCGGATAAGTACAGCATTCCCGAGGAAGAACTGATCTGCTGGTGCGAGACATCTCTGCGAGGGCCGCTCAATGAGTATGGCCAACATCGGTATATGGAAGTCTTTCGGCAGGTATTTCCTGAGTACAGCAAAGTAATAGATATGAGGGAAAGCTTATGAAGATTTTATCGTTCGGCGCCGGAATGCAGTCAACTGCGCTCGCTCTTATGAGTTGTGAGAATGCGTTCGCAAAAACAGACGGCAAGGAATTACCTTATCCCCTGGTTCCGATCTACGACATCGTGATTTTTTGCGATTTGGGGTTGGAGCCGGTATGGGTACGCAAGCAGGCGGATTTTGTCCGCAGAGCCTGTGAAACGGCAGGAATCCGGTATAAAGAGCTGGACGCGCCTCTGTATCAGGACCTGATGCGTGATTTTGGAAAGAAGCGTGTTGTCAGTATCCCGTGGTGGACGATTGACGAAAAAGGGCACAAATCCAAATTTCCACGCAACTGCACGCTCGATTATAAGGTTCAGGTAATTTCAAAGTATGTCCGCTGGGAGCTGCTTGGATACCGAAAGCACCAGCGGCTGCGCGATGAGGATAAGAAAGCTCACGAGATGCACTTGGGGTTTAGCTTTGAAGAAAAGAAACGCTGCAAAGAAAGCCCGAATCCAATGTTCGTAAATAAGTTTCCGCTCGTCGATATGATGCTGGAGCGTAAAGACAACTATGCTTACATTAAAGATGTGTGGGGACTGGATACGAAGGCATCCGCTTGCTGCTTCTGTCCGTTTCATCGAAACTACTTCTTTGAGCATCTAAAGCACAATGAGCCGTCAACTTACGGGAAACTGCTCGCTGTGGATACATTGCTTGAGGAGAATTCACCCAAACCGCCGACTGAATCGAAACTGTATATCTCACGGAGCCGGAAACGACTACCGGAGCTTACTGCTGAGGACTGTAATGATGCGGAATGCTTTCTGTATCACGGAAATCCGGTATGGAACGGTTTTTAAGGGAGGTGCGAGCGATGGACAAAATCGTCATTGTTGTAGAAAAAGGCATGGTGCAGAGTGTTTACGGCACTCACCCATACCGAACTGACATTGAGATACTTGATCTCGACTGTACGGATCCTGAATTTGAGCATATTTTACGGGATCGTCTGCAGGAAGTGGAGCAGGTACTCTGCAAAATTTATTGAAAGGAGTTTGCGCTATGAGTGCGAATAAGTACAAAACCAATCACGAGCGAATGCTTGAGCTGATTGAAAAACTGAATGGGGCGGATATCGCTTACTACCGGGATGACAATCCTATAATGAGCGACCGTGATTATGACATCCTGATGGATGAACTCAAAGGGCTGGAGAAAGATACCGGTTTGGTCCTTTCTAACTCTCCAACGCAGAAAGTGTCCGGAGAGATTTTGGAGGAACTGACACCGGTCCGCCATACCCGTCCCATGCTCTCTGCGGATAAAATCAAGTCCGTGGATGATTTGGCTAAATTTGCGGCCGGCAAAGATGTGCTGCTGTCATGGAAGATGGATGGTCTGACACTGGTGCTCCGTTATGAAAACGGTCAGCTGGTACAGGCAATCACTCGGGGCCGTGAAGGCATCATCGGCGAAGATGTCACACATACTGTGCGTACATTTCTCAATGTGCCGCTCTCCATACCGACGAAGGAATCTTTTGAGGTGCGTGGTGAAGGCGTCATTTCATGGAAGAACTTCAGAAAGATCAATATGAGTCTGGAGGAACCCTATTCCCATCCGAGAAATTACGCTTCCGGCAGTGTGCGTAAGCTGGACGCCAGCGAGGCGAAGGACCGGCTTCTTGAGTTCTGGGCCTTCGATTTGGTTAGTGACTATTTGGAACCGAAAAGCAAAGTCAGCCAGCAGGAGTTTTTGAAGCACAACGGCTTTTCCGTTGTTCCATATATCTACATCGAAGCAGGTACAAGCGAGGAGATGATCCGGAATGCCGTTGCGACAATGGATCCGAAACATTTTGCGTATCCTGTGGACGGCCTGATTATGGAGTACGAGGATATTGCCTACGGAAAGAGCCTGGGTGCAACAGGACATCACGAAAACCGGCTGATTGCATTCAAGTGGGAAGATGAGTTACACGATACTAAGTTTTTGGGCGTTGAGCTCGCTACCACAAGAACCGGTATGGTAAGCATTACAGGAATTTTAGAGCCTGTGGTGATTGACGGAACAGAAGTCAGCCGTGCGTATCTGCATAATCTGGACAACTTTGAAAAGTATGAATTCGGAATCGGAGATACGGTGAAGGTCTACAAGGCCAATATGATTATCCCTCAGATTGCTGAAAATGTGACGAAGAGCGGAACCTATACGCTGCCGAGAAAGTGCCCTTGCTGTGGTGAACCGCTTACGGTAAAAATCACAAGCGGCGGAACGAGGCAGCTTTACTGTGAGAATGCTCATTGTGCAGCCAAACTCGTCCAGAAATTTGCCCATTTCTGTGAAAAGACCCGTATGAATATTGAAGGGCTTTCCGCAACAACGCTGGAAAAGTTCATCAGCAACGGCTGGATTCGCAGTTTTGGCGATCTGTACGAACTGGAGGAGCATCGTGAGGCAATTATCAACACGGAAGGTTTCGGCGTAAAGTCCTATGAGCGTCTGCAGGCAGCCATCGAAAAGAGCCGCCATTGTACGCTGGCAAAATTTATTGCCGGTCTTGGCATTCCGATGGTGGGAAGACACGCTGGCCGTGATCTCGACAGATACTTCAATGGTTCCTGGGTGGCCTTTGAACGGGCAATTCAGGATGGCTTTGATTTTACTCAGTTGCCGGATTTCGGTGAAACCATGCACAACAATATTTACAAGTGGTATGCGGATACGGATGAGGCAAAGCTTTGGCGTCCGCTGCTCGACAAAATTGACTTTATTAAGGAGAATAATGATATGAACATCAATGTAAACAACCCTTTTAATGGGAAAACGGTAGTCGCAACCGGAAAGCTTGAAAAGTATACCCGTGAAGGCATTCAGATGAAATTGCTGGAGCTGGGTGCGCATCCTACCAGTTCGGTTACAAAGAAAACGGATTATCTGATTGTTGGCGAAAAAGCCGGCAGCAAGCTTGCAAAAGCACAGCAGCTGGGTGTGAAGACGCTGACAGAGCAGGAATTCGAGGACATGATTGCCGAATAAGGCGATACAACAGTGGCGGAGTGGGAAACTTCTCCGCCTTTTCTTTTTATGGAGGACTGACTATGAACGATAGAAAAAAACATTGGAAATTACAGGGTGTCCTTTATATCCCATTACGGTCGGGAATTCAGCGTTTATTTGTGAGGCAAATGGAATGCGCCGGACAAGTACCGTTTTGAGTATGGAGACGATTTCTCGGACTGAAATTCAGTTTGAGACCTGTAACACAAATTATTACCTGCATATCATCCCACAGGAGGTGACGGTATGAGTAGCGAGATCTTTTACGATAAAGCTTTTATCCGAGTGGAAGAAAAGTACATTCCGGTAGTCAATCACGGTTCGTCCAACTGCTTTGAGTTTGACAGCAGAGGACGCGAGATCCCGGAAAAAACCTGGTCGGTGTTGAATCATCCTTATACGGAACGAATGCTGTTTACCGCTGATGAGATACGAGAAATCGCTGCTTTCTATGAGGAAATCAGCATGAACAATCGTGGCGGTACTAAAAAGAGCAGGAACCGGTCTTTTGAGGAGAATGAGTTTCGCCGCTGGATTCTGGCCGGAATGAAATCGGCTCATACCGTGGAGGAATATGTGGAGTTTGGCAATCGGGTAATTGTTATTGATTACAGCGAAGATCGCTGGATGAAATACTCTGTTCCGACAACAGAGGCACTGCTGAACAAAATTCAGGAGCTTGCGGATCGTCAGATTACCGTTGGTTTTTGGGATAATCGCCATGTGAACCGTCCAACTATGCGGCGCAGCCAGAGGCAGCCCTTTGATTTTAGTTCCTTGCCGGAATATTATGTCTTGCTTGGAAAACAGGGCTATTTTGTCAAGCGCAGCAGCAGACGGATATGGTTTGCTCGAAATGTACAATCCACCCACTCCGCTGTCCGTAAATTCAAAACGGAAAAAGCGGCGCAGAAATATTTGACTGACAATCAGAAGTTCTTTTCCAAGTGCGCATTCACGATTGAATGCGTACAGAACGGGGGTGCCTCTGAATGAAAGAGTCAAAAGAGGATCGTTTTTGCCGTGTGGCAGAAGCGCGTGTCAATAAAATCATTAAGATGATGCGCCTGCTTGGAAACTGTTCAAATAATGCAGTCTATGCGTTTTCGCCTGAGCAGGTAGAACAAATCTTTGAAACTCTGCAATTTGAGCTGAGACAAGCTCGTAAACGATAAAACTATGGATAACAGAATAAAAGAAATCGTGGAAAATTTTGATCAAATAAAAATCGGCCTAGATGATCCTTTTAAATTTCACTGTACTATGTGTGGTAAATGTTGTATAAACCGAGAAGACATTCTTTTGACACCGAGAGATATTTATAATATGTCAAAGGAACTCGGTATGCAACCCGGAGATTTCTTCCATGCTTATTGCGAGAATTATATTGGAAGTAACTCCAGAATGCCAATTGTGAGGTTAAAACCGAGAGGTTCCGTTAAAAGGTGCCCTTTGTTAAAGGATCGAAAATGTTCAGTGCATAAAGCCAAACCAGTTGTATGTGCAATGTTTCCTATTGGTCGTGGTATTAGAACTGAAGGCGATGTAGAAAAAAATACGCTTGCCGAGTATGAAATCGAATACATCTTCAATGATCCTGGATGCGGCGATAATTCTGAAACTCACACCGTTCGTGAATGGTTGAATGAGTTTGGAATTTCGATTGATGATAAGTTCTTTTTAAAGTGGAGCAACATCATTAGAGAACTTGGAGCTGTATTTCGCAAGGCAGAAGGAAAAGTAAAAGATAGTCTTATGGAAAATGTATGGACTTTAACTTTTGTTAAGCTTTATTTGGCCTATGACATGGAAAAAGATTTTCTGCCTCAGTTTGAGGAGAATTCTGAAGACCTTCTTGCATTGATGCAGTTCATGCCTATTCCAAAAGGTGGTGAAAAATAATGGACGAAAATCGCAATCAAAATCAAATCATCCGAAAAGATGCCAGGAGCTGTTTTGTAGAAAGCCTGAGTGACGCATTTGAAATCGGAAAAGTGCATCTCGCATTTGCTACCTATGACCTGACGAGACCAGCAGGTCAGCGGCAAACCAACAACATTCATATCTATATTGCTGTGGATGAGTTTTTGGATTTATGTCGTAAGATTGAATGCGGTGAACTTAGGTATATGCTGCAAAACAAAAAACAAAACAAGGATATGACTCCCCTGTATCAGTGCCTCGGCGGTACATCCGCAGAAAAATTGGCAAAATACGGTCGTTCCAGGAAAGACGGGATGAGCCTGTCCAGAACAGCGAAGCTCATATGCGGAACAAAAGCAGATTTTCTGTTTGTCGCAGACAGCGGACCTGGACAAACTGATGCCAAAGGGCTTATCGTTCCGAAGTTCGGTAACAAACCCGAAAATCATGTTTCCATCTCTATGAGTTTCGAGTCATTCAGTGAAATGATGCTGTTAACAAAGGAACATTTCAGAGCTTGGCTATCTGCTTGGTATTCTTTGAAAATACAGTCTGCAGGGAATCAGAAATCGTTTTATTCCTCAGACGAGCAGACACCGGAGAACAATTTTGCGGCGGACTATGGTTCGCAGCCAATGTTCTAAAGTACTATATCGCAGCGCAGTCCTTTTGAGGATTGCGCTGTTTTTTATGCCTGAAAATAAACTGTCCCGGCCCGATTTGCATACTCGCTTGGTTCTGACAAAATACGATGATGGTGTACCTGTTTCGATAAAAGTTCTCATTTGGGAATAGATGTAGTATATATTTTATTCTTGTTCCGAAATGGGAACAAAATATTGACAAAGAGAATGGGCTGTGCTAAAATGGGAACACTAATATAGGAGGTGATCTCATTGGTACAACGAAAAGAATATTTAGATCAGCTCATCAATTGGAAAGATGAACAGGTTATCAAAGTGGTGACAGGCATACGCCGCTGCGGAAAATCTACACTTTTGCTTCAGTTTCAGCAGTGGCTGAAGGAAAACGGAGTCACAGACGAGCAGATCGTTTCCGTCAACTTTGAGGAACTGGAATACGAAGAACTGCTTGATTATAAAAAGTTGTATCAGTATCTCAAAGAGCGTTTGGTAAGCGGGAAAACCACTTATATTTTTCTCGATGAGATCCAGAAAGTTTCTTGCTTTGAAAAGGTTGTAGACAGTTTGTATGTAAAGCCGAATGTCGATCTGTATATCACCGGCTCCAATGCGTATATGCTTTCAGGAGATTTAGCAACACTTTTGACCGGCAGATATGTGGAGATCAAAATGTTGCCGCTGTCCTTTGGGGAGTTTCTTTCCATGACAGGGTTAGAGCCGGAACAGGGATTTCCTGAATATTTAAGGAGCGGCGGTATGCCGTATATTGCCGCCATGAATCGCACCGATGAAAAGGTAAGCACCTATTTAGAAGGAATATACAACACGGTGATCGTAAAAGATATTGAGGACAGACAGGCAAGAAAGGAAAGCGACCCTTCCAAGCGGAAAATCACCGATATAGCGCTACTTAAAACAATTGCGAAGTATCTTGCCAGCGTAATCGGTAATCCCGTATCGGTCAGAAGTATCACGGACTATTTGATCTCGAATGGAAGAAAAATCTCGCCCAATACCGTGAATGACTATGTAGAAGCCTTAACAGAGTCCTTTATCTTTTACCCGGCGGAGCGTTTCGATATTGTTGGGAAACAGCTCTTAAAGGCAAACCGAAAAATGTATATCGTTGATCTTGGACTGAGAAATCATATCCTCCCGCGAAAAAACTATGATCTTGGTTTTTCTCTTGAAAATATGGTTTATTTTGAACTCCTGCGTCGTGGCTACAAGGTGACGATAGGCAAGGTCGGAAATACAGAGGTCGATTTTGTCGCTGAAAAGCAGGGTGCATATGAATATTTCCAGGTGACGGCGGATATGACGGCAAAGGAAACTTTTGACCGGGAAATCAGACCGCTTGAAAATATCCGGGATAATTATGAAAAGACGATACTAACAATGGATCGGCTGACGCCCGGCAATTACAACGGGATCCAGGTGCGGCATTTGCTAGATTGGCTGATAGAGACAAAGAACTAAATAAGGTGCACTGTGTTATTTCGTATAGCTGCTTGGTTTTACAAAAAATCAGGCAGCTATGTTTTTGAAGGCAGAGGCAGCGCAGTCCATTTAAGAATTTCACTGTTTTTGCGTCTGAAAATGAAAAGTCCTATAAAATGGCAAGGGTGATGCCGATGACATGAAAATCCAACTGTGCTATACTATTATCGTCCACACTTAGGTCTTGACCACTTCGGTTATAAAACCGAAAAAATATGTAAAGGAGTGTGCGATATGAAATTTTGTCCCTTTTGCGGTGCATCCGTTCTGGATGACACCGTTTCTTTTTGCTCTGAATGCGGTAAGAGTCTGAGTATTTCCGCCAAACAGCCCGAGGAAAAAGAACCGTCAAAACCTGCAAAGAAAAAGGATTCCGGCAGCTCGACACATCTGAAGAAAAAGAAGCCGAAGAATTCAAATCTGGATCCGCCGAAACCTTCTGAAGAAGAGGCAAAGGCGGAAGACGGATATGACGGTTACTATGATGACATCGTTCCGACTGATACTGGAAAACCACGCGAAGGTGTAGATTGGGTTCTGATGAAGAAGATCGGACTGATAGGAGCAGCGGTTGTGGTTATCATCTGCCTGTGTATAGCGGCTATGTACTTACTTTGATGTTGCAGTTTTTCCTCGTGGTTCGTGTAATAGAATAAAACACGCAATGAGGTGAGGAAATGTATATTTCAAAAGGTACGGTTATCAGTCCTTCCACAGAGGGTTTGTTGTTTGTGGTACGAGGCGGAGTTAAATTTCAGTTGACCGGCCAAGAGGCTGCTTTATGGCTGAACGGCAGATTCCAGTTTGTCGATGAGAAAACGGAAGATGAGCGACGCTGTCTAAAAAAATTAAAAAGAATGGGTCTTGCCGAAACTTCTCAAAGTCAGTCTGAGGCCGAGAAGTATCGGATACTGACACAGTGTGTGCTATACCCGGCGGTTCCAAAGAGGATCCGGCATCACACCACAAAAAAAGAAAGAGAAATGCTCGATTGGCTGATGAAAGCTGGACTGCATCTGACGGTCGCAGAACTTGTCTGCCTGAATGAGAAAGGTATTTCCCCTACGGAGGATCTGCTGTACTCATATAATAGGCAGGCACTTACGGAGGCAATCTATCTGGATCACAGCATTCAGGATAATGTCTTGGAAGCACAGATGGAGCATTCCCCTGCCAGGGATGTAACTGTGGCAACAATTTTAAGTCTGCTTCGGAAAAAGAGAATTTTGTTGCTGTGAGGTGATATAATGAAAGAAAGGTTTAAACGATTGCCTGAGGCACTGCAAAAGCAGGTGATCTACCGTTTGGGCGCAGGGGTGATTTTTTTACTGTGTACAATTTTGATATTGATTTTTTTCAGGGATATCTATCTTCTGCTGCCGGCCCTGTGTTTTGCTATTTTCTTTATTTTGAATGGTTTATGGGTGTTCTTTGAAACTGACGCAGGGAAATATGTGGTAATTGAAGGACGCTGCACAGGAATTGAAAAGACGCCGCTGCGTAAGCGTATCAAAAACATTCACATAGAAACGGACGATATTACAGTCAAAGTTATTGTCAAGCAGCGAATGAAGCGGCTTGCCATCGGAGATAATATAAGGGTGTATGTTTTCGAGAAGACTCCGGTGTACGACCAGGAACAATGCAAATTGCTCTGTTCGTACCTTGCATTGGAAAAGACAAGGAGGGAAAGTGAAAATGGTGACAGCAGAGGATTTATTGCTGATTCTGGAGGAGATCAAGAAACTGGTTCTGACGAATTCTGATAGTGATGGTAATACGGATTTCGACAGCCAGAAGGTACGAATTGCGCTTGAACTCGCAAAGACAGAACTCATACAGTCTTTGAATTGAGACTGATGGATGCGACAATTTTTATGCGGCGGATTGACTGGGAGAAACAAGTATGCTATAATACATTTGATAGTTTCAAGGTTTTCACTCGAAAATCCAAAGTAACAGGTTATCAAAGTGTCAGTTAGCACAGTTGTGCTGATTGGCACTTTTTTTGTTTCTCTTCGGTTTCCGCCTGCAAAGCAGGTTGAAATAAATATTTTTTATGCAGGTAGCCCCTGCAAGAAAGGAGTTTTAACAATGATTAAAACCGTAGTAACAGAAGCCATCATTTCCAAAGGTTATGAGGGCGCAGACGCAATCAAAATCATCCAGGGTGAAAAGGGCGACATCGCCAGGTTCCGTATCGGCACAAAGGTGTACGATCCGAAAGCAGATGGCAATAGCCGTTGGTTCAATCTTTCGGTCAAGGCTTTTAACAGTGTGTGTGAGCGCATAAAAAAGATGCAGCTCAAGGACGGAGCCTACATCAACCTGAGTGGTAGACTGGATGAAGAAAACTGGGAAGATCCCAACACGCACGAGAAGAAAAAAGCAATTGTTCTGATTGCGGATGAGGTAGAATACTGCTACGCCGGTAACAACGGTGCCAATAAGCAGAATACCGAATCTGGTGGTCAGGCAGCAGCTCAGCAGACACCTGCCCCGGCGCAAAATCAGGCTCCCGCAAATACAGCTTCTGCACAGGCAGAGGGATTTACAGGCTTTGAAGCTTTTGGCGGGCAGAATGCTTTCTTTGGGTAAGGGGTAACTGACAAATGAATACGGCGCATTAAACGCACATAAGTTTCGAGAAATCAGCTTATGTGCGTTTTTTTGTGTCCGGATTTAGGCTCGGAAAGGAAAAACATCAATGAATCAAAAAGAATTCAAACGGCGAATGGCATATGAGGTGCTTATTATCCTGGGAATGCTGGCGCTGCTTACATTCATCTGCCGCTTATGGCCCATTCTGCTTCTTATCATTCTTGGAATTTTTATTGCAGCCATTAGACTGCTGTTTCTATCATCCAAGAAAGTGGAAGTGATTGAGCCGATGCCGCAGGCTCCGGAACCTGTAAAGGAACCAACGGAGCGTGATGTCATGGAACTCGCCTACGCTGTCATACTCAAACGGATTACGGAGCTTATTACAGATGAGTATCCGGACGCCAGATGGGTCTGGGAGAATCCGAATGCAAAGCAATGTATCCAAAACGGCGAAGAGGTATATGTCCTGCTTAATCGAGCCGGTGGATACCGAAGGGCGAAGGTTGTTATCGCAAATCTTCAGGTGCTGGGCATAAAGTATTGTTCGGCTGAGGAAGAGGATACGCCTGAAAATCAGGAACTGGATACAAAGGAGCAGGAAGAAACGGATGTTTCTGAAAGTCCTGAAGAATCCGAATCTGAGGAAGAACGCCCTGTCAACTATGAACTGCTGGCGTATGAATGGACCGAAGCGCACATTGTTGAGTTAAACGCTCGCTGTAACGAGGCAATTGCTGAGGGAAAAGAGAGCGTGCTGCTAACCGCAGAGGAACTGCCGGTAAAAGAAAGCTGGCCGGATATCTGCAATGAACTGATCCGCGCCGGTATTGAAAATGCTGTTTGTCAGGACGCCGGCATTCAAATCAATCTCACGCACTGAAAGTGCAGAAAGGAAATAACTAATTATGAGTTCAATTAAAATTTTTGATTACTCCCGTACCCTTCCATCCCCTTTTGACACCTTGAAAAGCAAGAAAATCAAGGTATCGTCAACCTATGGAGATGGTACGGAGGCAACGCTGAGTGGATCTGTCATCAAGGCAGTCCACTCGATGATCCGGTATATGGAAGCAATGTCGGAAGGCGCTGTCGGTACACGCGATAATCTGTGTATTGCCGAATACAAATCTGCGGTAAGTCCAGACGCTTATCATCTTGTGATCTATAACAAAGCAAGCGGAGCTTTGATGGCGTCTGTGTATGACAAAAGCGTGGAAACCTTTGAGCAGTATTTGGTCGGAAAGAATGGTCGCGACGGCGCGGCCATTTTGACGGCTATGATGCCGGCATTATTGGAAGATGAGGAATTCAATTCGCATTTTTTGAGCTATAAGGATCATATGGATAATGGTTATCCGGATCTGAATGCCGCTGTAGAGGATATGGCGATGCTTTGCGATAACGCATATCGCAGGGTCAAAGATGAAACTTGTGCGGCACATCTCAAGGTGAGTATTGATAAAGCAGGTAATGTGCTGAATATTTCATCTACCCAGCTGGATTCCGGCAATTATGAGCCAACGGATGTAGTTGCAGGTGAGTTTACGATTTTTGCCAGCACGACCCGAGTCACCGTAAAAAAAGCGGTAGAAACGGTTGCGCATAGCGATTTCGTTGGCAAATATCCGCTGGATCCGAGCCGAAAGCTATCTGCGCTGGAGCAGTCACTCGTACCGCAGTTGCCATCCTGGTATATCATCCCGGAAGAGGTGGTAGATATCTGTAAGCACGCCAGTATCACGACCGGTAAGCCAACGCAGATGCGTAATTTCTTGCTTCGTGGTCCTGCCGGAACCGGTAAGACAATGGGTGCAAAAGCGATTGCTGCAGGGCTGAATCTGCCGTATATGAAGTACACCTGTTCGGCCGGCACAGAGATTTTCGACTTTATCGGAATGATCTTCCCCGAGACTGATTCGGTTTCTACGGGAGATGCTGAGCTGGATAAAGAGAAGGAAGCGCTCAAAGCAATGGGCGGTATTAACTATGCCAATGTAGCAAAACTGATGCACTTGCCCGATCTTGACGATATGGATTATGATCCCGCAGGTGTATATCAGGCGTTGACAGGCAAAGAAAAAGAAGATGCTACAGCACAGGATTGTATGGCACTTGTACTCGAAAAGGTTACGGACAAAGTCCAGCAGCTCAGCCGCCGTGCGGAAGACGAGCAGTCCAAGGGTCAGACCTATACTTATGTGGAGACCGATTTCATCAAAGCACTGAAATACGGTTATGTGATTGAAATTCAGGAACCCACCACCATTATGCAGCCCGGCGTACTGGTCGGACTGAACTCGATGTTGGAGCAAACCGGTTCGATCACGCTGCCGACAGGTGAAATCATCAACCGTCATCCGGATGCGGTCGTAGTGGTCACAACCAATGTCACTTATGAAGGATGCCGGGGGCTTAATCAGTCAGTTATCGACAGAATGAGTCTGGTACATGATGTGGAATTGCCGAGCCCTGAGATTATGGCAGAGCGCGCGATGAGTGTTACCGGCTTTGACGATGATTATCAGGTTGCCAAAATGGTACAGGTAGTCAACGATATGTCGGAATATATGCGAAAGAACGGTATCACAGACGGTTCGTGCGGTATGAGAAGCTTGATTGACTGGATTATCAGTACGGACATTACGGGTGATGCCTACACATCGGCTCTATACACCATTATCAGCAAGGCAACTTCTGACGAGGAGGACAGAGAGGCACTTAAAGTCTCGGTTTTGGAACCGATTTTTCCGCCCACAAGAAGGAAGTCGGCTGTATAAAAATCTGTTGAAAGGAGGATACCCTATCAATGGCAAGGGTGAATCACAAAAAAGTCAAGCAGATGCTTGAAGAAACACGGAAAAAAATTACGGACCGCCAGTTTTTCACTTCCCGCATTCTTGCGGGACACTATGAAGATATGGCGGCTGCACAGACACGGCGGTATAAATACAACCGCCGTATCAAAATGAAGATTATTTGGAAGCCGAGAGAGCAGTCTATCGCGGTAACAAACAATCTGAACATCTTGATCAATGCAGGGCATCCGATTGTAACCAAGCGAAATCGCCTTCGTCAGGATCGATATATGATTGTGACAGGGTTGTTTACGCACGAACTGGGACACGCTCTGTTTACGGATTTTTTGGCAAGTCAGACCTATACGAACTTCCTTGCTGCCTATAAGTGGTATCCTGCGCCGCCTGCTTTCAAAAGTAGTGCGGATGTGCGCAGGGAAAAATCGCTTTGGGAATATGCAAAGAGGGATCAAAGCAGTTTGGAGGCTTTACAGTATCTGGCGCATCATATTGGGAATATCATCGAAGACGGATATATTGAGAGCCGAATGCTGAATCAGTTTCCCGGTACGCTCGGCCAAAGCCTTGAATTCCTTAGAACACAGTTTTTTGAGGATCAGCCAACGGTCACGCAGCTTATCGAAGCAGAGGAGGATGAAGAACATCCCTCTCATATCTTTGAGAGCATTATGCAGATTATGCTCTGTTATGTAAAATTCGGCGAGATCAAGTATGGCGAGGAATCGCTCTCTGATGAGCGTATTCAGACTATATTCGATCTGATCCCTGAACTTGACAGCGCATTGCTCAATTCCAGCGGAAAGGAACGGTGGACAACGGTAAGTACTGTTCTTGTCCGTTGCTGGGATTACATCGAAAGTTACATTGACAGGATAAAAGAGCAGATAGAGGCTGAAAAGGCAGCCGGCAATGAAAGCTCTGCTTCCGGCGTGTTATCGAAACGGCTTGGCTCTATGACTGGCAGCTCAGAAGAAGGCAGCGGAGACAGTACTCCTGTTCCCGGTGCCGATTCAATAGCAGGAAAAGCATCAAACGCCGCAGGCCGTGCAGCGACAAAAGCACTTGCAGCAAATGGATCCTCGGAAGAACCCGAAGAAACCGAAGATTCTGAAGAAGGATCTACAGGTTCAGACGATTCTGAGTCTGAGGAGGATTCGGAGGAAGAAGGCGCTGGCAGTAGTCCGCAGGAAGACGAAGATACTGCTGATGGTTATGCAACGGGTAGTATCGGGGGCGGAAAGCAGGAAACGACTGACAAAGAAGGCGGAAGAATTCCGTATCATCAGACTGAAAGCGCTTATGCTCCCGAAGGTGGCGAGATCACTTATGATAAAGACTACCAACGGGAAAATTATGACCGCGCAGCTTCAGATATTGAGAGGCTGCTTGAAAAGATGGCAGAAAAAGAGGCTTGCAAGGACTTGGAAAACGAGAGGCTTCGTGAGCTGAATGAAGCTGCACAAAACATTTCCTATGGAGATATTCATTCCGGTGTTGCCATTCAAGTTCATCGGATCACGGATGTTGACAGGGACCTGGAAACCCAGTATGAGGAAATCTCCGCTCCCCTGCTTGCTATCTCCAAGAAATTGCAAAAAAGCGTCAAACAAGAACTGAAAGACTCTCAGCGAGGCGGAAAGCAGACCGGCCTCGTTATGGGCCGCCGTCTGGACGCGCACGCTCTGTGCAGAAATGACGGCAAGGTGTTCTATAAGAATGCTCTCCCTAACGATATACCGCAGCTTTCTGTTGCACTTTTGCTGGATGAGTCCGGATCGATGGCCTGCGGAGACCGAGCAACCTATGCAAGAGCCGCAGCCATTATCCTCTACGATTTCTGTCAGGAGCTGGACATCCCGATTATGGTATATGGTCATTCAACCGGTTACAGCACAGGCGTTGACCTGTACTCCTATGCTGAGTTTGAGAGCTTTGACCGTGATGATAAATACCGTATGATGGATATTTCAGCACGAGGAAGCAATCGCGACGGTGCTGCTCTGCGGTTTGTTGCGGAGCAACTCAGCAAACGCACAGAAGAGATTCGGCTGTTAATCCTGATATCGGATGGTCAGCCGGCAGACTGGGGTTACAGTGGTACTGCAGCTGAGGAAGATCTCCGAGGCATCAAGCAGGAATACCGCCGTAAAGGTCTGATCTTCGTTGCTGCTGCCATCGGCGACGATAAGGAAAACATTGAACGCATTTATGGAGATTCCTTTATGGACATCTCAGATTTGAATCAGCTGCCCGTTAAGTTGGCCGCTACTCTAAAGCGGTACATACGGGTATAACAAAATCATTATACACAACAGAATGGGCAGCCGAGAGATTTCTACGGTTGCCCTTTGCTGTGGGAGAGGAAGAAAATTATGCACTTTATTTCATTGGTAGCTGTAGAAATGCCCAAAATCAAAGAAAATCAGGCAGAGAACCAAGAAGTTGAAAAATGTCTGGAAGAATTACGAGAAGCCTATAAGCAGGATTCAAAAAATATCGTGCTTGAACTGCAAATCGAGAGACTGTCGGGGCTTACCACAGAGTTTGCCCGTGCTCTTGACCATAGTGTGTGCCAAATTATGAAACCATATGACGCAGGCACCGAAGATCCGAAATATCTGGAATTTGACGACCGGACGGAAGAATTGGAAGACGCATATTTTGACGGCAAAACGGACTGTATCCGATTGCCGAACGGCACGATTTTGGAAGCGACTTCCTATTATTTTTGGGATAGGTTCGTCATTTCAGACGGTAAAGTTTTTCAGCAATATGCGGGATCACTCCATCATATGAAACGCACAAAGAAAGCGAAGAAAATGACGGTGCTCCCGGATTATCCTCGTACAAAACTCTTTAAGACATTTGAGGAGTACGCTGAAGAACGAGGGGTGCCTTTTGATGAGCAGAAAGAGCGGTATGGTTACTGGTACAATCACAATGGAATGTGGGACTGGTATTCGATTGGCGGACGATGGGCAGATATGTTCCTTGTCAAAGATACCTGCACAGAATTTTCCCCTGGAGAGCGCAGTTGGTGTAATTCGGAAAAGGACTTCGTAGCCCCGGAAGGATACAGGTGGGTGTGCGCAGCCCGGAAGAAAGATATCGACTGGCAGAAAATGCGAGAATGGGAAACTCAAAAAAGAACCGAATGGTTTGAAAGGCTGCAGCGTATGGTTGCAGATAACAAACCAGAAGAACAATTCAGCGGTATCGTTGATGAAAAAGGAGTCCGCTATTATGGCGAGTATATCTACTATAAAGGTGAGTCATTGGAATCCTTTATGAAAAGAGAAGCTATGCCGAATGAGTGGAAATACCCAATATATATTCACGATATCGTTGATACAGATGACTGGCAGTCTAAAGATGATATACAGGTCGGCGCTGAACAACAAAAATCTTGGCATACGATACTTGACGAGTATATTGATTCGCTTAGCGATGATACGGTGCTTGTCGGTGTGGATTACCACATATAAGGAGGTCTTGAATATGATTATCAATCAACCAGGAGCAGAGTTTTTTTATGAGAATATCTGCTATAAAATCGGCGATAGAATCGTTGGAACAGATGCCAGCGAGTACCAAGGACTCTTGGGGTCTATCATTGAAATCCGTGACGGTGAGGATAAAGAAACCGAAAATGAAACGCCGGATATCTATTGCTCGTTTGATGCCCCGGTTTTACCCTATGACATCGCAGAGCTGGAAAAGCGTTTTTCGGAACTTTATCAATGTAAAAAGACGATTGAGGATATTATTTTGGATGAAGTCATTATGGCGCCGGAAATGATTGAAACAATCGAACAGGCAGATAAACAACTGACAAAGCTCAATATCTACCTCGTGTCTGAGGATTGGGCAGTGGATGGTGAGTCCGACCATTCCGTGACGCCTTGCACAGACTATCATACAGCAAAACGAATATTGTGTGAGAAGCTGGCAAAGGAGCTGGATGCTGGGTGCATTCCACTGTGGAACGATAATGAATCTTTCAGAACCGAGGCAGGGAGCGATTATTACGAATGCTGGGTGGATGGTGAATACAGCGAAAGCCACTATGAAATCGCCTTGGTACAGGAAACACTCCTGATGTCTCCGCAGACTGTCGGGATAATTGGTCGCAGTTATATAGACCAATGCCGAGTTGAAGACTTTCAGTCTCACATCGAACAGCAGGACGAAATTTCTTCTCTTACGGAAGAGCAATACCATCGCCTCTGTACAGATCCGGATATTTCCGAACGCATACAGAAAGCGCTCGACAAGAACGATTCTTATTGGGAGCATTACTGGGATTGTGTTTCGGAAGTGGCCAAGGATCTTGTCCAGGAGTACCTGGAGGAAAATGAGGAGGCTGAGGAACAATGACATTCTTTGATTATTTACAGCTGCTGGGCGGTTTTGTCCTGGCGCTCGGGTATATCCCGCAGATCATACAAATTATCACGACGCATTCCTGCAGGGATCTGAATCTGAGGACCTACCTCGCAATGGTGCTTGGGATTGGACTAATGGAAGTCTATGCGATAAATCTTGTGCTAAATGAAAGCGGCTTGATGTTTTTGATAACAAACAGCGTATCGCTGTTGCTTGTGATTTTCATCTGCTTGCTGATTATAGCAATGAGAAAAGCCAAAACAGGCGCAGCAGAAAAAGAAGCTCTCTATGTCTCAAGATGGGATGACGGTTCGGTTATCATTACACCCTGCAAGGTGAATTCCAGAACAAAACGGATTTACGACATTCAGTCCTGTCCGTACAGCCCTAATGGCTGCCTGGAAGAAGAGAGCATTATTATCGGCGATGAGGAATATCCCGTGCAGCACGAAGATGTGCGAAAGGATGACTATCATATCGCATAAAGGAGGTGTGAGCAATGCTTTGTACGAGCGAATCTATTCGGCCTCTTACCAGTATCGTATCCTATCCGGAACGCGGTGAAGGCGGAAACAACAAATATCGTGGGAATTGTTCTCCGAAACTGATCGAAGACTTAATTGGCTTTTTCAAGCCGTCTGAAATCTGTGATTATATGTGCGGCAGCGGTACGACAGGTGCTGCCGCCGCCAAATGCGGCATCAGCAGTAAGCTCTACGACCTGCACAGCGGGTTTGATCTGATGAATTCTGAAATACCTGACAGACCGGAATTTATTTTCTGGCATCCCCCGTACTGGGACATCATTAAGTATTCCGATGTAATGTACCGGGCTTCAGATGTTCAAAACAGGTATGGATATAACCCCTGCCAGTTCGATTTGTCGCGCATCGCAGAGTGGGATGAGTTTGTCAAAGCAATGAACTATGCGATGATGAAACAGTTTTCTGCTCTCGAAAAAGGCGGCCGTATCGCCGTCCTGATGGGAGACATAAAGAAAAAAGGAAAGCTGTTCAGTATGCTGGCGGAAATTACAAAGCCGGGTACACTGGAGAACATCATTATCAAGGCACAACACAACTGCTTTTCGGATAACATACAGTACAGCGGAAAATTCATTCCGATTCTGCACGAATATGTGATGATTGTACGCAAAGACGATGCCCTTTTTTATCCGATTCTGTTTTCGGAAAAGCGGAAAGTGGATATTCGGGATATGCCGGGAGCCACTTGGAAAGATGTCGTTTCGTCTGTGCTGGAAAGCGCCGCAGGACCTGTAACGCTTTCCTGGCTTTATGAACAGATTGAGCCACACAAAAAAGCACAGAACAATCAGTGGTGGAAAGAAAAAATCCGGCAGACCTTGCAAATCCATCCGTCTCATTTTATGAGCAACGGACGAGGATTGTGGAGCCTTCGGACAAGCGCGCAGAGCGCATAGTTGATGAGATTAAGGGGTGTTGCTGCGGCGGCACCTCTTTTTCTATATATGTCAAAACGGGAAAGGAGCTGAGAGATATGGGATGGATATGCTTTTTTAGCGGTCTTATGTTCGGCGGATTCATTGGTGTTGTCGTGATGTGTGTATTACAGATAAACCGCACTAATCGTTTGGAAAAAGAATGATGAATTTGGGATGCGGATGAATATGAGTAAAGGTGGGATAATTTTCAGATTATAAGTGAATGCTCTTTTTTGCCCCGATGAATTGACTATACGGGAAAACTCTGCTATAATAACTATGATAGTTTCAAGGTTTCCAAGTGGAAATCCATAGTATTCAGGTTATTCAGAGTGTCATTTGCAATTTTGCAGATGGCACTTTTTTTGTTTTCCGGCCAATTTTTTGGGCATAAGCCAGCAGTCCTTAGGGGTTGCTGGCTTTTGTTATATATCAAGGCGGTAGCATACCGTCAATAACAGAAAGGAGCATTTCATATGCAAAAACAATGTGAAGACAACTTCTACACAACCTTCAGTTCTGCGTTAATGCTGCAGGACTACCATGACACTCAGGCGAAAAACAGCCGGTGGTATCGCTGCCAGGTCAACGAACTGCAGGTAGAGCCGCTGGATAGTAATTCACCCCTCTATAGTGATATTACGAAGTTCGCTGCTGGTGTCACACAAGACGCTGTTACAGATACAGCGGAAAATCTGGGCATTGCCATACGGGTTGATGGGCAATACTATCCCGTTCGTATGACAGCCTATAAAAGCCTTTTGGACAGGGCAAAAATCGGCGGTACGGCGCTGCCCAAACTCAGCCGAAAGGTGCTGGCGGAGGTTCTGAACGAATGCCTCCACTTATTTTCATCTGAGGCGCTGCTTTTGATTCGCGATGAAAAGGTATCGGCGGTTCATTCCGGTGACTCATCGGATTACTCGGTTTTACCGATTAACGAGCTGCTTGCTGTGCTGACTAAGAAACTGGATGAGAGATTCCCGGGCAATGAATTTGAGTCTGGGTACAGCGATCATTCCGTTTCCAGCGCTGCATGGATCCTGCCGAATCAGCGAGAAGAATTGATCGGCACCTATACCAAGATGCTCATAGCAGAAGGTAAAGCCAAAATGGCGAGCAAGCTGATGCCGGGTATTCGGTTTACAACATCCGATACCGGTGTGGCATCTGCTAAAGTAACCGCATTTTTAAGCGGTATGCGCTATCCGTTCCATATTGGAAGCTGCATTGCCGTGGATCATCGGCATCAGAAGAAAGTCGAGGATTTTGAGACGGCTCTCGATCAGTTGTTCGCGCAATTTGGCGACACAGTGAAGAAACTGGAAAGCCTGATGGATATCACACTGGAGTATCCGGTCAATGCGATGACTCGTATTTGCAAGAAACTCAGTCTGCCGAAGAAAGCAGCACTTGAGGCGATTGCAATGTTCGAGATGTCCTATGGCGGCGGAACGGCGACAGCGCACGATGTTTTTATGGCCCTTCAGGAGATTCCGTTCAGCTTGAAAGCGCAGAATACACCGGAAGGAAAGATGCTGGTCATAGAGGAAAATATGGCTCGCGTCCTGACATTACGGTGGAGCGATTATGATCTGGCAAAGGCGGTGAATTACTGATGGCAGCCCCTATTTTATTATGCGATACTGCCGGAATGGACAATGACCGCTGGCTTGAATGCAGAATGCACGGACCAGACGGAAAGATTCCTTATACGGTCGGAGGCAGTGATGTGGCGGCTATTTTCGGAGTCAGTCCGTGGACAACGCCGTTAGAACTGTGGATGATTAAAAAAGGAAGAATGAAACCTCCTGTTAAATCAAATTCCAGTCAGCTTGAAATGGGGCATCTGTTAGAACCTATTGCGGCGCATTGGTATGCAAAGAAGAGCGGCAATACCGTTTATGAGGATACTGGTCTTTATCAGCACGCTGATCATCCCTATGCTCTGGCAAACTTCGACCGCAGGTTTATTCGCGCAGAAGATAACGAGCCAGGGATTTTGGAGTGTAAAAGCTGTACCTACCATAAGGCCGGTGACTGGGCGGATGACGCTATTCCTATCTATTATGAGCTGCAGCTGCGTTTCTACTTGGGCGTAGCAGATGTGAAAATCGGCGCATTTTCAGCCCTATGGGGAAACAATCCGGATAATGACCTTGCGATTCCATCAATCGAAAGGGATCAGGCCAAAGAGGATCTGATTTTTGAGCGCTTAGATGAATGGATTTGGAGCTTGGAACATGATAAACCGCCTACGATGAGCACTGTCAAACCAAAGCTGGCTTTGGAATCACTCGCGAGGATTTACGGCGCAAGCAGTCCGACCCTTCCTACCATTGAACTGCCTCGAAAATTGGAAAAGCAGGTCAAACGCATTGCTGCCTTACAAGATCAGATTGCTGATCGAAAGGCAGAGATCAAAACTTATGAAAAGGAGATTGAGGCACATACTGTGCGAATTGCAGAATTGATGAAGGCTCACGAACATGGATTTCTTGAGACCACTACGGATAAATATCTCATTGATTTTGCCACTAAAACAAGCCACAGAACCGATACGAAAGCGCTCAAGGAGAAATATCCTGGCATCTATCAGGATGTTCAGAAAACCTCCGAGAGCCGCAAACTGACGGTTACAAAGGCGGTATAAGAAAGGATCGATATTGATGGAAACAAACATTTTTACAGACAACTGGGAAAGCCGGCTGGAGTCGCAGTTCCTAAAAAATAACCGATGCTGCAAGAAGGTATATATCTGCTCGCCGCTCAGCGCAGAGACCGATGAGGAAATGCTCTCTAATATGCGAAACGCCAGGGCGTATATGTATTACGCAATGATTGTAATGGGCTATGCCGCAAGGGCGCCTCATGCGTATCTGCCAATGCTTTTATGCGACAAGATTCCTTCAGAACGCGCAGCAGCTTTGACCTTTGGGCTGCAGCTACTGTCGGACGGCGATATGCTGTTTGTGTGTGGCAGTCGTATCAGTCAGGGTATGCGTGGTGAAATTCTTCACGCAGTCTCCCTGAATATGCCAATTTACACTTTTGACGATGCAATGTATGTTATGGTGCAGAAACTCGTGACGCAGAACGGCGGCGCTAAGTCATTGGTGAAATTCAAGCCGGAGCATTATATGCTCAGCTTTGATGCACCCTTGTCCCATATGCAAAATGCGGTGATGTTCAAATGAGAAAGTTTTATCAGTCGGTGGATCTGCGATCCCGTAAGGCGATGGCGGATTTTCTTGAGCATCACTTCCGATACCCTACAATGAACTCCTGGAACAGCTCATGTTCGTATGCGTGTAATCTCAAAATTTACAAACTTGGTTTGGATCAAGAGATTACAGACAAACTGTACGAAATGCTGGATATCCCGGAGTTTTTTTATTTTCAAAGCGAACTGGCGCACGACTTTGCCCGGAAGCACGATTATGTGTGGCAGGCAAGGTTTAATGGTCGCAGCGGAGGGTATTTGGTCCTCTACCAGGGGGATTGTGAACACTATTACCCCAATCGTGGGACAGACGATGACGCAGATTTCGAGGAATGGGAAATGTACGAACTGAGAGAGCGCGTCAAATTGGTTCAGGAATTTGATAAGCTGGCGGACGATATGGTTCGCACCGCTGTCAGGCTCACAAAAGAATATGTAGTCAGGGAAGAGGAATATTTTGTGCCACAAACACGGAAAGTCCTCATTCCCATTTTGTCAGAACAGTAGAAAGGAGCAAAGATTTTGATATGTCAATTTGAACGATTGATTTATCCGCAGAATGTCACGGTTGTGAAACCAGGCAGTTATATGATTGCCCTGTACCGCACCTGTGAAAAGGTTCATGACTTCGTTGGAAATGATGTCACTCAGATAAAAGCGGTGGGATACTGCTTGCCAACAGCTAACAATCTGCGCTATCAGCTCAATGGGCATTGGAGCAAAAACCCAAAGCACGGTGTCCAATTTGAAGTAGAGAGCTATAACGAGGTAATTTCACCAACGAAAGAAGGGATTATTGCCTACCTCTCCTCCGGCCAGATTAAAGGCATTGGACCCAAGATAGCTGAGAGAATATTCGAGGAGTTTGGTGTACAGACCCTTGAGGTGCTTGACAATGAACCCAAGAGGCTGCTCGCGATTCCCGGTATCAGCCAAAATAAACTGAAAAAGATCTGTGAGTCCTATCTCGCCAATCGAGGCGCTCGTGATGTGGTTGCCTTTTTGGTGCCCCACGGTATCACACCGAACAGAGCCGTCCAGTTTTATCAGCTTTATGGCAACGAAACGATGGATATCGTGAAAAATCATCCCTATAAACTCTGTGAGGTTCCGGGCATTGGGTTTTATACCGCCGATAAGATCGCAATGAGTATGGGATTTCAAAAACTCACTCCAGAGCGTGTGGATGAGGGACTTCTTTACACACTTCAGGAAGCAGAAGGAAAAGGAAATCTGTGTATGGAAAAGCACAGTTTCATCAAAGAAGCACTGAAGATTCTCGAAACACCGGAATTGACAGAAGATATGGCGGCAAACCGTGCGGCCAGACTGGTTTATTCCGGCAGGCTGGTCTGTTATAAGGACAGTGTATACCGTCCCGCAACAGCAGAGGCTGAGGAACAGCTGGCAAAGATGCTTCACCGCAAAACAAAGCAGCGTGTGCAGTTTGTATGCAATAACATTGAGCGAGCGCTGAATTCGGAAGAGAAAAAACTGGGTATCCGTTTGGATCCGGAACAGCGGAATGCAGTCTTGACAGCGCTCCAGTCCCCTATTTCCGTCATTACGGGCGGTCCCGGTACGGGTAAGACTTCGATTCAGAAAGCGATTCTTGATATTTATCGGAGCCAGTGCCCCGGGAATCAGGTCGTTTGCTGTGCTCCTACGGGCCGCGCAGCGAGGCGTATGGAACAATCAACAGGTTTTCCGGCATCAACGGTTCATAAGGCACTCGGCCTCTTCGCTGGAGAGGACGGAATGTTTGGAGAACCGGAGCCATTAGAAGCTGATTTGGTGCTGGTGGACGAGGTCTCTATGCTGGATATTTATTTGGCAAAACACATCCTGCAGGGCATGCCGAACAGATGTCAGGTGGTGTTTATCGGAGACTCAGATCAACTGCCATCTGTTGGTCCGGGAGCAGTGCTCAGTGAAATCATTAAGAGCGGTGTCATACCGGTTGTAAGGTTGGACAAGGTTCACAGGCAGAGCGCAGGCAGCAGAATTGCAACGAACGCAAAACTGATCCGCCACGGCAACCTGTCTATGGATTACGGTGATGATTTTCGGTTCGTGGATTCCAGTGAGCTTCCGAAATCTGCAGAGATTTTGGAACGCATTTATATGGAAGAAACAGCGAAGTTTGGCGTAGATAATGTAGCGTTACTATCGCCATACCGTCAGAAAACAGATACCGGTGTCAATGCACTGAATGAACGCATCCGATTACAAATCAACCCGCCTGATGCCGCCAAGAAAGAGGTTGTGCTGGGGAAACGCGCTTTCCGTGTTGGTGACAAGGTGATGCAGACCAAGAACCGTGAGGATATCAACAATGGTGATGTCGGGTACATTACCGAAATTTCCGGTTCCGGCAGTGAAACCGTTGTAAAGATTGATTTCGGAGATGGACGGATGGCTGAGTACGATATAACCGAGCTTGGCCTACTGGACCTTGGCTATGCGTCAACGATTCACAAATCGCAGGGTTCAGAGTATCAGTCGGTTATCATTAACCTGCAGTGTGCGCACGCGATCATGCTCGTAAGACCGCTTATTTATACAGCGATTACAAGAGCAAAAGAGCGAGTCATTATTGTGGGGGAACGCCGCGCCCTGTGTATTGCCATCAAGAAACAGGACACGGAAAAACGAGGAACTTTATTAGCACAACGGCTGATTGAATTCAGCGACAGAAAATAAGAAAGGAGCCGGTTATGGCAACATTATTAGAGAAGTATACCGATCTTCGGACGGGATTAGTAGAAAAGGTTATGAACGGAGTTTTACCGCTTGACAAGGTGCTTGTATATCAGGAGATCTTATATCGTATTGATGTCCTGGAGTCTTGCCAGCTTTTTGTGAAAACAGCGCCTGTTACAACTGATACCAAGGTGCTTGCTTATCATTATCAGATGTGGGATGTGTATATCTACCATATGCTGACCGATCACAAGTTTGGACAGCCGGCAGATGAAAAGCAAAAGCAGGTGCGGGAAACAGCAGCAAACAGTTTATTACAGGTTGTGAATAACTGTAGGAAACAGTTCAGCAGCTTTAAGCCCACCACAGCGGAACTTTATAAACAAAGTATCAATACCTTGATTACGACCGTGCTTCCCGCATGGGTACAGTATCGGGAAACCTATATCAGTCTGAAGGAGGAACAAAAATGAGTTTGAACTCGAATGAACAAAGCAAGATGTTGGCTTTGAAACAACTTAATACTATCAACAATGTGGAGGGATTTGACCCGGAGGCATTTGCTGTGGAATTTACTGATCTTTCGACCGGTGAAAAAATGAAGCGGTTGCCGGTGGTCATTCAAATGGCCTGGTTCCGGCTGGTATATCCGCAGGGGAAAATTGCTGTTCAGGTATCCAGCGGAAAAGATTGTTTTGTTGCGTCTGCTCGTGTCTATGCCAACTATCAGGATCCGGTGGAGTGCTATTTGGCGGAAGCCACAGCATCAAGAGGTGTATCGACAACAAAGCCGTCAGTCTCTCCCAGGGAATGGGCGCAGACAGCGGCTATTGGGATCGCACTTAGAAATGCTGGGTTCGGATTACAGTTTGCGATTGCCGGCGAAGAAGTAGAAAATATTCCTTCGGAACTTCCGGCGGAAATACAACCGGCAGCTACCGTAGTGCCGACAAGCACAGCTGAAGCGGTATCAGAACCGGCGCCTGATAATCCTCCCGAAGAAGAAGAGTATGAGACAGTTCCTGCCGAGCTGTCCTATGACGACAAACTGAAACTCGCGATGCAGACACCGTGTCCCATCAAGAAATACAGTGGAAAAACTTTGGGAGATTTGATTACGATTGATCCGAAGGCGTTGAACTGGGTTGCAACTAAGTTTACAGGAGCGCCCGAAATCACTGAGGCGGCAAAACTGATATGTGAGGATGCCGTACAGAAAACATCAGCTTGATGTTCATAAAATTAGGGGGACGGATAATCCGTCCCCCGGAAAGGAGGCTGTATGGATATTTTTCATATGTCAGATATCATTCCGCTGCTTGGATTGCCATATCCGCCATACGGCAGATCTGCATATAACATTTCCTGTCCGTGTTGCGATGATAATCCGCGAAAAAAACATCTGAATATCAATCTGAAAAAAGATGTGTTTAGATGTCCGCGCTGCGGATTCTGCGGCGGTGTGTTCGATTTGTATTCTCATTACACCGGCATACCGCGTAATGAAGTTCGGGATGCTCTGATTGCGAGATTGAATGTGCAGGGCGAAGTAAAAAAACCTCGGCAGCAGATTGTTGTCAAAGAGGTTCCTGATTGTCCGCTTACTGATGTGGACAGCAGGCATGAAACCTATCAAACATTGCTCTCGAAATTATCGCTGGCCTCTGATCATCGGCAGAATTTACACGATAGAGGGTTATCTGATGAGATGATTGAGCGGCTTGGATATAAAACGACACCGGTTATCGGAATGAAAGCGCTTGCAAAACAGTTGATGAATGAAGGACTTTATCTTGCTGGTGTTCCTGGATTTTATAAGACGGATAGCGGCGAATGGTCGTTCATAAATGAAAAGCGTGGGATTTTGATACCGGTTCGGGAAGAACATGGCTCAATTCAAGGTCTTCAGATACGACGGGATAATGTGACTCGTCGAAAATTTCGCTGGGTTTCCAGTGTGGGAAAAAACGACGGCTGCGGCGCTGAAGCTTGGGCACATCTTGCCGGACCGCCGAGGCAAACCATTTTGCTTACGGAAGGTCCGATGAAAGCGGATGTCATTCATAATCTGACAGGTCAAACCGTAGTCGCAGTGCCGGGCGTTAGTTCTCTTACACACTTAGAGCGAATGCTTACTTATTTGCGAGAAATGGGGACAACAAAAATAATGACCGCATTTGATATGGATTTTCTCAGTAATCCAAATGTTCAAAACGGTTATAACAACCTTGTGGGAATGCTCAGCAGCATGGGATTTGTGTATGGAACCTATCTCTGGGATCCGCAATATAAGGGACTTGATGATTATATCTGGAAATATCTCATCCAGTCATCAATCTCACAGTAAACCAAAGGCGGGCGGAAGTTGCAACTTTCTGCCCGTTTTTTTATGCGCATTTCAAAGAAAATGAGTATTTGATGTTGCGAATGCGGATAAACATCCGTGTAATAAGATAAAATATAAACTCAGGAGGTATCTCAAAATGATTATTGCAATTGATCACGGCAATTACGCCATAAAAACCCTCAACCATTCTTTTGTTGCGGGACTTTCCGAGCATACAGTAAAACCGCCGATGACTGATGAAATAATGGAATACGACGGAAGATTTTGGACGCTTACCGGCAACCGACTCTCCTATATGCGCGATAAGACACAGGATGAGCGGTACTTTATTCTTACCCTGTTTGCGATTGCCAAAGAACTGGAAAGCGTCGGACGGCTGTCTGCTTTTGAAACCATTGACCTTGCGGTTGGTCTTCCGCCGGAACATTACGGCATACTGAAGAACAAGTTTGCTCAGTATTTCAAGCGGACCGGCACGGTCAATTTTGTTTACAAAGATAATCCTGTCAGCATTATTATCCGCAATGTATGCGTTTATCCTCAGGCATATGCAGCAGTTGTACCGTATGCTGGGAAACTCCTCAGCACGCTGATGATGTTTGTCGTAGATATCGGAGGATACACTACGGATGTGTTGCTTCTCAGAAATGGCAAACCGGATTTACAGTTTTGCCGCAGCTTGGAGCTGGGCGTCATCACAATGAACAATGATATCATTCGCAGGGTTGGTGCATTACACGATATGAAGATCGAGGACGAGCATATCAGTGCTGTGCTGCGTGGTGAAGAAACATTTTTGCCGGAGGATGTGATACAAACAATTACGAAAGCTACAGAGACACATACCAGAGATATCCTGCATAAGCTTCGCGAGCTGCAGGTAGATCTAAGAGCAAATCCGGCAATGTTTATCGGAGGCGGTTCTATTCTTTTTGAAGATTATATCAAGGCGTCCAACCTTGTTAGCAAAGCGGATTTCATTGAAGATCCCAAAGCGAATGCCATAGGATATCAGATGCTTGCCTCCAAACAGTTAGGTTATCGCCCGACAGCATAACAGGGAGGCCGATAGCGTGAAGAAGGATGGTAAGTATAGATATACCTTGGGATTTGGTGATTCGTCAGAGAAAAACCATATGGTCGGCGAATTTTTGGAAAAGATAGGAAATAAGAAAAGCGCTATTATTGTTGAAGCTGTAGCGCAGTACCTTGAATCACATCCGGAAATCAATATGGATTGCAGAAGAATTCAAGTAAAGATTAAGCCGGATATTTCTTGGGCTGAGTTAGAAGAAAAAATCCGCAGTATTATAGACGAGAAAATATCAGTCGCACAGGCCAGTGGCGGCTTGGAGAACACTGGTAGCCAGCCTATAATTGCAGATGCGGATATAGACGAGATGCTACACAATCTGGACTTATTTGATTAGTAAGCAAGAAGGGGTTCTCCGAGGGTGAGGACCCCTTCTCCCTTTCATTTTCAAACATTTCTTATACAATTCCACTTATACTGCGTGTTTTGGAATTTTGCTTTCTTCAAACTGTGTTGATGATGGAATAAAATTGAGATATAAGGAGTGTATGAATTTGGAGTACAAAAAGCTGGGTGCTAATGTGAGAAAGTACCGTAAAATTGCAGGACTCACACAGGAAGAGCTTGCAGAAATCATAGGTTGTTCCAATAGCCATATCGGGCAAATTGAAAATGGACGAGGTGTTCCGAGTTTGGATACGATGGTCAAAATAGCAAATGCTTTGGGTGTGATGATTGACCAGTTCGTTGTAGCAGATTCGGAACATCCAGAGCTTATTTATTTGCACGAGATCAGTGCAAAGATAAAGAGCTACCCACTGAATAAGCGTATCCTTGCGTGTGAAATGATAGAAAACCTTTTGAAGGTCATTGACAATTCGGATCAAAAGTAGACAAGGAGAACTGAAAATGACAGAATATCATTAACTGCATCAGTAGCAGAAAAGACAAAAAAACGAAGACAAATACATAAGATAAATTACAACGACCTTATTGAGGTGGTTGTTCTATTTTGCGCTTTTAAGCGGTTACAGTATGCCTTTGTGTGCTGTGACCGCTTTTTTATATTCACTTTGAGAGGGGGTGATTCCCATGATTGTTTAATGCTATGTACAGGAGAGGCATCACGGTCACTAATAATCATAGCGTGCCGTTTCGGCATTTTGCCATATATACCTTCCTTCCACCGCCGCAGCGGCGCGTCTGGAAGGGGGTTAAAAAGGTGTCGAAGGACACGGTTCGGGATGAACTGCGTGCAAGATTCACTGTCTACATATCGCAGGTTATCATCCACGCAAAACTGGATTATATCCGACAGCTTAAGCGAAGGGCGCAGGAAATCTATCTGGAGGATTTGGAAATGGAACCTTCTGTAGATTTTGAAGAGCAGTATGTACAAGCATACAGCAACAGGCAGTCCTTTGAGTTTGAGGAAGAGAAGCTGGCAAACACTTTTTCGTCTCTCCCATTGATGCGGCAGAGAGTGCTGGAAATGCTGTTTATTGAAGAATTGTCTGCTATCGAGATTGCTCAGAAAATGAACTGTTCCGTTAAGTATGTATATGACCAAAAATATTTGGCTCTGCAGAAACTTCGGAAAAGTTTGGGAGGTGAAACAGATGACCAAAAGTGAGTTTGCTGAAATTCTGACTCGTGCAACAGAGGGCGACCACACAGCGCTGGGTAGAATCTTTGAGCTTTATATGCCGCTCATCGATAAACACAGCGTTGTAGGCGGCAGATTTGACGAAGACTGCAAGCAATACATTATGTTTCAGATAGTGCTGCAGATTACTCGCTTCAAGATTTAAGACTTTCATAAGAGTACGCCGGCTTTCTGGTAGAGTCGGCGTGCTTTTATAAAAATCTTAAATCATCTGCGAAATCCGATGTCCCCTATTCGCTTTTATTTAACGAAGGCATCCTTCTGCACCTTGAAAACTGAATAGCAAACCTCGGTACATCCCCTGATGATGAGCGGCTATCCCTTTGTGTGGCGAACAAAGTCAAGAGCACTGATATGCAGGCAGCCCCCGCATAACGCGATGAGGCATCAGGGATAATAATGGTACTTCCGTAATTCGCGGCTCGGCCACAATGAAGGCGGAGAGATGAGATTTCTATGGCCCCAGTAGCTATGGGCGCCGAGTTAGGCATTATATGATATTGCTATCGCTTGAATAGAACTGGTCTATTTTGGCAATAATTTTAGAGAAACCGTAAGGGAAAGGAGTGTTTTTATGGGCACGAACATTAACCGCGAAAGTTTGAATGAAATGCAACAGGTAGACATTCGGACTGTAGATAAATCGGCATTGATTGATCTAAATAGCGTAAAAATTGACGAATCGCTTCCCATACCGGAGAGAGTTGCTTCATTTGTCAGCCAAATCGGAAACCCCTATTGTTTTCGAGTAGGCGATGTGGCTGTAAAAGTGGTATATAAGACGGGCGGTCCGACATTTCAACAAAACATGGAGGAAATTTTACGCACGATTTGATTCTGGGAATGTATGGAATATGGCAAAGCAGGTAGAAAATCCGGCTTGAATGTGCTACAATACGGGTGGACTAAATTTGCATACTCACCCAGAAGCAGTGGTTTGTGGCGAACTAATTGCTAAAGGAGTGAGTATATATGATCAATCAGAAGGTGCAGCAGTATAATGCTGCTGTTTATCTGAGACTATCCAAAGAGGATATGGACTCTGCTCAGAAGGCGGAGAGCAATAGCATTGTAAATCAAAAACAGCTTATTTTGGGCTTTTTACAGGATAAGCCTGATATTAAGGTTGTATCTATAAGAATAGACGATGGATATACTGGGACGAATTTTGACCGCCCGCAGTTTCAGCTGATGATGGATGACATCAAGGCTGGGCTCATTAACTGTGTGGTGGTCAAGGATTTGTCCCGTTTTGGGCGTGAGTACATTAACGCCGGAAAGTATATTGATCGTCTATTTCTTTATAATGGCATAAGGCTGATTGCAATCAATGATGGGATTGATACCATCACAAGGACACAGTCTGACGAACTGAATATTACCCTGAAGAATTTGATCAATGACAGCTACTGTCGTGATATGTCAATTAAAGTGCGCAGCCATCTACAGGTCAAAAGGAAGAATGGCGAATATATCGGCGCCTTTACCCCCTTCGGCTATCGTAAAGCGGAAAATGATCACAATCAGCTGGAGATTGACGATTATGCTGCATCTGTCGTAGAGGATATATTCCGATGGAAATTGGAAGGTATGAGTCAGGATGGTATTGCAAAAAGGCTGACGGCAGATGGCGTTCTTTCTCCGATGGAATATAAGAAGAGCCAGGGAGAGCGGTTCAAAACCGGTTTTGAGACAGGAAAACAGACACAGTGGACATCGGTTGCTGTTCGCAGGATATTGACAAATCCAGTGTATATCGGCACCTTGATCCAAGGAATCCGCACAAAGCCAAATTATAAAATCAATACGGTTATTGTGAATGATGAGGACAAATGGGTTAAGGTTGAGAATGCCCACAAACCGATTGTATCAGAGCGGATTTTTAATCTTGTGCAAAGGCTTTTGCTGCTGGACACACGAACTTCACCTAAGGAAAGAGTTGTGCATCCATTGGCCGGGCTGGTTATTTGCGGAGATTGTAAAGGTCCGATGGTTAAGACCTCGACCAGTTCTGGTGGCAAAAAGTATTGCTACTATATTTGTGATACTAACAAAAAGCACAAAGGCTGTACCAGCAGTCATAGAATTTCCGAAAGCGATTTGGAGCAAACTGTCTTGCTTCTTCTCAGAGAGCATATCCGTATGGTATGTGAGTTAGATTCTTGCTTAGAAGTAATCCGAAAGGTTCCGTTCCAAAAGATAAAGCTAAAGAAAGTTCAGGAACGGCAATTGAAGATAGAGGAAGAGTTGGAGCGGTATCGCAGGCTCAAGCTTTCACTCTACGAGGATATGAAAGACGGTCTCATCTCGAAAGAAGACTATATGGATATCAAAGCGCAGTATGATGAGCGTATTGCCTCTCAGAAACAGGCATATGATCAGGCACAAAAGGAAATTGATATGTACTTGGACGACAACTCCAAGCCGCATCAGTGGATACAGGATTTTATGGAGCATCGCAATATAACAGAACTTACGCGGATGGTAGCTGTTGAGTGTATTGATGAAATTGCAATCTATGAGGATCGAAAGATCGAGGTTTCATTCACTCATTGGCAGGACTACTCGGCATTATCTGAACAAGTGCGTGAGTATTATCAGGAAAATCATAAGGAGGTTGTATAATGGCACGAAAAAGTAGGAAAGCAGTTAATCAAGTAATATTGCCAGCAGCACCTTCTGAAAAGATATATCGCGCCGGTCTTTATGCTCGAATCTCAGTAGAAACAGAGAGAAAGCGCGAGGCAGATACGATTGGCAATCAAATTCAACTGTTGAAGGACTTTTCCAGCGAAAATTTAGATATTGATGTCGTGGACATTTATGTGGACGATGACATTTCGGGTACAGATTTTGTCCGTCCAGAGTTTTCAAGAATGATGAATGATATTCGAGATGGAAAGATAGACTGCGTGATAGTTAAGGACCTTTCCAGGCTTGGGCGAAACCTGATTGAAACCGGCGAATATATTGAAATGGTGTTTCCTGTCCTTGGTGTTCGCTTTATTGCAATTACAGACAGATTCGATTCAAAGACGATGCAGGTTGATATCGGCGTACAGATCAAAAATATGACGAATGAAATGTATGCAAAAGACGCCTCTCAAAAAATCTGTTCCGTAATGCGATCAATTCAAGAACAAGGGAAATTTGCAGGCAGCAGGGCGCCTTATGGTTATGTAAGAGATCCACGGGATAAGCATATGCTGTTAGCCGATGATGAGACCGCACCGATTGTCAGGGAAATGTTTGAAATGGTTGCAGATGGTGCTACATTGCATTATGTTGCGACCACTTTGAACGAGCGAGGTGTTGCTTCGCCAGGCAGGCGTTTGTACGAAACCGGCGTTTCAAAAAAAGATAAGTATAAGAATTCCATGTGGTATATGCAGACCGTTCGCAGGATCTTACAGGATAGAATATATCTTGGCTGGATGGTTAGTGGCAAGTATGCTTCTGAATTCTATATTACCGGTCAAAAAGGAAGTAAAGCCGTACCGCCGGAAGAATGGATTATCACAAAAGGCACTCACGAACCTATTGTGACAGAGGAATTATTTAATCGGGTCCAGGAGTATTTTGCAAAAAATAAGGAAGAGCACGCTCTGGCTACGAAGTATGATCACAAAAGTAAGCGTGAGAGTATGTTCCGGGGGCATTTGTTCTGTGGTGAATGCGGAAAAGCTATGCACATCCGCCGGAAAATAAATCACGGGAGAGAAAGTTACTGGTATTGCTGTATGATTCATGAACACTACAACAGCCAATATTGCAGCAAGAAGGCTGTTAAAAGTGAGCAGCTGGAATCAATGGTTCACACACTGATCCAAAATCAGATGGCTCTGTACTTAGATGCCAAAAGTATCATTGCGGAGCTCAACAAGAAAAATACCAGCCAAGTCCGCTATAAAGTGTACAAAGAACAGATTAACAACCTGCAGCGGCAGATTAACCGCTATATGGAACTGAAAGCGGCTTTATACGAAGATTATGCGGAAGGCACGATTACCGCAGAAGACTATGTGGCTATGGGACAAGAATATGCACAAAAAGCTGATGAATTGCGGATTTTCCTATCGGAAATAAAAAAAGAATCCCGCAAATATGATCCGGAATATATGGGCGGCGAACATTGGGCAAAGCTTGTTGCCGACTTTAAGGATCAAAAAACTTTGGACAGAAAGATGGTCGAAGCATTTGTAAACAAACTGACGCTCTATAACGATGGCCGAGCGGAAATTGAATTCAATTTCCGCGATGAATTGGAAGAAGTTTTGCTTTGGGCAGCAATGCGAAAAAAGGAGGTGAACAAATATGCCGGATAAGACGCTCGCATTCTATATCCGTCTGTCAATGGAAGACGGAGACCTAAAAGGCTCGGCGGATAAAAAAGAAAGTAATAGTATTACCAACCAAAGAAAATTGTTGATAAACTATTATGAGAGCCATCCGGATCTAAAGAAATACCAGATTATTGAGTTTTGTGATGATGGTTTCAGCGGCACAAACTTTGATCGCCCGCAATTCACAAGAATGATTGAAATGCTGCGTAACCGAGAAATTGATGCGGTTATGGTAAAAGACCTTTCACGATTCGGACGAGACCATTTAGAGGTAGGCGGGTACTTGGAATTATTATTTCCCCTATTCGGAACACGCTTTATTTCCGTCAATGATAATTTCGATACGAACGATTATGTCGGGACAACAGGCGGTCTGGAACTGGCAATCCGAAACCTCGTCAATGGAATGTATAGTAAGGATCTTTCGCTGAAAATACGAAGTGCAAATCAGGCTCGGAGAAAGCAGGGATTTTATCATTCCTGCGGTCACGCCTTTTATGGCTATCAGCTTGATCCTAAAGATAAGCGCAAACTTATTGTGGACGAGAATGTCCGTGAGGTCGTAGTCAAAATATTTGACTTGTGTATTGAAGGACGCAGTACTAAGGACATTGCACAATATTTGAATGACAAAAATATTCTATCGCCGCGACAGTACAAGCTACAAAATGGAATGTTTTATAACGGCAGAGTGGTTGATAATGAGAGTATTTGGCTGGCTTCCACGATCCGAAAAATGCTCAATGATGGAAGATATACAGGCAAGATGATTTCTAACACACGAGAGATGGTAGGAATACGAAGCAATAACAGCCGTGTGCTTCCGCGTGAACAGTGGATAGTTGTAGAAAACACCCACGAGGCCATCATTTCAGAGGAAAAGTTTCAAGCCGCTGCCGCTTCGTTGGCTTCTCGAATCAAAACAGTCAATATGAATACTTCCGGTAACAGAGCTGGCAATTTATTTGTTTGCGGCTATTGTGGAAGGAAGCTGCAGAAAGCACCTGCGATTGATACACACCTGTTTTGTTTGAAGGCATCCAGTCAAAACCAAGCGGAATGTGCCGCTATCCACGAAAGTCTGGAAGTACTCCAGGACAAGACGCTGAGTGTTGTGCAGGCAATCGCACGAATTCTGCTGGACAAGTCCAAGTTTGTGAAAAAATATGATGTCACAGAACTGGCGCAGCTTGAAAGACTGATCGCAGATATGGAACGAAGGCGCAGGCAAATTGCGAATGGGAAAAGCTCTCTATATGAGGAGTATCGGAATGGGCATATAAGCAGAGAACGCTTCATCAAAATTCAGTCTGATAACAAAGCTGAAGACGAAAGGCTTCAACAGAAGATCGCAGAAAAGAATGTGGTATTAAATGAGTGTATTCAAAAACAAAAAGCTCTTGCCCTCGCAGGGCGGGATGCGGAACAGATTCAGGCTTTGACTGAGTATCGCCCTGAGGTTATAAGCCGACTGATAGATAAAGTACGAGTATTTGAAAGTGGGCGAATTGAGATTGGACTAAAAAGCAAGTATCTAACAGATATAATAGGAGAATGTATTCCGGAGCTTGCTTCGTAATATAGAAAAAAGAATTCCTGCCGAATTTCGACAGGAAAATAAAAAAATCTTTTAGGGTATACTTGACACAAGCAGAGGGCTTTGTCACCGGCATGGCAGCAAAAATGTTTCTGGTGGCGGGGCCGGTGATTGTATTCGGCACAGTGGCCAGCACCCTGTACGGGCTGATTATATGGCTGGCGGGGTGAGAAGCCGTGGATAGCTCTGCTTCTTGGATCGAATTAGCCGAAAATGAGGGCATAAACTGGCACTTTTCACAAAAAACAGGCAAAAAATTGTATTTGTCATCCCTTGAAAAATATTATATAATTCCCTTATTGAGTGACTATGTGCGCATCCGCACATTTTCCAAAAACGAAGGGAGAAAACTGAACTATGACTGCCAATGAAATTCGCAATATTTGCCTGTTGGGCCACGGCGGATCCGGCAAGACCACCCTGGCTGAGCAGATGCTCTTTATGACCAAGGGGACTGACCGTTTCGGCAAGACCGTAGACGGCAATACTACCTGCGACTACGACGCCGAGGAGATCAAGCGCCAGATTTCCATTTCCCTGGCCTTTGCTCCCGTGAAGTATAATAATGTCAAGATCAATGTTATGGATGCCCCCGGCAACTTCGACTTCTCCGGCGAAGCTCTGTCCGCCATCCGTGCCGCGGAGTGCGCCGTCATCGTGGGCAATGCCAAGGACGGCCTCAGCGTGGGCATGGAGCGCACCTGGAAGATGCTGGGCAAGAAGCCCCGGATGATGTTTATTAACCGCGTGGAGGAGGCCAACGCAGACTATGCCGCCTGCGTGGACGCCATCAAGGCTAAGTTCGGCACCGCCATCGCACCCATCGTGGCCACCAAGGCCGACGCCAACAAGGCCGTCACCGTCATTGTGGACCTGCTGCACAACAAGGCCTACGATGCCAAGGGCGAGTGCGCCATCCCCGGCGACATGGCCGACGAGGTGGAGGCCCTGCGTGCCGAGCTGATGGAGGCCGCCGCCGGCGCCGATGAGGAGCTGATGGAGAAGTTCTTCGAGAGCATGGAGCTGTCCGCTGCCGACATGGCCAAGGGCCTGAAGATCGGCGTCCGGGACGGCAGTGTCTGCCCGGTGCTCTGCGGCTCCGCCGTCACCGGTATGGGCGTGGATATGCTGATGAAGACTATTGTGGAGCTGGTGCCCGTGGCCACCGATATGCCCGCTGAGAAGGCTCAGGATGAGAGCGGCAATGAGGTGGAGGTGGCCTTCGATCCCAATGGCCCCACCGCTGCTATCGTGTTTAAGACCATTTCCGACCAGTACGGCAAGTTCTCCATGATCAAGGTCGTCCGCGGCAAGGTCACCGGAGATATGTCCCTGTATAACCCCGCCACCGGCAACACCGAGAAGCTGGGCCGCCTGTACAGCATGAAGGGCAAGAAGGGCGAGGAAATTAAGGAAATTTGCTGCGGCGACATCGGCGCCATCGGCAAGATGGACCGGGTCAAGACCGGCAACACCCTGTGCGATGCCAAGAATGTGGTGATCCTGGAGGGGATCGAGTATCCCGCACCCTGCTATGAGCGGGCCATTGCCCCCAAGGTCAAGCAGGAGGTGGAGAAGATGGGCACCGGCCTCAACAAGCTCAACGAGGAGGACCCCACCTTCCATGTGTCCAACAACGCCGAGACCCACCAGACCGTTATCTCCGGCACCGGCGACATTCAGATCGATGTGCTGTGCGCCAAGCTCAAGAGCCGCTTCGGCGTGGAGACGGAGCTTTCGGCTCCCCGTGTAGCTTACCGGGAGAAGATCCGCTCCAAGGTGGAAAAGCGCGGCCGCTATAAGAAGCAGACCGGCGGCAGCGGCCAGTTTGGCGATGTGGTCATCACCTTTGAGCCCCAGAATGAGCAGGAGGATATGATCTTCGAGGAGGCCGTGTTTGGCGGCTCCGTTCCCAAGAACTATTTCCCCGCCGTTGAAAAGGGCCTGCGCAAGTGCTGCCTCACCGGCGTCCTGGCAGGCTATCCGGTGGTGTTCCTGAAGGCCACCCTGACCGATGGCTCCTATCACCCTGTGGACTCCTCTGATATTGCCTTCCAGCTGGCAGCGGGTCTTGCCTTCAAGGAGGCTCTGCCCGAGGCCAAGCCTGTGCTGATGGAGCCCATCGGTGAGCTGAAGGTCACCGTGCCCGATAGCTTTGTGGGCGATGTCATGGGCGATCTGAACAAGCGCCGGGGCCGCGTCATGGGCATGAACCCCACCGGCGACGGCGAGACCGTGCTGGAGGCCGAGGTGCCCATGGCTGAGATGATGTCCTACGCCATCGACCTGCGCTCCATGACCCAGTCCAGAGGTACCTTTGTGTTCTCCTTCGTGCGCTACGAGGATTGCCCCGCCGCCGCCCAGGAGAAGGCCATTGCCGAGGCCAAGGCCATGGCAGAGGCAGAGTAAGAGAATCTGACGGATTAAGTGTATACTGTGTCCCGGCCCGCTGAAGAAATCGGCGGGCCGGGCGTTCTTATTTTATATGGTAGGGCGGGCTGCCCCCAGCCCGCCGCCCGATAACCACCACGTCGCCCTTCGCAAGGGTATCATGGCCTGCGTAGGGGAGGGGCTCTCTTGCCCACCGTCGTGCCAACCGACTGACGGGCACTGTCGTACCCGCCAATCGGGGCACTTCCTCGAAACCGGCTCGCTTCATCCGCCACTGGCGGCGCTTCGCCGATTTCCCCTCCTGCGGGCAATCCGCATCCCTGTCCCCAGGGCCCCCTTGCCTAAAGGGGGCCTTTTTAAGAAGCGGCGGGATTTTTTCTCAAATTTACAAAAAATTTTCATTAAAGTTGCAAATGCAACTTTTGAGAGCCGGGTTCTTGTGGTATACTACAAGCACAGCAAGAAAAAACGGGCTGCGGCCCAAATCATAATAAGGAGGAACTTTACAATGAAGAAATGGGTATGTTCTGTTTGCGGTTATGTGTACGAGGGTGAGAATCCTCCCGCCGAGTGCCCCGTGTGCCATGTGGGCGCCGATAAGTTCATCGAGCAGAAGGAGGAAAAGTCCTGGGCTGCCGAGCATGTGGTAGGCGTAGGCAAGTCCTTCGGCAATGATGTGCCCGAGGAAGTGCGCAAGGAGATCATCGACGGTCTGCGCGCCAACTTCGAGGGCGAGTGCAGCGAGGTGGGCATGTACCTGGCTATGGCCCGTGTGGCTCACCGCGAGGGCTATCCCGAGATCGGCCTGTACTGGGAGAAGGCCGGCCTGGAGGAGGCCGAGCACGCCGCCAAGTTTGCCGAGCTCCTGGGCGAAGTCATCACCGACTCCACCGAGAAGAACCTGCAGATGCGCGTAGACGCTGAGAACGGCGCCACCCTGGGCAAGTTTGAGCTGGCCAAGCTGGCTAAGAAGTACAACCTGGACGCCATCCACGACACCGTCCATGAGATGGCTCGTGACGAAGCCCGGCATGGTAAGGCCTTCGAGGGCCTGCTGAAGCGGTACTTCGGCAAGTAAATCAAAGATTTAAGGGAGAGGAATGATCCTCTCCCTTATTTTTACTGGACGAAAGGTTAATTCTCGCGCTGCGTCCTGTTCTTTTTCCGGGAAAAGCAATACAATGGCAATGAAAGGAGGCGGCTGCATGGATCAAATCAAAATCGGAAAATTCATTGCCGAACTGCGGAAAGAGAAAAAATTGACACAGGAAGAGCTGGCGGTGTTGCTGGGCGTCAGCAACAAATCGGTGTCCCGCTGGGAAAATGGGAAAAACCTGCCGGATGCTGCACTGTATCAGCCGCTGTGCCATGCACTGGGCATCAGCTTGACAGAACTGCTGAGCGGAGAATGCATTGCGGCAGAGAATATGACGGGACGAGCCGAGGAGAGCTTGCTCTCCATGCTGGAATGTGCAAAGCAGAAAATCAGGAGCGTGAACAAGCGATTCCTAGCTGCGTTGGCGGTGTGCGTCTTGTTGGCGGCGGGGCTGTTTGTGACGCTGGATAAAACGGTTTTTGCGCCGGGAGCGTGGCATGAGGGGGATGTTTCCCAGTGGCAGAGCTTTTTCCCGCCGAAAACGGCGTATAGATTGGCACTGAATGACGAGAACAAGCCCGTGTTTGTGGACCCGGCCAGGGCCATCCGGGAGGCGAGACGGGATTACGCGGAGGCCATTCGGGCAGTGCGAAAGGATAATCACCTGCTGCCATTGCCGCTGTGCAGACTCTACTACCACCCATACGGAATGTTCGGCTGGCAGACGGACACCGGAGATGAACTGCTCAATGCGCAATGCCGGAGACTTTCAAAATTCGTCGGCATATATGAAAACAGTTTCGACAGCATATATGTTTTGTAAAAAGTCGGAGCTGTAATTGGCTGCCTTGCTGAAGCGCTACTTCGGTAAGTAAAACATTGCAAAATAAAAGCCGAGAGGGGCTGCCCCTCTCGGCTTTTTTACTTGATCTGCAGAATCACTGCTCCTGGCCGTTGTTATGGCTGCCGGAGACGGCGTCCTTGGCCTTGTTGACCACATCCTCCACCATGTCGGGCTGGGTGTTGGCCTGGGCACCGTCCCGGTACTGGGCGCTGCCGAAGCCCAGGATCATCTGGAAGATGAAGGGCAGCAGCAGCAGGCCGATGCCGAAGCCCGCGCCCTGGTTAAAGGCCTTGGCCAGATCGATCTGCATTTTGATGACGAAATAAATGTTGTAAAGGGGGATCAGGAGCAGCAGGAATTTCCAGCCACTTCCGTACAGCTCCTGGCAAAGAACGTAGGTGTTGTAAAAGGGGACGATGCCTTCCCAGCCCTGGTGTCCCATCTTCTTGAAGATCATCCAGGATGCCACCAGGGTCAGAATGCCGCAAATGAGGCTAACAAATGACATAAATTTTCTCTCCTTTTTAAATTAGCTGCCGCAGATAGTATATGCGGTAGGAACAGTATACCATTCTTTCCCGCGCATTACAACAATTTTTGAGTAAAACGACCCCAAATCGCCGATTTTTGCTTCCGGGAGCAAAGAGGGACCGGCGCATGCAGATGCGCCGGTCCCACCTATTTCATAATGGCGTTTTACTCCGTAAGCTTCTCCGCCACGCCGTCCAGCCAGTGGCCCTGGAAGCTCTCGATTTCCCCGGCGTCTACCAGCTCCGCCAGAGTGGGGTCCAGGGGCATTTTGGCCAGGACCGGGAGGTTATACCGCTGGGCGGCCTCGTCGGTCTTGCCTTCGCCGAAGAGATAAATCTTCTTGCCGCAGTCGGGGCAGGGGAGGTAGCTCATATTCTCCACCAGGCCCAGAACGGGAATGTCCATCATCTGCGCCATTTTCACGGCCTTTTCCACCACCATGCCCACCAGCTCCTGGGGGCTGGTGACGATGATGACCCCGTCTACCGGCAGGGACTGGAACACATTCAGCGCCACATCGCCGGTGCCGGGAGGCATATCCACGAACATATAGTCCACATCCTGCCACAGCACATCGCTCCAGAACTGCTGCACTACGCCGCCGATGACCGGCCCGCGCCAGATGACCGGGTCCGTCTCGTGTTCCAGCAGCAGGTTCACGCTCATAAGCTGGATGCCCGTGCGGGTCTGCACGGGGACAATGGCGTTCTCCGTGCCCACGGCCCGGCCGTGGACGCCGAAGGCCTTGGGGATGGAGGGGCCGGTGATGTCAGCGTCCAGCACCGCGGTGCGATAGCCCTTGCGCTGCATGGTCACGGCCAGCTGGCTGGTGACCATGGACTTGCCTACGCCGCCCTTGCCGGACACAACACCGTAGACCTTGCCTACCCGGCAGCCCTCGTGGAGGGGCTTTTTCTCAAATACATTGGCTTCCTTGCGCTCCCCGCAGCTTTCGCTGCAGGTGCTGCAATCATGGGTACATTCGCTCATAACAATAGCTCCTTTTCTGCATTCTCATATACCATATTATAATTATATTATATATTACTTTTTCCCGGCCCGGGCCTTGGCCTCGGCCTTGATGCGGTCCAGCCGGCGGCGGAGCTGGTTCAGCTGCTCGTCGTGGCGGGAGCGGAGATTGGGGTGGCTGCGGAGTAGGCGTCGCTCGAACAGATCCTGGCCGCTGCGCAGCAACTGCAGCTGCTTGCGCTGCTCAGCCAAGAACTCGTCATAATGCTCCATAAGCTGCTGGGTGCGGGTTCCCTCCATAAAGTCCCGGGTCATATTGTCCACGGATTGAAGGTAACGCTCTCGATTCTCGGCGGCCTTGTCCCCCAAGCTCTGGGCGGCGGCGGCCAGGTGCTGGCGCACCTTCTGCTGAACCTCGTGGAGCTTCTCGGCGCGGTTGGAGAGCTGGATGGCGCTGCGGACGGAGAGCACGTTGTCCATCAGATAAATACCGAACAGGAACGACGCCGCCGGAATAGTGTAGGTGTCGCCCACCCGGAACAGCCATGCCATCACCGGCGGATTTACCACATGGCACAGCAGTACGCAGGCCAGGCCGAACAGGACACTGTTGAGCAGGCAGACCCGCCCGTTGATCTGGATTTTTTTCTTGCTGTAATCCCACCAGCGCATGTGAAAGAGCTTTTCCATAAACCAGCTGGTGAAGTATTCCAACGCGGTGGTAAGGACCATGCCGCTCAGGAAGGTGAGAACGGGATTTTTGAAGCCCCCATGTAATACATATAACACCAAAAGGGCTCCGTGTCCATAGATGGGGCAGATAAATCCGTTCAAAAAGCCGCGCTTTTCGCAGATGTGACCCTTGCCCACGGAGCAGTAGACCATCTCGCCCACCCATCCGGCGGCGCTGTAGATCATGAGCAGAAGAAAGAATATGCAGAGATTGCTGAAAGTATTCAGTGGAAACATAGTGACCTCACGTTTTAAATTATCTTATGTGAATAATATGTACCCCTGCTCGGCCGGAGAGATAGGCTGCCTCCCGGCCTTGGCAGGTAAAGAGCAGGATCTGCCGTTTTTCTCCCAGCCGCGTCAGATAGTCCAGAGTCTTACCCAGACGCATATCGTCGAAGGTGAGGAGGGCATCGTCTAAAATCAGCGGCGGGTTTTGCTCCGGCGGGAGGATCATCTCACAGATGGCCAGCCGCACAGCAAGGTAGAGCTGGTCGGCGGTGCCTGTGCTTAAAAGCTGCACATTGCGGCGGGTAGGGTCACTGTCCGTCTCGGCGGAGAGGTGAAATTCCCGATCCAGCAGGATACTGCTCCAATCGCTGCCGGTCATATCGGCAAAAATCTCCGCTGCCCGGCGGCCCAGTTCCGGTGAAAAGCGGTTTTGCAGGGCGACATTGGCGGTGCGCAGGCTGCCCAAGGCCATGGCCAGGGCGTCGTATTCACCCTGAAGCTGCGCCAGCTGCTCCTGCATGCTCCGAAGCTGCCGCTCCAGGTCATCGGGCTGCCCTATAGCCGCCAAACGACCCTGGATCTGCGCGATCTGCTGCTGTAGCCGGGCGCAGGTGCCGTCGGTGTCGTCGGGTTGCACCTGCAATACCTCGCTCTGGGCCTGCCGGATCTCCTGGGTCAGATCCTCCCGCCGCTGGGTAGTCTGCTGCACAAAGCGCCGTATGTCCGCGGCGGAGTGGGCGTCCGGCGCCCACTGCCGCACTTGTCCCAAAAGCTGGACCAGCGTGGACCGTACCCGCGCGTCGCTGTCCGCCGCCGCCTGACGCTGCTGCTGCAGGAGACTGCGCTGGCGCTCCACCTCCTCCAGCAGGGGCAGATAGCTTTCAGCCAGCTTTCGCAGCTCCTCCTGCCGCTTCAGCTCCCGTCGGCGCTGCTGCTGCAGCCGCAGCCGCTTGACCAGCAGCCACAAAAAGCTGCCGGCGGTCAGCGCTGTAGCGGCACATGCGATGCATAGCCGCAAAATCTGCGGTCGATCCAGCTCATACCAAAGAAAGCCGCCGCTGCAAAGGCTTAGGGATAGGCAGATAAGCAGCTGCGCCACCTGGGGCGGCGCTGGGGGCTGGATCTGCAGCTGTGTTTCCAATTCGGACTTTGTCATGGGGTGCAGGGGGTTGCGATTCAGCTCCTGCAGCTGCACCTGGATGGCTGCGTCCTGCTGCTCTGCGGCATCCTCTGCCTGCTGCGCCTGCTCCGCCAGAGAGCGCACAGCGCCCAACTGCTCGTTGATATTCTGAAGGGTGGCGCTGTCCGGCAGCTGTAGCAGCAGCTGCTGCTTTTCCTCGGCCTGCCGCTGGATTTCCCGCTGCCGGATCAGCAGGCGATCCTTCTGCTCTTGCTGCGCCTGCAGCAGCTGGCTGTGCAGGAAGGCCTCCTGCTCGGCCAGGGACTTGACCTCGGCTCGGGCAGCCATGAGCTCGCCGATCTCGGCCTCCAGCTGGGGGATGGCACCGGTGCGGTTATACTTGCGCTGATGCAGCTGCTTTTTCAGGCGGTTTTCTGCCTGTAAAAAGGAGACCTTTTCCTCACCGGTGGATATGAGAGCGTTGATGCGCCGCTCCAGGTCGGCATCGGCATTAATGGCCATGCTGCCGGAGGGAATAAAGGCGCACCGCTGATACACCGATTGCGGCACACCCAGGAGAGTCTCACCGCAATGGGCGGCATCCAGATCAGGGACAGGGGTGTCCGTCCCGGCATAGGTGCAGGAAAAAACGCCCATGGGCGCGTCGGTGCGCTGGGTCCGGCGGCTGAGAACCAGCAGCTTCTCGCCTGCTGACAGCTCCAGCCTGCCCTGCATGGGGGTGCCGTTCCAGGGCTGAAAGCGGTTCTTGTCTGCCAGGTCGCCCCGCTGCCGGGTGTTTAGCCCATAGAACATGGTCAGCAGAAACCGTGACCATGTGGACTTGCCGCCTTCATTAGGGGCGCAGATCACGTTTAGACCTGGCTGCAGGTCCAGCTGTGCCTGATTTAGTTTTCCGTAGGTGGCATTTGCGTGCAAGAGCTGCAAAACAGTACACCTCCTTGATACAATAGTAGAACATAAATATTATAACACAGGCTTCAAAAATTGTCATCTTACGCAACAAGAAAAAACAGTAAAAAAATTCAAAAAAAGGATTGACAAAAGAGCGGCAGGGCAGTATAATAACAAATGTTCCGCATGGAGCGTGTACCTTGTAAAT
>OHOA01000083.1_pt1 | contig 72565 bp, 72 predicted proteins | sample 1569681 | NCBI WGS metagenome assembly OHOA01 (sample SAMEA3879609, study PRJEB24766) | human gut metagenome | biome: human-associated habitat; feature: feces | place: USA | collected 1985/1987 | reverse complement strand
CCTCCCATCACAAATTTAATATGTATAAAGCTTGAAGATTTTCTTTGTGCATTTTGCCGAACACAATTTGTTTATATTACATAAAACAATTTTCATTATTTGTGTATAATGAATAATAATGATGTCAAAAATACTAGAAAAGCTGTAAGAAAAACAGATTGACAAAAAAATAACAAACAGCTATAATATAAATAAGATGAAACGAGCATACTGTTAGTCGGTTTCATCGTTAAACACATTAACGCTAATTTTTATTGGAGGTTTATTTATGGCAAAGAATGAAACACCGGTATTGGTAGACAGCGTAGAAGCTCTTGAGGCAAAGATCGCCGAAGTAAGAGAAGCTCAGAAAATTTTCGCTACCTATACTCAGGAGCAGGTTGATAAGATTTTCAAGGCTGCCGCTATTGCCGCTAACAAAGCAAGAATTCCTCTTGCAAAAATGGCTGTTGAGGAAACAGGCATGGGCGTAGTCGAGGATAAGGTCATCAAAAACAATTATGCCGCTGAATACATTTATAATGCATACAAGAACGTTCAGACCTGCGGAATCATTGAAGAAGATTCGGCGTACGGTACAAAAAAGATCTATGAGCCTATCGGCGTAATTGCCGCAGTTATTCCTACAACCAACCCGACATCTACCGCTATATTTAAGACAATGATCTGTCTTAAAACAAGAAACGGTATTATAATCAGCCCTCACCCGAGAGCTAAGAAGTGCACTATTGAGGCTGCTAAAATCGTACTTGACGCAGCTGTAGAGGCAGGCGCTCCTAAGGGAATTATCGGCTGGATCGACGTTCCGTCCCTTGATCTTACTAATACAGTAATGAAAGAAGCTGACTGCATTCTCGCTACTGGCGGCCCGGGAATGGTTAAGGCTGCATATTCGAGCGGCAAGCCTGCCCTTGGTGTAGGAGCGGGAAATACTCCTGCCGTGATCGACGCTTCTGCTGATATCAAGCTTGCGGTAAGCTCGATTATTCACTCAAAAACTTTTGACAACGGTATGATATGCGCTTCTGAGCAGTCAGTTATTGTTGACAAGTCTATTTACGACGAAGTTAAAAAAGAATTTAAAAACCGCGGCTGCTATATCCTTAATAAGGAAGAAACCGAAAAGGTAAGAAAAACTATTATCATTAACGGCGCACTCAATGCAAAGATAGTAGGACAGTCTGCTCATACTATTGCTAAGCTTGCCGATGTTGAAGTCCCTGAGGACGCTAAGATCCTTATTGGAGAAGTTTCCTCTGTTGAACTTGATGAAGAGTTTGCTCACGAAAAGCTATCCCCTGTTCTTGCTATGTATAAAGCTAAGGATTTTGACGACGCTATTGAAAAGGCCGACAGACTTGTTCAGGACGGCGGTTACGGTCACACTTCCTCGCTTTATGTCAACGCTTCATCTGAAAAGGAAAAGATCAATAAGTTCGGCGCAAGAATGAAAACCTGCCGTATCCTTGTAAATACTCCTTCTTCACACGGCGGTATCGGCGACCTTTATAACTTTAACCTTGCTCCTTCCCTTACTCTCGGATGCGGTTCATGGGGCGGAAATTCCGTTTCAGAGAATGTAGGTATCAAGCATCTTTTGAACGTCAAGACAGTCGCTGAGAGGAGAGAGAATATGCTTTGGTTCAGAGCGCCTGAAAAGGTATACTTCAAGAGGGGCTGCCTCCCTGTTGCACTCGACGAACTTAAAAACGTAATGGGCAAGAAAAAGGCGTTTATCGTTACAGACCAGTTCCTTTACAAGAACGGATATACAAAGCCTATCACAGATAAGCTTGATTCTATGGGCATTGTTCATGAAACATTCTTTGACGTAGCTCCTGACCCGACGCTTGGCTGCGCTCTTGAAGGCGTAAAGGCTATCAGAGCTTTCGAGCCTGATACTATTATCGCTATAGGCGGAGGTTCTGCAATGGACGCCGCTAAGATCATGTGGGTTCTTTACGAGCATCCGGACGCTGACTTCTTCGATATGGCTATGAGATTTATTGATATCCGCAAGAGAGTCTATACATTCCCGAAGATGGGTGAAAAGGCTTACTTTATCGCTATTCCTACTTCCTCCGGTACAGGTTCTGAGGTTACTCCTTTCGCTGTTATTACAGACGAAAAGACCGGAACTAAGTATCCTCTTGCCGACTATGAGCTTATGCCTAATATGGCTATCGTTGATACAGATATGATGATGAGCGCTCCTAAGGGACTTACCTCGGCTTCAGGTATTGACGCTCTTACTCACGCACTTGAGGCTTACGCTTCGGTTATGGCTACCGATTATTCTGACGGTATCGCTATAAGAGCAATGCAGCTTATATTTAAATATCTGCCGGCCGCTTATGAAAACGGACAGACAGACGTTAAGGCTCGTGAGGAAATGGCTACAGCTTCTACAATGGCAGGTATGGCATTTGCTAACGCTTTCCTTGGAGTTTGTCATTCAATGGCTCACAAGCTTGGCGCATATCACCATCTGCCACACGGCGTAGCTAACGCTCTGCTTATAACCTATGTAATGAGATTCAACGCAGATCCTACTCCTCGTAAGATGGGTACCTTCTCACAGTATCAGTATCCTCATACTCTTGAAAGATACTGCGAATGCGCTAACGCTCTCGGAATTACCGGAAAGAACGATGAGGACACTCTTAATAAATTTATCAGCGCTATCGAAGAGCTGAAAGCTAAGGTAGGAATCAAGAAAACTATCGCTGAATACGGCGTTGACGAGCAGAAATTCCTTGAATCCCTCGATCAGATGGTTGAGGACGCATTTGACGACCAGTGTACTGGCGCTAACCCAAGATATCCGCTTATGAGCGAGATCAAGGAAATGTACCTCAAGGCTTACTACGGCAAGTAATTAATTTTGATTGATTTTCTTCTATAAACCTCTAATATAAAAGAAAGACACTTTTGACGCTATGTCAGGAGTGTCTTTCCTTTTAATGCGTTGACTTCCCCGATGGAAAAGAAATGTCCGGTAAACAGCTGTAATAGATTATTTGTGGAGTATCTAGATAAATATTCCTGTTTTTTGTTTTAAATTCAGTTACCTTTAAAAACGCAGTTGATAAAAAAATATAAAAAACCCTTGCATTTTTTCTGTATATGTGTTATAATAATTAAGTAATGGAGTTAAGATTGAGTTGTTTCAGAAATGTTCCTCATCAATCCGAGATATAGGTGTGCGGGTCCTGTGCAATGAAACGCTGTGAACCATGTCAGGCGGGGAACCGAGCAGCATTAAGCGGTCTGTTTCGTGTGACACAGTTTCGCCTGCACGCCTATATGTCGGATTGATTTTTTATGCTGAACGAGGGAGGCAGGATTGATGTATCAGGCGTTATACAGAAAATGGCGTCCTATGTCCTTTGACGATGTTGTTTCTCAGCCTCATATTACCGAAACGCTTAAAAATCAGATCGCTATGGATAAAACCGCTCATGCCTACCTTTTTACCGGCTCAAGAGGAACGGGAAAAACTACCTGTGCGAGAATTTTTGCAAAGGCGGTCAACTGCCTTGATCCCCGTAACGGAGAACCCTGCCTTGAATGCGAAATATGCAGAAGCGCGGATAAGGGTTCACTTTCGGATATTATTGAGATCGACGCAGCGTCAAATTCAAAGGTAGACGACATAAGGGAGCTGAGAGAGGGAGTAGTTTATACTCCTGAAATGTGCAGGTATAAGGTCTATATAATAGACGAGGTCCATATGCTTTCAGCCGGCGCGTTCAACGCCCTGCTTAAAACTATGGAAGAACCTCCGGAGCACGTTAAATTTATACTTGCCACCACTGAGGTCCATAAGGTACCGGCTACAATCGTATCCAGATGTCAGCATTTTGATTTTCACCGTATCAGAACTCAGGATATTGTGGACAGGCTTTCATATATTGCTTCTCAGGAAAACCTTGTGCTTGACCCTGACGCCGCAGGACTTATTGCGGGACTGTCGGACGGAGGAATGAGAGATGCTCTTTCACTGCTTGATCAATGCGCCGCTTATTCGGATAATATCACAGCAGAGGTCGTTTCTAATGCGGCAGGAATAGCCGGACGCGGCTATCTGTTCGATATACTCGAAGCCGTATGCAGGCATGACGCCGCAGAAGCAATACGAATGATCGACGATTTATATGCAATGTCCAAGGATCTGGCGGTTTTATGCTCTGAGCTTATTGCTCAGATGAGAAATATAATGATCATAAAGTCCGCCGATAACAGCAGAGAGCTTATAGTATGTATGCCTGACGAGTTTGAAAGATTGAAAAGGCTTGCAGATTCTATTGATCTCGATACTATATTAGGCTATATCTCAATATTGCAGGAATGCTCAGAGCATTTTGCGAGAAGCTCCAATAAGTGTATTGAGCTTGAAATGTGCGCGGTTAGATTATGCACATATTCTCCTGATCTGCCAAAACCCATTACAGCTGCACCCAGAGAGAATACTCAGATAAGCAGTTCACAGGTCAGCGCACTTATAAGCCGTATCAGCCAGCTCGAACAGGCTTTAAAGAGCGTAGGAGAAAGTTCAGCTTCTGCTATGCAGGCCGTTAAGCCTGAAGTAAAGAAAGAACCTACCACCGCTCCCCTTAAAAAGTTTGACCCGAACAATTTTACTCCCTTGGACGAATGGAAAAAGATACTGGAACGGGTCAATGAACAGGCTCCGGCAATAGGCGCTTTTCTGGCAAATTCAATGGCGTGTATAGAGGGAAATGTTTTCAACGTAGTTGTTAACAGCGAATTTCTTTTGAAAAAGTTCAAAGCCTCCGACGATAAGGCGCTTTTGAAAAAGATAGTAAACGAATATTACGGAAAAGACTTCGGCTTTATGCTTTATTCTTCTAAAACCGTTGATATAGAGGATAAAGACAATCCTATCAACGAACTGATAAAGCGTGCCCGAGAGGCTGAGATCGAAGTTGAAATAAAAAAGTAAATTTAAGGAGTTTTTATTATGAAAGCAAGACTACCTCAGGGCATGGGTAAAGGCCCTTCAAACAACATGAATCAGATGCTGAAGCAGGCACAGAAAATGCAGGACGAGATAACGGCTTTGCAGGCTGACCTTGAGCAGCGGGAATTCTCAGCTTCTGTCGGCGGCGGAGCTGTGGATATTACAATAAACGGCAAAAGACAGGTGCTCAAGCTCAACATCAAGCCGGAGGTCGTAGATCCGGACGATGTAGAAATGCTTCAGGATCTTATTATGAGCGCATTCAACGAAGCTGTAAGAACTCTCGATGAAACAAGTGACGAGGAAATGCAGAAGCTTACCGGCGGAGTTTCCTTCCCCGGACTGTTCTGATAAAATGGCTGATTCTAATGCTCTGCCCCTTGTAATTCTGTCGGAGCAGTTTGCTAAGCTTCCGGGAATAGGAATGAAATCAGCTCAAAGGCTTGCATATCATGTAATGGAAATGTCAGAGGCTGAGGTAAAAGAGTTTGCTCAGGCCGTTCTCAATGCCAAAAAAACAGTGCATACCTGCAAGGTATGTCAGAATTTCACTGAGAATGAGCTTTGCACCTTCTGTTCAGATCAAAGGCGTGATCAATCTACTATCTGCGTTGTTGAAACGCCTAAAGATATTTCAGCATTTGAGCGTACTAAGGAATACAAGGGAGTTTATCATGTTCTTCACGGACTTATATCTCCGATCGACGGAATTACGCCAGATAAAATAAGGATAAAAGAATTGCTGTCCAGAATTTCGGATGGTAATATCGCCGAGGTCATAATGGCTACAAACCCTACGGTCGAGGGCGAAGCTACCGCTATGTACATATCCAAGCTTTTAAAGCCTTTCGGAGTTAAGGTTACCAGACTGGCTTTCGGACTTCCTATCGGAGGAATGCTCGAATACGCCGACGAAGTAACGCTTTATAAGGCTCTTGAAAACAGAAATGAAATATAATAAAAAAACAAGACGCTGATAAGTTTAATCAGCGTCTTGTTTATTTTTATTAACTGATTTCCGGCTCTTCCTCAGATCTGCAAAAAATTCCGAAAGGATCACGGAACAGCTTTCATGCAGTACGCCGGATGTTATCTCGGGCTTATGATTAAACGGATATTCAAAGAGATTAATTACCGAGCCGCATGAACCTGCCTTGTGATCAGAAGCGCCGAATACTACCCGCTCCAGACGTGAATTAATTATTGCTCCCGCACACATAGGACACGGCTCTAAGGTTACAAACAGCTCGCAGTCAATAAGTCTCCAGCCGCCAAGTCTCTGACTTGCCTGACTGATCGCAATAATTTCAGCATGAGCCAAAGGGGATCTGCCGTTCTCCCGTCGGTTATAACCCTCACCTACTATTTCTCCCGTGGACTTTTTTACTACTACAGCCCCAACCGGAACTTCTCCTATTTCCATAGCCTTTTTCGCAAGTTCAAGCGACTTTTCCATATAAAATTCATCATTCATATCCCATCACCATAAAGCCTTACAGAAATTTAATACAAAAAACCGTCAAAACTACTGACACCAGTATCCAAGAAGCAAGAACTGTACTTGTAACGGAAGTCTTGATCTTTTCCCCGAGAGTCATATGGGAGTCGTCATTTCTGATGTTAAAATTCCATTCTCCCTTGCTTATCAAACGGGAATATACAATGATAGAGCCTGCAAATATAGCAAGACATACAATAGTCTCAAATATTTTTCCTTCAATATAGCCTAAATGAAAAGAAATATACGTCATAACAAAAGTAAGTACTCTTCCGCTTATCCGCATTGCAAAGGCGGTATAAATAGAGCCTGTCCTTATTGTGAACAGTCCCACAACAACTGAAGCGCAGAAAATATAACCGATCTGAGCTATATCATAATAGCATAAGCAGTTTATAACGCTTGTTATCAGTATTGCAAACAGATCTCCGAACTGACGGAAGGTCTGTAAAATAAGACCTCTGAACAAGATCTCCATAAGAATCGGAGTAATTATGAACTGACCAATAAAGAAAAAAAGCATTGCGGTTCGGTTATCTGTATAAATATAGTCATAATATACCGAATCAATATTTGCAAGACCCATCAGGTAAGCAAGAAAATAGTTGCCGATACGGCCTATAGCCGTAACGACCAGCATAAGCAGAACTCCGCTGGCTCCAAGTCTGAATGAACCTCTTGCGGTAGGCAGCATGACCTTTGCGGGTATACGTGACACAAATTTGAAAACAGCTATCGGAACAATATATTTCAGCATATTGCATACAGCAGCAAAATATACGATTTCCGAGCTTAAAGGCTTATAATCATTAAGCTCGGAATAATATACATTAGCTCCGCCGCTAAGCTTAAAATAATATTTTATGACCAGCATTTTGCCTAGATCGACCGCCAGCATAAATATCATTGTTATCCCAAGCAGAAAACAGCATTTCAGAAGCGATTTTTTCTCAGCCTGAGCCGGCTTCTTTTCAACATAACCTTCTCCGTCTATATAGGTATGCTCACGCTTATCGTGGACAAATTTATAACCGTAAGGATTTTTCTTATTCGTTCTCCATTTCAGAAAGGCCTCGCAGTATTCGCGGCTTTGATTCTGATACTTATGCTCTTTGGCTACGTCTATCATATAATCATCGTCGAGATTATCCAAAGCTTCACCCCCTGTATGAATAATTATATCATATTTTGATCTGTAATTCCACATTTTTTTAATCTGTTTACCAGATATTCATATCAGTTTAAATAAAAAGCTCCGAATCATTAGATCCGGAGCTTACAATAGCAATTAAGCTGAAATTTTTAATTAGTCCTTAACAGCTGTAACAACGCCTGAACCTACAGTTCTGCCGCCCTCACGGATAGCAAAACGAAGTCCTTCTTCAATAGCGATAGGAGTGATAAGCTCAACATCCATTGTTACGTTATCGCCGGGCATACACATTTCCTTATCAGCAGGAAGTGTGATAACGCCTGTAACGTCTGTTGTTCTGAAATAGAACTGAGGTCTGTAGTTGTTGAAGAAAGGAGTATGACGTCCGCCCTCTTCCTTCTTCAGAACGTAAACCTGACCTGTGAACTTAGTCAGCGGATGAATGCTGCCCGGCTTACAAAGAACCTGACCTCTTTCAATGTCTGTTCTCTGGATACCACGGAGAAGCGCACCGATGTTATCGCCTGCCTCAGCGTAATCAAGGATCTTTCTGAACATTTCGATACCTGTTACAACTGTCTTAGCTCTCTCCTCAGTAAGACCGATGATCTCAACTTCATCACCTGTGTTGAGCTGTCCTCTTTCAACTCTTCCTGTAGCAACTGTACCACGGCCTGTGATGGTGAATACGTCCTCAACAGGCATAAGGAAAGGAAGATCTGCCTTACGGTCAGGAGTAGGGATAAATTCGTCAACTGCATTCATAAGCTCAATAATAGGAGCATATGCAGGATCTGAAAGATCGTCGGGAGCGTTAAGAGCAGCAAGAGCTGAACCCTTGATGATAGGAGTATCATCGCCGGGGAACTCATACTTGTCAAGAAGCTCTCTGATGTCCATTTCAACCAGCTCAAGAAGCTCTTCGTCGTCAACCTGATCAGCCTTGTTCATGAATACAACGATTGCAGGAACGCCAACCTGACGAGCAAGCAGAAGGTGCTCTCTTGTCTGAGCCATAGGACCGTCGGAAGCAGCTACTACAAGGATAGCTCCGTCCATCTGAGCAGCGCCGGTGATCATGTTCTTAACGTAGTCAGCATGACCCGGGCAGTCAACGTGAGCATAGTGACGCTTGTCTGTTTCATACTCAACGTGAGCAGTATTGATAGTAATACCACGCTCTCTCTCTTCAGGAGCCTTGTCGATCATATCATAAGCCTCATACTGAGCCTGACCCTTAAGAGCAAGAGTCTTTGTGATAGCAGCAGTAAGAGTAGTCTTACCATGGTCAACGTGTCCGATAGTACCAATGTTAACGTGGGGTTTTGTTCTTTCGAAATGTGCCTTTGCCATAGGAATTTTTCCTCCTTAAAATTTATAGTTTCTAAAATACCGTACTATATTGTAATTATATCAGATATCTTAAAATATTGCAATAGGTTAAATAAATATTTTTGAATAAAATTAACCCTTGCTTCTCGAAGTAATGATCTTCTCTGAAATCGACTTAGGAACTTCAATATAGCTGTCAGGCTCCATTGAATACTGTCCTCTTCCCTGTGTCTTTGAACGCAGGTCGTTGGAATAGCCAAACATTTCAGAAAGCGGAACAAGACAGTCGACCTGAACTGCGCCGGGTCTTGTTTCCTGACCGAGGATCTGTCCTCTTCTTGAGTTAAGGTCTCCGATTACAGTTCCTAAATAATCGTCCGGAGCAATAACCGTTACCTTCATAATAGGCTCAAGTATTACAGGATCAGCCTTTCTCATAGCTTCCTTGAACGCCATTGATCCGGCGATCTTAAATGCCATTTCAGACGAGTCAACTTCATGATATGATCCGTCATAAAGCTCAACCTTTACGTCAACGACCTGGAAGCCGGCAAGAACTCCGGTTTCCATTGCGCCCTTGATACCGGCATCAACCGCAGGAATGTATTCCTTAGGAATAGAGCCGCCGACAACATGGTTGATAAACTCATAACCCTTGCCTGACTCATTGGGTTCGATATTGATCTTAACGTGACCGTACTGACCCTTACCGCCCGACTGCTTAGCGTACTTATAGTCAACGTTAGCGTTCTTTCTGATAGTTTCCTTATAAGAAACCTGAGGAGCGCCTACGTTAGCCTCTACCTTAAATTCACGGAGAAGTCTGTCAACAATGATCTCAAGGTGAAGCTCGCCCATTCCGGCAATGATCGTCTGTCCGGTTTCCTCTGAAGTCCAGGTTCTGAAAGTAGGATCCTCTTCTGCAAGCTTAGCAAGAGCGATACCCATCTTTTCCTGACCGGCCTTGGTCTTAGGCTCGATAGCAAGCTGAATAACTGGCTCTGGGAACTCCATGGATTCAAGAATAACAGGATTTTTTTCATCGCAGAGAGTATCGCCTGTAGTAGTGACCTTAAGTCCAACTGCAGCGGCAATATCTCCCGCATAAACCTCGCTGATATCCTTACGGTGATTTGAATGCATCTGAAGAATACGTCCGATCCTCTCGGTCTTGTCCTTAGAAGCATTATATACGTTTGAACCTGCCTTCAAAACTCCTGAATAAACTCTGAAGAAGCATAGCTTACCAACAAACGGGTCGGTAGCGATCTTAAATGCAAGCGCTGAAAACGGCTCTTCATCGGAAGAAGGCCTCTCAAGCTCCTCGCCTGTTTCAGGATTTACGCCCTTGATATGTGCAATATCAGTAGGCGCCGGCATATAGTCAACAATAGCGTCAAGAAGCTTCTGTACGCCCTTGTTCTTATATGAAGTACCGCAGGTTACAGGAACTATTGTGTTTGCAATAGTACCCTTTCTTATGCACATTTTCATTTCCTCTATAGTGAGCTCTTCACCGTCGAGGTATTTCATCATAACTTCCTCGTCCTGCTCAGCAATAGCGTCCATCATAGTAGCACGGTATTCCTCAGCCTTGTCCTTCATATCATCAGGTATATCTGTTACCTGAATATCAGTTCCGAGGTCGTTAGTGTAAATATACGCCTTCATTTCAAGCAGATCAATGATTCCCTTGAAATCCTCCTCAGCTCCGATAGGAAGCTGAATAGCTACGGCGTTTGTTTTGAGTCTTGTATGAAGCATATCAAGAACTCTGTAGAAATCGGCTCCCATAATGTCCATCTTATTAACGTAAACCATTCTGGGGACCTTGTAATTATCAGCCTGACGCCATACGGTCTCAGTCTGAGGCTCAACGCCTCCCTTAGCGCAGAGAACCGTTACAGAACCGTCGAGAACACGCAGTGAACGCTCAACCTCGACTGTAAAGTCAACGTGGCCCGGGGTATCGATAATATTAAGTCTATGACCCTTCCAGTAACAGGTCGTAGCAGCCGAAGTAATTGTAATACCTCTCTCCTGCTCCTGCGCCATCCAGTCCATAGTTGCCGCACCCTCGTGAGTTTCTCCGATTTTATGGTTTACACCGGTATAAAACAGGATACGCTCGGTCGTTGTTGTCTTACCGGCGTCGATATGAGCCATGATACCAATATTTCTGGTATCCTGCAAAGAACAATCTCTTGCCATAATATCCTCCTATTTATACTGTGTTTACCATCTGAAATGAGCGAAAGCCTTATTAGCCTCAGCCATTTTATGTGTATCGTCGCGCTTCTTGCATGAACCGCCTACACCGTTGAGAGCGTCAAGGATCTCAGCAGCGAGCCTTTCTCTCATAGTAGCCTCGTTTCTTTCACGAGAATACTTTGTTATCCATCTGAGTCCGAGAGTCTGACGTCTTTCGGGTCTTACCTCCATAGGAACCTGATAGGTAGCTCCTCCTACACGGCGGGCCTTTACTTCGAGCTCAGGCATGATATTGTTCATAGCCTCTTCAAAAACTTCGAGAGCGGGACGTCCCGTTTTCTCCTCTACGATTTCAAATGCTCCGTAAACTATCTTCTGAGCAACGCCCTTCTTGCCGTCCAGCATGATATTGTTTACAAGACGCGTTACAAGCTTAGAATTGTATACAGGATCAAGAAGTACGTCTCTTTTAGCAACTTTACCTCTTCTTGGCACTTTAATTCCCTCCTTCACAAATAAATGAATTCATAGGTACTCGCTCTGCAGCCTTGAGCTGCAGCCCCGTCAGTCCAATGCAGAGGAAAAATAAAATTCCGCTTCTAAAGCAGATATATATAATCACTCTACACGCAACTGTGGTCTTCGCAGTATGCGACAATGAGTCTAACCTTATTTAATGAGTTTTAAGCAGTAAAGCCTGAGCTTTATTACTTGGCAGCTCCTGCCTTAGGCTTCTTAGCGCCGTATTTTGAGCGAGCCTGCATTCTCTTGGCAACGCCCTGAGCGTCAAGAGTTCCTCTGATGATGTGGTAACGCACACCTGGGAGATCCCTTACACGTCCGCCTCTGATGAGAACAACGCTGTGCTCCTGCAGATTGTGACCGATACCCGGAATATAAGCTGTTACTTCGTTTCCGTTTGTAAGCTTAACTCTGGCGATTTTTCTCATAGCTGAGTTAGGCTTCTTAGGTGTAGCGGTTCTTACTGCTGTACATACGCCTCTCTTCTGAGGACAGCTCTGATCGATAGCTACTTTCTTCTTTGAGTTATAACCCTTCTGAAGCGCAGGAGCAGTCGACTTTGTTTCAAGAACGTCTCTTCCCTTTCTTACTAACTGGTTAAAGGTTGGCATAATTTCTCTCCTTTCATTAAAATACTATACGACTGATTACAATTCATCAGCATACTTTAATATTATACACCGCAAAAACGCGGCTGTCAAGCATTTTCTTCAATTTTACCTGTTATAAATTCCTACAAAATTTTCATCTATGCCTATATAATTATTGCCTGTTTTCTACAAAACATACGAAAGGCGGAGAAATTATCCATTTCCCCGCACAAAATCCTGTAGTTCACAATCATCTCCGCCGTTGACCGCTTAATTTACCGGGTATTTTCAATGACCTTGTGATATTTCATCAAGCAGCCTCAGTATATCGGCAGCGCTGCTCTCCTCCTTAGATATTTCAAGATCTCCCATGTCTGTACTGAAATATATATTCTCGCCGGTTTCATAAAGCAGATATTCGGCTGACGTATCATCAGATCCCTTCCTAACAGAAAACTCACGCAAAGGCATTAGATCATATGCTTTTTTATAGGGATCTGCTTTTATCTTCTCAACATAATCGTTAATTATAGTATCCAGCAGCAGCCTTTCCTGCTCGTTTTCTATTTTTGCTTCAAAGAGCAGGCTGCCGTTTTCCACGGCATACTCTCTTATAGTAAATTCCGCTTCAGCTTCAGGCTGATAAACAGGGTCGGCAGTGAACGCATCGGATACCTGAATAATATCCGAATTGATCACATCAATATCATACATCTCCGGAGGCTGTGCGCATTTTACTCTTATCTGCATTCCGGTCTTTATATTCTCCGTAGATATTATACGATTGCTGCCGTCATAAATATATCCGAAGTCATTCCTGACCGAATAATAACATGTCAAGCCGTTCTTCACCGTTTCTACCGTAATAGCTTCTTCCGATATTTCATAAACCTTACCGCTGAAATAAGTACCTGTAAGATCGGTTATATATTCACCTTCTTTTAAGCTTCCGATCGTCTGGAGTATTCCGCAGGAATTTATTATTTCTGGATAAGTTTCCATTATAGTTCCGTCGAAGTTTACAACAACTGTATCTCCTGTTTTAAAACTGCTGAAATCCGTTTTGCTGTTATCTGAGCCGAAAAATTCACAGCTATCCGCAAAGGATACGCTGATAAGACCCTCTCCCTCTTTACAGATCATAACGCCGTTTTCCCTGACCTGAACGATTACAGCTCTGAAATGTTCTCCTTTTCGTTCCGCAGCGTAATCTATATTACGGCTGTCCTCATCACCGTCATTTCCTTCATCGACGCTTTCCTGCAATATCCCGTTTATCCTTGGATAATCTTTACGAACCGAATAACCCAGCGCATATATCCCTGCACAGATCAGCACGACCGCACAAATCACCGCTGTAAAATAACGGCGTTTCAAAAATACTCGGGTATTTGTTTTATCCTGTCTCATAATTACTGCTTCCTTCCACTTAGGGGGTGCGGAATACTTATCAAAAATTCTAAGCTGTTTCATAAACTCCACCTCTATTCAGTCAGATACTTCTTTAACTGCTCCCTGCCTCGTTTTAGATGCGATTTAACAGTATTTTCTTTAATTCCTGTTATTTCAGAAATTTCCCTTACCGAATATTCCTCGTAGTAATAAAGATATATCGAATCTCTTTGAACGGGAGCAAGTCTGAAAATAAGCTCTGTCATTTCAATATCTTTTTTATCCTCAAACGGTATCATAAGCTCATTAAGATCAACGGTATTCTTCCGCAATCTGTACCGCAGAACACTTCTGCACTCGTTGAGCGCAACCGTAATGAGCCATGCTTTTGCGTTAGGAGGCCCGCCCTTTTTCAGTTCTCTGAAAAGCTTGAAAAATACGTTTTGAAAACAATCCTCCGCGTCAGAATAATTTCCGGTATGTACGATACAGAGCCTTGATACCAAATCCGAGTATTCCTCTACATAACGGCGGAATAAAACGTTCAGCTCAGTATCTGTAATATTTTTCATGCCTTTCACCCCCTTTATAAATTAAAACGCCGTATATGCTTATATGGTTGCAGTCTTATTGATTTTTTATACCATAAAATAATTACTCTGATATGAACGCCGCTGAGCAGAGATCATATTAATAAAACAGCCGCTTCGGTCTGAAAGATCAAAACCGAAGCGGCTGTAATTTTTTTAATTTCAGCAAAACTTATTACTGAACTGTTTTATTTCTTCTTTTTAACAACGATCAGAGCTGCCGCCGAGAGAAGCACTCCTGTAAGAGCAGCTGCCTTAGCTCCCGTATTCGGATTGCTGCCTGCGCCTGAATTACCGTTTCCGGAATCGGAGGACGGTGAAGAAGCCGTACCGCTGTCTGACGAAGAACTCTGTGAAGAGGAGTCCTGTGTGTTGGAATCGTTGGAATCTGCTGAAGATGAATCGCTGTCGCTTGACTCCGATCCCTGAGAAGAGGAATCAATATCCGATGAATTTTCAGATGAGCTGTCCTCACTTGAAGGATCGTCATAGATATCCTCTCCTACTATTACGGTAAACTCAACTGTTAATCCGTTTTCAGTCATTGCCGTAACAGTAGCCTTGCCCTCGTTCATTGCCGTAACTGTAATTCTTACCTCACCTGTTTCAGGATCGGTCGCCAATGCAGTATTATCGACAGAAACGATATTTGCATTATCAGAAGTGAATGTTACCAGAGAATCGGTATTTCTCGGTATGATCTTTACTGCCAGCTCAGCAGTATCTCCGATATTGTCAAGAACGATCTTCTTATCTGTAACCGCTGTCATTTTCAGCGCTTCATTCTTTTTATCGGAAGCTGACTGCTTAAATTCAACATTCTGAAGAGTAAATGTAACTTCAATAGTAGTAGGATTTGAAACTGTTGTAAACCTAGCTACATGATCGGCTGCGGAAACCTCGTCTACAATAGAGCCGTCCCAAGCATTGATAGGCCTTCCGCTGTCAAATACCTCAGAATTAAGTGCGGAAGCAAAATCACTGTTGTTTATAGTAAGCTCTGTTCCGTTTACCTTAACGCTGTCATATCTTATTTCAGCGCTGTTAAGAGGTGATTTCTTTGCGTTTCCGCTTGTTATGTCAGAATCCTTGATATAAACAGCCGTAAGATTGTTTATTTCGGTTATACCAGCCTTTTTACCTGCTGATGAAAGCTGGCTGTTAAGATCGAATGATACTGTATACTGTCCGTCGCCCGTTGCCTTTACAGCATCTCCGAGCTCAGTTCCGTAATAATTCTTTGCCGTATCGTTATAAAGAACGTGAAGCGCCAGATTTACTTCTTCCTTAGCAGCGCTGTCAAGAACCTCGATCTTTACAGTTCTGGTAACTCCGCTTGAAGCTGTCATAGTTACATAAGCAACTCCGTTTTTAACGCCTACAGCCTTGCCCAGCGAGTTAACTGTTACAATATTTGTATTCGACGATTTATAGGTAATATAATCGTCTGCGCCGGCAGGCTCGACCGACGGATTGAGATAAACGTATTTACCTGAAATAACAGTATAGGAATCCTCTGCGCTGATAGCGGTCGCCGCATTTTCAGAAGCCTTCGGAGAAACCTTTACAGTTATGGTCTTTTCAATGCTTCCGCTCTGTGAATATGCTCTTACCGTCGTAATTCCTATTCCTCTTGCCCTTATTTTGCCCTGTGATACAGTCGCAATAGTTTCATCGTCCGTACTCCAGATAACAACATCATTTGAACCGGATGGAGTAACTTCAGCCGTTACCGTATAATTATCGCCCAGCTCTACGCTGACCTTTTCATCGCTGAGAGCTATATCGGTTATCGGGTCAACAGACGGACCCTGAACAACGTCCTTGAAATCATAGCTGTTGTTCTTGGACGTATTAGGCAGATACGTTCCTCTCATCATTGCGTCTATAATTGTTTTGAACAAAGGTTCGCATTTTGTTCTGTTCCAGTAGGAATACAAGCCGGTTTCATATTCGCCCTTTGTACCGTATCCCTGATCCCATACTACAGGAACAGCTCCGGCAGCCTGACAGGCGCGGTGAACTATCTCGGAGAAATAAGCTCTGGCTACGTCGTTGTATCCGCTCTCGGTTCCCGCCTGAGTATAGGTTCTTGTTCCGTACTCTCCGAGTATTATCGGAACTTTATGCTTTGCTGCACACTTTTTGAGTGCGTCAGCTACCTGATATACTTCGCTGTAAGTCCATGTTACGTTTGTTGATGCCTTGTAAATATGAAGCGCAAACATGATCCTGTTTTCTGTATTGTAGCTGTCGTCTGCAAGAACGAAGCCTGACTGAGTTCCTCCGTTTGCATAGTGCGAAACTACCGAAAGCCATCTCTTAGCATTGTTCGAGCCTGTAGAACGTACTACGTTTACAAATATCTGATTGAGATTAACTATAACAGGGGTATCGTATGCGATAGCCTCAGCCGAATTTTTGGCGTCGCCTTCCATGCAGGTGATCTCATTCATAGACTCGAAAATAAGATGCTCGTCGTAATTCTTGAAATACTCTGCAATATTTCTCCATACCTTTTCAAATTTATCATAAACCTGATCAATATCCTCCGCAGCTACTCTGAGCCAGCCCGACTGCTCTGCGCCGTCGTGGTGAACATTGATGATAGCGTACATATCCTGAGATACGCAGTAATCCACGATGTCCTGAACTCTGCTTATCCATGTATCGTTTATCGAATAGCCGTTTTCGTCGTCGATCATCGTTCCCCAGGTTACAGGGATACGCACCGTATTATATCCGGCGTCATGAAGCGCCTTTATATAAGCCTTTGTAGTCTCAACCGACTGCCATGAGGTCTCGCTTGGAGTAAAGCCGGAATGTCCGTCCATTGTATTTCCGAGGTTTGTTCCTACGCCCATTTCCTTAACTATCTCATCGTCTGTAAGATCACGGTAAGGAAGAGGAGCAGCCTGTGTTCCCGTATCCTTGAAAAGCATATTTGCTTTTACCTTTTCAAGACTTGCTCTCGCGTTGACAAGTTCCGTATCAGAAGCTGACTGGTTTTCATAAACTGTCTTTGCCTTAGCAAGCTCAGTCTGGAATTTATCCCATGAAGCGTCCTGATATTTTGACGAGTCCATCGTATCGCAGTAATCAAGCGTCATCTTCATAAGCTCACGCTTGCTTGTCTGCTCTACCGGAGGTGCGTCGTAGGTCGTGCTTTCAACTGCCGGAGCCTTGAAGCCTGAGGGATATGCAGCTCCGTTATTGAATATGATACCGAGAAATTCACAGTTTGTATTATCGGTATATGCCTTAACGGTAATAGTTATTTCATTGGCATAACTTGAATTCCATGTACTGCCGTCCTGCATTGATTTATTTATATTGACATCAGGGAATTTGTAATTACCCGTACCGGCGTTTCCGATCAGATTATCCTGAATTGCGTTACCGCTCTTTCCGTATGTTGCAGAAGCGTTCTGTCCTACCAGATATTTGCTTGAAGCCTTTCCTACCGGCTGACCGTCGGCTCCGTCCGGACCAAGCTTGATCTGAGTATTAAGCATTGAATCGGTTCCGCCCTCTGTCATTTTAACATATATGACAGCCTTTGAAGCAGCCTTCCAGTTAACGCCGTCTGCGTCCAACTCTTCTTCTGTGATAGTATACAGAGTCAGAGGATTTTCAGGAGTAACGTCTCCCGAAGGCGGATTTGCCGAGATCTTAACGTTATAGTACCCGGTAAGTGTTACTACGGGAGCGTCGGCGTTTACCTTATCTCCGTTTTCATCGTAAGGACTGATATCGCTTCCGAAGGAAAGATTTATTCCCTTAAGTGTCTTGCCTGTACCCAGAGAAGCCTTGATCGAATCCGTACTGATATAAGCCGAATATGTCCCCGACGCAGAATCGTACTCGCCGTCGCCAGCGGTTAGGAAGTTATCCTGCCAGCCTCCCCAGCCTGAGTCGAACGGCTGGAAGTTAAAGAGCTTTGCTGTATCATCAATTTCTCCGTCAACAGTATAAGTAACCTTTAGGTATTCACCCGTAGGGACCTTGCTGTCAGAATTGGTCTGAAGATAGCCCCATGTGTATTTGCCGGGATTATTGTCGTCTTCCTGAAGCAAGGACTCATCTGATGATACCCTTTTCTTTTCAAGTATGCTGGTTTCCGCTGCTCCGTCCCATGGATTCGCCGCACTTACGCTCGCAGGAGCAAGCGCAGACAGACCAAGAGAGGAAAATCCGACCACAGCGGATAGGAAACCTGCCATGGTTCTTTTCAATTTCATAATTTACCTCCATCAAGTTTAAAAATTATACCCCCATGTTTTTATTGTAAAGGATTACATAAAGTATTTCAATAGGCTTTTGTCCCAAACTTTTCTTCGTTTTTTAGGACATTTACACAATCCGCAAGTTGTTTATACTTATACACAATTCCGACATTTCAATACATTTTTCAGTACATATAAAATATTATCATCAGAAATTTTTTCTACAGAATCTTGGTCAAATACCAGTTGTTATACGGTTATCCATTTCTATATTTCTGATATATAACCATACTTTTGAAGCCTGATAATGTGCAGAAATAAAATTTTTTTGTCTTGACAGTTTTCAAAGCAATTTATGTACCGTTCTGCGAATTTCAATCAATTGACTTTTTCATATAATATGATATAATATATAGTATAGTCAAAGCTTGATTTCCGAACGGAATTAAGACCAAGGTATTAAATTAAAAGGGTGTGTTATTTTGTCAGTTGAATTCTTGATGGGAAACGAGGCTATTGCTCTGGGCGCTCTTCATGCCGGCGTAAATGTCGTTTCGGGCTATCCCGGAACTCCCTCTACCGAAATCCTTGAAACTATAGCAAAAAACAATGACGGAAGCGTTTATGTTGAATGGTCTGTCAATGAAAAAGCGGCTTTGGAGGTCGGCGCAGGTGCGGCTTACTCAGGAGCAAGAGCGCTTGTTACTATGAAGCAGGTAGGACTTAACGTTGCTTCCGACCCGCTTATGAGCCTTGCTTATGTCGGGGTAAAGGGCGGAATGGTAATAGTTTCAGCAGACGACCCGGGACCTATTTCCTCACAGACCGAGCAGGATACAAGGCATTTTGCACAATTTGCAAAGCTTCCCGTTTTTGACCCGTCCTCTCCGGAGGAAGCCTACGAAATGATAAAGGACGCTTTTGAGTATTCTGAAAAATATTCTACTCCCGTACTTTTCAGACCTACCACAAGAGTATGCCACGGCTGCGCTTCAGTTGAAATTGCAGACAGCTACGAAAAGCACATTCCTGACGGCTTCGTAAAGGACACTATGCGCTGGGTTATTTTTCCGAGAACTTCTTACCTAAATCACTGCAAAATAGAAAAGCGCAATCCTGAAATGGGATCGGAGCTTTCCTCCTACCGATTCAATTTTATATCAGGCTGCAAAACTGCGAAAAAGGGAGTAGCATCTCACGGGATAAGCTGGGCGTATACCAGAGAGGCTCTCGGCGAAGACGCTTCATGCAGGCTTATGAAAATATCCACTCCGAATCCATTTCCAGAAAAGCTTGCGCTGGAATTTCTCAGCGGACTTGACGAAGTTTTGTGCATTGAGGAGCTTGATCCGGTCATTGAGAAAGAACTTACATATATCTGCGGAAAATACAATCTGAATATCAGGATACACGGAAAGCTTGACGGCTCGGTTCAGCCTGCCGGCGAAAACACCGTGGAATCTGTAAGAAAAGTCCTGAGCGGTTTTCTGGGACTAAACTGTCAGGAGGCTGAAATATCCGAAGCTCCCGAGCTTCCGGTCAGACCTCCCGTACTCTGTGCGGGCTGTCCGCACAGAGCAAGCTTTTATGCCGTAAAGCAGGCAGTAAAGGGCAAAAAAGCTGTATTCAGCGGTGATATAGGCTGTTATACCCTCGGAAACGCAAAGCCTCTTGATATGGTAGATACCTGTCTCTGCATGGGTGCTGACGTTACGATCGCTCAGGGAATACACAGAGTTGAGCCGGATACGGTAAACTTCTCTTTTATCGGCGATTCAACATTTTTTGCGTCCGGAATCACGGGCGTTGTCAATGCTGTTTACAACCGGACTGATATTACGCTTATAGTTCTTGATAATTCAACTACCGCTATGACAGGACATCAGCCGCACCCCGGAACAGGCGTAACAATGATGGGCGATGTATGCGAAAAGGTATCTATAGAAAAAATACTGAAGGCTATAGGTCTGACCTCCGTTGAAACGGTCAACGCTCTCGATCTTGACGCAGGAATAAAAGCCGTGAGATCGGCGGTAAGCAAAACGGGAGTAAAGGCTGTAATAATGAAATCTCCCTGTATTGCGGTAACCAAGCCCTCAAAGCATTTTACTGTAGATAAAGACAAATGCGTTAACTGCAAAAAATGCATAAAAGAGCTTGGCTGTCCGGCTATCGTTCTGGAGAACGGCAGCGTTAAAATCGAAAAAAGTCTATGCTACGGCTGCGGAGTATGCGCTCAGATCTGCCCCTGCAAGGCTATAGGAGATTAAAGCATGAGCCTGATCTTGCTTCACGGATTAGGGCAGGATAGATCGGCATGGGACGGCGTTCTCAACTCTGAAAAATATCCCATAGAGGCACAATGCCCGCTTCTTTCCAGCTTAGCCGACGATAGCTGTACATACAGCAGCCTATATGACGGATTAAAAAAACACCTCAGTAAAACCGCCCTTCCGATTTGTCTGTGCGGATTATCGCTGGGCGCTGTGCTTGCTCTTAATTATGCCGCTGACTTTCCTGACAGGGTTAAGGCTCTGGTGCTTATTGCTCCTCAGTTTAAAATGCCTAAGCTTCTCTTAAAGCTTCAAAGCGTGATCTTCAGATTTATGCCGAAAAAGGCTTTTAAAAGCGCAGGATTCTCAAAAAAAGATTTTATAAGCCTTACCGGCTCAATGACTAAGCTTGATCTCAGCAGCAGTATCAGAAATATAACGTGTCCCGTACTTATACTGACAGGTGAAAAGGATACGGTAAACAAAAAGGCGGCGGTACTGCTTAATGCCGCTATTCCGAAATCGGGATATAAATCAATAGAAGCTTCGGGACATGAGGTAAATACAGATAATCCGGAGAAACTGGCAGAGATCATATACCGGTTTTTAAATAGCGTATTACATTAATTCAATACATCGAAACGAGGTAGACCTGAAATGACAAAGAACTGTTTATTGTGCGGAGTAGGCGGTCAGGGAACCGTACTTGCTTCAAAGCTTATTGCTTTTTCCGCAATGGAAAAAGGAGAAAGCGTGCGTACTAGCGAAACTATAGGAATGTCCCAGAGGGGCGGCTGCGTCGTATCCCATGTACGGACAGGAGATAAAATAGATTCTCCGATGATACCCAAAGGCTCAGCCGACGTTATTATCGCATTTGAACCCGCAGAAGCTGTCAGAAATATAGCATACCTAAAAAAAGGCGGAACGGTTATAGTAAATAAAAAGGCAGTAAAACCGGTTACGGCTTCCCTTTCCGGCTCGGATTACGACGGCTCTGAGGCGCTTGATTATCTGAAATCAAACGTCGAAAGCCTTGCAGTTATCGACGGAGAAGAGATATGTGAAAAATGCGGTTCTCCAAAGGTATTGAATATCGCTCTTTTGGCGGCGGCTGCCAAATCAGGCGCACTGGGTATTACTGTGGACGAACTGAGATCTGCAATAGCAAAGCGTATTCCGGAAAAATTTCACGAGCTTAATTTTAAAGCTGTTGAGATCGCCACTGCTTGACTTTTTTGAAACTGCATTTACTCTTGAAAAGCCGTTTTTGATATATACGCAAATTATTGGTTCAGCGGCAAAAAAGCCTTGACAAATTTTAATAGCAGTGATATTATATAAAGTATTAATAATCACCATAAACCTATGATTGAGAGTAGTAGCCGCCGTAAAGGCGTTTAAGAGAGCCGCAGATGGTGGGATCGCGGCAGCGCAGACTCCGGCGAATGGACTCATGAGGGCAAACCGAGGGGAATTTTCCGTTAGGGGCGACGTTATCCGCGTTAAGGAAAAGGCATATGTCAGTATGCCGATAAGCGGCGGATTTATCCGCAATTTGGGTGGTACCGCAGGAATCATATGTCCTGTCCCATATTCTGGGGCAGGATTTTTTATTTTCAGTTTAAACAGCAACCATATAATACAGATAAGGAGCGATCACCATGAAAATGACCGAAACACAATTTGAGCTGATCAAAAAACAGCTGAAAAAGCTGACCTCTCAGGACTGCTTCTATAAGCGTAAGCTTGAAGGCATCGACATTGATTCCATCAAGTCGCAGGAGGATTTCGAGAAGCTGCCTTTTACCTGGAAGGGCGACCTAAGGGAGGCTTATCCTCTGGGGCTTCAGGCTGTACCCGACGAAGAAATAGTTCGTATTCATTCCTCCTCCGGAACTACAGGAACTCCGGTCATAATTCCCTATACTGCTCAGGACGTTTCGGACTGGGCGGATATGTTCGCACGCTGCTACAGAATGGCCGGAATAACCAATCTTGACAGAATACATATTACTCCCGGATACGGTCTATGGACAGCAGGAATAGGCTTTCAGCTCGGCGCGGAAAGACTGGGTGCAATGACTATACCTATGGGACCGGGAAATACCGACAAGCAGCTGAGAATGATGACTGATCTGAGATCCACTGTTCTGTGCGCTACTTCTTCATATGCTCTGCTGCTTGCGGAGGAAATTGAAAAACGCGGTATCGGCGATAAGATATGCCTGAGAAAAGGCGTGATCGGCTCCGAGCGCTGGGGAGAAAAAATGAGAAAGAGGATCGCTAATGAGCTAGGGGTCCAGCTTTACGATATTTACGGGCTGACCGAGATATACGGTCCCGGAATAGGCGTAAGCTGCGACTATGAATGCGGTATGCATATGTGGAACGACTTTATTTATTTTGAAATAGTTGATCCGAAAACCGGCGAGGTCCTTCCGGACGGAGAGGTCGGAGAGCTTGTTATAACAACACTGAAAAAGCAGGGTGCACCTCTTATCAGATACCGCACTCACGACCTGACCAGAGTTATTACCGGCGACTGTCCCTGCGGTTCAAAATATCCGAGGATAGATACGATACTGGGACGTACCGACGATATGGTCAAGGTAAAGGGAGTTAATATATTCCCCAGCCAGATTGATGAAATGCTTTCGGGAATACCCGGAGCCTCCAGTGAATATCAGTTTATGATTGACCATCTTTACGGAAAGGACATCTGTACTTTATTTGTAGAGGTCGACGGAGGTGCAGACAAGACTGCAATGGAAGCGGCTATAGGCGCAGGCTTTAAGACTAAGATAGGAATTACGGTTATAGTAAAGCCTGTTGATATCGGAGAGCTTCCGAGAAGCGAAAAGAAGTCCACCAGAGTTTTCGACAATCGTTACTGAACAAAAAATGCGTTCCTGCGGTTCAAACCTCGGGAACGCATTTTTATGCCTTTTAATCTTATAACACCCTTGGCTTTACTCCCGCCCTGATCAGCTTCTGAAATATATAACAAAAAACGATCAGATCATCTCTGCAACAGCTGTACAAAGACAGCTCAACTTCATAAATTCGGCAAAATAACAGATGAAGTTCTATTTGTTAATGCGTTTTTTCCTTGACTAAAAAAGGAATTAAGTATATAATATAAAATATAATTTATACAGAAAAGAGAATCGGCAATGAATTTATTATTTGTAGGCGACGTTGTAGGAAAAGCAGGCTGCGATTTTTTAAGCGACAATATTTACAGCATAAAAAAAGAATACGATATTGACTTTACAGTTATCAACGGAGAAAACTCGGCTCAGGGCAACGGAATTACCCCTAAGTCATTTGAAGAACTGATCCGTATAGGCGCCGACGTTGTTACAACGGGAAACCATTCCTTTAAAAGACGGGAAAGCACAAGTCTTTACGACGAGCAGGAAATTCTTCTCCGTCCGGTAAATTATCCGGAGGGCGTCGCAGGACACGGAGTTGCCGTCATAGATCTATGCTTTGTTAAAATAGCCGTCGTTAACCTTATGGGAACTATATATCTTGATTCTCTTGAAAATCCCTTTTTTTATATGGATAAGGTGCTGGAAAGCATAGATACTCCTAATATCATCGTTGATTTTCATGCGGAAGCAACATCCGAAAAGAAAGCTATGGGCCATTACCTTGCAGGAAAATGCACTGCCGTACTCGGTACTCATACTCATGTCCAGACTGCGGACGAGACTATTCTGAAAGATCATACAGCATATATAACCGATGTAGGAATGACCGGTCCGGAAATGTCCGTACTGGGAGTCGATACTCAAATAGCGGTCGATAAAATGAAATACCATTTTCCTGTTATGTTCAAGGAAAGCTCCAGTCCCTGCTTTATAAATGCCGTAGCAGTAAGCTTTGATGAAAAATTGGGCAAAGCAACTAAAATTGAGAGAATTATTAAGCGATAATACACAAAAAATTTAAATTGGCTTGCAATATACAAAACAATAGTGTATAATGTAATATGTTTATAAATGGGTGAGCCGTCAGTAATATTACGGTCAGCTCAGATTCTTGCTGATAATTTATAATAAATCTAATAATGGAGGTTATAGTGTGGAAATTCTAAAGGTTTCATCAAAATCCGTACCAAATTCAGTAGCCGGAGCTATTTCCGGAGTTATCAGGGAAAACGGAGCGGTTGAGGTTCAGGCTGTAGGCGCCGGAGCGGCAAATCAGGCAATTAAGGCTGTAGCCATTGCAAGAGGTTACCTTGCTCCCCTCGGGATTGATATGATCTGCATACCTGCTTTTGCAAACGTACTTATCGATAATGAGGAAAGAACCGCTATAAAGCTTATCTGCGAAGAAAGATAGTTAAAATATACAGCAGAAAGAAATCTCTTTTTGCTGTTTTTTTAATAGGGGGTATAAAATTGAACGATACGATCATAAGCTGCACAGGTCTAACAAAATGCTACGGAAGATTTCAGGCTCTGGGCAATATCAATCTTGAAATTAAAAAAGGCAGGATCGTAGGCCTGCTAGGACCTAACGGAAGCGGAAAAACGACTTTTATAAAGCTTGCCTGCGGTCTTTTGAAGCCGACCTACGGACAGATACTTATCAATGGATATCCTGTTGGTACCGAAACAAAAAAGATCGTTTCGTATCTGCCTGACAGAGATTTTCTTCCAAATGGAATGAAAGTAAAAGAGCTGCTTGATTTTTACAGAACCTTTTACAGTGATTTTAATTACAGCAAATCAGTCGATATGTTTATGCGGCTGAATGTAGATATGAATCAGAAATTCAAGCATATGTCAAAGGGAACCAGAGAAAAAGTTCAGCTTGCTCTGGTAATGAGCAGAGAAGCAGAGGTATATCTGCTTGACGAGCCTATCGCTGCGGTAGACCCTGCCGCAAGAGAGTATATACTTAACACAATAATTTCAAACTACAATGAAAATGCCGCAGTAATAATATCAACTCACCTTATCGCTGATATCGAGCCGGTGCTGGACGACGCTATTATGATACAGAACGGTACTTTAAGGCTTTTTAAATCCGTCGAACAGATAAAGGCGGAAACAAATATGACTGTCGATCAGCTTTTCAGGGAGGTGTACAGATGTTAGGAAAAATATTTAGATATGAATTCCGATGCTTTTCAAAGGCTCTGCTGCCTATAACTATATTTTTTGCAGCCTTTTCCGTGATTGGATTTTTCGCTTTCAGAAACGGTTTCGACTATTACTATAATTCAATAGACCGGACCGGTATCATATATTTGCTATTCGTAACGATCCTTATGCCGATTTATGTTATCAGCTGCTTTGTAAGTATAACGGTATCCTTTCTGTACGGGCCGGTAAGATTCAGCAAGTCAATGTTCACCAATGAAGGCTACCTTCTGAGAATGATACCCGTTAAAACGTCGTATCATATCCTTTCAAAGCTTATGGCGGGTTTTATCTGGTTCATTATATCAATGATCTGTTTTTTCGTTTTGTTCTCAATGCCCTTTTTTGATGATAAGGATTTGCCGACAATATTAACGTATTATTATAATAATCAGTCGTTATCTGATATTGCACTTTCTTTTGCGAGTATGATTATCACCTATGTTTTCTCCCAGCTTGCTCTATTTTTAGCTATTACCTTAGCTAATATATATTTTCGTAAGTTGAGGGTGATCGGAATCATTATGTTCCTGATAGGCGAACAGACCATATTTTCAATAATTCTGGGATTATCTATTGATATAGTCGGATCGTTTTCCGATATTACAAGATACAGCTCCGCTTACAATACCGTTCAGATAGTAGTACAACTTATACTGTCAGTGCCGCTGTTCTTCTTTACCTGCTTACTTATTGATAAAAAAGGAGAGATCGAATGATCTCAAAAGCATAAGACCTGTGAATTTTTGCAGCATAAGTTTTCTCGGTTTGACGTCAAAGCTATAGCTTCAAATCGACCTGAGATTTACGCTGCACAAATAAGGATCTATCTTAATTCTAAAGCAATAAAGTCCGCAGAGAAATAAAAATCTCTGCGGGCTTTTTCATATTAAACTACCCTATAAATCGGAAGTTATCGCTCTGACATATATTTCTGTATTTCGTCAGAAGTCAATCTTCGTATCTGTGTATTTGCATATTCTCTGTATTCTTCAACAATAAAAACAGGCTTCGTATCTTCACAGGTTTTTCCTTTGTTCCTTTTTAGATATAACTGCAAATCCTCGCTGTCCGCAAAGATCTTGTATGAAACTCTGCCGTTTTCACCTTTCATCTTATAAATACCACATGGCTTTTTCATACTATGATCTGCAGTACGCAAATACAACTTTGCAGTTTCTAACGACCTAAAAGGAAAATTCCACCGCTGCGATCCACGATGGGGTTCATGTTCAATGCAAATGCACCGACCGCAAGTCCCGCAAATATATTGTGTGTGGTTTTCCAAACAATCCAATGGATTTAATAGCGGCGTTATTCTGTTTTCGTCAACATAGCATTCCATGCACACTTCAATTTCACACCCCATGCAAATTACGTTTTTTCAAAGTTCTTATAATAAATAACCTACAAAATCAATGACAAAAGTAACTCAAGGACACTTTTAATGTATACGTTAAAAGTGTCCTTGTAATACTTCTTTATCGCCGCCCGACTTGTAAGGTTTTATAATTTTTAGATTTGCTCCGATCTTATAATGAACCGTTATTCATCAGCCAAAACAGCCATAATGATTTATGTTGTAAATATTTCAAATCGCCATATTAATATGAATACAACTATGTAGTAATAATTTATTCATTGCTTTTCCCTCTTATGCAAAAAAGAGATCTGCCGTTTTTACTTTGTAAATATGTTCCACGTGGAACATTTCTGTATTTTCTCGTTTTACAGCAGTCAGATCAGACCTTTTCACTCCTGATATAGATCCGACGTCTTAAATTTCTCAGTTGATTATCCAGATCTGCGCCGGGTTTTCAGGTTCAAATTCCGAAACCGCAAGTCCTCCGGATTTTGTACAGGACAGCACCTTTTCAAAGCCTGTTCCTCCTGCTGTTATTCTGAAGCGCTTTTTACCGTAACCGGCAAATCTGAACAGAGCAGGCACAGAGCCAAGCTTCAGATAGTCATAGCTTCTGCAATTTCCGCTAACAAACCCGCCGTCACCTATCTTCAGACCGAACGTCCCGTTTTCGTATATGCAAAACTGCAGCTTCTGTTCAAGTTCTTTATTCGGATCTTCTAAAGTCAGACCCTTAGGCGAAACGGTTATAACTAATCCAGACGCTTCGTTTCTCAGCGTATATGACTTCTGATCGCAGAGAAAATTTCCGTTGTCGCCGATACAGTCATCATAAAATTTCAGGAGCAGCGCCGCAGCATTTTGCTGAACAACGGGAATTGTTGCCTTTGCCGCGTCATCAAACGCTTTAGGATCAAGATGAGAGATAGGCTCGCAGAACCTTGAAGAAAGTTTTACAAGCTTATTCAGACCCTGAGTAAAGCTTCCGCTGTATGCTTTCTGAAGCCTTTTATCGCATTTATCTGCACCGTACTGCTTGCATAACGTATTTATGTGCTTTTCATAGGCGTAATGAGCATTCGCCGGCTTGTCCTGATACTTCATATTTGCCGTATGAACGGTACAGCCCATATCCTCCATAAAATGCAAAGCACGTCCAAGAGTATGCATGGCTTCAGCAGTTTTTCCGCTTTTATATAATGAAAGTGCGCAGGTATAATTTTCTTCAAGCATAGTCCTTGCACTTTTGGAGAATTTACCAAGACGGTTTTTATAATAACCGTTAGTATCGCTTAATTCCCTGCCCTTACTGTTTGAGCAGGAGTAATAGTGAGTTCCCAGACCCTTGTCTATATCACCGTCGTTATCAGGCTCTTTGCTTCCTGAGATAAGTTCATTGATATATCCCTTATAGAAACCGTGCTGCTTCAGCTTATTGTCCCTTTCAAGAAGAGCAACGGCTTTTTCGGTTATATCCGAATGAGTTTCCGAAAACCACGCTTCTGCTTTTTTTCCTCCGAAAACGCAGTACGATCCTGCGGCAGCCAGAACAGCTATAATTTTTTTCATGTCCTTCTTTTTCCTTTTCCTTGTTTATTTGGTCTTCCCTTTTTCTTTTTTACAGAATACCCGAAACTTCCGAGCTTTCTGCCGAGAGCAAAATACTCTCCATGAGCATAAGCCAGCAGTCCCGCTTTGTCCAGCGCCAGCCTGCCGTTTTCGTCAATAAGCTCCTTTGCTGCGTCAAGACGGACAATATCTGCAATAAACATATCATGCGTTCCGAGAGAAACAATTTCCCTTACCCTGCATTCGATATTGACCGGCGACTGTACCAGTATCGGACACCGAAGCTCGCACGCCTCCTGAACCGAAAGTCCGGTATCTTTGAATTTATCCGTATTTCTTCCGGATTTTACACCGCAGTAATCCACTGCTCTTACAAGCTGCTCCGTAGCAAGATTTACCGCAAACTCTCCGCTCTCCTTTATCAATCCGTAGGAATATCTCTCAGGCCTGACAGAAATATATGTAACCGGCGGCTGAGTATTTAAAATACCGGTCCAGGCTACAGTAAAAACATTAGGCTTTTCCATAGTTCCGCAGGTAACCAGAGTAGGCGGTAAAGGTGCGGTTATTACGCTTCCCTTCCAGCTTTCCTTAGTATAATCTGTATAACTCATAGGTTATTTATTCTCCGTATTTTTATCCGAAGCCTTATCGGCTATCTCGTCATAGTCCTTATACAGCTCCTGAGTCTGATTTTCAAGAAAGTAATAGTGCTTTATGTATGGAATGAGCAGTACAAGAAAAAGAATAGCCAGCGGAACAAGAATTACTTTTTCAGTACAGACAATAACAATAAAGCAGGCTACCGTCAGCAACGCAAACAAAACTGTAACTATAAGATGTATAAGCCTTTCATGCATAAAAAACTCAATATGCTTCATATGATATTCAAGCAGCTGTGAAAAATCAGTATTGCCGTTTTCAAGGCATTTTCTTATACAGGCTCTGTATTCCCTGAGATATTTTTTCATATTCCCCGCTCCGTATCCAATAAAATTACCTCTGCCGAACAACTGATCAGACGGCACTTATCATTACAGATCAATAAATTCGCCCTTTTCTATTTTGATATTTTCAAGAACAGGGCTTTCATAATGCTCCTGTTTACTGTAAAGCTCCTTAGCTGCAGTGCGTTTCAGCAGATCGTCTATCTTCCGATAGTTAGCGGCGGTTCTCTTAGGAAAGCTTTTATACTTTTCAGGATGTTTCTTCTTTTTTTTACTTCCGTCAAATAATATTGCCAGAACTACGGAAGCGGTAAGCGCCGCAATTGTTTTTTCAGGCTTAGAGCTGAATTTATAATTAAATTTCATAAATACCTGCCTCCGTTAAAAACATATATATTTATTATACAGCAAGCTTTGGCTTTTTTCAAGAGCTTTGGCAAAAAAACTCACGGATCTCAGCTTAGCATACAGATCATACATCCTATTTAAGCTGTTTATTTATTACAGCCTCTTCATTTTGATACTGAAAATAAAGTCTAATTCATAATTACCGTTTGACCTACAAGCAAATAAGAGCATATACTTCTGTACGTTTAATCTACATTAACATTACAGAATCTTTATTCTGCGGTTTGTGCGAATTGACGAAAATAATAACGAAATATAACGTTTTTTATCCTTCTTAAAGCTGTGTGTTCAAAAATGTAAAAAAAGAATATATTTTTGTATAAACCGCTTGAAATGAACGGGGAAATGTTATATAATATATTCGTATGTAAAAATACATCATATTATTGAGAGGAGTATTTTGAATGATCTATTCACATGAAGTTGAAACAATGTGCCCTATTGCTCAGGGCGCTGCTCACGGCGCTGCTCCGATTCCGGAGGAAGCAAAATGGGTAAAGGCTAAGGAGATAAAGGATATTTCGGGCTTTACTCACGGTGTGGGCTGGTGTGCGCCTCAGCAGGGTACTTGTAAGCTTACTCTTAACGTTAAAGAGGGCGTTATTCAGGAATGTCTGGTTGAAACTATCGGCTGCTCGGGTATGACTCATTCCGCCGCTATGGCAAGTGAGATCCTTCCCGGAAGAACTATTCTTGAAGCGCTAAATACAGATTTGGTATGCGATGCAATCAATACAGCTATGAGAGAGCTGTTTCTTCAGATCGTTTACGGACGTTCACAGAGCGCATTCTCCGAGGACGGTCTTGTTATAGGAGCCGGACTTGAGGACCTCGGAAAGGGTCTTCGTTCACAGGTAGGAACAATGTACGGTACACTTGCAAAAGGCCCACGTTACCTTGAAATGACAGACGGCTATGTAACGGGTCTTGCTCTTAACGAGGAGGACGAGATCATCGGTTATCAGTTCGTTAACTTCGGCAAGATGATGGACTTTATCAAGGCGGGCGACGACGCTAACACCGCTTTTGAAAAGGCTAAGGGTCAGTACGGAAGAGTTTCCGACGCCGTTAAAATTGTTGACCCGAGAAAAGAATAAGGAGGATAACGATAATGGCTTTATTTGAATCATATGAGAGAAGAGAAAAGCAGATCCTTGCTGTAATCAAGGAATATGGAATCAATTCTATCGAAGAATGCGCTGAGATCTGCAAGGATAAGGGACTTGACATCTACAAGCTCGTTGAGGGAATCCAGCCTATATGCTTTGAAAATGCAAAGTGGGCATATACAGTAGGCTGCGCTATCGCCATCAAAAAGAACTGCACAAGAGCTGCGGACGCTGCTGCTGCTATCGGAGAAGGTCTTCAGGCTTTCTGTATTCCCGGTTCTGTTGCCGATCAGAGAAAAGTTGGTCTTGGACACGGTAATCTCGGAAAAATGCTTCTCGAAGAGGATACCGAGTGCTTCGCATTTCTTGCAGGTCATGAGTCATTCGCTGCAGCCGAGGGCGCTATAGGAATTGCCGAAAAGGCTAACAAGGTTCGTAAGAATCCGCTTAGAGTAATTCTTAACGGTCTTGGAAAAGACGCCGCTCAGATAATTGCCAGAATCAACGGCTTTACATATGTTGAAACTGAAATGGATTATCATACAGGCGAAGTCAAGGAAGTATTCCGCAAGGCTTATTCGGAGGGTCTTCGTTCAAAAGTAAACTGCTACGGAGCTAACGACGTTACTGAAGGCGTTGCTATAATGTGGAAGGAAAATGTTGACGTATCTATTACAGGTAACTCAACCAATCCTACAAGATTCCAGCACCCTGTTGCAGGAACATATAAGAAAGAACGTCTTGAGGCAGGCAAGAAATACTTCTCAGTAGCTTCAGGCGGCGGTACAGGAAGAACTCTTCATCCTGACAACATGGCTGCCGGACCTGCTTCCTACGGTATGACTGATACAATGGGAAGAATGCACAGTGACGCACAGTTTGCTGGATCATCATCTGTTCCGGCTCACGTTGAAATGATGGGACTTATCGGCATGGGCAACAACCCTATGGTTGGAGCTACAGTAGCCTGCGCAGTTGCCGTTGAGGAAGCCCTTAAAGCCTGAAAATACGCTGTTTGCGGAGATTCAGGAATTTAGAAAAACTTTGAATTATTGGCACGAAATAGGAGGAAATTGCTGTTTGTCCTCCATTTGTCCACCAAAACACTGAGTGGTGGACAAATTTTTCACACGCAAATGTGGACAAAACTGAATAACAGAGTGAAACCGGGTAGCATTTATCATGTTATCCGGTTTTTGTTATAGGTCTGTTCGTATAGATCTGATCTATAAGGTCGTCGCCCATTTTTTTGATCTTAGGAGAAAACTGCTGATATATCTGCATTGTGATCAAAACATTTTTATGGCCTAAGCGTTTCTGAACATACTTTTCAGAAATACTTTTTTCAGCCAGCATAGTAGCATGCGTGTATCTCAGCGAATGAAAATCAAATTCCTTGAAGCCAAGCTGATTATGGATAATTGAATTTGTATGCTGCATCGTTCTCGGATTTATAAGAGTACCGTTCTCGCGGACCGCTACGAAAGAAGCAGGTCTGCCCTCCCCTTTTGTGTTAATTAGGTTCTCCCTGTTTACATAATACCGTACATAATAATCTGCATAATATTGTGCGGCTCTTTCCTGACGGTATTTTTCACGTTTAAGCAATTCGATGAACTCACTGTCAATCCTGATTTCCCTGATTGAATCATATTTGGGATTGCTCAAATACCAGCATTTCAAATTCTCATCCCATTGTATCTGCCTGTTTATGCACAGGGTATGACTAACAAGATCAATGTCGTCCCATTCTACACCGAAGGCTTCGCCAAGCCTTAACCCCCCTTTATATGCGAACATCATAGGAATATGAACAGACGAACCCTCTGGAAACCGTTCAAATATTTTGCTGATCCATTCCGGCGGAATGTATACATGAGGAGCAGTCTTGGTCGGAACCTTTGGCTTTGCTCTCGGCGAAGGCAGCTTAATATACAGCATAGGACTGTTTTCTATGTATTTAAGCGGTATAACGGCATAATTCAATGAATTTGATAGGATTCCTTTGATTACAGATAAAGTGTTGCGTGACATACCCTGATTAAATAAGTTATTGATAAATAACTGCAGCACCGAAGGGCTTAATGATTTTAATTTATACCTGCCTAATGCAGGTTTTATATACATCCGAATTTTTTTCTCATAGTTAGATACCGTTGTAGTTTTCAGATTGATACGGCAGTAAAGCTCCAGCCACTCGTCCAAATAGTCGTTTACGCTTATTTCAGACGGTGTAAACAGTAAACCGGAGTTGTTATACTCAGATAATGCCTTATTGCCGGCATTTAAAGCATCTTTTTTGGTCTTATAGCCACCTTTTGTAATCTGCCTGCGCTTTCCGTCGATTTTAGCCGATTCAAATCTGTACTCCCAGAACTTACCGCGCTTGCGCGCACTTACATTTGCCATAGATCAGCAGCCGTCCTTTTCCTTAAAATACATTATCATTTCATAACCCAGCGCGTCGGAAATATCTATAAGATCTTTTTCGCGCATATTTCCTCTGCGGATTTTTTTCCCTATATTCTGGCTGCTTGTACCTAACATTTCAGCAAGGCGGGTAACGGACACTCCCCTCCTGGCAAGCATAAGATCAATAATTTTACTTGTGTCTAACTCCTTTGAATTGAAAGTCATAAAATGAACTCCTTTGTAATGTGATATTTTCATTATACAATGTAACTTTTGATTTGTCAAGTGTAACTTAAATGTTTCAATAAGTAAAGGTAAGGCACAAAGTGAAACTATAAATAACGGTAAATAACAAAATCTTCTCTGAAAATTCATAGAAAGGGATAAAAAAATGAAATGTCTGATGAAATACAAGTGGGTAAAGCTGCCCAGAAGGACTCTGCCGCAAGGCAGAGGAATAATGGGCTATTGGGCAAAACTGGCTTCACGCGCTGCATTTCGGAAAGGACGCGCTTATTACTGCGGCTACACAAATGAAGTAGTACCGGGAATGTGGTCTGGCGGGACGGCAGGACTTAAAAGCATTCTCGGAGTAAAGAAGCGGTATATGGTATTTGAAATACTTGACAGACTTTCAGGATTTGATCTTATCAGCTATGAATACGATGAAAAGACAAAAAAGCTGAGCTACAGTATTACAGACTGGGTCATTAAATGTTCAGGCCCGGAATGTACGGAAGGCAACGTATATGCAACTCAGGATTACGGATTTTTATGCCTTCCACGAAACATAACGCAAAAATTAATAAAACACAGATGTAAATTTGAAGAAACAGACGCATTGCTCGACTTATGGTGCCATTCGGTATCAGAAGACCCGGACAATGCGTTTTCTTTTCTGGCGCCGACAGTACAGCTAGGTTCAACCGGAGCAGTTTTGACGTTGGAGACTCTGGGCAGACGCTGGAACTGGGAAAAGACAAAGGTATGGAGATTCTTTAGAAAGTACAGGAATGCCTTCGCTCTGTACCGTCTCCCCGGTTCCTGCGGCTGTCTCATTTTTAACAGGCTGTATCCGACAGATACAGAGGTTTCACTGCCCTCAGATGAAGAAATAGTACGCATTGTAAGAGAAATACGTATTTTGTGCGCTGATATGCGTATAAAGGGTTCTGAGAATAAAAAAATCAACAGAACTCTTGCTGTATACAGCAGAATCAAGTCAGACAGTCACGGAATAAGCAAAAAGGAAAACCGCGTTGCACTTTCAGACCATATAATACGCGCGTATTTTTCTCTTTGCAGGAATACTGAGAATTATAATTATGACTGCATAGGTTATTATACTTACACTTGCAGCGTTAATGAAAAAAACAACATACGCGGTCCTTGCAGGTCTGCAGTATCAATCAAAAAACAACGAAGGAGTTTTACATATGAACAATAATAATCAGGAAAGAAAAACTTACGAACAGCAGGAAGAAAAAATCATAAGACAGTCTGACGCTTTTATCAGTCTTCTTACAAAACGTGGGATACTTGGCGGGATACTTGAAGACAAAAAAATAAGCAGCGAAAAGCTCAGAAACGCGCAAAAAGAAAGAAAACGCAGCAGCTATCATAACACTCTGCTTATGCTTCAGAATTACCGTACTTTTGCCTGGCTTATAGAATGCTTTCCCGAATCCCTTGCAGAAGAGCTTGAAGAACCGTTTACAGGAGTGGATTCTCTGCTTGACCGAATAGACCTCGAAACTGCTATGGGAAACAGAAAGCTGGACAGCCGGATAGAATGCATGAAAAAATCCCGTCTGCTCCTTGACCGGATCAATGAGGCTCTTACCGTACTGAAGAAAAAACCGGGCGACGGAGAACGCTTATACAACCTGATCTACCAGACATATATTTCACCGGAACAGCTTACTCACACGGAGCTTTTATACCGCCTTGATCTGTCCTCCCGCCACTATTACAGGCTGCGCCAGCAGGCTGTAACGATTCTTTCAATTCGATTATGGTCAGCTCCGGAAGAAATGGAGCTTTGGCTAGATATGCTTGCATTGCTTGAAGACATGTAAACATTGCAGCCTGAATTTGGCGAAAAATTGGCGCTTAAAAGCCGATGACACAGTAATTGAAAAGTGATATACTGATATTGTCCCAAATTGGGAACTGACATAATAACGGCTGTTTTTTAGCTTTCAAAAGCTTATGAAACAGCTTTTTTATGTTCTGAAATATATACAGGAGGTCAGATTTATGGTAAAACAAATAAAAAAAACAGACAAATGGCTTAAAACTGCATACCGGTCAGCAGTTTGTGCGGCTTGTTCAGTGATGATGTCCATGCAGATCGTATCGGCTGATACTATCTGGGACAAATTCTCAACAATCATGAAAGACGTTTACGGAAAGCTTGTCGGAATAAGTACGCTTGTTGCAGTAGTAGCTGCGACTATAGCGCTTCTTGTCCGAATGATCTCCCGGAATCAGCGGGCGGTAGACGAAGCTACAAGCTGGCTGAAGAGAATAATAATAACATGGATAGTTCTTAATTCTCTCGGCTTTATCGTCGCATACCTGAAGCCTCTGGTTACAGGCGGAAATTACAGCGAATAAAACAGGTCAGGCATATCGGGAGGTGATAATATGCTTGACTGGATCTTCGAAGGAATAGTCACATGGATATCGGGTATAATCACCAAGCTTATGGACGCGGTATCAAGACTGTTTCTCGACGCTCTCGGAACTGATATGACAGCAATGGAGGAGTACTTTCCGTTTGTTACAAAAGCGTTTGTCATTATGCAGTACACAGCCTGGGCAATTCTGTTTCTCATCACAGTTTGGCAGCTTTTCCGATCATTTGGAGGCCCGATAACGGAAGCTGAAAACCCATGGGCGCTTCTGGCGAGAAGCTGCCTGTTCGCGGTTATGATAGGCTATGCCAAAGAAATCTTCATGACCGTGTTAGAAATAGCAAAGGCGCCATATACAGCGCTTATGACCGTATCCATGGATTCAGAAGATTTTACTTTCGCAGGCATTGAGGAAACTCTTACAAACGGCTTGACGAATATCGTTATATTCGGGACGGTAGTCGGAATGATACTTCTAATCATTCTTGAAATATCGCTGGGCTGGAATTACTTTAAGCTGCTGCTTGAAACAGTTGAACGCTATGTTGTAGTAGGTGTTCTATGCTATACTTCTCCCCTTGCCTTTTCAATGGGAGCGTCAAAAAACACCAATCCGGTATTTAAATCATGGTGCAGAATGATAGGCTCTCAGCTTCTGCTTCTGGTCATGAACGTATGGTTTGTACGGGCGTTCAACTCCTCGGTAGGTCAGTATATCGGAAACGGCGGCGCTCTTACATCCGACAAAGGCAGCGTATTCCTCTGGATGTTCTGCGCTATTGCTTTCTTGAAGACAGCGCAGAAATTTGACAGCTATTTAGCGTCTATAGGACTTAATGCAGCCCAGACAGGCGGAGGCATGGGTATGGAGCTTATGATGGCAGCTCGTGTGCTCGGAGGATTCGGAGGAGGAGCAAAAACTGCCGGCAGCGTATTCCGAAACGGCAGATCTTCAGGAGGCGCATCAAGTACGTCAAGCGGTTTTGCCTCCGGCTTTGCAAGTAAATTCAAGGGAAACAGCTATGTAAGAGATTCCGTAGTCGATGGCGGCGTCCGTATGGGAGCCGGCGGAGGCTTTGGATTTGTAGGACGGGCATTCGGAGGGCTGGCGGCCCGTGGAGGCGCGTCGCTAACAGGAGAATCAATCTCCTCTGTCGCTTCAGGCAAACCGGACGCCGCAGGAAAAATAACCGGAGACATAGCCGACAGAAGCCTAGGAAATTATATGCCTCAGCTTAACGGGTATCAGCTCAAGGATACAGAAATTAAGGGAGGTCAGATAAGTACGAAAGCTACTGGACCCGACGGCAGGGAAACCGCTGTTTCATTGTATAATTCGTCGCAGTATGAAAAACCTGAAGGCCCTCATTCAGTTGCGGAAGCATCAGACGGCAGCACATGGTATCAGATAGCTCAGGGAGAAGGTTTTGGAGCGTTTTATACTGCTCCTGAATTTACCGGAGATCAGTCAGAGTCTTTCAGGGCGGCATTTCCCGATATTCCGGACGGAACGCTTCTCAGAACAGCCGGAGATGGGATTGTCGAAGCAAGCTCTGAAACAGGAAATACTATGTGGTACAACAGCGCATTTTTCGAAGAGCCTGACGCACCGCATACGATTATTCAATCGTCAAACGGCGTTGACTGGTATGCCATGAAGGAGCACGGACAGCCGCCTCAGTTTGCAGCCGGTGAAACCGAATATAACCGGGCACAATTTACCTGCTTTATGCCCGGATATGAACAGCAGATATACTCAGTTGACGATTCCCGCAGATCCGAAGGTCATTTTGAAGTACTTCATGAAAACGGATCAGGAACAGCGTTTTACGATACGGCTCAGTATGCCGCTCCCAAAGGCGACTATAAGGTTTATGAAGACAGCGGCGGAGGCCAGTGGTACGCTGTACCCGGAGAAGCTTCTGTTGAAAGAAAACCTGTTTATGCAAAAGGAAAGCCGGTATACGCCGACGATGGCAGCGTAAAAACTTATAATTCTGAGAGCGTAAAGTACAATACAAGACCAATGAGGTACAGCGAACCCAGACAGCGAAGCAATAATGAATTTAAGGCTCCCAGACGTAAAAATTAATCCCGGAGGTGAAATATTATGTCCGAACCGTCAAAACAGTACATCGGTGACGGATCTGATAATTATGCCGAAGCAGCTTCAAAAACGGCTGAAACGGTAAGAAAGCTCAAACAGGCGACCGCTGCCGGAGCAGCAACAGGCGGATTCGGAACCGCTGCCTCAGCGGTATGGTCGTTACGCCATACATTATTTAAAATACTGGTATGCGTATGCCTTGCACTGTTGTTTATTATCGTTATGGTAGTTTCTCTTCCTATGATCATCTTCAGCTACATTTTCGGTATAGACGGAGAACCGCCGGAATCAGACGTAACTCCGCAGAGTCTGTACAAGGATATGGCTTATGCTGTAACAGATATCATAGACGAGGGTTATGATACTGCTTTGGAAAAAACAGAAGCTCTCATAGAGGAAGGCGGCTATGATTATGAGCTGTCAATGGATAATCTGACAGATTACGCCCGCGGTACTGCGGGCTATGATATTTGCTATATACTCGCCGCTTATTCGGCGTCAATGAATCAGCAGAATACCAGCAAAGCGGACATGCTATCAAAGCTTGACAGCGTATCCGAGGATATGTTCCCCGTTACCTGCGAGGAAAAAGAAGCGGAAAAGAAAATACCTGCGGTATATTATACATACAAGCCGATAAAGGTGACCGTTATAACAGGAAAAGAAAAAACCGGCACCGTAAACAAAAAGCCGCAGTACCGATATGAAACAAAAGAAAAAACCTATTATGTCAAGGACGCAAAGCTGACTGCAGATAAGCCTTCCGAAATACCGGCTTTTAAGAAAACAGAGGTTTCCGTACCTGTTTATACCGATGGCAAAATAACCTCTGAAAAGAAAGAAGCATATTTCGAGGCTGACGGCACGGTTATCATTGAGCCTGTGTCGCTTACAGTTATCTACCTTGAATGTACAATACATCAGTTTAATAATGATATAATCGAGAAAGCGTTCGGCATAGACCTTGACGAAATTTATGATCAGTATAACGTAACCTACGCTACTGCTATAAGAAATATGGCAAAATCTCTGAAGCTTACTGTATACGGCACAGGAAACGGCGTAAACTCCGTCCCACTTACAGAGGAGGAGCTTATAGATTTTGTTGAGCGGCAGAAATGCAGCGCCGTAAGAAAGGAAATACTTTCGACCGCCTTATCTCTGGTAGGAAAGGTACCGTATTTCTGGGGCGGAAAAAGTTCGGCAGGCTGGAATGATGAATGGAATACTCCGAAACTTGTAACTGCCGCCGGAGACTCGTCCACAGGAACTATAATGCCATTCGGTCTTGACTGCAGCGGATTTACAGACTGGACCTACAAAACCTCTGTCGGCGTAAGTCTATATGCAGGAACAGGAAGCCAGTGGGATAACTCCACTGGAATTACAGAAGCAGAGCTATTACCGGGAGATCTCGGTTTTCTGATGAACGACGACGGCCAGGACTGGAATCATGTGCTTATATTTGCAGGATATGACGAGGACGGAAAACGCATGTGGGTGCACTCATCGGGTGGAGAAGGAGTCATTTTAAATACTCCGAGCTATGAAGCGGACCTGGCTCTGCGGCGGCCAAAAGACGTCGATTTCAACGGTATCGGCGAACCGGAAGGCTCTCCGGTTTCTACGTTTGAGGCGGATATAACCTACTATTGCGCCTGTACAAAATGCTGCGGCGAAAATGCCTGCGGAATAACCGCCAGCGGCAAGCAAATCGAAAGAGGCATGATCGCCATGTCAAGCCATTATCCGTTCGGCACAAAAGTAATGATCGACGGTATAATATATACTGTTGAGGACCGAGGAGGCTCAGGTATAGAAAACGACCTGCACAGGATAGACATATATGTACCCGACCATAACGAAGCGCTGCGTTTAGGCAGACGTAATGCTGTTGCAGCAATATATTAAGGAGGTGATCAAGGTTGGAGGACAAGGATTCAGAAAATATCTATGCTATACCGGCTAATTATACAGATTCGGGAAAGATATTAGGCGGAATGCTTGAAGCCCGAAATGCAGCGGAAACTATCATACTCCTGATTGCCGTAGGATATCCGGAACTTATTCTGATACCGATGCCGGGTACTGTCCGTATTGTTGTAATGACAATTACTCTGCTTCCGCTGTCAGTTCTGTCACTTATGGGAATCGACGGTGATTCCCTGTTTATGTATATAGGTCATATAATCAGATATTTTATATATAAACGCAGACTTCATTTCAGAAGGGTGGGATATAAATATGATCCGGCGCAGCTCGGCAAAAAAGCCGTTGATAAGAAGAAAAAAGCCCGAAAAGCTTGAATTTGTTCAGGATTTTATACCGATCAGGAACATAGAACACGGAATAATAAGTACGACAGACGGAAGATATATAAAGATACTGGAAATTGAACCTATTAATTTTATGCTCCGTTCAGACGAAGAACAGTATAGCATATTATCATCCTTTGCAAGTTGGCTGAAAATATCTCCGATGAAGCTTCAATTTAAAAGCGTTACAAGGAAAGCCGATTCGGAAAAGCATTTGGCTATGCTGAAAAAAGAGCTTAATGAAGAAGAAAACAGTCAGTGCAGAAAACTCGGAGAGGATTATATCCGTCTTATAAAGGATGTCGGCAGTCAGGAAGCGCTTACAAGGCGATTTTTTATTATTTTTCAGTATGAAGAAATACGCCGTGGCGAAGAAAATGACTTCGGAAAAATATACGGTATGCTTCATACCGCCGAACAGAATGCCAGAGCATATTTTCTTCAGTGCGGCAATACCATTATACAGCCGGAGGATCCGGACGAAGCTGCGGCTGAAATGCTCTATATGTTCTTTAACCGCAATTCTTGTACAAATGAGCCTTTCAGTTCGCGCGTGGAAAGAGTTGTTGCAGACGCAATGGCGTCCAAAAACAGAATTATAGGGATCGATCCAGTACCCCGTATACGGATAACTAATTTCATAGGCCCCAGAGGACTTGATCTGACGCATTATAACTACATTATAATGGACGGACTGTACTATTCCTTTCTATATATAAAAAGCGGCGGTTATCCCGGATCCGTGAGAGGCGGCTGGATGTCGTCGCTTATCAATGCCGGAGACGGCGTTGATATCGATGTACGTCTGCAGCGTGAAAACAGAAGCCGTGCTATCGACAAGGTTGCACAGAGAATACGGCTCAACAGAACAAAACTTAAAAGCATGCAGGACACCAGCACAGATTATGAGGAACTTACAAATTCAATTCAGGCCGGTTATTACATTAAAAACGGTATTGCCAATAACAATGAAGATCTCTTTTATATATCTGTATTTATTACAGTAACAGCAAAAACCTATGAAGAAATGATGTGGCGCAAGCAGCAGATGACCGACATGCTTAAATCAATGGATATGTATGTAAGCGACTGCAGTTTTCAGCAGGAGGAAGCGCTGCGCTGGGTAATGCCCTTTCTTGAAACTTCTCCTGCACTTAAAAGAAAATCTCAGAGAAACATTCTTACCAGCGGGGCGGCTTCTTCGTATATGTTTACAAGCTTTGAAATGTCAGACGACACAGGAATACTTCTCGGTATTAACAGGCATAACAATTCATTATGCATAGTTGATCTGTTCAATACCCAAAAAAATAAGAATGCAAACCTTAATCTGCTCGGCACAAGCGGCGCCGGAAAAACCTTTACGCTTCAACTCATTGCTTTGCGTATGAGAATGCGGGGTATTCAGAGCTATATAATCGCTCCTATAAAGGGACACGAGTTCCGCCGCGCCTGCAACAGTATAGGAGGACAGTATATTAAAATTGCGCCGGGTTCAAAGCATTGTATAAATATCATGGAAATAAGGCACACGACAGCGCCGGCAATGGATCTGATAGATGAAACAGATTACAATGAAACCGATTCTTTGCTGGCAAGAAAAATACAGCAGCTAATGATCTTCTTTTCACTGCTTATACCGGACATGACTAATGAAGAAGAACAGATGCTTGACGAAGCTCTTATCAAAACCTATTCAGACTTTGGCATCACTCACGATAACGATACCCTATATACTATGAAAGCTGAGCCGCCTGCAATGAAAAAAATGCCCGTTCTGGGAGATCTGTATCAGAACCTTATAAAAAATCCTATGACAAAGCGATTATCAGTTATTGTCAGCAGATTTGTTACAGGTTCGGCACAGTCATTCAATCAGCAGACTAATGTCGACCTTACCAATAAGTATATAGTACTTGACCTTTCAGAGCTTAAAGGCAAGCTTCTGCCGGTAGGTATGATGATAGCCCTTGATTACGTATGGGATAACATCAAAGCCGACAGAACGAAAAGAAAAGCAATTTTCATAGACGAGATATGGCAGCTTGTCGGAGCATCGTCAAATAAAATGGCGGCTGAATTCTGTCTTACCATATTTAAGACCATAAGGGGCTTCGGCGGCGCCGCAGTTTCGGCAACCCAGGATCTTTCAGACTTTTTCAGCCTGGAAGACGGCAAATACGGCAGAGCCATCATTAATAACTCAAAAAATAAGATAATTCTTAATCTTGAGCCTGACGAAGCCCGTTATGTTCAGGAAGTGCTGAAGCTCACCAAAACTGAAATGCGCTCAATAACCCGTTTTGAACGCGGCGAAGCGCTTGTTTATTCAAATAACAACAAGGTTCCGGTTGTGATAAAAGCGTCAAAAAAGGAGCAGGAAATGATCACCACTGACCGCGCAGAGCTTGAAGCTATTCTTGATAAACGAATAAACAATTATAATCATAATGTGTAAAATACGCATTTATATATCAAATACATATTTTTAAGGAGTGTAATAAATGCTGTTAAAGGACGAACAGTACATCATAAAATGGCTTTCTCAGTACGGAGCGCTGACGAAAACACAAATTATCAGAATGCTCCGCAAGCCCCCGCAAGTATGTGATAAAATACTTCGAAATCTTAAAAAGGAGTCTCGCATTTCCGACATATCGGGAGGCTATTACATCGGTCTTGATTCTATGTGCCGCCCGGATCAGCGTACTATTACCGCAGTCTGGGTGCTGCTTAAATTCATTGATTTTGTTGATCCTATGGCGCATTATCCGGCGGTATACCCATCTCAGATATTTTTTCTCAAGGAAAACTCAGGTTATGAAGTCGTTGTATTGTATGAAGGAGAACAAAATCTTCTGAAGCTTCTTCAGCCTCAGGATGATCTGAAATATATAATCGTCTTGCCTTATGCTTCGATGGCGGAGACAGTCAGGCTGCCTGACGCTCCCTGTCTTTTTGCCGCTGTAGATTATAAGGGAGCAGAAGAACCGGAAGTTATATTTTATTCGGAGGAGGCTGCAATTCATGGAAATAAGTTCATTTGCAAGAATACTTAATAAGCTTCAGCAAAAATCAGACAAGCTTGATACTAAGCTCAGGTATTTAAAGCTCTGCATTGATAACGATAATATGAGAACAGCGTATGAACAGGCGGCAGCTCTTGAGGAGATCTCCGAGCAGCTTGTCTTGCTTGCAAGAAGTCTGCCAGCATATACCGGCAGACCGTCGGCAGACAAAGACATCAGGTCTATAATGAAGAAATCAATACCCGTTTTTGCAGGATTTACTGAAGAAGGCTGGTTTTCTCTCAGGATACCTTCCCTGCTGCCAAAGAAATCAAAAGGTTCAGCTGAATATATACGTTCTTTCCTGTATCCTTTTATGCGTGAATTTTTCTCTGAGCTTCCTCCGGTAAGGTATACCGACTGCGTACTAATTTACAGGCATATTTATGACCGTACCCGCCCAGAACGAAGAAAGCGCGACCACGACAACATAGAACTGAATATGGTATCCGATATTGTCGCTTTGTACGTTATGCCGGATGACGGACCCTCTGTATGCTCCCACTACTACTGCAGTGCAGAAGGAAACGAAGACAGAACAGAGGTTTATGTTATTGATAAAAATGATTTTATCTTATGGTTGAACAAGGAGAAAAGTATGCCTGAATCCGGTATAAAGCTATACGAAAAACCACCATAAAACATATGTAAAAACGCCGTTTTTCCGGACCTGTGAAATTACACATATTTATTATTATCACAACACCCGTTTTACAGGCGTTGTGATTATATTTCTGATAAAAAACCGACAAAGAGAGCAGTCATGCTGTCGGAAAATTCTTGACTGAGGTGAGATTCATTGATTCAATTCAAGCCCGGCAGTCATGTGCATAGGCTTGTAACGCTACTTTCTTATACCGGCGAGTTTCCTGCCGGATCGCTTTATATGCTAGGAAATGAAAGAGTTTTTAAGGCGTTGGTAAGCAAGCTGATACTGCCTCAGACAATATGCGTAGGAAGCGAACAGATAACATGCCGTCTTTTAAATCTTACGGGAAAAGGACGCGGTAAAACCATCAGGCTGAATAAAGGCGCGCTTGGCTTACTTGATTTCATTGATCCAAAGGCGCGAAACTATTATATGAATTCATTCTGGAATCACCGTTTCCCAGGGGACGCCGCTCACATAGAAAGGAATCATCGGGTAGCGGAAACTGCTGCTCTTTGCATGCGTTCCGGAATAAATACGATTCCCTATCGCCTTCCTAAGCTTCAGAATCAACAGCTGCTGAAACTTATACCTGAGCGTCCGGTTTTTTATCTTGCAAAGGATATAAAGAAAACAGGTGAAAACGAGATGAACAAAACAATGTTTACCCGCATGACAGGCGCTGTTTTTTCATCTGGCAGCTGCTTTGCAGTTTACAACACCCGCAGTTGTGGAATGAAATGGAGAGGAATGGGAGAATACAAGGCTCTTAACAGTCTGACGGAAATTGCGCGTATGAATTCAGAAGTTAAGAGTATAGACTCAGCTATACTTATCGGCAGATCTGCTGATATAGCCTTCAGGACTCTTGATAATACGGAAAATACCCAAAAACAGGAATTCAGATTTGATTCTATATACCGTCATATTCACTTTATCCCGTCAGACGAATTCGGAATAAGGCTTCTGAGGCTTCTTACATTGCCGAACCTGAAAGAAAATATTCTCAGTCTTCTCTTTGACCATAAAGACCGAACAGACGAAACAGGAGCTTTTGAGTATGACGCACATATATACGGGACGTATATTCTGTCTCATCTTGACGGGGATATTGCAAGATTGATTCGGTTTCGTGATGCTCTGGAGGTTTACCCGCAAAAATCCGAAATCATCTGTTTTCCTGAGCAAGCCAAATTTATATCTGAACTCATGTCTGATAAGGCGGAGGTCAGAACAATAGATATCCATACACTGGAATCCGAATTAAATACAAGGATAATATGAAGAATAAAAAAATATTGATTATTATTGCTGCAGCTGTAACAGGAATGATAATAAATATGTATTTGGGCGGACTGCTGAGTCAGTTATACAGCAATTACGACGCCTGGATACATAATACTGATTTTCAGACTGATACGAAAAAACTGAACGCAGGTCTACCGGAATGCCTCAGGCTCGCTTTAACCGGAAGAGGCGTTTACTGCATGCTGCTTATTGCTGCAGCGGAGGCAGGCATTTATATATATTTCAAAGTATATAAAAGGTTCGGTTCAAAGGAATTTGATGAACGCGGCATCAGGAAGAGCAGTACCGGGGTTTACGGCACTGCCTCATGGATGACTGAAAATGAAATGCGGAACATCCTTGAAATTGCTGATCCAGAGAAAGCGGAAGGCACTATACTCGGAGAGCTTAATTCAAACGTCGTCTGTATGCCGAAGGATACCAGATTAAACAGAAACATAGCTGTAATAGGCGCGCCGGGAACGATGAAATCCAGAGCTGTGATCAGAAACGCTCTGTTACAGATAATAAAACTGGAAGAATCAGTTATTGTTACCGATCCAAAGGGCGAGCTATATTCCGATACTGCCGAGCTTTACCGTAAAAACGGGTATGAGGTCAAAGTTTTTAATCTGGTAGATCCAGAACACAGTGATTCATGGAACTGTATGTCTGATTTAAACGGCGATACGCTGATGGCACAAACGCTGACCAATGTTATTATAGGCAACACAAGCGAGGGAAAAAGCGATCATTTCTGGGACAACGGTGAAGCAAATCTTCTGAAAGCCCTGATACTGTATGTCGATCAGGACAGGACAAGAGATCCTGCTATGAAAAATCTGCCGGCTGTATATCAACTTCTGACCCGTTATACTGAACCGCAGTTGACCGCCCTATTCAGCAGGCTGCCTCTTGAGCATCCTGCAAGAGCGCCATTTAATTTATTTTCTCAGTCAAGCGATACGGTACGTTCAGGCATTATTTTGGGTTTGGGCACAAGACTGCAGGTTCTTCAGAACAAATCGGTATGCAGTATCGCAAGTCAGTCCGACATTGATCTGACGGCTCCCGGAAGACGCAAATGCGCCTTTTATATAATCCTGAGCGATCAGGATACGTCGATGGCTTTTCTGTCTTCACTGTTCTTCTCCATACTTTTTATACGGCTTACACGTTTTGCCGACAGCATGCCTGACAGACGCTGTAAGGTTGCCGTCAATCTTATACTTGACGAATTCAATAATGTCGGCAGGATCGGCGGAGCGGCAGATGGCTCTGATTTTGCCAGATCGCTGTCAGTCATACGCTCCAGGGACATTCGAGTCATGCTCGCTGTACAGAGCCTCGGTCAGCTTCAAAACAGATATCCCAACAACCTGTGGGCTGAGATCCTCGGAAACTGTGATATTCAGCTTATGCTTGGCTGTACGGACGATATTACAGCAGAATATATTTCCTCGCGAAGCGGAGATGTAAGCATAAGCGTTGATTCCATAATGACGGTCCAAAAAACGATAGCTGTTGTCCAGATGACTCCTCAGTATAAGAAAACGGAGGGACAGGGCCGCAGGAGGCTTCTGACGCCGGATGAGGTACTTAGACTCCCAAATGAATATCTGCTATGCATAATTCGGGGCTGCAATATGCTCAAACTGAAAAAGTTTGATTATATGAAGCATCCGATTTCTTCAGATATAGAGTGCTGTTACATTTCAGACTATAAAAAATCTCCCAGCAGCACAGATTCCTGTGACGAATCAGAAAAACCAACAGAAACGCCGAAAAAAGTCATAAGAAAGAATTTATACAGCTCTGCCCTGCCGCCGAAAGAATTCTGAGATACTTTTTCACTTGACAAACCTTATTATAGTAAAATCTAAATTAGCACTTTGGATTTGCATAACTTTATGAAAATTACGAATAAAAGCTACCTTAATGCTGGAAAACGCCCTCCCTTGTATTTTTACAGGGACAGCAACAAGAAAGAAATTGACCTGATTATATATCAGAACGGAACAGTATATCCAATAGAAATGAAGAAAAGTTCAGCTCCAAAGGACGCAATTAAAAACTTCTCTGTCTTAAAACCTATAGAAAGCGAACCGACAGAGGAACTCAAGAGTTCCGGAGCCGCACATCTTAAAACTAATATCGGAACCGGAGCAGTAGTTTGTCTGTCAGCTGACATTCTGCCAATAGACAAGAACAACTGGTACATTCCGGCATGGCTGATTTAATAAAGGAATTACAGCATCTCAGAAATGAGGTGCTTTTTTCATATATTATTTTATGATGGAGGTAATCACATGAAAGCAAAAACTCAAAAAAACAAAACAGCTTACCAAGTGGAAATCAAGGCTTCTCCTCAGACCGAAACAGAAAATCAAGGTATATCCGAACTAATGGATCCCGGGTCTGAAAACATCAGCGAAGAGAAATCTTCTCTCCAAACCGAAACAGAAAATCAGACTTTTATCCCGAAGAAGATACCTGAAGATGTCATCCAAGCCGAAGAATACAAAAACTTGAAAAACGAAAGTCAGTCTGACACAGAAGGTATAACAGCGGTAAATGTCGAAAAGGAATATAAACCCAGAAAAAAGCGGCTTAATACCAAACCAATTCTGTCAATTGACGATAAACCCGCAGTTGAAACTGACGCAATCAAGGCACAGAACGATCTATTGGATCTCCTTGAATCAATGAAAACTGGAAAAATATTAACAGGCACAATACAAGGAATAGAACAACTGGATCAAAAAAAACCGAATTCCGTTGCAGTCACTTATCACGGCGACTTTAAGATAATCATTCCAGCCGAAGAAGCTGTAGAACCGCCTGAGGATTACCGCGGAAGAATGCATGATGATGTAATGCATTATAATCTTTCAAAAAGACTTGGAGCAGAAATTGATTATATCATAAAAGGCATAGATCCTGAAACCAGTCTGGCGGTTGCAAGCAGGCTGGACGCTATGAAAGCCCGAAGAAAGCAGTATTATTATAGTACTGACCGTGACGGCAATTACATTCTTTATGCCGGAATCTGTGCTGAGGCAAGAGTGGTTTCAGTTATACGCGCAGGTATCTTTGTTGATTTGTTCGGTGTGGAAACGTATATACCGCTGCGTGAACTGAGCTACCAAAGATGGATGGATGCGTCATTATACTATCAGCCCGGGCAAAGGGTCCTTGTCAAAATAATTGAGACGGATCGAAACGACCGTGAAAATATAAAAGTGAAAGCCTCGGTAAAACAAGCAGGAGAAAATCCTTATGAAAAGGCGCTGAAAAAATATTCTGTCGGAAACCGCTATGTAGGTACGGTCAGTATGGTTGATACCACAGGCGTTTTCGTCGCTCTCGACGGAAGTATCGACTGTCTTTGCAGTTACCCCAAACGCGGACGTCCTCCGAGAGGGTCACGAGTTACTGTTCGTATTTTGGGCATAAACAATGATTCAAATAGAATATGGGGAGCTATAACCCATATTTCAGCTGCAAGATAATAAAGGAGGGGGTTTTATGCAATACTGTGAACTCAGCTCCGCTGAAAAACTGCGCCGAAAAAAGATAGCTGACGATGCCCGAAAAATAATACTGTCAGTACTCACCGCTGATGATCAGGATGACACATCGCTGATTGCCGAATATCAGGGGTATTATATGCAGATATCATTTTCTGGGTTGCATCCGCTGATGATCATATGCCTGGCAAAGACTCTTCGTAGTCTGGGTACTGAAAATCAGATAAAAAAGATAAACGAGCTTAATTTGCACAGCATACTAGGAAGCCATACCATAAATGACGAGGTAGGCTGTTATTCCTACAGAGCGGCTTACTGGCTAGATTCCGAGTTGGATCCGGCCCGGTTTTTTGAGATACTTGACAGGTATGTCGATGAAGCCGACAGAGGTTATTATAAATTAACATGCTAAAGGTGTTGCATTTCTCGGTTTTTAGTAGTATAATGGTAAAAACAGGACTGGAGGAATGCATTATGAAAAAGTCGGCAGTAATTATCACACTCAGCTTAGCAATGATATTTTCTTCATGCTCAAAGAAAAAAGAACCGGTTTCTGAAATAAGTTCGGAATCAGGTTCTGCGTATGTTACAAGCGCTGATACGTCAAGCTCAACTTTAAGCAGGACTTCAGCAGTTACCGGTTCTGTATCCTTGAGTACAACTAATTCAGTTATTTCCAAAGCCGGTACCAAGAAAACGGCATCTTCTGCCAAAACCGCAAAGACAGTGAAATCCTCAAAGAACTTAGAAACAGCAAATAACAGCGGTACAGAGCAAGATCGCACTGAACAGGATAATAACCCTCAGGATAATAACGATTATCGTAATGAAGAAAATAACGGACAAACTCAGCAGCAGAATCAGAATACTACAGTAACTTCACCTGCAACTAAGACTGAGAAGCCGAAAACTACAACGCCGAAAACCGAAAAATCAAAACCGAAACCGAAGCCGACAGAGGCACCAAAGCCTGCGCCAGAAACATCTACGATCAAAAAGTTTGATGTAAACAGCTATGTAAATAATGCTATTGCCTATGGTCAAAGCATTGGTTTAATACTGGATTCATCAGCAACAGCTTGTTGGGATACTCCTATATATGCAGATGCTAATTGTATTTATATTGAACGTGATTTAAAAGATACATTGGAGTTTTATGTGAATTCAGGATTTAATTATTTTACCATATGGACAGAATCATTAGGCAGCAATTCCTATAATATTTATATAGGATACGCTTAAATAACACAATAATATTAAAAGAACTCATCATTTAGGTGGGTTCTTTCTTTTTATGGAGGTAAAATCATATGAAAACAGGAAAAAGAATCTTATCCTTGCTTTTTACTCTTATAATAACTTTAGTAAACTTTTCAGGATTAATTTCTTCAGTATCAGCAGAATCTCAGAAGATGACGGTTTACATAATTGATCTGCCGAGAGGATCGGATCCGTCTGACAGAAGTTCATGGGGACATCCAGCTTTAAATTTTATGGGAGGCTGGTCTGTTAATGAACAATCTGATTTTTATTCAGTACATTGTCAGGATACATTTGATGGTAGAGTCGCTTACTGCATTGAACCCGGTTTCCATGTTGAATCAGGTGACAGTTACACCGGTTTTAACGAAAGTTTCTGGGATAATTATCCGTCGAATCTGAATCAAACTATTAATCCGAGATATATAAAATTATATATTGGTCGTATTATGCAATACGGATGGCAAGGAAACGGAAATACAGACTGGAATTCAGCAAATCACTCTGATGCCAAAGAAATTTCAAGTTATATTGCTTCTCAGCTCTTAATATGGGAGACTGTTGTTGGAGAAAGAGATGAAAATTTCAATAAAATAGACGCAACAAAGTATGGAAAAAATAACGTTAAAGAATATATAAAAAAGAGTCATCCACTTTTTGATTCTATTTTTAAGGAATATTCAGATATAGAAAATAAAGTACAGAATCATACAAAACTTCCTAGCTTTTTTAGAAAATCTATTGGAACAGCTGAAATATATGAATTGAAATGGAATGGCAGCAATTATTCTGTCACTCTTACAGATACAAACGGAGTTCTGGGAAACTATAAGCTTTCAAGCAATTCCAAAGACATTAAACTTTCTATTGACGGTAATAAATTAACTATCAGCTGTACGGAAGCTCCAAAGGATATAATAAATATAACGGCTGAAAAAAACAATGGTAAGAGAAAAGGTATAGTCGTATGGTCTGACGGACATATAAAGGAAGGTCTACAAAATTTAGCTACTTATGGAGCAGAAGTTTCAGATCCTGTAAGCGGATACCTTAAACTAGAAGTTAAAACAGGTAATCTACATTTGATAAAAACATCTGAAGATGGAATAGTTGGAGGTATTACTTTTAAAATCAGCGGCAATGGTTATACTGCTTCTAAGACCACTAATTCTAAGGGAATAATTGATGCAACCGATCTTGAACCCGGAGAATATACCATAACCGAACAATCAATTGATAAATACAGACCTCAGTCATCTAAAAAGGTTACGATAGTAAGTGGTCAGACCGCATCTGTAAGTTTTGAAAACACTCTGAAAAAAGGAAGAATAGCGCTCATTAAGCATACCGGAAACGGAGAAACTGGAATTCAGAAGCCTGAATTCGGAGCAGAATTTGATATATACATAAAATCATCCGGCTCATATGATAATGCCGACAAAACTCAGCGGGATCATCTTATATGCGATGATAATGGATATGCTCAAAGCAAGGAGCTTCCATACGGAACTTATATCGTAAGTCAGGTAGGAGGCTGGGACGGAACTGAATTTATAGATGATTTCGAGGTGTTTATATCAAAGGATAACCAGACCTACAGATACATACTTAACAACGCGTCTTTCCGTTCATATCTGAAAATTATTAAAACTGACGCTGAAACCGGTAAAACCATACCGTATGCCGGCGCCGGATTTCAATTGTTCGGACCAGACGGAAATAAGATCACTCAGAGCTTTACCTATCCTGAGATCACCGAGGTCGATACATTTTATACAAACAGCGAAGGCTACCTTATCACTCCGGAACAGCTTGAGTACGGAACAGGTTACTATCTTGTAGAGGTCTGCGCTCCTTATGGATATGTACTTGACACAGAACCGGTATATTTTGATATAACGGAAGAAAATTCTTCTGTTGAAGGAGATATAACTGTTACAGCAGTAAAAAAATCAGATAAGGCTCAGAAAGGCGTTATACGGATCACAAAAACCGGTGAAATATTCTCTTCAGTAACTGAAAATGAAGATGTCTACCAGCCGGTATACACTGTTAGCGGACTTGAAGGTGCAGAATTTGATATTATTGCTAAGGAGGACATATATACACCAGACGGAACTCTCAGATATACCGCCGGAGAGACAGCAGATAAAATAATAACTGATAAGTCCGGCGCTGCAGCAAGCAAAGAACTCTATTTAGGTAAATATGAAGTAAAAGAAATTAAAGCTCCTGATGGAATGATACTTAGCAAAGAAACCTACGACGCTGAACTTTCCTACGCAGGCCAGGAGGTTGAAATTACAGAATTTAAAACTGAAATCTACAACGAACGCCAGAAAGCCGAGATCCTAATAAATAAGGCGCTTGAACAGGACGAAAGCTTTGGCATCGGTATGAACGGAGAAATAAACTCTGTTGTTTTCGGACTGTATGCCGGTGAAGTTATCACAGCTGCAGACGGTTCTGTTATACCTTCAGATGGTTTGCTGGAAATTGCAGCTGTAACTGAAAACGGTTCAATGAAGTTTGCCACAGAACTTCCCTTCGGAAACTTTTATCTTAAAGAGCTGGCCACAGACGAGCACTACGTTATATCTGATGAAAAATATGAGTTTTCTTTTGAGTACGGCGGTCAGGATAACGCTGTTATTGAAATTAAAGCAAATGAAGGAAATGTGATCATAAACAATTTGAAGCGAGGCAGAATTAACGGATCAAAGGTCGATGAAAGTGAAAATACTCTAAGCGGTGCATTGATTGGTCTGTTTGCTCCAGACTGTACTGACTTTACGGAAAATAACGCTGTAATGATTGACGAATCCGGAGAAGACGGCAGTTTTTCATTTACTGACATCCCCTTCGGCAAATGGATAATAAAAGAAATAGCTCAGCCTGAAGGCTATATTCTCAGCAGTGAAAGCTATCCGGTATTTGTTCAGGATAATGCAGAGGTAATCGAAATCAAAATTATAAACAAGCAGATACGAGGTAACCTGCGTCTTGTAAAGACAGACGCCGACTTATCTGATATAAAGCTGTCAGGAGCTGTTTTTGAAGTATATTCAGACATTAACGGTGATAAAAGGTTTGATAAATCTGATAAACTGCTCGGCGTTATGGAGGAAACCTCTGAAGGAATTTATGAAATGAAAGATATCGCTTACGGCGGAGTTTTTGTTAAAGAAAAATCTGCTCCTGACGGGTATACAGCAGATGATAATGCCTACTATGTTTTCATAGATACTGACGGGAAAACCTATGAGGTGAAAAACAAAGACGGAGACGGCTTTGCCAACACGGTTATGAAAGGATCTCTTAAAATTGTTAAGACTACTTCAGACGGAAAAAAAGAAGGCTTTGCGTTCAGAGTCACAGGTCCGAATGGGTATGACGAAACCTTTACTACTGACGCCAACGGAGAAATTCTGATAGAGAATCTTCGTATAGGCGAATATATAGTGACAGAGCTTAAAAATGATGTAAGCTCAAGCTATAAAATAGCTGGTCCTGTTACAGTTGAAATCATTCCGGATGAAACACTGCTGATTAACGTACACAACGATAAAATAACCGTTGAAGGTCCCCCTAAAACCGGAGATGAAAGAAATATGAAACCGGCAGTATTTATACTGGCTATCAGTTCATTAGCTCTCATGTCGTCACTTTTAATAAGGAAAAATGGAAAAAGAAAAAAAGTTTCTAAAAACACGGAGGTCATATAATATGAAAACATGGAAAGCCTCGTCTGCACTGATACTTTCTTTTCTTGCCGCAGGTTTTATCATTTCAGGCTCAGCCGCGTCAGCGTCCTTATCAGCTTATGATAAGGACGGAACGGACGGTACCGAGCTTCAGGTTTCGGAAGCGGAGAATCTAGAAATAAGGCTTGGGAAAGAATGGGCAGGAACTTCATTTGAACTGAAAACAGATTACGGAACATATCCCGGAACAATTACGGCTGATGTTAACGGAGTTTTACATATGGATATAGGCGGTTGCAGCGATTATATCCTGACGCACCTCGAAGATACGACTGAGAGTTTTACTTCCGATGATGGGATCGTTTCATCTGAGTACGTGCAGTCTGTAAAAATGGATGATAAAAAACCATCCTCAGGCATACCTTCATTCCACATCGTAATATTCGTAATCGGTATGCTCCTTTCAGTCGGAGGACTGATTTTTATAAAGAAACGGAAAAACTCAGTATATGATAACGAAGAAGATGATGAAATTTAACTCTATACTGAGATAAAAAACAAATAATATTCCCTATAGGAATATAAATGCAAATTATAGCATTAATATTCCTTTAAGGCTTGACAATCAAATGTAAATATGATATACTATATATGTAACAATAACTTGCGTTCAGGCTTTCGGTACGCCGTGCATGGACGACCGTTACGGATTTGCGCATTGAGCGATCCATAACAGCGCAGGAAATTGAATTACAGGCCGGATACCGCTGTATACAAAACTTTGCAGAGTGAGACTTCAAAGTTTATGTAAACGCGTATATCCGGTCATTTTATTTTCTTGGAGGTTTTGTTATGAAAAAGAAAAAGAGAAAGGGATTTAATGCAAGTCAGATGCGCTGTCCATATTGCGGAAGCACTGTTGTTTACAGAAGCGCTGATGGAATATATCACGATAATTCCAATCAGACTATGCTTTATGTATGTTCCCGGTATCCGGAATGCGACGCTTATGTACGAGCACATGCCGGTACTAACATCCCTGTCGGCACCATGGCGGACGGCAGGCTGAGAGCGCTCCGAATAAATGCTCACCGTTACTTTGATCAAATGTATAAAAAAGGTTTAATGAGCAAGCAGGAAGCATATCTTTGGCTTGCTGACCTTATAGGGGCACCGCTTTCCGAAGCTCACATAGGTCATCTTGGAGATTATTACTGTAAAGAAGTAATAACAAAGTGCAAACGTCTGTTAGAAAGCTGCGGAGAAACACATGAAACTATTAAATAAATCAAAAAAATATCTGATACCTATGCTGATTGCTGCCGCTATATTTATTGTTTTCAAGCTTATATTGTTTATAGGGTATGTACCGACAAGTTCCATGGAACCGACTCTTAGCAGCGAAAGCTTGATTTTAGGATACAGAGCTTTTAAAACAGTAAAAACCGGTGATATTATTGTCTTCAGGCGAAACGGAAGACTTCATGTAAAACGAGTTGCAGCAGGTCCGAAAGAGATAGTTGATCTTGATGCTCTTGATTACATTACCGGTCTGGAGCAATGCAGATACGGAAAAATAACAGTCCCTGAGAACTGTTATTTTGTTCTGGGCGATAATTCCTCCGAATCCTATGATTCACGCTACTGGGATGATCCATTTGTGCTGAAGGAGGATATTGTTTGTGTTGTTATTGAATGCTGATATACTATCTGGATGCTGACGGTTTATAACTGAAATAAATAATACAGAATGTCAACAAGCCCGACTTTACTGGCTTTTCAACATAAAAAGTGATGCAGTTCGAACTTTAGAGTTCAACATGTATTAATATCACGAAAAATATTAACAAATCTTTCAAAAAACTATTGATTTTTTATGAAATATGATGTAAAATATAAATAACAAATACTGGTATTTATTATTTATATTACAAGCAAGGAGGAAACACTATGAAAAAGAAAATCTTAAGTTTTTTGATGACGCTGGTTATGACCTTTAGTTTTATCAGGGTTATACCAAAGGAGAGCATTGGGGCAGCCTTAATCGGCATGGGCAGAGCCGGGGTAAGTCCCTCATGCACACTCATGGCCTACCACCTCCGGTACTTCCTGTACTGACAGTGCCTCCACACTGTCGCCGGGTACAATGATCATTACCCGGCGCACTTCTCCGAACAGCCGCCGGAGTACCCGCTCGCGCAGGGATACGGTTCTGCACCGGACAATGCCGCCGGAGTCCGGCCCCCGCGCAATGCTGATTTTCAAGTTATGTTTCATTTGCCTTTCACCTCTTTCTAAGGGCCGATTTTGGTAGCCCTCACTGTTAGGCCACGGCAGAGGTGAATTGTAAGGGGGCAAATTAAAGATTATTTTTAAGTTTTCTATAGATCCGTTTCAAACGGTCAAGGATTGCCACATGGGAAACGCCTTCCTCACGGGCAATGTCCACAATTTTCTCATTTTCAAAATAAACCCGGCGCACCAATTCCCGCTGGGAAGGGGTGAGCGCTTCCATGGCCCGCAATAACCGGGTAGCTTCCTCATGCTTTGCCGCCTCCTCTGCGGTATCTGAAAAGGCAGCGAAAAACTCGCCCTCAAAGTCCATGCCGTCAAGGGAAACATGGCGGCGGGTTTCCTTATGATCGTTGTTGTATTCCTGCCGGTCAAAATCCAGCAGCAGCTCTCCGAGGCTTTCATCAACCTCAATTTCAGAAATTTCTCCGTTTGCAAATTCATATTTGATCTTCATTTTGCCGTTCTCCTTTCGGAGCCCGGCAAGCGGCATCTATGCCGCTAAAACAAAAAAAGAGCCTGACAAGCAGCACAAAAGTGCCGCTTGTCAGGCTTGGTGACGTCTCCACCATTTTTCAAGTGGTATCGTAGTGGTTTGACCGTTTTTTAACAGAATGAAATCTCCCCACCGTGCATCATGCACAAACAAACGTGATTACCGTTTTCCCGGCTTCGCTGTCCGTTTCCCATTCCCATATACATCCTTTATGGAAACTGTCGTGTTACCGCAGCTATCCGGTAAGTTCCCAAAACACGTCAGGAACATTCGGTATCTGTTTATTATTCAGTTTTTGAAACCCCGATCTCCGCGCCGCAGTGCCTGCATTTCACATAATAGTCAGGATACCGGCCCTTGACCGGGGTAATCAGGCGTGTTTTAGTTTCCGGGGCGGAATCCATGAACCGCCGCCCGCATATTGGGCAGAAAATCGCCCTGCGTTTATCTGTCAGAACATCTTCTTCAACCTCCTTCTTGCTTCGGCGCAAAACGTAACACCCCTTTCCGCCAGTGCCGAAGCTGACTGCTGGGCGTATATGGCCTGCTATGTAGGCGCGCTACTCCACAATATCGGTGAGCCACCGGGCCACCGGTTTGGAGAGTAACCGCGCATTGAGATACGCCATCTCTAAAGTGAGGCAGGTGTTGCCTAAATAATACCCGTCCATAATGGTAAGGGTCATAGCAAGGTCGGGCCGCTCCATATCAGTCAGGCAAATCGGCAGCAAGTATTGTACCCGCCCTTGGTAGCCCTGCGGAACCACAATGCTCGGTTCAATCACAGCTTTCCGCCGCGCCAGTTCAACTGCCGTTTCCAATAGCAGGGGCAGGTTACGCGCTTCACGGATAGAGGCTGGTAGTCGGGAGATATTCTCCTCATCACCTAAAATGTGGTCTACATTGACGCGAATCGGCCACTCCGGGTTATAATTGACGCCATACTGCGTCATATAGTAGCTCGGCTTCTTAGGGAGCGGAGTGACATACCTAAGCTGTGGGGATAACTCGTCATCGAAGCCTCTAAAATACCATTCAAGCATAGAGTCTTTCTTTTTGTTCCGGCCAAAGCAGGCAAAGATAGCTTTGTATCGCGGGGTATAGAGGCCGGTATGGAAACAGGCAGCTTCATTCTCAATATGAAAATACTCCATCGCCTTTTCCGCATTTCTTTCTTCCTTGTAGTCTATAAGCTGTTTTTTAAAGATTGCATGGATATATCTCTCTAAAATCGGTGTTGTAGGATTCTTGGTTAAGTAGATCGGATTCCTGAATCGCCACGTTTCCGGCAGGGCCATCTCCGCAAGCTCGTCAAGCTGGGCGTACCAGTTCGGGACGTAGGCGAAGGAAAACAGGTCTGGTAAAAGCATCATATCAATTTCCTCCATTTTTTCTGGATCGCGTCCACGAGCTTCATCTGCACCTGCACTTTCATATCTTCATCAATATGCCGGTACGTCCTGCCGTCCGGCCCCGTAGTTTCATATGTCACCAGAGAATTGATGTAAGCGTCATAATGCAGAAGGATTTCCTCTAATGCCGCCGGATCGCCGTGAACCGCTTTTTTAATTAGGTCATAGGTTAATTCATGGCTCTGAGCCTCTTTGCTCATAATAATTTCTGATTGCCTTATACGCACGCTGTCTTAGGTTGTAGACCGTGCGGGTCGTCACCTCCATTCGTACTGCAATTTCCTCGTCCGTCCAGTCATACCAGAAGTCCAGAAGTAAAACATTCCGCTGCTTTTCGGACAGGGACAGAAGTGCTTTATATAAAGTTTCGCTATCGACCACGCAGGATAACTCGTCCGCATAAAGCACAAAATGATCGGATGGATACCTGTCCTCGTGGCTTAATAAATCAAGTAAATAGTCTATTGGTTCTTCCGAGTAATGTTTGTCCCGGTTTTCTTCGGCCCGTTTAAGATTTCTGCTGAAATTCCGCGCCACCGTGTTGCTGAATGAATCGAACATGGCGATAAGCCGTTTTTCGTATTTAGAGGGTGCAGACATGACATTTCCCTCCTTTTGCAGTTTTGAGCTGGTTCGTCTTTTTCGCCTCCTCACATAACCAGAACACATCTTAGGGTTGCAAACCGGAAAGTTTTATGAAAATATTTATTTTCTTTTTTTAAGCCGAAAGAATAGCTGTTAAAATATTTTTGTTTTCATATAATAATCTCCAGAAACATGAAAGGCCAATCCACACAAGGTAGACTGGCCTTAAATCAGCAAGTACACGCTTGCTGCGTTATATTTATGAAAGCTATTAAATTAACTCCTAATCCCAAAAATCCATTCTTTTATTACTTTCTCCGACGTACGCAAATGAGTTTCATCAAATCGAACATTCAATCCTTTTTGAACCTTTGATCCCTTACACTCCTTTGTCAAATCTTCAAAAGTGTGTCCGATCCATCCGCCATTGGTGGCAAAGGGGTAAATTGTTTTGCCAGACAAATCATTTTCATGTAGAAAAGTTTTCATCGCCGGAGCGAAAGTGTACCACCAGACAGGAGTTCCCAAAATAATTTGGTCATAGGTCGTAATATCCGCTTTTAATGGTTGAATCTCTGGCATAAAACCGGAATTTACCTCCCTCTGCCCCTGATTCACAACCGAATTATAATCGCCTTCATACGGAAAAGCTGTTTTAATTTCTTCCAGATCACCGCCAGTTTCCTGCTGAATCATCTCTGCTATTTTTCTGGTATTTCCACCATAGGAATAAAATAAAATTAGTGTTTTCATCGGTTCCCTCCATCAGTCGGCATAGACTTCTTTTGCCATGCGAAACGCTGCCCACGCCTTGGGCCAGCCTGCATAAAATGCAGCGTGAGTCAAAATTTCTGCCATTTCCCCGACAGTAACTCCATTCTTTTTTGCGGTTTCCAAGTGGTACTGAAAAGAGCTGTCCACCAGCCCCTGTGCCATCAGGGAAACCACGGTCACAATACAGCGGTCACGCAGGGAAAGTTCCTGCTCCCGGCTCCATACCTGACCAAATAATACGTCATCGTTCAGTTCTGCAAACTTGGGAGCAAATTCTCCCAGCGTATCCCGCCCTGCTGTCTGTTTTGCCATTTCATTTCCTCCATTCTATTTTGCTAATTGAATATTAACTTCTTCCGGATTTCCAAGTGAATCAAAAACCGACAAATCGCTTATAATGTGCCCTAAAATCATCAATCCTTCCGGGGCTTTCTCCGGCTCGTCAAAATATAGCGCAAATAAATCACCCGGTGTCCAGAACGCCAGATCGCCCACGGCATAGCCAGTCTGTAAATCCTCCCTATGTGTCAACGGCTTCTCCAAAGCGCCATAATACTCATGTTCTCCCATGCGTGTCATAGAAAGTGTGACAGGGAGCATCGTTTTAAACTCCTGTGCCGCCTCGCTGTCGTTGAGTACCGCATCTATTTTTGTCCCGCCAATCGTAATGACAATCTGATTTTCTTCCTGAACGGCTGTTTCAGCCTGCTTTACGTCAACCGTGTTCAGCCAGTTGCTTAATTCCTTGTTCAAGTCTGCTTCTTCATAAGAAGAAACATGAGATAGGCCAAGACTGTTTTTGATTTCGGCATTTCTTATTTGGCTGCGGATGTCTGCCTCATAGTCACCCTCATTATTGTTATAAGTCCAGAAAGGTGCGACGGTTTTCCCCTCAAAATCATTTGCGGCCAGATAACTTGCAACCGGGGGTGCAAGCGTCTCCGACCATACCGGGCCGCCGACTAAAACAATGTCATAGCCAGACAGATCGGGCATTTCTCCCACAAGCTCCGGCAGCCTGCCTGATTCCAATTCCTCCTTAGCACGGTCGGATGCCTCATACATATCCTCTGAATAGGCTTTTACCGGTACAAGTTCAAACAGATCGCCGCCTGTTTTCTTCTGTAGACGCTCTGCGATGCCTTTTGTGTTGCCCGAATAAGAGTAATAGACAATTAACACGTTGGTGTCTGCACCATCCGCTGTGATTTCGGCAGATTCCTCTTTTTCCGTCATACTTTCAACCAGTACGGATTCCGTGGAGGAGGAAACACTGCTTTGTGTACTCCCATTTTTACTACTGCACCCACCCATTGTAAACATAAGCAGTAATGCAAAAAGCAGCAGCATAATTTTCTTCATTTATCATTTTCCTCCTTTCTAAATCACCTGAAAGGCTTTCCATTTTCCGCTATGATAGCGTTTTACAAAAGGGATCACCCTGACCAGCCAATCCACGCCCATGGCAAGCCATACGCCGATGATTCCCATCTCCAGCCATACGCCGAATATATAGGAAAAAGCTGCTCGGCACAGCACGGATGCCAGAATAGCGATGCACATGGTAAACTTTACATCTCCTGCGGCTCTCATTCCGTTTGCGAGGGGATAAGCCAGCGGATACAGCGTGGACATAAACAGACTATGCAGTGCCACCAGGACAAACACCAGTTGCTTGACTTCACCGGATAGCGAATAAAATGTCAGGATCAGGGGTGTTACCGCCACGAGAATAACATTTAACAGCAAGGTCATAAGGTAAGTAAGGCGCAGGATTTTTTTCACATAGTAGTCAGCCTGTTCATAGTCCCCGGCTCCCACACACTGCCCGACTACGGTTACAATCGCCAGTCCTGTTGCCAGTCCGATGATTGCCGCCACATAGTCAATGCTGGTGGCAACGCCGTTTGCTGCAATCTGGGCTGTTCCAAACAATGCGATAATGCTGGTAAGGGCTACTTTGGAAAGCTGGAAAAGCCCGTTTTCCACGCCGCCCGGAATGGCAATCCGCAAAATACGGGCAACCAGTTCCTTCTTCCATGTAAATATTTGATGCAATCCAACCGCGACCACATTTTCCTGATTCCATGCAAAACGCAGCATCAGACCCGCCGCAAACATACGGGAAATCAGGGACGGAACCGCCACCCCAGCCACCCCGGCATGGAGGACAAAGATTCCGACTGCATTTCCGACCACATTGATGATATTCATCAAAATGGATACATTCATTGTTACTTTCGTTTTGCCCATACTACGGAACAGTGCGGAACAGGCATTATAGACTGCCAGGAACGGATAGGAAAAGGCGGAAATCAAAAGATACGTCATGCTCGCCGCCATAACATCATCCTCCACCCGTCCAAATAGAAGATGGAGAAGCTGTACACGAAACAGCAGCGTCAACGCCATGAGCAGTATGGAAATCAGAAAGGTCAGCAACACCAGTTGTCCCGCCGCCATGTTCCCGTTCTCGCGGTTTTTGGAACCGATATACTGGCTGACCACCACTGCTCCGCCCGTTACCAGTGCGCTAAACAGAAAAATGAAAAAATTGTTCAGCATATCCACCAGCGAAACGCCAGATACCGCCGCCTCTCCTGCATAGGTAATCATTAGGGTATCCGCCATACCGACCAGCATGGAAAGAGTCTGCTCAGCTATCAAGGGCAAAATAAGCCGAATTAAATCCTGATTTGAGAAAATCTTACGTTCTTCTCTGATTGTAGACTTTGGTTCAATCCATTTGTAAAACAGGTTTGCTACGCTCATGGGAAACGCCTACTTTAACTTACTGTAATCTTCATCGGACACTGCTTCCAGCCACTCGTTGGATGCACCCTCAGCGGGAACCTCTACCGCCAAATGAGCAAACCAGCTATCAAGAGCTGCACCGTGCCAATGCTTGACCTCCGGCGGAATATTGACTACATCTCCGGGGTGAAGCTCCTGTGCAGGCTTTCCCCACTCCTGATAATAGCCACGTCCTGCGGTGCAGAGTAAAATCTGTCCGCCGCCGCTTTTGGCATGGTGGATGTGCCAGTTATTACGGCATCCCGGCTCAAAAGTCACATTACCGATAACCACCTGCTGGGTTGAGAGCATATTTAAGTAGCTCTGTCCAACAAAATATTTTGCAAATGCTTCGTTCTTTTCCCCTGTTGGAAATACACTGATTTTTTCTAAGTTCATGTTAAAGTCCTCCTGAATTTTTTTGAGTATCATTTCTTGTTATCTATCCATTGGATTCTCTTTTCTGTATCATCTTCCTGACATACTGTGCCGTAGAAGAACCTCCACATTGGATAAAATCTTCCGGCGTACCTTCAAACAAAATCTTTCCACCTTTGTTGCCGCCTTCCGGCCCCATTTCTATAATCCAGTCAGCCGATGTAATCAGGCTGGGGCGATGTTCAATCATAACAACGGTATTTCCATGCTCCACCAGCCGCTTAAAGAGTACAAGGAGCTTCTTTGCATCCTGTTCATGCAGACCGGCAGATGGTTCGTCTACCACATACAACTGTCCCTGTTTGTGCAATTCATCAGCCAATTTTAACCGCTGATTCTCACCGCCCGACATAGAGCTGGTAGACTGCCCCAGAGTCATATATCCAAGACCTACATCCCGGAGCGCGGTTAATCGCTCCTGTATCTTTTTCTGTGGAAAAAACTCCAATGCCTGATTAACCGTAAGCGCCATAACGGCCTCTATATTCTTTCCATGCCATGTGTAAGAGAGTGCTTCTGCATTATAACGATGTCCCCGGCATTCTTCACACAGGATAGCCACCGGGTCTGCAAATGCAACATCCGGTGTGATTTCTCCTTTTCCCTTACAAACCGGGCAAGCTCCCTTAGAATTAAAGCTGAACCATTGTGGACTGACTCCGTTTTCTTTGGCAAACAGTTTTCGGATTTCATCCAACACACCCGTATAGCTGGCAGGAGTGGAACGGGAGGAAATACCAATCGCTTTCTGGTCGATTACAATAGCGTCCGGGTATCTTGAAACAAATTCCTGACGGATCAGGCTGCTTTTCCCGGAGCCTGCCACGCCGCACACCGCTGTCAAAACACCTTTAGGGATTCTGACAGAAACATTTTTCAGGTTATGTAGTGTCGCACCCGTGATTTCAAATGCTTCTTTCCAGCTTTCCGGCTGTGTATTAACCGCCAGCGAATCCCGCCACAGATTGGCGGTATAAGTGTCCGCTTTTTTCAGCTCGGATAAACTGCCCTGAAAAACAATCTTACCGCCATCTGCCCCCGCATCCGTACCAAGTTCAATGATCTCGTCTGCCAGTTCCATCATTTGGCGGCTATGCTCCACCACAAGAACCGTATTATGGCGGTTCCGCAGGCGAAGTAACAGCTTTCCAATTTGCTCCGCATCCGATGGGTGTAATCCTGCTGTCGGTTCGTCGAAAATGTATGTCAGGTTGCTCAAACTGCTTCCTAAATGGCGTACCATTTTAAGCCTTTGCGCCTCACCGCCAGAAAGTGTATCCGTCCGGCGAGAAAGACTCAGATACCCAAGACCAACCTCGATCATACTGTTGAGGCTGTTTTCAATTTGATGTGCAATAGAACTACCAACTGGATTGTGAATTTCCCCCAGTATCGGAAGCAATTCGCTGACTTGCATATCATAAAAATCCGCAATATTATATCCGTTGATTTTCGATGCAAGCGCCTTTGGATTTAATCCGGTTCCCTTGCAGGTCGGACAGGCACCTTTTGTTAAAAAGCGATTGATTTCATCCTGCACCTTGCGGTTTAATCTGGAAACGTCACGGTTTAAGTACAAACGCTTAAAGCGGGGGATAACACCTTCATATTCCAGCATGGAAACGGAACCTGTCTGATTGCTGATAAACGGCATTTTCAAGGGCTGCACCGGACCATAGCGAAGGATATTTTGTTCTTCCTCTGAAAAATCTTTTAGCTTTTTATCTGCATCAAGGAGAGGGCACTCCCGATAAAGCCAGCCCTGCCAACTGCCATCGAAGAACAATGAGAAACGGATTGCTCCTTCCCGAATGCTTTTATCCATATCAAAGAACGCATCTTCGTCTAATTGCATCTGTTCACCCAGTCCGCTGCAGTCTGGACACATTCCCAGCGGATGATTAAAAGAATACGCTGTGGCACCACCGGCACTTGGAACACCTACACGGGAAAATAAAAGCCGGATGAGTGGGGCTATATCTGTTGCCGTACCTACGGTTGATCGGGAGTTTCCGCCAATCGGCTTTTGATCCACAATCACAACCGGTGTCAAATTTTGAATAGAATCTACTTCCGGCCGCTCATAACGAGGCATTCGGTTACGCAGATAGGCAGGGTAGGATGCCTGCCACTGGCGGCTGCTTTCCGCCGCGATTGTATCAAAGGCCAGGGAGCTTTTCCCTGACCCTGATACCCCTGCCAATACCACCAGCTTTTCTTTTGGAATACGGACACTCACCTGTTTAAGGTTATTTTCGGATGCCCCAGTAATTTCAATGTATTGATCAGTCATGGATCTTCCAGCCATTGAGCCATTTGGCTGTTTCGGCTGCACTGTGGTCGATAATTTCGCTGTGTCCCAGATCAAGGCCGCCGATTGCAGACATTTCTTCCTCACTCAGTGTAAAATCCCAGATATTTAAGTTTTCTTCAATACGCTCTTTGTGCGTGGATTTCGGAATAACGATGACACCTCTCTGGACGTTCCAGCGCAATACTACCTGCGCCACACTCTTTCTGTATTTTTCTGCAATGGCAGTCAGCTTTTCATTGGTAAAAATACCATGCTTTCCTTCCGCGAGAGGCCCCCATGCCTCCGGCTGAACCTCAAATTCCTTCATAGTTTCCAAAGCGCCGTCCTGTGCGAAAAACGGATGCAGCTCCACCTGATTTACCATAGGCTTGATTCCTGCGTTCACACAAAGATCTGCCAAACGCTCCGGATAGAAGTTGCAGACACCAATCGCTCTAATTTTTCCAGCTTCATAGAGTTCTTCCATCGCACGCCATGAACCGTAATAGTCGCTCATCGGCTGATGAATCAGGTACAAATCCAGATAGTCCAGCCCCAGCTTATCCAATGAAGTCTGGAATGCTTTTTTTGCATTCTCATATCCGGCATCTTGAATCCATAATTTTGTGGTAATAAACAGTTCTTCACGGGGAACGCCGCTCTTTTTGATTGCCGCACCAACAGCTTCCTCGTTAAAATACGCGGCGGCCGTGTCAATCAGGCGATACCCTGTTCTAATCGCATCTAAAACCGCCTGTTCGCATATATCTGCCTCCGGCACCTGAAATACGCCAAACCCCTCCATCGGCATTTTGACTCCATTTTTTAAAGTTGCATATTCCATGACATTTTCCTCCTGTTTTTTATTTTCCTGATTTCACAATATAACGCAGCCACACACTGCCTCCATCCTTAACCTCGGCATCCTGCAATTTAAACCCAACTGGTCTATCCGCTGCAAGACCACCCCTTGTAGCAAAAAGTGCCGGAGTATCAGATGAGCCATCCGCTGCCGGTGCGATCACAACGCTGATTTCATCGCACATTCCCGCCTGAATAAACGACCAGTTCAACACGCCGCCTCCGCCCAGCATCAATGTTTCAATGCCGAATAAGGTTTTCAGCTTTTCCATCGCAAGGGCATAGTCCAGAGAATCCTCTCCTGCAATGATATAGGAAATACCCAGCTTGCGCAGAAACGCCTTATAAGCGTTACTGGCCTTGCCCGTCAGCACTTCCAGAACATGAGCGTGGGTATCAATGTACGTCAGGTTGCAGTTTTTCCATCCAAGTTTACCGGAAGGATCAACCGACACATAGTACATCCCAGCATCCGGCTGGGCTACAAAGTCACCCTCCGGCACAGTTTCCGCGTTTTCGTCCAGATCCGGCTTTTCGTAAAAAGTAAAGTTGTCATCCGTGGTAACTCTGCCGGAGAGCCACCCCTGATGTTTATAATAGGGATTGCTTCCAAAAGAAATGTTATAAAAGACATTTCCTGCTGTTTCTCCCTCTGGTGTTTCCATAAAAGATCCCATGATTTTCCCATCCAGAGAAGTCATCATGTGGCAAAAAATATAAGGTCTATTCATTGTAATAACTCCTTTCAAACCGTTTCTTGTGGTTTCAACGAACCATAAAAATATGAGGCTGTGGCTCGTCTATCAGAAAATCTGCACCCGTGATGAAATCCCCGCTGCCTCCATTTGACCGCCTACGCCATCACTCGCTTCATGTTGCCTTGCCCATCTGTCTTGCCTGCTCCAGATACGGAGTGCTGTTTACATCGCCCTTTGCGCTTACGCCGCAGGCTTTGAGTATGCCGCCTTCTTTTAAGTTCTCAAAGCAAGCCAAGAAATCATGGAAACAGGATGTCATGGTTTCCATATAGTCCTCTGTGGGCGCGGCTCCTGCCGTAATGAGATAGGCGGTTTTATTCTTGACCTCAAATTCTCTCGCATAAAACCGATCAATGGCCGTTTTCATCTGTGCCGTGAAACTGTAAAAATAGACCGGGGAGGCAAGTACCAGCACATCAGCCGCAATCACTTTTTGGATGATTTCTTCAAAATCGTCCCTATCAATGTAAACGCATTCGTTTTTCCCGCTGTTCCGACAATGATCACAGCCAAGGCATGGGTGAATGTTTTTCCATGCCAGTGCGATTTTCTCACCGGTATGTCCGGCCTCGACAGCTCCCTGTAAAAACGCCTCTGCCAGTAAGTCTGTATTTCCTCCCATACGGGGACTTCCTTCTAAGACAATTATTTTTTTGCTCATATTTGTTATTCCACCTTCGTTTCAGACTTATTTTCCGCTGAACACCGGGAAAGCACTGAACTCGCCATAATCCTTTAATGGCTTCATATTCTTTAATGCCTCCATATCCTGCTCTGAAATGATAAAATCGACATTTGCATTGTCCTGCATATGTTCCGGATTTGCTGTTTTGGGAAGAGGTAATGCACCTAACTGTAAATCATAGCGGAGGCAGAGCTGCGGAATCGTTACCTGATACTTTTCTGCCATTTCCTTTACTTCTTCACTTTTCAGGATTTCCCCATGTGCCACCGGAGAATAAGCTTCTACCAAAATATTGTTTGTATGGCAATATTCCATCAGTTCGGCAGGCGTATTACCAATATGTACCAGCAATTGATTTACCATAGGTTTTACTGTGCAGGACGAAATAATATTTTCAATATCCGCTTCCTTAAAATTGGATACGCCGATTGCTCGAAGTTTTCCGGCTTTGTAGGCATCTTCCAGCGCTCGCCATGCTTCCCGATTTCCTTCTGCATAATCTCCGCCACGAAAGTCATTCCAGGGCTGAGGGCTGTGAATCAGCATGAGGTCAATGTAGTCGAGCCCCAGCTTCTCCAAAGAACCGTTAACTGCAGCAGCAGCATCTTCATAGGTTTTAGCTTCAGCGGCCAGTTTTGTGGTTACGAACAGTTCTTTCCGAGAAATACCACAGGTGCGGATACCTTCGCCAACGCCCCGCTCATTCTCATAAGCCTGCGCGGTATCAATATGGCGGTATCCTATTTTAACTGCTTCTCGAACAGCATCGGATACTTCATTATCTGAAATAAACCAAGTTCCTAATCCTAGTTTCGGAATCGTTACACCATTTAAAAGCGTATAAATTTCATCAAAAATCATTATTTTACTCTCCTTTCAAAGTTCAGGCAATATTGCCTTTATGATCAAAATGCTTTAGCCATGCCTCAATTTCTGGCTCAGCACCTGCTACACCGCCACCATGAATCGCCAATCCTTTTTCTACTTTGGCGCCGGGACAAATTTGCCGAATATCTTTCTCGCTGACTCCCATTCCACTACCTTCGTGAGTACAAAAAGGGCGAATAGTCTTTCCTGAAAAATCAAAGTGTTCCAGAAAAGTAAAGACTGCCATCGGCATAGTGTTCCAGTAGTTAGGGAATCCAAGATAAATCGTGTCATAGGAATCCATGTTTTCGGGATATCGTTTTAGTTCCGGTCTGGCATCCCGCCTTTGATCTGCCTGAGCCTGTGCGATACACTCGTTATAATCTTTGGAATACTCTTGAATAGATTCTATCTTAAACAAATCTCCTCCTATAAACTTTTGAATCATGCGGGCCATAATCTCAGTATTTCCAGTTTTGAGATTTCGGATTGTCCCACTTACATAGTTTTGATGCTTTCGAGAAAAATAGGCTATTAAATATGCCATTTTGATTCCTCCTTCCTTTTCTCATATCTTATTATATCTGAAATTTTCTTGACATGGAATCTCCGGTATGTTATTATCGTATTAACTTATAGTTTATACAAGGAAGGTGGAAAACACACCATGTTTAATCCACAATTAAAAGCATTTGTCTGTGTTGTAGACTGTGGCAGTTTTACAAAAGCTGCTGAAAAACTTTTTATTTCTTCCACGGCAGTTATGAAGCAAATCAATTCTTTAGAAGCTCATCTTGGTTTGAAGCTCTTGGTTCGTACCACACAGGGCGTACAGCTAACACCTGCGGGAGATTGCATTTATAAAGACGCAAAGTTTTTATTTGACTATTCCAAACGTTCTATTGAAAATGCACGAAAAGCCATGAATTCCAATGATACAACTTTCCGTGTCGGTACTTCCATGTTAAACCCTGCAAAGCCGTTCATGGACTTGTGGTATCGTGTTAGCCCGGAATTTCCTGATTACAAATTGCATCTGGTACCCTTTGAAGATAACCATGAAGGAATTCTCTCTGAAATCGGGCAGTTGGGCGAAAAATTTGATTTTTTGCTTGCTGTCTGTGATTCCAAACTATGGCTAAATCAATGTAATATGCTTCCTCTCGGTCGTTACAAGAAAATGTGTGCTGTTTCAAGAGAACATCCTTTGGCTAAAAAGAAGTTTTTGAAACTTTCGGATTTATATGGGGAAACTTTAATGATGGTAAAACAGGGAGATTCAAAAGTAAATGATATACTACGGGAAGACTTAAACCGAAATCACCCAGCAATTCAAATCGAGGATACACCGCAATTCTACGATATTTCAGTATTTAATCGCTGTGCAGAAACTGGAAAAGTTCTTCTTGTTTTGGAGTGTTGGCAGGATATACACCCTGCGTTGGTAAGTATACCCGTTGAATGGGAGTACAGTTCCCCATATGGACTTTTATATGCGGCCAATCCTTCTGCGAATGTAGTAAAATTTATAAATCAGGTCAAGAAAACTATTAGCTAAACTTTTGTAAAAAGCCTTGCTTTCCACCCGTGAATGTGTAAGCTGTGACTCACAAGGCGAGCAGCCAGTATAAAAAACGAAAGGTGGAAAACATTATGAAAACAGGCAAAATCACAGCAAAATTGAGAGATGCGGTTCCGGTTTGCCTCATGGTAAACGGCGAGGAAGTAAAACGGTATAAGAATATTGAGCTTCCAGACGAATTGAAAGAGGTTGAAATGACAGACTTCCATTTCAATGTACCGCAGGACGGTAAAATCACTTTTGAAATCCATTATGAGCCGGGCGTACTGCCGGAAGTATTCCCTGAGGCCCGTACCAGAGTAAGACGGACGGCAAAGGTTACGGAGAAAGTAGAAAATGTAGCAGCCCCGGAAATCGAAACTACAGAAGCCTCCATAGACATTTCAACCAGAGAGGAAACAGCATTGACTATCATTCCAGAGGCCCCGGCAGTTGAACCGGCAGGAAATGAAGTAAGCGAATCCGAGGAACCTACAGAAAAAACCAACGCCGACGAGGTAAATGGACTCATGGAAATCCTCTACAATGTAACCGGCCCTCGCAGAAAGGAATTAGCGGCAGCAGTAGGCGACTTCATCGGCGCAAAGCCTAAATACATGAAAGCTCCGACATATGCCTTCGTAGTAGAAAACTATACCATAGGCAGAGATGGAACCCTTACCGGCAAAGAAAACAATGCCTTGATAGAAGCACTTGCAGCGCAAGGTTTCACTCCGGCAGCATAATACAACCATGCAGGCCCCGCTCCGGCGGGGCTTTTTCAGTCCCTCATGTCAAAAAAGATATGTTTTAAGCCTTTTAGAGCTTGTTTTTTGACCGGTGGTATGTAAGCTGTCACTCACAGAAATAAAACATATCTTTGAGGAGGACGCGACCATGCTGCAAATATCTGAAATCGTAAAGAAAACCGAGGAAATGTTCGACCTGTTTAACCAGCATTTTTATGACACTGAATTAACTCGACCGGCAATCACCGTATCCCCGGACGGAGGGCGCGGAGCCTATGGCTGGTGCAGTATCAATGAAATCTGGAACGCAAGCGGTGAGAAATACCGGGAAATCAATCTTTGCGCCGAATACCTTGACCGGCCTATCTTCGAGCTTGCAGCCACGCTCTTACATGAAATGACTCACCTCTACAATTTAGTACATAACATTCAGGATGTAATCAACAACGGATATTATCATAACCAAAAATTCAAGATCACCGCTGAGGCCCATGGCCTGCACATTGAGAAACATGCAAAATACGGCTGGACGGTAACAACGCTGGCCCCGGAGGCGGAGGCATGGATCAAAGAAACCTTGGGCGATGGCGGTATCAATGCCAGCCGCCTGCCGGTAGAAGGCACGAACAAAGGTGGTAGTAAGAAATCTCAAAATCGCAGTATCAAATATGTATGCCCAATCTGCGGCACCATTAGCCGGGCCACGCGGGAGGTCAATGTAATCTGTGGGGATTGCGGTGAACCCTTTGAGCGAGCATAAAATTAGCGCCAGCCACACAAAAAACGGCTGGCGCTAAAATGTTCTATTGAAGAAAAAGGCCGGGCAATATAACACACTTTTTAGCGTTTCTCGGTTTTGTACTAAGACCTCAACTAAAGGGGTGTGCATTTATCCCTTCCACAATTTCACCAAAATAGAGGCAGTTAAAAAATCGAATCCGCTACTTTGGCATAGCGTGTCAAGATATATGTCATAAGGCGGGAAGCCCGCAAATTAAGGCTTTTTCAAGACTTACAGAAAAATAGCCCTCCAAACTGGAAGGCTGATATTGTATCAAAGTTTGTCCCTTTAGACATAGGCTGCTCAACTTTGAGTTTTTCCGTCACACCCTCTTTTTCGGCAAGCTGTTTTACCAGCCAAGAAAACATATCTTGCGATTGTTCGTCAATGTCGGCAAGATAGCTATTCAGCTTACAGCTTGTAAGCAAATTTGTATAAAGCAATCGCTTATACTGCTTAATATACCGCAAATGCCGCTATCCCCATATGCCGATAGGTCTGTTTTCTTCTTCGGGCGGTAAGGTAAGGCATGGCAAATAGTATTCGTCTTGCAGTTCATACCAAAGCCCGTTGCTTTCATCATAAATGTACTTGTCCATCTTGAAATCCTCCAGTATAATATATTCGCACATATGTCACAGTTTCCCGATTGCCACTTGTTGTTATAACTTATTATCAGATTTTCCTTCCCTTATTTTTGCCCTTATGAGGTAATGAGGGAAGCATAAACACAAGTGAAATCGTATAAAGGGATAAGGCGGGCACATTGTGATAAATCCTTTATTTTCAAGCGTTTTGGAGGATTTTATTAAAGCCCTATGAGGGGCAGTAACCACTTATGAAATCGTGGTTTTCAAATTCTGATTTGGAAAAATGGGAATCGTTTTGTGGCAGTTTGCAAACGGACTGGACACCTCTCCTGT